>Ga0316226_1002199_pt1 | contig 18876 bp, 11 predicted proteins | sample TBH18017metaG_FD_206009 | JGI IMG/M metagenome (GOLD analysis project Ga0316226, IMG submission 206009) | Freshwater microbial communities from Trout Bog Lake, Wisconsin, USA - TBH18017 | ecosystem: Environmental > Aquatic > Freshwater > Lake > Hypolimnion/Profundal zone | place: USA: Wisconsin... | reverse complement strand
TGAGTATCGAGACCGGGCACATTCTGGATGCTAAATGGCTTACGTCTGGCAGGACAAACAAAGCAGGCAAGGGTTACCCCAGGGACACCGCACGCGTGTATGTTTATATGCGACGTAAAACCAGCCCGCAGGAGGGGTTCCAAATGCACGAGTTGAATCGCAGGAGTTTTATCAGGGCAGCAGGCGCAGCATCCGCAGGAACAATGCTCGGAGCCAAAATGCATGCGCTGGCCGGAATGCAAAGTGAACCGGGCAAGCCGGTTGCAGCCAACGATCACATCCAGATTGCGCTTATTGGCGCGGGCGGGCAAGGCCAGGGCGACACCAAGGTCGCCGTACAGGTTCCCGGCGTCAAACTGGTGGCCGTGGCCGACTGCTACAACGGGCGTCTGCAGCACAGCAAGGAGATCTGGGGCGACGACATTTTTACCACCCGCGACTACAACGAAATTCTCGCTCGTAAAGATATTGACGCCGTAATCATCGGCACTCCAGACCACTGGCACAAGCAGGCATCAGTTGACGCTATGAATGCCGGCAAGGACGTTTATTGCGAAAAGCCGATGGTCCACCTCTACTCCGACGGCCCGGAGATGATCGAGACGGCCCGCGCGACCAATCGCATCCTGCAGGTTGGCAGCCAGCGCGTCAGCTCGCTCCTCTACATCAAGGCCAAGGAACTACTTGCGGCGGGCGCTATCGGCAAGCTCAACATGGTCACAGCCCGCTGGGACCGCAACTCTGCCATGGGCGCCTGGAGCTACACGGTTCCGCCCGACGCATCACCTGAGACCTGCGATTGGCAGCGCTTCCTCGGCACAGCGCCCAAGATTCCCTTCAACGCCGAACACTTCTTCCAGTGGCGCAAGTGGAAAGCCTATGGAAGTGGCGTCGCCGGCGATCTGTTTGTCCACCTCTTCAGTGGAACCCACTTCATCACCGGTTCGCACGGTCCCACACGCGGCATGGCCACTGGCGCTCTCCGCTTCTGGAAAGACGGCCGCGATGTGCCTGATGTCATGCTGGGGCTGTTCGACTACCGCGAGGGATTCAATTTGAGCCTGCGCGTCAATTTTGTTGATGGCGGCGAAGAGAGTGAAGGGCTCATCTTTACCGGTTCTGAAGGCACCATGGAGATTGGCGGTGGAGCAGTGACCGTGAACCGTGTGCCACGCGAGCAGGCACCGGGCTACATGATAGGCACCTTCCCGGATGCGATGCAGAAGAGCTTCCTTGAAGATTACGAGAAGAAATATCCGGCGCATGCTGTATCGCAGTCGCTTGGCGGATCAGAGAAGTATGTTGCGCCGCACGGCTACCTGGACAGCTACGACCACTTCAGCAATTTCTTCTCATCCGTCCGCAGTCGCAAGCCCGTGATCGAAGATGCAGTTTTCGGGTTCCGTGCAGCAGGCGCCGCGTTGCTCAGCAACCTCAGCATTGAGCGTGGCCAGGTCATCAACTGGGACCCTGACGCAATGAAGCTGGTCTAACGCAAGATGCAAATGAAGTCCGGCCCTTCATTTACGAGGGCACATCAAGGAGTTCCCGGCATACCGTTTATGTGCCGGGAACTCTTTTGCATTACCCTGCGTATAGTGGGCAAGAATCAGTATGCAGCGTGATCTCTTTGCTACACTGCTCTTGTGACCGTTCCCCGGTCAACTCAGAGTTAAATCCTGGAAATGAACGCACTGCGGGAGAATCCATGCCAGTAGTTGAACTCGCGGGAGTCACCAAGGCCTACGAGAATAAGGTTGCCGTCAGCGATCTCAGCCTGTCCATCGACGCGGGACAGATGTTTGGCTTGCTTGGCCCCAACGGGGCTGGCAAAACCAGTTCGATTCGCATGATGATGGGCATCACGATCCCTGATACAGGGCAGGTGAATCTCTTCGGAAAGCCCTTCGAGCGCAAGAGCCTTGAGCGAGTTGGCTATCTGCCTGAGGAGCGTGGCCTCTACAAAAAGATGAAGGTCGTGGATCAGCTTGTCTTCTTCGGCCAGTTGCACGGCCTCTCCGCAGCCGAGGCGCACAAGCGCACGGTGGCGTGGGCCAAGCGCATGGAGATTGACGACTCCCTGCTCAAGAAGACTGAAGAGCTTTCAAAAGGCATGCAGCAGAAGATTCAGTTCATTGGGTCACTGCTCCACGATCCCGGGCTTATCGTCATGGATGAGCCATTCAGCGGTCTTGATCCCGTAAACGCCGTGCTGGTTGAGCAGACATTGCTGGAGCTTCGCGACCAGGGCAAGGCCATTCTGTTCTCCACTCATCGCATGGACCAGGTCGAGAAGCTGTGCGACTCCATCTGCCTGATTGACAACGGCAAAGCGGTTCTGTCTGGCAAGGTGCGTGAGATCAAGAGCCGCTACGAGCGCAACCACGTTGTCGTGGAGTTCGAAGGCGATGCCAGTTTCCTCAACAGCGAAGAGATTGCGGAGGCCAAAAACTATTCAGGACACGCCGAGATCAAGCTGAAGCCTCACGGCAACGCGCAAAAGCTGCTCCACCTGGCTTCGTCCATGGCCACCATCTACCGCTTCGAACTTGTGGAGCCGTCGCTCGAAGAAATCTTTATTCAGACCGTAGGAGGCAAAGCCAATGCGTAACATGCTCCTGATTGCCAGGCGTGAATATCTGGAACAGATACGCGGCCGCGCCTTCCGCCTTTCGACCATCGGCCTGCCTGCTCTTTTTGCCGTCATCATCGGCATCGGGTATTTTTCCTCTCTGGGTATCAGCGGTGGCAAACATCTTGTGATTGCATCCTCGAACGTAGCGCTGGCCAACGAGGTTCGCGAGCATCTGATGAGTGACAAGAGGCACAAGGCCATCGTGGATGTGGTGACTCCGGCCACTCCCGAAGTCCTCTCGGCGCTCACGGAACAGGTCCATGCAAAGGCGCTGGACGGACTCTTGTGGATAGACGCGCAGGCTGGCGTTGTGCCCACAGCAAGCTATACCTCGCAGTCCGCCGGCGACTTTATGACGGCCGAGCGACTTAAGGATGCGCTGAACGATGGATTGGTAAGCGAACACCTGACGGGCGCGGGAATGAAACAGGCGGATGCTGACCAGGTGCTCAAGGGAACTTCGATTGAAACTTTCCAGGTTCGGAAAGATGGATCCGTCGTGAAGTGCAATGCCCAGGCTTCGTTCTGGAAGGGCTATGTGATGGCCATCCTGCTGTCAATGACGACTCTGATTTACGGCATGAACGTAGCGCGGTCCATTATCCAGGAGAAGACCTCGCGCATTTTTGAGGTAATGCTGGCAACGGCAAAGCCGGACGACATGCTGGCCGGCAAACTCATAGGCGTAGGCGCGGTCGGGCTGACCCAGATCGTGATATGGCTGGTGACGGGCGCGGCGATCATTGGTACGCCGTTTGCCGCGGCCATGCTCACCGGCAAATACGCGTTCCATTTCTCGTTGACCGAGGCAGTGCTTTTTCCGGTTTACTTCGTGCTGGGGTATCTGCTTTATAGTTCGCTGTTTGCGGGCTTGGCAGCCACATGCGAAACCGAGCAGGAACTACAGATGTACATGCCCCTGGCCGCCGCACCCACATGGTTGAGTTTTTCGATGATTGTGTTGATCCTCAACGACTCGAATTCAATCTGGTCAGTTCTGGCCTCGTTTTTCCCACCCACAGCGCCTATCATCATGTTCTTGCGCATGGCCTCAGAGATTCCGCCTATGTGGCAGTTCGCGGTATCTATCGGCCTCATGCTCCTCAGCATATGGGGCACGCTCTGGTTTTCTTCTCGCCTCTATCGCGTGGGCATCCTGATGTATGGCAAGCGGGCTACGCTGCCGGAACTGTTGCGCTGGCTCCGGTACAGCTAAAATCGAATGTGTGACCACTGAAGCCAGCCCCAAGTTCACTCTCGGCCAGCGCCTGGTGCTGGCCGTAGTCCCACGTCTTGTGTGGGCTCTTTTTTCTATTATCGGGCGCACCTGGCGCTTTGAGGTCATAGCCGAAGAAGGCGTCACTCCTATTGTGTTTGGGGAGGTATCCCCAGCGAAGGTATTTTGCTTCTGGCACCAGTGCGTGCTGCCTTGCACGGTCTACTTCCGCCATTCAAAAGCCATTATCCTTATCAGCCGCAGTTTCGACGGCGAATTGATCACGCGCATTCTCATGATGTTCGGCTTCGGAGCCGTGCGCGGGTCCAGCTCTCGCGGCGCCCGAGAGGGGCTGCTGGGCCTGAAAGACGTGATCGAAACAGGCCGTACAGCCATCTTTACAGCCGATGGCCCGCGCGGCCCCATCTACCAAACCAAGATGGGCCCCATCAAGCTGGCGCAAATGACCGGCGTGCCTATTGGTGCATTCCACCTGGAGCCCGAACATGCTTGGACCATGCGCTCCTGGGACCGGTTCCTGGTGCCCAAGCCCTTTACCCGGATTGTGGTGAGTTGGGCGCAGTGGACACATGTCCCCAACGGGCTATCCAATGAGGAGTTCGAGCCGAAACGCGAAGAGCTGAATGCTGCAATCGAACGTGCGCGCCTGAACGCACTTGCGCACTTCGGGAAGCCGGTTGCATGAGCCAAGCCGCCCAGCCCAGGAGCGGCCTGCTTGTCGAGGACTTCGACTTTCATCTGCCGCCCGAGTTGATTGCCCAGCAGCCTCACGCCGAGCGCGGCCACAGCCGGATGCTGGTCATGGACCGGGCAACAGGTGTTGCAAGCGATTCCAATTTTGCGGAGCTTCCCTCGCTGCTACATTCCGGCGACCTGCTCGTGCTGAACGACACTCGTGTCATTCCGGCCCGGCTTTATGCCCGGCGAACCGTGGTGCGCGACCGGGAGCAGCCCACAGGCCTTGTCGAAGTTCTGCTTACCGAACCTGCAGGCGATAACTGCTGGCGTGCCCTGGTCAAGCCGGGGAAGAAGGTAGGCACGGGCGAGCGGCTGGCATTTCCTTCCGCTTCGGGCGAAATCCAACTCGAAGCTGATGTGCTGGAGCGGGGCGAATTTGGCGAGCGGCTGTTGCGTTTTGCGCCGGTCGAAGACTTCTTCTCCGTGCTGGACCGAATCGGACATATGCCCTTGCCGCCCTATATCCGCCGTGACGACGCGGAGGCGGATCGCGAACGCTATCAGACTGTCTTCTCGTGCGAGCGCGGCTCAGTGGCTGCACCCACGGCGGGCTTGCATTTTACCCCGCAGGTGCTGGAGGCGCTGGCCGCCAAGGGCGTCGAAGTCGCACGGGTTACCCTGCATGTCGGATTGGGCACGTTTGCGCCGCTCCGGGTGGAGAAATTGGACGAAGTGAGGCTTCACCGTGAGCGCTATTCGTTGAGCGCCGCTGCGGCCGATGCTGTCAATCGCGCTGTTCGCGAGGGCAGGCGCATTGTGGCAGTCGGCACGACCGTGGTGCGGACTCTGGAACATTGCGCGCTTCATGCCGAAGGGGGAGAACTCAAAGCGCATTCAGGCGTGACGGAGATATTTATTTCGCCCGGTTTCGAGTTCAAACTAGTGAGCGGATTGCTGACAAATTTCCATCTGCCCAAATCAAGCCTGTTGATGCTTGTAAGTGCGTTTGCCGGGCGCGAGTTGGTGCTGGCTGGCTACCGCCATGCTGTGAGTGCTGGTTACCGCTTCTTCAGCTATGGCGATTGCATGTTTCTTTCCTGACCGGGCTGCTAAACTCGGGAACGTGCCAGACCAAGCCAAACCGCCCGTCTTCCTGCTCGACACCATGTCGTTCATCTTTCGCGCCTACCACGCGATGCAACGCAGCCGACCCATGTCTACCCGCGGCGGACTGCCCACGGCGGCCGTCTACGTCTTCGTGAACATGATCAAGAAACTGCGCCAAGACTTTGAGCCGAAGTACTTTGCGGCGGTCTTCGACGTCAGCGGGGAGGTCTTCCGGGACGAGCGGGCGCGCACCATGGGACCACTGAAGAAATGGAATGGCAAGACACAGAGCTTCGACGAGGTTAGTTACGAGGGCTACAAGGCCAATCGCGCTGCCATGCCTGAGGATTTGCGCAGGCAGATTCCCTATATTCGGCGCGCGCTGGAAGCGTTGCAGATCCCCATCCTGGAAGCGGAGGGTTTTGAGGCCGACGACGTTATCGGCACCCTGGCCCGTGAGGCTGCCGAGCAGCAGCATGAGGTCTTCATCGTCTCCGGCGACAAGGACATGATGCAACTGGTTTCGTCCAGGGTCAAGATGCTGAACCCGCAAAAGGACAACCTGATTCTCGATCCGGACAAAGTGCTTGAAACGCTCGGAGTGCCGCCGGACAAGGTTGTTGACGTGATGGCTCTGCGGGGCGATGCCGTGGACAATATTCCCGGCGCGCCTGGTATTGGTGACAAGGGCAGCGTGGAGTTGATTCTGGAATTTGGCTGCGTCGAGGCGGTGCTCGAAAGAGCATCCGAGGTCAAGCGCAAGACCTATCGCGAATCGCTCGAACAGAATCGCGATGCTGTTCTGCTTTCAAAGGAACTGGTCACTATCGACAGCCATGTGCCGCTGCAACTGGATTTGGCTGCGATGCAGACCCAGGCACCGGACATTGAAGCCTGTCGGGAACTCTTTACCGAGCTTGAGTTCACCTCAATGCTTCGCGAACTGGCGCCATCCGAGGCTGAGGCTGCAATCGAGTTGATCGACGAGCCGAGCGAGGAACAGGCCGCCCAGTTTTGCAAGGCTGCGCGGCAGCACGGATTCGCCTTTCTGCTGGATGCCGCGCCCCCTCTGGAGGAGGCGGAAGATGAGCAACCGCGAATGCTCTCGCTCCTTGACGTGGCGGAGGCAGCGGAGAAGCAGGCAAGCTTTAGTTTGGGCGTTTGCGTTGATCCAGCCAAGGCCCTGCGCATGCAGTTGACCCCTGAGCTGCGCTCACTGCTTGAAGATGCCTCCGTGGCAAAGGCTACGCACGACTTGAAGTCCAGCCTGCATCTTTTGGATAAACAAGGAGTTAGCCTGCGCGGACAAGTGAGCGACACGCTGTTGCTCTCCTACGCGCTCAATCCCACCCACGCCACCCAGGCGCTGGCCGACGTGGCGGCGCGGCATGGGCAAAGAGCGCCATCGAGCCTGGCAGCCGGAGCCGCGGCCATTGTCGCGCTGGTTCCCGTGCTCAAGCTCGAGGTGAAAAAGACAGGAGTGGAGCGGGTTTACGAGGAGATTGATCTGCCGCTGGCGCCGGTACTGTTTGGGATGGAACAGGTTGGAGTGCGGATCGACGCTGGCGTACTTGACGGCCTTTCCATGCGGTTTGGTGTTGAGTTGGCGCGGACAGGCGAGCGAATTTTTGAGTTGGCGGGCCGCCGTTTCAACGTCAACTCGCCCAAGCAACTGGGCGAAGTGCTGTTTACCGACCTCGGTCTGCCGGCCCCGGCAAGCCGTGGAAAAGGGAAGAACCTCTCTACGGCCCAGGATGTTCTGGAGCAGTTGGCGGAACACAACGAAGTTCCCAAACTGGTGCTGGAATACCGCCACCTTTCCAAGCTCAAGTCGAACTATATAGACGCCTTACCGTTGCTGGCCGACGGCAATTCGCGGGTTCATACCACCTTTCAGGCTGCAGCTACGGCTACAGGCCGTTTGTCCTCAGTCAATCCGAACCTGCAGAACATACCTATCCGAACCGAGTTGGGCCGTGAGATTCGGGCGGCGTTTACTGCCTCGCCTGGAACCCGTCTGCTGTCAGCCGACTACTCGCAGATCGAACTGCGCCTGTTGGCCCACTTCAGCCGCGATCCGCTGCTTGTGAACGCCTATGAACAGAACATTGATATTCATACGCTTACGGCGAGCGAAGTCTTCGGCGTTCCAGCAGAGACCATGGACAAGGAAACACGCGGAAGGGCGAAGGCCGTGAACTTCGGAATCGTCTACGGAATCTCTGCTTACGGTCTTGCCGCACAATTGGGAATTCCGCAGTCAGAGGCCAAAGCCTATATAGAGCGCTACTTCTCCCGCTACAGCGGCGTGAAGGAGTTTATTGAAAAGACGCTGGAGCAAGTGAGGAAAGAAGGCTGCGTTCGCACCTATTTTGGTCGCGTGCGTCCGATTCCCGACATCGAAAGCCGCAACCCCAACCAGCGCGGGTTTGCCGAGCGCACCGCCATCAACACGCCGCTGCAAGGCACGGCAGCCGACCTGATCAAACTCGCCATGATCGCCATCGACCGCCAGCTCACCGAACGCAAGCTGAAGACGCGCATGGTGTTGCAGGTACATGACGAACTTATCTTTGAGGTTCCGACGGATGAGACGGCCGAGGTTGAGTCGCTGGTTCGGGAGAAGATGGAAGGTGTCGTGCAGCTCAATGTGCCCTTGGTGGCCGACCTGGCGTTTGGTCCGAATTGGCGGGATTTGAAGTAACGGGCCGGCGGATTGGCCTGGCTTAAAATTGCTGACTGAAAATGCCCAAGAACAGCGCTTTTAGGGCGGAAATCAGGCAGAAAAGCGTTGATTTTGCGCGTATTTGTACAGAGAGGTGTTACTGAATGGTTACTGGTCGTGTTTGATAAGTTGTTGATAAATAGTATGTTATTAATTCCAAAAGGCGTGAAATTCGTATTTCCCCCCCAGGGGGTGGGGGGTATGTTCAAAGGTACGGACCGGGGACATGCCTGACAGATTGAACCGGGGTATCCCATGCAATGATTGTGCGCCTTTGGGACTAAATGATCTGCAAGTTGATTGCATGTGTTGGCAGGGCAGGTTGTCATTTAAGAATCTGTGATGCGGACAGTTGAATTCGATATACAGTGACGGATGCACCAGTGTTCCCAGGGTTTTACACTGGGCCATTCTCTACGGCTCCCGATGGGAGCAATCCAGAGCGGCTTCGGATGATTCGATTGCCGGCGCGGTGCTAAACTGTGGCGCATGAATCCGGACCTCTAGTCCAAGGGCGTTGCTACCGTCTTGATTTGTTCTTGCGTGATTACTGTCGGGACAACATTCCGGACCGGGCCTTGCTTTTGAATAGGACAACGACTCTACTTCTTTAGGAAGCGGGAGGAAAGATGCCAGTTCTTGCCATCATCGGCGCGGGCTCTGGAATGGGGCTTGCCATTGCGAGGATCTTTGGCGCGCAAGGCTATCAAGTTGCGCTCTTGTCTCGGAATCCCGCCAAGCAGGCCGCGCTGGTTGCCGCACTCGCAGATGCGGGCATTGAAGCAGCGGCCTTTCGGGCGGATGTGCTTGATCGCGCCTCGATTGCAGCGGGCCTTGCGGACGCCAAGCAGCGGTTCGGGCCGGTAGACGTGCTTGAATATTCGCCCGCGGATATGGGAATGCCGCTGGCATCCATCTCCCAACTGAGTTACGAGGCTATCCAGTTGGCATTCGACTTCAATGTGCATGGCGCATTTGCGGCCGTTCAGGCCGTATTGCCCGATATGCAGGCCCGCCGCGCCGGTACGATCCTCTTGACCACGGGGGCTTCGTCAGTCTATCCGCAGATGGGCAACAAGATGCTGGCAAATTTCGCCATAGCCGGGGCAGCACTACGCGCCTATGGCCAGGCGCTGCACGCCGAGCTTGGCCCGAGCGGAATACAGGTGGGGCATGTTGCGATTGGCGCGTGGATTGGGAAGCAGCCGGGAGCCTCGCCGGAAGAGATTGCTCCGCTGTACTGGCAACTCCACACACAACGGGACGAGTTCGAGAAGGTATTCTTTCCTGCGACAACCAATGAGTCGCAGAACAACCAGGCCGCGCCTCCGGGGAACTGAAACTGATCGGGCCGACAACAAGAACTCTTCGTCCTGCTCTGGCCAACAGCCGATGGATTCAGGCTTGAGCAAAGATTGATGGGATAGTAAATGCCGAGTTGGCGGTCATACAGCAGTTTGACCGAGTTGACTCTTGAAAGTGGTCATAATATTATGGTCATAAGAGAGGAGTCTGTCATGCAGAAGATGGCTGCCGCGCAATTCAAAGCCGAGTGCCTAGCTGTGATGGATCACGTTTCGCTGAGCGGCGATCCGGTTGTAATCACCAAGCACGGCAAGCCGGTCGTGAAGGTTATTCCTGCGACGAAAAGCGAAGATGGGATCTTCGGAGCTCTGTCAGGTATTGCCAGAATTACGGGCGATATTGAGAACACGGTTCGAGCGAGCGATTGGGGAGTGGAATGATCCTTCTCGACACTCACATACTGATCTGGCTTCTCGTTGCTCCAGAAAAGCTACCGCCGAAAGCCAGGAAGGCGATCCTCGCGGCCCGTAAGGTTGGGCCGCTTGCTATTTCCGCGATCAGTTTGTGGGAGATCGCATGGCTGGCTGAAAACAAGAGGATCGAGATCGACACAACTGTCGATGCCTTTGTCAAAAAGTGCGCTTCCTACGTCCAGGTTATCGCAATCAGTACGGAGATTGCGGTGCGTTCGGTTCAGTTCCCGGATTCATATCCGAAAGGTCCGCAGGACAGGATTATTGGGGCCACCGCGATTGTGGAAGGAATTCGCCTTCTGACCCACGACAGGCAAATCACGGGCTCCGGTCTAATTCCGCTGGCAATATAAATCCATTTGCCGCAAGGATGGGAGTGAAAACTGTCTAGCCGGCGGTCGGGTAAAGGTCAGCATGGGCGGTTATACGCCAGCATTCGTCAATTTCGCCGCTCTAGAAGCGCAAGGACAGCTGAACCCGCGAGTGAGGAGTTGAGTTCGCGCATTTGTTCTACGAACTCATCGAGCGCCGCTGGTTCAAAGTCGCATAGCATCTCGACGCGCTCCGCTAACAAATCTTGATGGCCATAATCAGCCTCAATTGTCACGTGCAACTGGCAATGTCCCGCTCCGTCAACACACGATAGCTTCAGATTGGTAGCGCCACCGGCAGAATCAGAACCAAATGCTCCGAGGGTAATCTCACGCCGGTCTTCCAAGCCTGCAGGAAAACCGGCCAGCACCATAGCTGAATTAGCCAATTCGCCTTGGCCAATGTACAGACAGGTTGAGCCTCCGAATCTCCCGTTCCAACCAGACACTCTGAGTTCCACCACATCGACGTCGTGATAACGATAAGACAATCGAAGGCTTCGATCCATGCGTCAATCGTAACCGCCCAGGCGTGCCTTCTTACGTATTGAGCGATTTGTCGCCTATTCGGAAGTAACGCACTTTGAAATTCTCGATGGCAGCCGCAGATCCTCCCCCTGCGGGTCAGGATGACACTGCCTTGGGTAGCGAACTGTTCAGGATGAAACTGCGGTGGTTAGAGGATGATGGGGGCAGGCGGGCTTTGCGAGCGCGTGGCTACTCGGAAGGGACTTTCGGGGAAGCATCGGCCTGCTTTGCGCTCTCTGCTTCGCGCTTGCGGCGCTGCTCTTACAGGAACTCCAGCCCTCCCTTTTCTCCGCCCTGTTTGCAGGCTTTCCAGGAACAGTCGATTTGCTCCCCGGTTGGGTACTCGGGCTTGGGTGTGTCTTCCATGTTTTTGAACACTTTTTCTGGAACTGTGAAGCCGCGCCTGCCGAGTAGAAGTTCATCTGCTTGGCAGGCGCGGCGGTAGGGGCGGATGACGGGTTATTGAGCGGGCTGCGTGGCCAGCCACTGCTTGAGGTTCGGCTCCTGCAGCGAGCGGAATTCGATGCAGCTATCTATGCGCTCGATGGCATGCTTGAGCGACCGGGTGGACGACGACACTTTGTGGGTAGCAAAGAAGCTCTTTACGTCTTCGCGGGCCTGGACAGAGCAGAAGCTGCCGGTGGAGCCAACCAAGCCAGCGCCCCTTTCCGTAGTGAGTTGGGCCTGCACCTTATCCCAGTTCGTCTTGATGTAGTTCCACGTGATGTCGCGGGCGGCGTCAATCTGGAGTCCGATCGAGAATTGAACGGCCGAATCCTGATTGCGCACCTTGCCGGAGGCGGCGTAATCGAGCGACCGCCTGACCAGCGCGGGGTCTTCAAAAGTGGCGAGCAGATGCAGCGCGCCCTCCTGGAACTCGGGATTGGTGGAGGTCTCATAGACCTTTTGCAACTTGTCAAACAGTGCTGCATTTCCGTTGCGGGCGGCGATGGAGAGCGCGGTCTGGCCGAGCGTGGCATCTACAGAGGCGGGGTCTGCAATGAACTTTTCAGCAATCTGGCTGGCCTGCGCAAGCACCGCAGGATCTTTGCCGTGGTAGCCAAGCAGGCCAAACAACTCCGCGCGCAACTCGCGGGTGTTGGGACCGTCGTTTGCTGAAGGCGGGCCCAGCTTGGCGTACTCCGGCGCAAAGGTGCGGCGAATCCACGCGGCGAGGGCTGCCTTCTCCTCGGGTGTAGCAGCCAACTGGGCGAGTGCTCCGTTGACGCCGCTGAGTGCGGTGGAGACAACGGGCTCGTTTGGATCTGCCTTGAGGGCTGTAACCAGGTTCAGGTAGTCGCCGATGGTGGCCTTGTTTGAACGGACCTGCGCCCACTCATCGCCAATGAGGCTGATGCGCTCGACGGGCGTAAGAGCGGTTTCAGCGGAGGCAACCAGGGCGTTGTAAATGCTGGCCGGATAGGCGCTGCGGTAGTAGCCCATTCCGCCTGCATTGGCAAAGAAGAGGCCGGAGGCGGGAACCTGGAGCGAAGCGCTGGCGGGCGTGAGTATCTGGCAGTCTTGCGCGTTGGCTGCAGCCTTGAAGCAGACCGGCAGCGTCCACTGTTGCGCCTGATCGGGCTTGATGCCGGGGCTGAGGAAGAAGCGCTTCTGCTGGACGGGAACCTGGCCGTTGGCCGGCTGGCCGAAGGTGATGAGCGGTTCGCCGGGCTGGGCAACGAGGGAGCCCATGATCTTGTCTACCGGCTTGTGGCTTACGGCGGTCTGTGCGCCCCAGAAATCCTCTGCTGTGGCGTTTGAGTAGAGGTGGGCGGCGAGGTAGGCATGCACGCCCTTGCGGAAGGTTTCAGGGCCGAGGTAGTTCTCTACCGAAAGCAGCACCGCGCCCGCCTTGCCGTAGGCGATGCCGTCGAACATCTGGTTGATCTCTTCCGGTGTATCGGCCTTGGCGCGAATGGAACGGGTGGTGGGCTGGGCATCGACGTTCAAAGTGCCGTTGACACCGCCGGAGACGGACTGATCAATGTTCCATTCAGGATGCAGCGCGGCAACGGGCTTGTTCTCCATCCAAGAAGCAAATCCCTCGTTTAGCCAGAGATTGTCCCACCACTGCATGGTGACCAGATCGCCGAACCACTGGTGGGCCATTTCATGAGCGATGACCAGCGCAACTTCCTTCTTTGCTCCAACGGAGGCGGTTTTGGGGTCGATGAGCAGGGCGGTCTCGCGGTAGGTGATGGCGCCGAAGTTTTCCATTGCGCCAGCTTCAAAGTCTGGGAGGGCGACAAGGTCAAGCTTCTTCAAGGGGTAGGGAATGCCGAAGTAGGTGTTGTAGTAGTGGAGCACGAACTTGGCCACGTCAACACTGTAGGGGGTCATGGCGATCTTGTCTGGCGTGGAGCAGACGCGAATGGCTACGCCGTCCTGGTCACCGGCCGTGCACTGGAAGTCGCCTACGAGGAAAGCGACGAGGTAAGTGGACATTCTGGGAGAGGTGAGGAACTTGAGGGTGTGCTTGCCGGAAACCGGGCCTGGCGAGTCAGAAACGATGGGGCCGTTGGAGATGGCCGTGTCTGCAGCGTCTACGACCAGGGATACGTCATAGGTGGCCTTCATGGCTGGCTCGTCGAAGCAGGGGAAGGCGCGGCGCGCGTCTGTAGACTCGAACTGCGTAACGGCATAGTTGCGGCGGGCGGTTTTGGAGAGATAGAAGCCGCGCAACTCGTTGTTGAGGATGCCTGAGAAATGGACGGTGAGCGTGGCCTTGCCGGCGGGCACGGGGGCGGAAAACTTGAAGGTGGCCTGCTGCTTTTGCTCGTCGAGAGTGACTGAGGCTGCCTGCTGCTGTCCGCCTGCCGACACGGTGACTGCCTGGAAGGCGATCTCAATGGCATTGAGCGTGATGGAACTAGTGGGCTCAGCGAGAGTAATGTCGATTGTCTCGGCACCGGAGAAGGTTGCTGCCTTCAGGTCCGGGGTGAGCGTGAGCGCGTAGTGCTGGGGCTGAATTGTTGTGGCCAGGCGCTGTGCGCCTGCGGTGGCGGGCAACAGGCAAACTAGCAACGCTAGAGGCAACAGGGCAGTGCACAGGGCGGGAGCGGAGATGGTGATCTTCATTGAATCCTCGTGAGGTGGAGCGGTGTGCTTTTCAAGCAATGCCCCCAAGCGCGGCAAGTGTGGACCGGGAACAAGCGCCGGAGATTTTTCAGGGGGCTAATGGCAGCGATTCATCTGACTCTGACATTGTAGGCGAAGCGACGGCCTGGAAATGGTACGCACGGTGCGCGGCGGTGGTTCCGCTGCTGCTGGGACGGCAGTAGGCAGTCTTGATTTCGGGCAGTAGAATCAGGACCGGGTGGCCGAGGAGGGAAGACGTGGATCGGCGCAAATTTATTGGCAAGTCAGTGGGGTTGATTGGCTCGGGCATGGCCGCGGGAAATGCGGCTTCAGTATTGTCTGCCGCGCAGACGGGCGCGGGAGTTGCAGACGGGCGGCCCAACTTTCTCTTCATCATCTGCGATGACCTTATGTATCGCACCGTACATGCGCTCAACAATGCGGAGATTCATACGCCTGCCATGGACCGGCTGGCGGCTTCAGGGTGCGCATTTACGCACTGCTTCCACCAGGGCTCGTGGAGCGGGGCTGTCTGCATTCCCAGCCGCACCATGCTTACGAGCGGACTCACGGCCTTCCATGCCGATGCGGGACTGGACGAGGTGCCCACATGGGGCCAGACGCTGGGAGCAGCCGGATACGACACCTATATGTGCGGCAAGTGGCATCTTGACCCGACGGTGCTGCAGCGCAGCTTCAAGGAACTGGGGCCGGTTGCGCCGGGAATGCTGCACTCCACGCCGGAGGGAGGCGCGGCCTATAACCGTCCAAGCCAGGGAAACGACTGGCAGCCATGGGATGAATCGCTCAAGGGCCAGTGGATCCATACCGGCCTGTGGAGGAACCAGAAGGCGGACAGGATTCAGCACTCGGCCGCGCTCTATGGCGACTGCGTTATCGACCACTTGTTGAACAAGGCAGCCAAACGCAATACGCCCTTCTTCATGTACCTGGGGTTCAACTCTCCGCACGATCCGCGCCAAGCGCCGCGCGAGTATCTGGATATGTATCCGCAGGAGAAGATTGAGGTGCCGCCGAACTTTGTTGCCGAGCATCCCTTCGATCAGGGCGACTCCAGGGTGCGGGACGAGATGCTGGCGCCGTTTCCGCGAACGCGAGAGGCGGTGCAACTTCATCGCCGCGAATACTACGCGCACATCACTTATATGGACGCGCAGATTGGCAGGATTCTGGATGCGCTGGAGCACTCTGGCAAGGCCCACAACACTTACGTGATTCTGACTGCCGACCACGGCCTTGCGGTTGGCGAGCACGGCCTGATGGGGAAGCAGAATTTGTATGACTGCAGCGTGCGGATGCCTCTGCTCATGCGTGGGCCGGGCATTGCCCCGGGGCAGCGGATAGACGAGCTGGTCTACCAGCACTGCATGTTTGCCACTACGTGCGATTTGGCCGGTGTGCCCGTTCCGCCGAGCGTGGAGTTTGCCAGCCTGGCACCGCTTTTGCGCGGCAAGGGACAGGCTCCGTACGATGCCGTGTTCAGCTACTATGTGGATTTTCAGCGCATGGTGCGGACCAGGACGCACAAGCTGATTGTGTATCCGCACCTGCAGAAGACGCAGTTGTTTGACATTGAACACGACCCCTGGGAGATGCACGACTTGTCAGAGGACCCTGCTTCGGCGGCAATCAGAAGGGAACTGACGCAGCGCCTGATCCAGATGCAGCATGAACTTGGGGACAAGCTGCATCTGGAACATATGGGGCAGGGGGCTTAAGCTTCTGGGCGCTTCGAGATCAGGATGCTGATTTGTGTTGGGGCAGAAGCGCATCCAGCATGAGCAGGCATGCGCCAACCACAATTGCGCTATCGGCTACGTTGAAGTCTGGCCAGTGGTAGGCGAAGATGTGCACTTCAATAAAATCCACCACTGAGCCGTAGGCGATGCGGTCATGCACATTGCCGAGCGCCCCGGCAAACACGAGCGCAAGCGCAACGGTGGTGATTGTGATGCGGTCTGCAAGCCGGACGAGGATTACTAGCACCGCGAGCGCGGCGGTGAGTGAGAAGGCGATCAGGCCCCAGCGCACTGCATTGGGCGAGGCCGAGTCAGCGAACAGGGAGAAGGCCGCGCCGTCGTTTGTCCAGTGGGTGATGCGGAGGACGCGCGGGATGATAGGAATGGCTCCGCCCATTACAACGTGCCTGCCGACCCAGAGCTTGGTGAGGCGGTCGGCAAGAATCACGAGTGCGGAGAGCAGCAAGAGCCAGGGCAGGCGGCGAGGCATGGTGAGGCTCACTGGGCGGCCTCCGCTGACTCTGGCGGCGCGATGCCCATCTCTTTGAGAGCGGACTGGCAGCGTGTGCAGACGTTTTGCCAGATGCCGTAGTCGCCGACTACCGGCATGAAGTTCCAGCAGCGGGCGCATTTTGCGCCGGATGCAGGCAGCACGGTGACTTTCAGTTCAGTCCCGGCGATAACTTTTACAGCAGAGACATTGATTGCTTCTTTGAGTCCCGCGGCGTGGCGCTGCAAGAGCGCCAGTTGGTCGCCGGAGGCAGTGATATCAAGTTCTGCTTCCAGTCCCTTGCCGATGATCTTGTTCTGGCGAGCCTCTTCAAGCACACGGAGCGCCTGGTCGCGAACTTCAAACAACTGCTTCCACTCACCGAGCAGTGACGCCGGGTCTTCAGAGAAGATCTCTTCCGGTTTGGGGAAGAGCGCGAGGTGGACGGAGGCTTCGCGGCCTGCGACGGCGGGGAGATATTCCCAGACTTCGTCGGCGGTGAAGCTGAGGATGGGCGCTACGAGGCGGACGAGGGTCTCGGCAATCTGCCAGAGGACGGTTTGCGCAGAGCGGCGTTCGTGGCTGGTGGGCGCAAAGGTGTACATGCGGTCTTTGAGCACGTCCAGATAGAAGGAACTCAGGTCTACGATGGCGAACTCGTTGACGGCCTGATACACGCGATGGAACTCGAAGCCCTCATACCAGCCCATGATCTTTTCAGCCAGATCGCGGGTACGAGCGAGCATGTAGCGGTCCAGCGGCAGCAGTTCCGCCTCAGGCACGCGGTCGCGCGTGGGTTCAAAGCCGCCCAGGTTGCCGAGCAGGAAGCGGAAGGTGTTGCGCACTTTGCGGTAGAGCTCCGCGCAGCGCTGCATCAGGTTTTCGCTTGCGGCCATGTCTTCTCTGAAGTCGACGGAAGCTACCCATAGGCGAACGATTTCGCCGCCCATGCGATTGGCGATATCTACAGGATCGACGCCGTTGCCCAGTGACTTGGACATGGCGCGGCCCTGTTCGTCGAGCGTCCACCCGGCGGTGGAGACGTGCGAGTAAGGCGCGTGGCCACGGAGGGCGACGGAGGTGAGCAGGGAAGAGTGGAACCAGCCGCGATGCTGGTCGCCGCCTTCGAGGTAGAGGACTTTCGTCCCATCCCCGTGCTGGAAGGCGGTATAGGCGGGGTTCAGCTCCGGGTCGGGCTCGCAGACGGCGAACCAGCTTGTGCCGGAGTCGAACCAGACATCGAGAATGTCGTTTTCGCGGCGGAACTCCTTGCCTCCGCAATGGGCGCAGGCGGTTCCGGCAGGCAGCAGCTTTTCAGCAGCACTGGAGTGCCAGGCCTCGATTCCCTCGCGCTGGAACAGGTCAACGACAGAGCGATTGAGTTCCGTGTTGATCACGGGCTGATTGCAGGCTTCGCAGAGAAAGACGGCAATGGGGACGCCCCAGATGCGCTGGCGGCTGATGCACCAGTCTGGGCGGGTGGCGATCATGTTAGTGATGCGCTCTTTGCCCCATGCGGGGTCCCACACAACTTTGTCGATCTCTTCAATGGAGAGCTGGCGGAAGGTTGTATCCGTTCCGTCGGCACGCTTGACGGGCGTTTCAAGGCCGATGAACCACTGCTCTGTGGCGCGGAAGATGACGGGGTGATGGCAGCGCCAGCAGTGGGGGTAGGAGTGCTCAAGGGGAGCCCCGGCAAGCAGCGCTCCGGACTCTTCAAGCATGGCGACGATGACGGGATTGGCGGCCCAGACCTTCATGCCGTCGAAGGCGGGCGGCGCAGTGTGATTCCAGACTTCGGTGTCCACATGGATGTGGCCGGAGGCATCGACACGGCAGGTGGAATCAAGATTGTAACGCTGGCCTGTGTAAAAGTCGTCCGCGCCGTGGGAGGGAGCGGTGTGGACAGCTCCGGTGCCGGTATCGGCCGTGACATAGGTTGCGAGAACACCAAGGATGCTGCGATCGAGGAACGGGTGCTGGAAGGTGACGCGATCAAGCGCTGCGCCTTTGAAGCGGGCAACCTCACTGGCTGGCGCCAGCGCGCATGCGGCGATGACCTGCGCGGCAAGCTCCGCCGCCACGATGTAGACCGGGGCCTCAGGGCCGTCTCCGGTGGCGAGGGCCACATAGTCGAAGTCGGGGTGGAAGGCAACAGCCAGGGACGCGGGGAGTGTCCACGGTGTGGTGGTCCAGATGATGGTGTAGACGTTACGCCCGGCCAGTTGCGGGGCGATTGCCTCGGCGGCAGATGTGAGCCGATAGCGCACATAGACGGAGGGGCTGGTGTGCATGTCGTACTCGACTTCAGCCTCGGCAAGAGCGGTGCGGTCGTGGATGCACCAGTAGACGGGCTTGAGGCCGCGGTAGACAAAGCCCTTCTCAAGGAAGCCGTAGAAGGCTTCAAGGGTGCGGGCCTCGTAGTCGCGGGACATGGTTTTGTAGGGGGTGTCCCAGCGGCCGAGGCAGCCGATGCGCTCAAATTGGGA
>Ga0316226_1002189_pt1 | contig 18943 bp, 20 predicted proteins | sample TBH18017metaG_FD_206009 | JGI IMG/M metagenome (GOLD analysis project Ga0316226, IMG submission 206009) | Freshwater microbial communities from Trout Bog Lake, Wisconsin, USA - TBH18017 | ecosystem: Environmental > Aquatic > Freshwater > Lake > Hypolimnion/Profundal zone | place: USA: Wisconsin... | reverse complement strand
AGGGTTTTCCAAGGGGCTGTGGGCAAACGCGAAGCGTTTTCCATGGCCCCGGCGGCTCTCCGCAGCCGTTGGGTCGGAGCCTGAACTCAGGCCGCCTTTTGTCTCAAAGTCGTTGACACGTTCCGGTGCTGAATGGTCGGTTTCTGGACCTTCAGGCCACGGGAACCTTCAGCATAAATTTTAAAGGCGGACCAGTATTCCAAATGCAGTTTTTGGATGATGGTATCGCCACTGGTTAGGAGCCCCTGAGCTGCTTCTTTTACAGAGTGGCTCCAGTCGTTGGGCTTGCTTACTACGTTGAACTTGGGGGCCATGGATGATTCACCGATTTTCCAAAGCTCTATCTCCAGTCCGAAGAAGGTGAATTTGTCGTCCGTGATGCGGTTCAGCCAATCTAAAGCGGCCCGGTGTTCTTCGGTGAACCGCTCCGCGAGCCATACGATGGTCACAGCATCCAATCCTGCTGCGTAGGTCATCAACTGTCCTAAATGAGTGTGATCAGTCTTCTCAAGCTGATTCTCGATGAGCACCCAGGCACCCGACTCTGTGTCCTTACAAAGGATGTCAGCACGGAAGGGGCCTACTGCTTGTTCCTTGGCCTCGACCTCCAGATCCAGACCAATTGCCTCTCCAAGAAGGACGATATTCTCTGGCTGGGCCAACCAGGGGGTGAAGGAAGTGGACTCGTTCTCCCATGCCTTCCGTAGGTTTACTTTTTCGAGACGGCCGAGACTGGGAGTGGTCATGAGGTCACCGTGAAAACGGGTAGTAGACTGTGGGAGAAGTAGTACCAGCTTACCTTCTCTGAACCGGAAGTCACATCCCATGCGAGGAATATTGAACCTAGAAGGTTATCAATTGGCAGGTCTCTGGAATTTCCTTAAGTTAGCCATTAAGGTAGTTTTGGGATGCCAGCTCTGCTGAAGCTATCAGGCTAAGGGAATGTTCGGGCGATTTCCAACTTGCCATAACTTCATCTGTTTTCCACGGGAGAATAGTCAATCTTCTGCGGCTTTCACCAATCGTTCTTGCAAGCGTGTCCCAGCCAAATTGCATGAGAGGGGCTGGAATTATCCAAGCTTCATATTCCGGCGCATTTGGGAATGATTCTTCCCAAGGCCATCTAGGAGAAATACCTATAAGCCCCTTTTTTTTCAGTTTTTGGAGCAGATACGGAAGACACCTATAAGAACTTGATGCGTGATAAACGTAATGGGAGCGCCTTAGGGTCCATGCGGCTGACCCAGCCGATGCTGTTTCCCTCTGTGCTGATTGCCAAAAGGGTGTTCCTAGGGAAAAAATATTTCTTATGTCAATATCAGGTGCGTTTTCAAATCCAGGTCCATTTTTATTTTCAAGATAATTCACTACACTCCCATGAAACTTGATTTCACCTTTTATTGAACAGGGGGCGCAATTCTCATTGACTAGATCATGATGTAGATCAAATAAATCTCTCAGCCTACTAACGGGAACTGGCATATATAGATCAAAAAAGAAACCATCGGGGAAAAAGCAAACTGAAGGCCATTGCATGTTCCAAGGCTGCAGATAAATATTGAAATTATGAGATAGGTTTGAATTTAATGCCTGGATCATTGCAAAGGGGCTATTCTCTGCTAATCCTGGTGTCAAATCAACCCAATTCGTGTCCCATGAATGGACTGTTCGAGAGGTACAGATATCACCTATTGATTCCTCAATAGTAACCATATTATTAATCAGATTAAGTACAACCTTAGAGTTTAGGGTAGAATCGGAGTAAATTGCGGTCCATCCATTCTGTTTGGGGTTAAATGATGTTAGATCTCCAGTTAAAAATTGGGATGGCATGTCTCCCATCACCCTAATCTCTTTGAACTGCTTACCACTCCGATGCTGATGTAATGCTGGATGGAGTGGTATAGCTGAAGGAAATGAGCAACCCACTGCTACAGCGTTCAATACATCTAGCAAGGTACCCATTTTCGATTACCTCAATTTTCTAACCATGTTAAATTCATGTAAACAATGGAATAATGGCATTCATTGACGTATTTAAGGCACAGTTGAATTCACGATTTTCTTCAGCATCGCGATGGCGTGCCTCTTCCCAATCCCTCTCAAAGAAGCAAGTGCCAAAACCTGCTGCTGACGGGGCCGAGATTTCTCTGCCTCCCAGTTGTAAATGGTCTGTGCAGAAACACCAACAAGGAGCCCGAAATCTGCTGCGGATAGGCCCAGACGCCGCCGCAAGGAGATCAGTCCTTTTGCCCTGAATCGGACCTTCGTTTCATCGCCGGGGGTCGCCTTGGCTTTCTGTCCTTTGGTTTCCTTCCTGCTGAGGCGGGCTACCTCCTTCTCCAGGAGGGCCACACGCTTTTTCAGGGCAGAGGTCTCGGAACGGAACTGGGCCTTGGCTTTATTGAGTGCCTCCGTTTCGGCTCGGATCTCCTTCCGAGCGAGACGAACAATCTCTTCCTTCAGAGCAGAAGCGAAGTTTGGCATGTAGGGGCCTTTCCTTAGGCATGACATCCAATGTAAAGGATAGTAGTTATCATGATATCTCCATGGACATTAACTGAGCTTATTCGGTTGGTTGGACTCGCTTTCCAGGCCTTCGACCTTGGGAGGGTCGCTTTGCCGTTGCCTTTGGTTCTTCCGGGTATTCCTTTTCGGGCCCAAGGAATTCGGCTCCGGGAGGTTCTGCCCCCCTTGAAGCAGCCCTCCCCATTGCCTTAACGCGGTAGAGATCGCCAAGGTGTTCCCATCTCTCCCCGTGGTACATCTCCTCTTCCCCAAACAATTTCACTGCCTGGGCGTTCGCATCGTCTGCCGAACTTGCCTCGACCACTGTTGAATATTCGGTGTAGCACTCAATCACCACTCGCCAACGAGCCTTGGTCTTTGCCTTGGGATCTCTGGACAGCCATGGTTTTTCAGAGGCAGCCATTGGACCTCCGTGATGTGGGATAGCAGGATTGTATACCTGGGTCGGGTTTCATTCCTTCTTCTTTTCCCTGTACAAGGACTTTGACCAACCAAGGCACTCATGGCATCCCTGAGAAGCTGATCAAAATATGGCTCAGATTGACCGGGCTCGAAATCCCTAAGGACCTAGGAGAGGTGGCGGTGTGACCTTCGGATGGACAAATGTTGCAGAGAACATGTGCATTGGCATTTCTACTAGCTTCCCTAAGGAATACTTTTCTTGAAGCCAGACGAGGACTGCTTGAGGGTTCCGCCGATCTGTGTCTCCATCCATCACTAATGCCGTGCCGTCAACCTCTGCCTGATAGGGATCTTCGACAGCGTCTCCGAACAATTCCGCAAAACGAGATTCCTTCAGTTCTTTGTAACGCTGAGAGTAGGGGTTGAGGCACAACTTGTAGTTCAGCGAATCCCCGAACATGAAGCCTGAAATGACGCCATCGACCGCCTTGCCGAGGCGGAAGAATTCGCTTTCATGAAAGAAGTAGCAGTGGCGAAGGTAGTTCCCCTCCACCTCTATCAGGGTTGCTTTCCCATAAAGTGTCGCTAGAAGCCTCCGATGCTCAGCCTCAGCCTCTGCTCCTTCCATGGTGAACCATACGAGGCGGAAATCGGGACGAGTTTCAGAGGACGAAGACAGGAGTTGGTTCTTAGCCTTACGCAGGATCTTGGAGTGGCGGTTGGAGTAGGACATTGGAGTACTGGCGGAATAGACTTGCCCGGAATCCAGGGTGGCATTCCGTGCCTCCGTCAATTCATGTGGATCTAGTTTTCTCTTCTCTTCGATCAGGAACTTTAGCCCATCAACTTCGATCAGGAAATCCGCTATCTCCTGTGAGGGTTCCTGGGAGGGCTGGATGTCCTGGACTGACAGCCCCCAATGGTTCAAGAGGAACTTTGCAAAGGAAAAGTCAGGGCTTTCCGCCATAGGGCCTCAGAGGAAAGGGCTACGCCTAGCTGGAGGAGCGGCAGGCACTCCTAACTGCCGCTGGCTCAAATGACTGCCATATGATTCCAGCCGGAACTCCCCGTATTTTCAATCCTATCCGCGCCACCCGATCCCGCCACTTTCCCGCCACTTTCCTGAAACCGGGGCAAATTACCAACACTTATGAACAACGAACGACAACAGAAACAGTGGCCCCAGGATTTCGGGACAAAGAAAAACCCCTGAAAAATCAGGGGCTTTAGTGGTGGTCCCGGAGCGATTCGAACGCCCGACCCTCAGATTCGTAGTCTGATGCTCTATCCAGCTGAGCTACGGGACCGCGGTAGTCGTCTAGTCTACCGGGTTCTTTGGGAATTTCCACCCGAAATCCTGGTCATGGCGCCGCCGGCCGGGGTCAGGGTTGGACCTTGGGCTCCAGGGCCGGGGCGAATCCGTGCTCGCCGGCGGACAGGCCATTGGGGAGGATGAAGGCGTGGTGGTCGTTGCCCAGGTCGAGGGCGCGGGCGGGGGTGGGGGGCGGCAGGGCGGGGGGGGTGGCCAGTTCCAGGGTGGGGGTGGCCTTGGGGACGCCGCGGCGGGTGCAGGTGCCCTGCAGGATGCCGCCCTCGTCGACCACCAGGGAGCCCAGTTCGACTTCGCCTTCGACGCAGCCGGTGCCGTGGATCTCGAGGCATTCGGTGATCTTGAAGACGCCTTCGACGCGGCCGGTGACGATCAGGTGCTTGGCCAGGATGGTGCCGCGGACGATGCCGGTGGGGGCGATGGTGACTTCGCCTTCGCTGGTGATGGTGCCTTCGACGGTGCCTTCGATGCGCAGGCTGTTCTCGCCGGAGATCACTTCGCCCTTCCAGAGGGTGCCGCGGCCCAGCAGGGTGTGGATGGCGGGGGCCGGGTCGGGGCGCTTCTTGTCGCTGAACACGATGGCCTCCTTGGTTAGCGCAGGTCTTTCAGCCACTCCCGCTGAAGGCGCATGTAGGGCTGGGGATTCACGGGCCGGCCCTTGAGCCGCACTTCATAGTGGAGGTGGACCCCGGTGGCGTTCCCCGTGCGGCCCATGTCACCCAGGATATCCCCTCGGGATACCTTCTGTCCCACTTTCACCCGGACCCGGCTCATATGGGCGTAGAGGGTCTCCAGCTGATCGGTGTGGGCGAGCACCACGCCGTTGCCGTAGCGGTCCATCCAGCCGGCTTCGGCGACCTCCCCGTCGGCGGTGGCCTGGATGGGGGTGCCTTCGGAGTTGGTGATGTCAAAACCGGTGTGGTAGCCGAGGAGGCCTTCGCCCTTTTCGTTGACCTGGGAGAAGGGGCTGATGCGGATGCCGAAGCCGGAGCTGAGATAACCGGCGGTCGGGGGAATGGACGGGGTATGGTTCCAGCGGTCGATGATCGGGACCATGCGGGCGCGGATGGCCTGGGCCTGGAGGGTGGTCTGGTCGAGCTCGCGGCGCAAGGCGCTGATCTTCTCGGTGCTGCTGGCGGCCGGGGCGGCGCCGGGCACGGGCGGAAGGGTCGGGGTGGGGTTCTTGGGATCGAGCAGGCGGAGCAGGTCGGACATCTGCTTGCGCAGGGCCTGGATCTCGGTGTCGAGGGACTGGGCCTGGTTCAGGCTGTCGCGCAGCTGCTCCTTCTGGGCGTAGGTCTCGCGCTGGAGCTGGGTGAAGCTCATGAGCTTCTTGGTGGCCCAGAGGCCGTACGAGGTGCCGATCATGGCCACCGCCCAGAAGCCCACCACCGTTCCGAGGATGCGGACCAGGATGCGCCGCTCCAGGGACCAGCGGAAGGTGCGGTGGGCGAACACGAGCATCACCGTCAGGAACTGCTCCGAGTCGGGTCGACTCAGGCGCAGTCCGCGGCGCTGAACGTTCTTTTTGGCCATAGGAATCCTACCCTACGTGGATTCCAGGGGGGTGTCGAGCGGGTTTTCCGGCGCCGGTCAGGGCATGATTCGGGCGAGCAACCACTCGGCTCCGTGGCCCGTGAAAAAGATCAAGCCCACCAGACTGTTCAGTGTGAAGAATGCGTGGTCGATCCGTTCCAGGCGGCCGCCGCGGACGACCCACTGCTCGCGCAGCAGGATCAGGGCCACGAGGGCCCAGCCGATCCAGGGCAGCAGATGGCTGTCCATGGACAGGTTGTACTGGGCCCAGGCGGCCAGGGCGAGCAGGTGGAACAGGCGCGACAGGAACAGCGACCAGCCGGTCCCGAGCCGGCTGGGGATGGAATGCAGCCCGCGGGCCTTGTCGAACTCCAGGTCCTGGAGGGCGTAGATGATATCGAAGCCGGCGGTCCAGGCCAGCACGCCCAGGGCCAGGTACACGGCCGGCGGATCCAGGCGGCCATTCACGGCGATCCAGGCGCCCAGCGGCGCGCCGGCCAGGGACAGGCCCAGGACCACGTGGCTGAGGGCGGTGAAGCGCTTGCAGAAGGAGTAGCCCAGGATGATCACCAGGGCCAGAGGGGTGAGCTTCCAGGTCAGGGGGCCGAGGCGGCCGGCGGCCACGCCCAGCAGGATGATGGCGGCCCCGAGCAGGAGGTAGGCGCCGGTCTGGCTGACCCGCCCGGCGGGCATGGCGCGGCTGGCGGTGCGCGGGTTCTCGGCGTCCAGGTCCTGGTCGGCGATGCGGTTGAAGGTCATGGCGGCGGTCCGGGCGCCGACCATGGCCAGGATGATCCAGATCACCTTGTCGAGGGGCGGCGCGCCCCGGAAGGTGGCTAGGCCGCCGAGCATGGCGAAGGGCAGGGCGAACACGGTGTGCTCGAACTTGATCATGTCGAGCAGTTCGCGTAAGTTGTTGAAAATAGATATATTTTTAATCGTCAAATTTTCACTGCGAACCATATGCGAACCGGAAGGCAAATCCTTGTCCGAACCACCCCCCTCTTGAGAGGAGTTCGGTACGGGAGATTCGGAGGCTGTGGGGAGGCGTTGGTCGTCCATCGCTTGCCATGATCGGACGAAAAGGAAGGATTGTCTCTGGGCTTGGAAGCTACCTAGGTTATTGGCATCAATCGGTTGCTATTCGAATTCCAGACTCATTCGGTTCCGGGACTATCCCGAGAATGGTCGACAGGTGGTTAATCGCTACGTGAAGCGGGTGCAGTTGTGAAGGATCGGACAGCGAGGGACAGATTGTATCCATGCTGTCTCCGATGCCACCTAGGCCTGCCTGTTCCCCATAACTTTCCGCTGGACACGGCACGAAGCATTCCGTAGCCTCGGGGTATGGATCTGCAAGTCCGTCCCCAGAACCTGGTCAAGGATACGGTATCGCCGAAGTCGGAGTTCACCACGGGGCCCATCACCTGGGGTGGCAGGGAGGTGGCCTTGACGACATTCAACTCGTGGCGGAGCTTGGACCAGAAAACGTCAGGATTCTTGACGTTGTTCTCCAACTCCACGTTGATGATGACCACGCCGGGTCGACTGGTGGAGTAGGTTTTGTTCTTCCTGACTTCCTGGAACTTGAGGATGTTGGCTTCCAGGGTCTTTGTGACCTGCTTTTCCACCTGCTCGGAGGTCGCCCCAGGATAGGCGGCAGCCACGATGCCAGTGCGGATGGTGATGCTGGGATCCTCGGTTCGGGGCATGCCCATCAGGGACCGGATGCCCACAGCAACGACCATGAGCGTCAAGACGGCGGTGAGCGTCGGGTACCGAAGACAGGTCTTGATGAATCGTTCCATCGCCTACCTCCGCTCGGCAGTGGTGGTCACCGCCATGCCATTGCGCAAGGCGTGCTGCCCGGCGACCACAATGGCCTCGTCACCCTTGAGGCCAGAGCGGATCTGGACATCGCGCCCGAACAAGGCACCCACCTCCACCCGCTTCGAGAAGACTCGTTTCTGGTCGGGGAAATACTGGAAGACCAAGGTGGCTCCCTGCGGGTCGCGAACGACCGCTTCGGTCGGCAACACCGTCATATCGAGGCGATTGGCACCCGTAATCGAGACCTCGGCCACCATGCCCATCTTCAAGTCCCGAGCGGGGTTGGGCACACTGATGCGCGTCATGTAGGTGCGGGTGGCAGGGTCGGCTGATACATTAACCACTCGCACCGTCCCCTTGAACGTCTGTCCAGGCAGCGCAGGAATGGTAACGGTCGCGGCCTGCCCCACCTTCACCAGTCGGATGTCGGTCTCCGGCACGCCCACATTGACTTCGATCGGGTCCATCGGCGCGATCTCGAACACCGGCTGGCCTGGGCCCACCATGACGCCAGGCTCCACCATCCTTCGGGCGATGTAGCCGCTGATCGGTGCAACAAGCTGGGCATCCGCCAGGTTCTTCTTCGCGACCCCCTCACCCGCCAGGGCCTGCTGAAACTGCTGATGGGAGGCGTCACGGGCCGCTGTGAACTTGGCAAAATCGTTGGGCGCGAGGCTTTGACTGTCGAAGAGTTGCTTCATGCGCTGAAATTCCTGCTCCGCGACCTGGGCGCCAGCCTTCGCGGCCTCCGCCTGGGCGTGGGCGGCCTCCAGGGCATGGGTCAGGGTCACCGCGTCCAGCACAGCGAGAATCTGGCCCTTCTTCACAGCCTCGCCCTCTCGGGGGAGCACCTGGATTGCCCGCCCTGGAACCAGGAAGGCCACCATGGAGGAGTTCCCTGGGGAAGTGATGGTTCCACTCACGGCCACACGTTCGAAATCTTGGATCTTCCTGGGCTGGGCGACCGAGATGGAAACCGCCGCATCGGCCTGTTGGGGATTCCCAGAGTGACCACAGGCCACGAGCACAAGCAGGGAGGGTGGGACAAGGAACTTGGGATGCATAGGATCTCCTGAAAGGCGCATGAATTAGGCGGATGGGGATGAGGCGGTAACCTCTTCGATTACGGAGGCGATGAAAGGGGCAGAGCCGTGCAGTTCACAACCTGCGTTTCGCAGAACGGTGAGCAAGGTTTTGCCGCGATCATCCACGTAGGAGATCGCGTCCAGGTCGATTCGAGTGGCCCGGTCGCCAGGAGGTCCTTCGGAGAGCTCCGCCCAGACCCTGACCAGCTCGTCCACCCATGGGTAGATCAATTTGCCCTCCAGGCGGACGGTGACGAGTCCAGGTGCACGTTCAATATGAATTCGCAGCATTCGGGAGCCTCCACATGGTCACCACTACCTAGGCAGCGGCTATGCCAAGGCTCTTGATTTGTCCAACCACTTTAATTACAAAAATTGCAATTGTTCGAAGGATTGAAGTGACGACCCTTGATGACGAAATAGAGTCACGGTGATTCTATTTCGTCACTATGGGCGCTCAAGACTGAACTCGTAGGAACCGTCCGTTGTGGTTTCCACGGACTGCTCGAAACCCGTCCCAGGATTCCGAACGGTCACCTCTGCTGCCTTGACCGCGCCACCCTTCTTGGCACGAACGACGCCCCGGACCGAACCGGTGGCCTGGGCAGTCTGGGCGTGGGCAGCCAAGGTGCAGACCAGGGCGCTGAGCATGAGGGTGCATGCCATTCGTGGGTTCATTTCGCCTCCCGCACGAGGCGCACAAAGTTGTAGCAACGATTTTGTCCGCCAGGAGTGCCAGCCGCCTTCGTGTCGAAGCGCACAGCCCCCGCCCCATGGAGGTCCTTCCCGTCGCTGCCGACAGCGCGCCCAAAGGCGACGTACCAGGCAGACGTATACGCTCCACTGGCCTGGGCAATCGCCGAGGTGCTCGTCCAGTACCAGGGATAGTCGGCGGCGCCAGCTTCGTTGGTCATCCCCGTGCAGGTGAACAGCGGGTCGATGGCCGGGCCAATATTGGCTGGGTCGGTGGCTCCGGGTGACCGCGTGTAGTCCACCAGGCTCTGGAGTTCCTTGGAGCTCGGCAGCCGCCAGTCACTGTGGCCCAGGTAATTCGCGGCATTCTGGGTCTGGGCATAGGCCAGCGCGTGTTCCCAATCCATGCCCGAGCCGCTGTCGGTCTGAGCCCAGATCAAGCCCGTGGCCTGATCCGTGATGGTGCCGTCGCCTTGGTTCAGGAAGCTGTTGATCCCGTAGCTTGCGCCGCGCACACAACGGATGAGGTGCCTCGGCCCCGATGCGATGGAATAGGACTTGATGTGTCCTGTGCCGAAATTGACGCCGAAAGCCAATTCTGCGCCGATGTTGGAGGCCCCGTCCTCCGTGCTCTCGAGGAGTCCCGAATACTTGTTGCTGCTCCAGAAGATGGCGTGGCTTAGCTCATCCTCGCTTGCGTAACTGATGGTGAAATAGCTCGTGTCAATGTATGGCCAGCCTGTGCTGCCATTCCAAAGGGAGTACAGCTCCTTGATGGTTGGGAGTCGCCAGTCGCTGTAGCCACCGTAGTTCGCCGCGTTCATGGTCGTTGCAACAGTTGCAGCTTCCGCCCAATAGACCTGGCCGGTGTAGTGGCTCTGCTGCCAGGTCAGGCCCGTGACATTGTCCTTCACCGTGAGGCCGTCGATGCTCTTGGTGTAATTGGGTTGGGTGCCGGAGAACTGGGCATCCTGGCCATAGAACGCTGCCCCAACCAGGGGTGAAGTGATCACCGAGGTGGCATCGAAACATTTGGTCTGGCTTGTGTCGACGATGGGAAAGGCGCCCGCTGTGGTCGGGCTGCTGACTGTGATGTCCTTACTCGTCTTCGCGCTGCCAGCGGCGTTGGTGGCAGTCAGGGTTACCGTGAAGGTTCTCGCCGTCGTATAGGTATGGGTTGGGTTCTGGACCGTGCTCGTTCCGCCGTCACCGAAGGCCCAAACCCAGGTGGTGGGGCTGCCGGTGGATGTGTCTGTGAACGAGATCGACTGACCCGCTGTCACTGGGCTGGAAGGGCCCGTGAAGGTGACCACGGGCGCGGCGGTCGTTACCGCAGTCGTGGTGGAGGAACTGCTTCCCCCGCAGCCCACAAGGAGGAGGCTGGCCACGCCAAAGGAAAGCAGAAGGCGGTTTTGTGAAAAGCGCATGAAGATCTCCATCAATGTTGTGGAATGGGCAGAGGAAGGTTCTATTTCGCGTCTCGCACGAGGCGCACGTAGTTGTAGATCCGGATGGCGTCGCCCTGGGGGCCGCTGCCCTTGGGGAAGTCTGCGGGGTTGCCGACCTTGGGGTCGCTGCGCTGGCAACCAGCCCCGTGGACATCCAGCCAGGCCCCAATCGAAGCGTTTGATGGGTCCGTCATGTAACCCATGGCTCGCCCGAAGGCGACATAGATGGCATTGGCCTGGACGCCGGTCGAATACAGGTGGGTGGTTCCCGTCCAGTAGAAGGGATAATCCGCCTTGCCCGCCTCGTTGGTGATGCCGGTGCAGGTGAAGAGCGGGTCGATGGCCGCGGAGGAGGTGGTGTCCGGCGAGCGGGTGTAGTCCACGATGCTCTGCAGTTCCTTGGCGTTGGGCAGGCGCCAGTCACTGTGCCCCAGGTGGTTCTCGGAGTTCTTCGTCTGGGCCCAGGCCAGAGCCTCCTGCCAATTCAGTCCCGTGCCACTGTCCCCCTTGGTCCACATCAGCCCAGCGGCGTTGTCGGTGAGTGTGGAATCACCATTGTCCGTGAAGCTGTTCAGTCCATAGGCTGTGCCCCGGACGCAGGTCACATAGAAGGTCTTTTCTGCTCCTCCGGGCGCGGTCAGGCCGTAACCCTTGATGCGCCCATCGGCGAAGTTCACGCCAAAGAGAGTCGTATCCCCCAACATGGTCTTGCTGACATAGAGCGTGCTGGAGGCGTACTGGGCATCGATGACGCGCTCGCCCGCAGCGGTATCCCCGTAACCAAAGCTGAAATAGGTGCGATCGATGAAGGGCGTCAACGTGGAAACATCACTGCCCGGACCCACATCGGTGCCCATGAAGTTCATCAGGGAATACAGTTCCTTGATGCTGGGGAGGCGCCAGTCGCTGTAGCCGCCATATTTTGCAGCATTCAAAACCGCAGGCCTCGCCTGAGCCTGGGTCAAGGTCATCTTGTCCGAGGCGTTGATCGTGCCATCGACATTGGTGTCCGGACTCTGTTGCCAGGTCAAACCCGTGATGCTGTCGTAGACCGTCAGACCATCACTGCTCTTGGTATAGCTGGGCTGGGTGCCGCTGATCTGGGCATCCTGGCCGTAGAAGGCAGCCCCTGCACTGGGTACAGCGATCTCCGTGGTGGCGTCGAAACACTTGGTCTGGCCGGTATCAACGATGGTGTAGGCTCTTGCATTGGCCGGGCTGCTGGCCGTGATGTCCCTGCTTGCCTTTGCGGTGCCACCCGCGTTGCTGGCGGTCAGGGTCACGGTGAAGGTCCCGGCGGTTGCATAGGTGTGGGTCGGGTTCTGGACCGTGCTCGTCCCGCCATCGCCGAAGGTCCAGGACCAGGCGGTCGGACTCCCGGTAGAGGTGTCGGCAAAGGACACCGATTGGCCCGCCGTGACGGTCCCGGAAGGGGTGGTGAAACTGGCCACTGGTGCTGCCGCCGTGGTTGTGGTGGAAGAACTTTTGCCCCCGCATCCCACGAGGATGAGGCTGGTCACACCGAGACAGACGAAGGCTTGGGGTCTTACAAGACGCATGACGCGCTCCTGCATAGGGGTTCATTGGGGTGTCGTAGGGAGGGTGGGCTGGGCCCGCCACACACAAGGAATACGCTGGGCTGGCGTCAGGTACCGGCCCCGATTCCGAACTGCTCTTTTGCAGCAATCAGATGCAGATGAGGGGGAACGATATGCAGGTGGTCCGCCTGCTGGTCAGCAACCTGAATTCAGGAAAGCCCCAACCGTTTCTTCAGGGCTGGCGCGGCGCCTCGGCTGACTTCCAACTCCACGCCCCCGGCGAGGCGGGCCAGGATGCGTCCGAACTCACCCGCACGAACGCCGACGACCGCCTCCGGACGCAGCAATAAATGGCGATGGCTCCGCAGCAAACCCCGCCCTGCCAGGGCCGTCTCCGCTTCGGTCAAGGTCTGCCAGAGGGTGCGGAAGCGGTCCCCGGCGTGGGCCCAGACGATGCCATCCTCGAAGGTGAAGTGGGTTGTCTTGGCGAGGTCCAGGAACACCAGCCCCTGGCCCGCTTTCACCGGATAGCGGAAGGGCCCGGTGGGTTTGGGGGCCTCTGGGGTGGCGTGCTCCCGAGGGCTGCGCAGGCGCTCCAGGGTTTTCGCCAGGCGCTCGGCGGTGACGGGCTTCAGCAGGAAGTCCACCGCTGCCTGCTCGAAGGCACGGACGGCATGCTCTGAGTAGGCCGTCACGAAGACGATGGGGAAGGGCCTCGGCAGATCCGCCACCACATCCAGGCCCGAAAGCCCTGGCATCTGGATGTCCAGGAAGAGCGCATCGACTGGTTCCCCCTTGTTCAGCCACTCGAACACGCCGGGACCATCCGTGACTTCGGCGACGATCTCGCACCCCGCCTCTTGGAGCAGCCGCGAGAGACGGGCGAGGTTCAAGGGTTCATCCTCGGCGATGAGGACTCTCAGGAGCTTGGTCACTGCGTAGCCTCCGGGGTCAGACCGAGGTGTAACTCGGCCACGGTCCAGGCTTCCTGCATCCGGAGCGTGAGGCATTCGGGTCGTTCGCCCAGGAGGCTCAGGCGTTCCCGAAGGTTCCGAAGGCCGATTCCTTCCGGACGACCTTCCTCGAAAGGCGCTCCGGTATTGGCGACTCCAAGGGAGAATCCGGAGCCTTCGGATCGAAGGAATATGCGCAGATCTCCGCCGTCGCGGGAGGGCGCGATGCCATGCTTGATGGCGTTCTCCACCAGGGGCTGCAGCATGAGGGGCGGCACGAGATGGGATTCAAGGTGCTCGTCCCAATCCCATTCGACCCTGAGGCGAGAACCCAGGCGGATGTGCTCCACCGCGAGGTACTGCTCCACGATGGCGCGTTCGGAGGTGAGCGGATCCACGGGGCGGGTGCTGCTGTCTAGCAGGTTCCTCAGCAAGTGCGCCAGGTTCACTAGCGCCTCTTCAGTAGCCTTCTGGTCCTTCCAAACCAGTTCGGTCAGCCCGCTGATGGCATTGAACAGCACATGGGGGCTCATCTGGGATTGCAGGGCTCTGGCTTTGGCAATGGTCGCAGCCTGCACGGCTTCGGCTTCCCTCTCCTCGGCACGTTCCTTGTTCGCCAGGATCCAGCCGAGCAGCACGGCGAACGACAGGTTCGTCAGAAGCAGGGCCAGCATTCTTGGATGGAAGATGCGAGCGAGGAAGGTTTCATCACCCGGTGGGGGCAGACCGGACTTGGGGCCCACGCCAGATGGCCGCTCCGGCGCCCCGAAATCTGGCAGCGGCCCTGATTCAGGAGGCGGCCTGAACTCGAGATGGTGCCTGGATCCTTGGCGGGCCTGGGGTTCTGCCATGCCACGTTCCGCAGGGGGTTGACCCAGACCCAGCAGCAGAACAATCCCCCCCATCCAGAACAGGTTCCATGTGATGGCCTGCAGCAACCCACGGGGTGCCGGGGCGATGGGACGATCATCGCCGGTCCACTGCCAGGGAAGGGGCGAGAGCACGAGGTAGACGAAGGGCACCGCGAAGGGGAAAAGCAGATCCTGCCATCGGTTCATCGGGATCCCGACGCCCCACCTCGTGATTACCCAGAGCAGTCCGAAACCAAGCACAGCGCCCCAGGTGGAGGGGCGCTGGAGCCTTTGCAAGGCGGTCTTCTTGAGATCCATGGTGCGCATAGGCCTGCAGTCTACCTCTTCTCGGGCGGTGGCATCCCCGGTCCTTCGAATCCCACCATTCCGCGCATCCTTCCCAGACCGAGTTCCTTCTGCAATGTCGCCAGTTTGGCCTTCTGATCCGCTGTCAGCAGCGCGAGGGCGTCCTGCAGCACCGCCCGGTGCACCAGAAGCATGTCGAACTGGGCCTGGGCGACCTTGTCGTGGAGGGTCTTCAATTGCTCGACCGTGGTGGCGGTATCGAGCATCCCAGCGTCAAGGGCCTCATGAGCCATGCGTGTGGCCTCGCCCTTCGTCTTCGCATCAGGCTGATGCTTGTCCAGGATGGCCTTCAAGGCCGTCTTCTGTGCCTCGCTGAGATCGAGCGCCTGCAAAAGCATGGGGTCCGGCCCGCGGCCAGGGCCACCTCTCTGGGCCACCAAAGGCACGGACAGCAGCGCCGCCAGAGTCAGGCAGGAAAGGGATCGAAACAACATGGTCACCTCCTATGAGTCGCATCGGGAACGCCCGGACTCAGCCAAGGTATGGGACTTGGAACGCTCATGGAACGCGCTGCCTGCGAATTGCCTTCCGAAGGGCATCAGATGCAGATGGGCGGTCATGGATTGCATGGCGAGCGTTGTGCAGTGCCCTAGGAACGGAACCCGGCCCGGGAGTAGAAAGTGCCTGCCTCAGGCAGATCGCTTGCAGTTCGATTCCTGAAAAATCGAACTGCTCAAAAGACCGAACGAATTGCACTTTCCTGGAATCGAGATGCACCTGGGGACCCTCCAGGGGGTTTCAATGTCTGCCAATGATCGATGTACAAGTCGTTCAATAACAAATTTTTGCGATCCAACGCGGCACCGTCACCTGAAACGGCACCTACCTTTCATCGGTGGAATCATTCCCGGAGCCTCCAGGTGATTCCTGCCTTCCGCAACGACCGCGCACATAGCAGGACGAGTCACCACCATGGGGGGCACGATCCCCCGTGTCCCCTTCCTCCGGCCCGTCCCTTCAACCCAATCATTCGAGGTAAATCATGAACATCAATAGCATTCAGGCCTCGCAATCCAGTTCCCTGGTGTCAACCGACAAAACTATTGACCCCCCTTAGCGACAAAACTCCTGACCCCCTAGACGCGAGGCAGGCAGGCGCAGGGAGGGCGTAGCCCGACCGCAGCCGGCCTGCCTCGCTGCGTAAACACAGCCTGGTCTCGGGCCCTGTGGGTCCCAACCCCCATGGGGCACTGGCGGGGCAATGGTGGGCAGCGATGTTGAAAATCGATGTGGCACTGGCGCGGGTTTCAGCGTTTTCATGCTCTAAATCGAGATCGACGAAATAGGTCCCGGACCCCAGGGGGTGCTTCCCACCGTTGCCCCATAAACGCGCCATTTTTCGCGACAACCCGGCAGTCAGTCCACGACCTTTGTGGGTCGAATCAGACCAGCCTTTCGCTTCTCCCGGAGGCGGTAGCTCTCGCCCTTGATGGTGATGACATGGCTGTGGTGCAGGAGCCGATCCAGGATCGCCGTGGCCAGCACCGCATCCCCGAATACCTCGCCCCAGTTTCCCACGGGCTGGTTGCTGGTGAGGATCAGGCTGCCCCGCTCGTAGCGGCGGTTCACCAGTTGAAACAGCAGGTGCGCTGCCCGTCGTTCGAAGGGTAGATAGCCCAGTTCATCGATGATCAGCAGCTTGGGCTTGGTCAGGTGGGTCAGCCGTTCCTCCAGCCGACCTTCGCTCTCGGCCCGCATCATCTGGGCCACCAGTCCCAGGGCCGGGACGAACAGGGCGCTGGCGCCATGCTCGACGACCTTCCGACCCAGGCCGATGGCCAGGTGCGTCTTTCCCACACCCGGCGGCCCCAGCAGAAGCACGTTCTCGCCGTTGGCGATGAACCGCCCCGTCTCCAGTTCCCGGATGAGCTTTTGATCAATGGAAGGCTGGAGGCTGAAGTCGAAGTCCTCCAGTCTGCGCACCACAGGGAAGTGGGCGATCTGGATGCCCATGCGGGTGCGTTTCAGGTCCTTGGACAGGGCCTCCTCCGAGAGCACCAGGTCCAGGAAGTCCATGTAGCCGAGTTCCTTCCGGGCGGCCTCCTGGAGCAGGGCATCCAGCCGCTCCCGCGTGGCCACCAATTTCAGCCGAGTCAGGTGGCGGGTCACCCGTTCCAACTGGGGATCTACCATCGCTCACCCCCGACCACGGCCTCGTAGTCCGAGAGGGGGCGCTGGAGTTCGCAGGGTTTCAGGGCCTTGTAGGTCCTCCGCACCAGCCCCTCCACATGGCCTGGATCCTGGGTGTCCCGGTGGCGGCCATCGGTGACCCGATGTTCGGCCACCACCTGCCCAGCCCAGCGCACGCTCAACTCGCCGCCCTCCACCTCCACATCCACCGTGCGACCCACCAGGTGGTAGGGCACCGAGTAGCGGTTGGTCTCGAACTCCACCCGGCAGTCCCCGGTCACCTTCCGGGTGAACCGCCGGGCGCGCAGGTAGCTCGGGTGCTTCCCAATAGCGAGGAGAGCTTTCCGCTCCCGCTCGAACCGGTCTACGGGCCGCTCTCCGGTGGTGCCATGGGTGCGTACATCCGCGATGTCCCGCATCCACCACGTCAGGTGGCCATGCAGAGCCTCCCAGCTTGCCCAGGAGACTCGCCCCAGGGCGTTGCCTTTGACATAGCCCACGCCCCGTTCCACCTTGCCTTTCGTCCTGGGTCGGTAGGGCCGACAGGCCCTGGGTTTCATCCCCCAGTGGTGGCAGAAGGCTTCGAACTCGGGATGAAAGACCGGGTGGTCTCCCTGCCACCGGAGGACGAGGGCTTTGGCGTTGTCCACCACGCAGGACTCGGGCACACCGCCAAAGTGGTCCAGCGCCGCCTCCAGGCCCTCCAGCCAGTGCCGCTGCCGCAGGTTGGGATAGACGTGGGCGAAAGTGCTTCGGCTGTAGCCCAGCGTCGCCACGAACACGAACGCCTTCACCCGCTCCCCAGACACCTCGATCCACTTCTCCCCGAAGTCGATCTGCATCTGCTGACCCGGGTCTGTCTCGAACCGCAGCGTGGCCCGCTCCTCGTTGATGGCCTCGGCCCGGAGCGGTGAGACGAACCGCTCCACAGTGCGGATACTGACCAGAACACCGCGCTCAGCCAGTTCCTGCCTCAGCACGTCAGCGTTCCGCACCCCGGCCAGGAACCGGGCTTTCAGCCAATCCTCATGGCCCACAAGGGCCAGAGGCCGACCTGTCCGGGGCCGAGAGGTGTTAGGGCCCCGGCGCACCCAGGCCCGCACCGTGTTCCGCGCCATCCCCAGTTCCCGGGCGATGGCCTTCACCTGCCACCCCCGCCCCAACAGCCCGAAGATCCCCTGATGTAAATCTCGACTCGCTCATCCACACACCCTGGTGGGTCTGGAAGCAGATGGCCAACTTCCTCAAGCTCCTTCAGCAGGGCTTCGTCCTCCTCCACCTCGGCGATGCCCGCCAGTTCCAGGTAGCGCTGATGGGCAGAGAGGATGTCATAGGTCCGGGCCTCCTCGACCCCAGACCAAGCGGAGGCGTAGCGGACAGCTTCCTCAAAATCGTAGATGGGTCCGGAGATGGGCGGATCCCCTGGTCGGGAGGCCGGTAGCCAGCAGGCGAAGGGGGGAGCCCATTGCTTCCGTTCCTTGGCCGACGGCGATGGGAGTCCGTGGGCGATGGCGCGAAGTTCACGCCCAAGCCCCTCTCGGAATTGCCCCTGGGTTCCCCAGCCTTCCCCAACCTGCTCAAGAGCAATACAGGTTCTGCCACCAAGCATCGGGATGGCCGCCCTCACTTCAAAGCAGGTATCCGCAGGCAGAATGACGCGACTCCCCCATCGCCAGCCAAGGTGGAGGTAGACCACGAATTGGACAGGCCATTCCGTCGGTGGCCCCAGGTGGAGGGTATCGGTCCCCAGGTGCTTGACGATGCGGCCCGGCGTGAACAGGGCGACTTGCCCTTCGTCCAGCACTGCTCCACGCCGAGCCCAGCCTTGGAAAGCACGTTCCTGCACGACACCGGCTTTGACCCCAGTGGGCTTTGTTTGACGGCTCATCGGCTCATACCTTCACCCCATGGACGGAGGCCACGGCCTCTCGCGTTCACCCAGTATGGGGACCGACCAGGGTCAGAAACTGACTCTCCGCCAAGCCTGGGCGGCACTTGGCCTACCGGAGTTGGTATAGGGGTCTCAGGCTACTTGGCGTATTGTGCCAGGGCCTCGGTGTGCTGCTGCCGGACGTTATCCCTCAACCAGTCAGGCCCCAGGACTTCAGCCAAGGCACCGAACTGAAGCCCCCCGTGCCAACAATGTTGAGACAGAAACTTTGCACTCGTCTCAGCTATGGTGGGCATGGAAGGAATTGGAATGACGAAGGTTGTCAATTTAGGAAATGGCGAGGTCCAGCTGACCCGCCCAA
>Ga0316226_1002188_pt1 | contig 18951 bp, 14 predicted proteins | sample TBH18017metaG_FD_206009 | JGI IMG/M metagenome (GOLD analysis project Ga0316226, IMG submission 206009) | Freshwater microbial communities from Trout Bog Lake, Wisconsin, USA - TBH18017 | ecosystem: Environmental > Aquatic > Freshwater > Lake > Hypolimnion/Profundal zone | place: USA: Wisconsin... | reverse complement strand
AAATTCCCGCCACGCCGGTCGGGCCGAAATGCGCCTGCACCAGCTCGCTGTCGTGGCTGGGCCGGCCAAAAAGATTTTTCCCGCGCCCGTTGCAGCAGAACAGGCAGCCGCCGTAGATTTCCGTGTTCGCCAGGTTTTTCTTCGCCCGCGCGAGCAGCTCGTTCAAGTCCTCGGACGCGGCGGCGGCGTCGCGGCGCTGAAACTGGATGGTCTGACCCGTGCGCGGCAGCGCGCCGACGGCGAGCACGCCGGAATTCGGGTCGCCGCCGAGCAGATTGCGCACGAGAAAATCGCCCCGCTGAAAATTTTCCAGGTATTCGTTCACGACGAGACCGATGTGGAGGTTGCCCTGCACCTTGCGCTGTTCCTCCGCCGAGAGCTGCTGCACCGTCTCGGACAACACCGCGTAGGCGGGGCGGTTGCCGATGTGCTGGATGAGGTTTTGCTGCACGCGCGTGAGCGTCCATGCCTCGCCGATGGGCGTGCAGCCTTGCGAAATCACGCCGGCCAGCGCCACGTCGCCGCCGACCGCGATGGCCACGCCGCCGTCCTCGAACACTTCGCCGTCGAGATAAAGCTGTGTGAGCGGCTCGGGAAAATTACCGCTGGCGAGGCCGCCATAGACCGGCAACGGCGAATAACTTTCATTCCACGAGCGCAGCCATTTTTCCGCGTCGAGGTGGAACGGGTCAACGAACGCCAGCCAGCCGTTCACCTTGTCCTTGGCAACGCCGGTTTCCACCGGCCAGAAATTTTCGCCGTCGGCGGTTGCGACTTGTTCCTCCGTGAAGCGAACGCCCTTGAGCTTCGCGCCCGGCAGCGAGTAGAGCGCTAGCACAAGTCCGCCCGCGTTTTCGAGTTCTTCGGCATTGGCGACAAGGCCGCCGCCGGAGCAGCCGGCCAGCAGCGGGATGCGGGCGTGGACGCGGAGAATTTCCAGCACCTGCGCCGCGTGTGGGAAAAATTTCGGCGACATATAGACGAGGCCGAGCGAAATTTCCTTCGCCGGCAGCCGCGCCCGCAGGCGCCGCGCCCAGTCGGCGAGGCCGGTTTCGTCCATGCCGTCCGACCAGTAGGCCGCTATGGAATTATTTTCGCTCACAATCTTATTTCAACCATGCCACAACTTTTTCGCCCGCCCAAATTTCTTTTATGGCCTGGCGTTCGCGGGCAACGGCGAATTTTTTGCCGTTCACCAAAATTTCCGCAGCCAGCGGGCGCGTGTTGTAATTGCTCGCCATCACAAAACCGTAGGCGCCCGCGCTCAACAGCGCGAGCTGGTCGCCCTCGCCGACTTTCGCGAGTGGGCGATCCTTGCAAAAATAATCGCCGGACTCGCAGATGCCGCCGACGACATCGGACGAAACCGTCGCGCCGCCTTTTTTAACAAGCGGGACGATTTCATGAAACGAATCATAAAACGCCGGGCGGATCAAATCGTTCATCGCGGCATCCACGATGACGAAATTCTTTTTGCCCGTGCGCTTCACATATTCCACCTTCGTCACGAGCGCGCCGGCGTTGCCGACAATGAAGCGGCCCGGCTCGATGAGAATTTTCAGGCCAAGCGGTTTCAGCAGCGGCAGTAATTTCTCCGCGTAGCTGGCGGGCGTCAAAATGCCTTTGGCCGCCGGTGATTTCCACCAGCTTGCCGCGCCGCTCGCGAGCGCCGGATTGTAAATGATGCCCAAGCCGCCGCCGGGGCTGAAAAATTCCAGTTTGTATTTGTCAGCGAGTTTCTTGACCAGCGGAAGAACTTTTTTCACCGCCAGCTCGTAAGGCGTCACGTCCGTCAACTGCGAGCCGATGTGCATCTGCACGCCGCGCAGCCAGATGTTTTTCAATTTGCTCGCGCGGGCGTAAATCGCCTCGACGTGCTCAAACTGGATGCCGAACTTATTTTCGTAAGTGCCGGTCGTGATCTTGGAATGCGTCTTGGCCGAGACATTCGGATTGATGCGCACGGCGATGGGCGCGCGTTTTTTCAACCGCGCCGCGACTTTGTTGATGCGGATGATTTCCGGTTCGCTCTCGCAGTTGAAGGAATAAATTCCTTTCCGCAGCGCAAATTCGATTTCCGTCTCCGACTTCGCGACGCCGGCAAAAACGCACTTCTTCGGGTCGCCGCCCGCCGCGATGACGCGCTGCAATTCACCCGCGCTCACCACGTCGAAACCGCTGCCGCAGTTCGCCAGCACGCGCATGACGGAGAGATTCGAGTTCGCCTTCATCGCGAAACAAATCAGGTGGTCGAGCGGCGCGAGCGCGGTGTCGAGCTTCTGAAAATGGTCTTCGAGCGTGTGCTGCGAATAGACGTAAAGCGGCGTGCCAAACTGCTTGGCCAGCGCCGCCAGGCTCACGCCCTCGCAAAACAGCTTGTCACCGGCAAAATGAAAATCATGCATCGCGCGGGAGTTTAATGGCCGCGCCGCAAAGTTCAAGGTCGGGAAACAAAAAACCCGCCGGAAAATTTTCCGGCGGGCGCGGTGAAAAATTAATTTTACGGCTCGGCCAGGATGGCGGCGCGCTGCGTGTGATATTCCTCCGGCGTGATCTGGTCGGCCTTGTAGCGCGCCAGCAGCGTGCCAAGCTTTTCCTCCTTGGACAAGGGGATCGGCAGGGCCGGCGCCGGCATCGGCTTGAGCCCGGCATCAGAGGCCGTGGCCGTGGCGGCGGCGGTGGGGACAGCCGCCTTCTGTTTTGCCGCCTGCTTGGCCGCCGCTTTTTTCGCCTTCGCTTCGGCGGCGGCCTGTTCCGCGTCCTGCCTGGCCTTCAATTTTGCCGCCGCCCGCTCGGCCTTGGCAGTGGCCTTGGCTTGCTCGTTGTTCACCGGCGTCATGACGACGTTGTCGCCCGTGTCGGCGGCCGGGGCGGTTGCCGCCGGAGCCGGCGTTGCCACCACCGGAGCGGCGCCGGCGGGCGTCACTTCAATCGTCGTGGCTGTCGCTGCTGCGGCCGCTGCCGGTGCGGCCTCTGCGGCCGGCGGAACGGTGCTGGCGGCCGCGGCCGGCGCGGCGGGTGCGGCTGCGGCGGCCGCCGGTGCCGCCGGCATGGCCGACTGGCCGGTGTCCAGCTCGTTCATCTTTTGCTCCAGCGCCTGGCGCGCGGCGGCCTGGGCGGGAGTGTCCTGGGCGTGGAGCGCCATGCCGCCGCCCAAGGCCAGCGCGCAAATCCAGAGGGGAAATTTGGGAATCTGCATGACGACTTCTTACGCCAATTCGCGCCCGGAATCAACTGCTTTCACCGGCGGCGCATACAATTGCCGCCACGCCGGTGCGAACGGGCTGCGCACCAGCGAGCGAAAAATGATCGCCCGCACCTCGCCGCGCGACACTTTTACGCGCTGCTGCAGCCCGATTACGTCCGCCGCGCGCAGCTTTACAATCGTCCGCACGCCGATGAGGATTGGCCACGCGCACGCCAGCCGCACGCGGAACTGGCCGAACGGCAAAGTGTTCGTATAGCGCCAGCCCGCCGCAAAATGCGACTCCGCCTTGTCCAGGTATTCGTGGAACAGTGGCAGAAATTTTTGTTCGTTCGCGGGCGAGAGCAAAACTTCCGGCAGCAGCTTCGCCTCGTCCAGTCTTTGCAGCGGCAGATAGCAACGGCCATTTTTCAAATCCGCCGGCAGGTCGCGCAAAATGTTCACGAGCTGCAAACCTTTGCCGAACCGGATGCCGTCCGTGATGAATTGTTTCTCGTCCAGCGATGCGTGCGGGAAAAGATGCGCGCGGCAGATTTTCGTCCAAAACTCGCCCACGCAGCCCGCCACGCGGTAGGTGTAATCGTCCAGTTCCGCTGCCGTTTCCAGCGCGGTGATTTGCTGGCCGGTGGCGCTCGCGCCGGTGTTGGCCACATGGCCGAACCGCCGCAGGTCCAGTTCCTGTCCGCCCGTGATGGTCGTCAAAACGTCGCGCACCAGCTTCAAATCTTCGGGCGACAAAGTTTGCAGCAGCGCGAGACCGGCCTCGGTCTTTTCCAGCAAAGTTTTTTCGGCGGGCGAACCTTGATGCTTGGCGAGTTCGCCGAAATTCAGCGGCGCGGAATTCTGGCCGAGAATCCGCTCACGAAGTTTTTGCAAGGCGTCGAGCCGTTGCGCGGGCGGGACGAGTTCGGTGTCGGCGATGGTGTCGGTCGTGCGCGCGAGCAGGTAGGCGAGGCCGATCTGCGGGCGCACCGCCGACGGCAGCACGCGCAACGTCAGATAAAACGAGCGTGACGTTTGCTTCAACAGTTCGTTGAGCGCGGAATTCATGAGCTCACGAAAGCTGTTCCCGCCAGCGCGCCAGTTGTTTCGCGACTTCTTTGGTTCCCGGTGCGCCGGTCAGATTTCGTTTCGCCATCGCCGTTTTCAGGTTGAACACGCCCAGCGCGTCGCGGCCAAAGGTTTTGTCTATGCTTTGAAGTTCTGCAAGCGTGAGTTGGTTCAGCGGCTTCGCAGTTTTTTCCGCCAGCGCCACGATTGCGCCGACGACGTGATGCGCCTGGCGAAATGGCATTCCGCGTTTCACCAAATAATCCGCGAGGTCGGTCGCCAGCAACGCCGGGTCGCTTGCGGCGGCGGCGCACGCAGGCTTGTTCACCTTCGTATTATTCAACATCGCGGCCATGAGGCGCGTGGTGGCGCGCACGGTGTCGGCGGTGTCGAACAGCCGCTCCTTGTCCTCCTGCAAATCGCGGTTGTAGGTCATCGGCAATCCTTTCAACAACGTGAGCAGCGAAAATAAATTTCCAAATACGCGACCGGTCTTGCCCCGCGTGAGTTCGGCGATGTCGGGATTTTTTTTCTGCGGCATGAGCGACGAGCCGGTGGTGTAGGCATCGGCGATCTTGATGAAATTAAATTCCGCGCCCGCCCAGAGAATCACGTCCTCCGCGAGCCGCGAGAGATGCACGGCGAGCAGCGCGCCGGCGGCGCAAAATTCGACGGCGAAATCGCGGTCGCTCACGGCGTCCATGGAATTTTGCGTGAGTTGAACTTTGCCGTTGGCGTCAACGAAATTTAACAACTTGGCGACGAGTTCGCGTTTCAACGGCAGGGTTGAACCGGCAATCGCGCCGCTGCCGAGCGGGCAGACGTTCACGCGCGAGTGGCAGTCCCAAAGACGCTCGCAATCGCGTTCGAGCATCTCGACGTAGGCGAGGAGATGGTGCGCGAGATAGACGGGCTGCGCGCGTTGCAGATGCGTATAGCCGGGGATGATGACGTCGGCATTTTTCTCGCCGAGCGAGACGAGGGCGCGCTGCAAGTTGGCGATTTCGCCGAGGAGCAAGGTGATTTCGTCGCGCAGCCACAAACGAATGTCGAGCGCGACTTGGTCGTTGCGCGAACGGGCGGTGTGAAGTTTCGCGCCGGCGGGAACGCGCTTCGTTAGCTCGGCCTCGATGTTCATGTGAACGTCTTCAAGCTCGGCCTTCCACGAAAATTTGCCGGCGGCGATTTCCTTGCCGATTTGATTCAAGCCTTTGGTGATGGCGCTCAATTCGTTTTGTTTCAGCACGCCGATTTTCTTGAGCATCGTCGCGTGGGCGATGGAGCCTTGGATGTCGTGCCGCCACAGACGCCAGTCGAAGGAGATGGATTCGGTGAACTGCGCGACGTCGGCGGCGGGACCGGCGGCGAAACGGCCGCTGCGGGAAACGGGGAATTTTTTGTTCATACGCTGGCCTGTTTTTAACGCAAAGGCGCAAGGACGGGAAGCGTAATTCGTTGCCTCGTTAAATGGTGAATTGTAAACAGTCGGACGCGCGTCGCAGAAAAACAATTCGACGTTTCATCAATTCAACCATTCAACGAAAATGTTGCCAGCGCGGCGCGGATGTGAAATGTTTGCGCCGAGAAGCCCATGAGCGAATTCAAATTTGCCTGTCCCGTGTGCGGCCAGCACATGATGTGCGACGCGTCGCATGGCGGCCAGGTCATGGAGTGCCCCACCTGCTTCCAGAAGATCACCGCGCCCCAGGCGCCGGCGGCGGACGGGAAATTCATCCTGACGGGCACCAAGGTGACGGAGAAAAAAATTTCCGCGCGCGGGCCTGCCGCCGCCGGCCCGGCGGCGGCGGAAAAGAAATTTCCGGCGGCCATCTTGGTGGGCGTGATTGTGCTGGTGCTGGCGGCGGGCGCGGGCGTCTATTTCTTCGGCGGAAAGATTTTCCATTTTGGCGCGGCGGGCTGGCAGTCGGGTGACATCGGCGCGGTCCACGCGGCCGGCGCGTTCAGCCTGGACCAGGGCGTGTTCACCGTCAGCGGCGACGGCGTGGACATCTGGGACAAGGCGGATTCTTTTCGTTACGTCTTCCAGCCGCTGAACGGCGACGGCACGCTCACGGCCCGCGTGCTGAAAATCAAAAACACCGATCAGTGGGCCAAGGCCGGCGTGATGGCCCGCGAATCGCTGGAGGCCGGTTCCAGATTTGCGGCGGTGCTGGTCACGCCGGCGCAGGGCATCACTTACCAGTTCCGCGACCGCGCCGCCGCGCCGGCCTCGGAAGTCCAGCATGTTCCCAACCTGGCCGCGCCTTACTGGATCCGACTGGTGCGGCAGGGAAATGCCTTCACGGCCTATTCATCGGCGAACGGAACGGCGTGGAACAAGCTGGGGACGACGACGATTCCCATGGGCGGCCAAACGTATGCCGGCCTGGCTGTGTGTTCGCACAAGGATGGAACCCTGTGTCCCGCGCAGTTCGACAATGTGACCTTGCAAACCAACGCGAACATCAGCACGCCGGCGCCGGTGGCGGCGCCCCCGCCCCCGAAACTTGTCGCGCCCCCCGCGAATGACACGAACTGGATGCTGACGCTGGACGGGGCGGTGACGCCAAATTCAGCCGTGGTCGGGCGGATTCATGGGCAGGATTTTATCGTTGAGCGTGCGAACTTTCAGAACGGAACGCTGATCCTGCGCGCCGGCACGAAGGGGGCGCTGGAGTTTGGCGTGCAGATCAATTTCGGCGGCGCGCCGCCGGAGGCGCTGGCCGGCAAGGCCATCAATGTGAGCGCCGACACGGAGAAGGCGGCGCTGGTCACGCTGCGCTGGAAGGACGCGAACGGCGTGCAGAAGGCGGCTTACGATGTTGGCTACGCGCTGCGGCTGGAATTTGGCGCGCTGGCGAAAGACCATCTGCCGGGGAAAATATATCTCTGCCTGCCGGACGCGGAGAAAAGCTATCTGATGGGAAAATTCAACGCCAGCATCATCAAGCCCAAGCCGAAGCCGGCCACCCCGCCGCCGGCGAAATAGGAGTTCCAATTTTCAATAAGGAAAGCCGGAAGGCGGGAATTTCTTTTCATCGATTCCTGCTTTCTTTATTCAATCCCTTGTGAACGTCGAAATCGTCAACACCGGCAGCGAACTGATGCTGGGCCGCGTATTGAACACGCACCAGCAATGGCTCTGCCGCCGGCTCGCCGACCTCGGCCACGTCGTCACGCGGCAGGTTGCCGTGGCGGACAGCGGCAGCGAAATTCAAGATGCCGTGCGCGAGGCGCTGGGCCGCGCCGACCTCGTCATCACGACCGGCGGTCTCGGCCCGACTTCGGACGATCTCACGCGCGAACGCATCGCGGAACTGCTTGGCAAAAAGCTGGTTGAGAACAAGGAGGTTCTGGCGCACATCGAAAACTTTTTTGCCAAGCGCGGCCGCCCGCGCCCGCAAAAAACCGACGTGGAAACATTTGTGCCGGAAGGCGCGGAGGTTTTTCTCAACGCCACGGGAACCGCGCCGGGGCTGGCGATGGAAATTGAACCATCGGAGGGACGAGTTCCACGAGTCCCAAATCCAAACGAGGTCAGGGACTCGCAGAGCTCGTCCCTCCGAAAGCGCTGGCTGGTCATGCTGCCAGGCCCGCCGCGCGAGCTGCGGCCGATGTTTGACACGTTTGTCATGCCGCTGTTGAAACGTGAATTTGCGGACGAGATTTTTATTTGCCGCACGTTGCTCACGACTGGCATCGGCGAATCGCGCGTGCAGGATTTTGTCGAGGTGGACTTGCAGCCGCTCGTGGCGCGCGGACTGGAAATCGGCTACTGCGCGCGGCCCGGCGCGGTGGACGTGCGGCTGGCCGCCGCTGGCGCAACGGCGGAAAAACTTGTCGCCGAAGCCGAAGCCGTGGTGCATCGGATTTTGGGTGAAAATATTTTCGGTTGCGACGACGAGGAGATTGAGCAGGTGGTGGTGAAACTGCTGACGCAAAAGAAAATAACTTTGGCGCTGGCGGAGTCCTGCACCGGCGGCCTGATTGCCAGCCGGATCACGGACGTGCCGGGCGCGTCGGAAATTTTTCTCGGCGGCGTGGTTAGTTACGCCAATGCCGCGAAGGAAAAATTTCTCGGCGTGCGTGCGGAAACCTTGAAACAGCACGGCGCGGTGAGCGAGGCGGTGGCGCAGGAGATGGCCGCCGGCGCGCGCGAAAAATTCGGTTCAGATTTCGCCGTCGCCGTCACCGGCATCGCCGGGCCGGACGGCGGCACGGCAGAAAAGCCCGTTGGCACGGTTTTCATCGCGCTGGCGTCTTCGTCCGGCGTGGAGGTGAAAAAGTTTTTGAACGTGTGGGAGCGCGCGACGTTCAAGCAGGTGACGGCGACGCAGGCGCTGGAGTGGCTGCGGCGCGCGGTTTCTGCTTGAGGCTCGGTTTTTTTGCGCTAGTTTCGTGAGATTATGTCTGCGACCGCTGATCCTCTGGCCGAAGCCACCGCAACCCTTTCCGAACTGATCGCCGCCACGCCGGCGTCCAAGCGGCGCGGGACGCTGCTGATCGTGGACGACGAGGAAGGGCCGCGCATGTCGCTCAAGCTAATCTTCAAGGACAATTTTGATTTGCTCATGGCCGAGGACGGGCCGACGGCCATCGCGCTTGCGCAGGAAAACGACATTGACGTGGCCATCCTCGACATCCGCATGGCGGGAATGTCCGGCATCGAGGTGCTGGAACGGCTGCGGTTCGTGCGGCCCAATCTTGAGGCCATCATGATCACGGCGTTTGAGACGACCGACACGATGCGGCAGGCGCTGCGGCTCCGCGCGTGCGACTACATCAACAAGCCGTTCGATCTCGCCACCATCCGCAGCGCGGTGAACCAGGCGATGCAGCGCCGCGTGCTCGAAAGCGAAATCCACAACAGCGCGGAAAAAGTCCACGAGCTGCTCACCGAACTCCAAAACCAGAAGGTCGAGGAACAGATCGCGCAGACGCGCGGCGACATCTACGCCAGCATCATCCACGACATCAACGGCCCGCTGTCGGTCAGTTTCGGCTTCGTGCAGTTGTTGAACCGGAAGCTGAACCAGAATTTGAAACTGGAAGTCGAGGATTTGGAATTCATCAAGGAGCGCCTCGGTTCCGTCGAGCGGCAGATGAGCAACTGCATCGAAATCCAGCGGCGTTATCTCGGTTTTCTCCGCCGGCAGAGCGGCGACGCCATGTCGGCCGGCGTGAACCATCTGCTGCACGATTTGGAGCAGCTCGTGCGCGTGCATCCGAGTTTGCAGGAAAATGAATTTCGCCTCACGCCGCTTGCCGGTGAGATCGGCGTCAAGATCAACGGCACGGACATCATCCAGATTTTGCTCAACCTCACCGTGAACGCGTTTCAATGCACCGCCGCGCCGCACCGCGTGGAAATCGGCGGCGAAGTGCTGGGCGCACCGCTCGACCTGACACAGTTCAAGGACGGGCCGCATGACCGGCTGCTCAACGTCGAGAGCATGGCGAACACCGCGCCGCTGGTGAAGCTCTGGGTGCGCGACACCGGCCCGGGCATCCCGGCCACGGTGCTGCCGAAAATTTTCGACCCGTATTTCACCACCAAGGGCCCGCGCCAGGGAACCGGCCTCGGCCTGAACATCGTCCAGCGGCTCGTCAAGGCCGCGCACGGCGCGCTGCACGTCCACACCGTCGCCGGCGAGGGCACGACCTTCACGGTCTATCTGCCGGGGGCGCAGTTGGTGAAGTGAAGGTTGGTTTCTTATTATTCGCCGCAGTGTGCCGTTGACGGGCAATTCTGTAGTCGCGCCAAGATTGCTTCAGGTCGGGAATGAGTAAAAAAGTGATAAGGCCAGTAAGCACCATAATAAACACTATCGGCACACGCGGGCCAGCGGCGGAAAAGCGTCCCGGCGGATGAAAATCAATTTGACCCGATGGGTTTTCTATTAAGGCGACAATTGCGAACAAACTGACCAAACAAAATACAAGTCCAAAGCCCAAAAATTTCAAGCCAATGCAGATGAAATTTTTCCGAGCCTTGCAATAAACTTCCTTTTCGCTTGGCTGATGGATATGCAATTTTTAATTTGGATTAATTCCCCAAATACTCGCGCGGGTCGGTGACCTTGCCGGTGAGCGCGCTTGCGGCCACCGTCATCGGCGAGGCGAGAAACACCTGCGATTCCTTGTCGCCCATGCGGCCGGGAAAATTGCGGTTCGTCGCGCTGATGCACTTGATGCCGGATTTGTTGATGCGGCCAAACGTGTCCACCGGCCCGCCGAGGCACGCGGCGCAACCGGCGTTTTCCGTCATCTGCACACCGGCGTCCACGAGAATCTGCCAGATGGTCGAGTGGCCCCAATAAGTTGACTGCAAGTCGTTGACGATGTCCGGTGTCGCGGGCACGCCGAAGGTGTCAATGACCACTTTCTTGCCGCGCAACACGCGGGCGAACTCCACGAAGTCGCTCGTCTTGCCGCCGGTGCAACTGCCGACGTAGGCGCGGTCCAATTTCATGTCCATGTCCTTGGCCTTTTTGCGCTGGCCCGGATCAGGATGACACGCGACGGTCGGTTCGAGCTTGCTCAAATCCACGACGAGTTCGTAAACGAACTTTTCGTTCTTGTCGCGGGCGACGGGTTCGTAGGTGGATTTGGTGCCGTTCAATTTCACGCGTGCATCCACATATTCCGCCGTGCGCGAATCGAATTCAAACATGGCATTTTTGCCGCCGGCTTCGATGGCCATGTTCGCGATGGTCATGCGGTCATCAATCGAGAGATTCAACGCGCCTTCACCGTCAAACTGCATCGCGCGATACGTCGCGCCGTCGAAACCGATTTCGCCGATGCAATGCAAAATAATATCCTTCGCCATGACGCCGGGCTGCAATTTGCCTTCGAGGCGGAAGTGCATCGTCTCGGGCACCTTGATGAGCAGCTTGCCCGTGCCCATCACAAAACCCGCGTCAGTGTTGCCAATGCCGGTGGCGAACTGGTTGAACGCGCCGGCCATGCAAGTGTGCGAATCGGTGCCGAAAAGAATTTCGCCGGGGCGCGTGTGGCCTTTGGCGGGCAGCGCCGTGTGGCAGACGCCCGCGTAGCGCGAACCGTATTGGCGCTTCATGTTGCCTTTCGCCGCATCGAAAACCCAGTGTCCGTTTGAGTCATCAATCACATCGTAAAAATATTCGATGCCCTGCTCGCGGGAAAAATCACGGAGGATGTCCACGTTGCGGTTGGACTTGGAGTCGGCGGTAAAAATGTAGTGGTCGGGAATGATGACGATCTTGTTTTTGTCCCAGACCTTCGCGGCCTGGCCGAACTCGCGTTTGAACACGCCGATGGTGCCCGGCCCGCAAACGTCGTGCGTCATCAGCACGTCCGCGTTCACCCAGATGTTGTCGCCGGCCTGCACGGAGGTTTTGCCGGCGGCGCGCGCGAGAATTTTTTCTGTCAACGTCATAAGCCCATGAGCATAGCCGAGGCGCGGGGCAAGTTCAACTGCGGCTTTGGGCGGGAGCGTTCGCGCGGGACGTGCCGGGTTTTCACTTCAAAAGTTGCGCGCCGGCATTGACTTTTGGGCCGGCAAATGAAAACTTGCAGTCCCGCGAATCCCGAATTCAATAGTAGGGCGGCGGAAAAATTCCCGTGGCAGAAAAAGACGATTATTTGCTGGACCTGCTGGTTGACCTCGGCTTCACCTCCGCCGAAGTGGTCGCCAAGGCCCGCGAGGAGGCCAGCGCCGCCGGCGTGGGCGCGGTGGACTTGCTGGTGGCCAACAAGGTCATCCGCCCCGGCGACGTGACGCAGGCCAAGGCCGCGCAGTTCGGCGCGGAAGTCGTCCACCTCGGCAACCTCAAGATTGACGACGAGGTCATCGCCATCGTCCCGCGCGACGTGGCCCGGAAATACCGCGTCATCCCCGTTTTCAAAAACGAAGGCAAGGTGGCGGTGGCCATCGCCGACCCGTCCGACCTGAACACGATTGATTCGCTGACGCATCTGCTCAACGCGGAAATTGAATTGCGCGTGGCGTCGGAACCGGACATTGAGGCGGCGCTGGGCAAGTATTATGGCGGCGAGAAAAAATCCATGGACGCGGGCATCTTCAAGGATGTCATGCAGGAATTGACGGAGGAAAATGTCCACGTCGCGAAGATTGACGAGGTCGGCGACGTCGAGGCGGACGCGCCGCTCATCCGCCTGGTGAACCAGATCATCGTGGACGCGTTCAAGCTGCGCGCGTCGGACATCCATCTCGAGCCGCTGGAAAAAAGATTCCGCCTGCGCTACCGCATTGACGGCATGATGCAGGAAATGAAGTCGCCGCCGAAACGCCTGCAGGCGCCGGTCATCGCGCGGCTCAAAATCCAGGCGGGCATGATCATCTCGGAACATCGCATTCCGCAGGACGGGCGCATCCAGTCGAAGATCGGGAGCAAGATTATTGACTTGCGCGTTTCCTGCCTGCCGACCAACCACGGCGAAAGCATCGTGATGCGTATTTTGGACAAGGAAGGTCTGCGGCTCGGTCTGCCGGAACTAGGATTTTTAAGCGACGACCAGGCGACGTTCGAGCGCATCATCGGTCTGCCGGACGGAATTTTATTGGTGACCGGCCCGACGGGTTCCGGCAAGACGACGACGCTGTATTCCTGTTTGAATTTCATCAACCGCCCGGACCGCAAAATCATCACGGTGGAAGACCCGGTGGAATATGTCTTGTCCGGCATCAACCAGGTGCAGGTGAATGAAATCGTCGGTTTCACGTTCGCGGCGGCGCTGCGCGCGATCCTGCGCCAGGCGCCGAACATCGTGATGATCGGGGAAATCCGCGACATGGAGACCGGCTCCATCGCCATCAACGCGTCGCTCACCGGCCATCTGGTTTTTTCCACGCTGCACACGAACGACGCGCCCGGCGCGGTCACGCGTCTCGTGGACATCGGCGTGAAGCCGTTTTTGGTGGCGTCATCCACGCGCTGTTTGATGGCGCAGCGGCTGGTGCGGAAGATCTGCAAGAAATGCGTCGCGCCGTATACGCCGACGGAGCAGGAGATGCGTTCGCTTGGTTTGACGATGGACGACGTGAAGAACGCGAACATCCAGAAAGGCCGCGGCTGCCCGAACTGCAACAACACCGGCAACCGCGGGCGCTTCGGCATCTTCGAGATTTTCGTCGTGGAGGACGAGGCGCGAAAACTGATTTACGACCGCGTGCCGACGACGGTGCTGCGCCAGCGCGCCCGTGAAATGGGCATGCGGACGCTGCGCGAAGACGGCATCCGCAAGGTGCTGGCCGGCTTGACGACGGCGGAGGAAGTCATCCGCGCGACGGTCGGCGACGAAACCTGATTTGTTGAGATGTTAAATTGTCAAAATGTGACTGGCTGTGAAATGAAAACGATTCAACAATTCAACGGATCAGCAATTTAACGAATTTATGTCCTACGCCATGTCAGATCTGCTGCAGCTGGTCGTGTCCGAGGGCGCGTCCGATTTGCACATCCGTGTCGGCTGCGCGCCGACCATCCGCGTGCACGGCACGCTGCACCGCGTGGAAGGCCCGGGGCTGACGCCGGAGGGGGCGGAGGAGATCATGCGCAGCATCACGTCCGAGGAGCACATCCAGCAGGTGCGCGAGCGCGGCGGCGCGGATTTCGCGTTCGCGTTCGGCGAGGCGGCGCGGTTCCGCGTGAGCGTGTTCAAGGAAAAAGGCAATTTCGGCATGGTGCTGCGGCAGATTCCCAGCAAGATGCTCACCTTCGAGCAGATCGGCATCCCGGAACAGGTGAAGGAGCTTCTGTTCAAGCCGCGCGGGCTGATTCTCGTCACCGGCCCGACGGGTTCCGGCAAGACCACGACGCTGGCGTCGCTGCTGAACATCGTGAACGAGACGCGCGAGGAAGTGCATCTCATCACGGTGGAAGACCCGATTGAATATTATCACAAGCACAAGAAGGCGCTGATCACGCAGCGCGAAGTCCACGTGGACGTGCCGAATTTCGCCGAGGCGTTGCGCCGCGCGCTGCGCCAGGACCCGGACATGATTCTGGTCGGCGAAATGCGCGATTTGGAAACCATCGAGGCGGCGATCACGGCGGCGGAAACGGGCCACTTGGTTTTCGGCACGCTGCACACGACGGGCGCGGCGAAGACGATAGACCGTCTGACGAACGCGTTCCCGACGAACCAGCAGGAAATGGTGCGCATCCAGTTGTCCACGGTGTTGCAGGCGGTGATTTCGCAGCTGCTGATTCCGCGCATTGACAAGCCGGGCCGCGTGGCCGCGTTCGAGATCATGATCAACACGCCGTCCATCGCCGCGCTCATCCGCGACAACAAGACGTTCCGCATCCAGTCGGACATCCAGACCGGCTCGAAGTGGGGCATGGTGACGTTGGACGCGTTTCTGATTGAAAAATATCTCAAGGGCATGATCGCGCGCGAAGAGGTCATCAACAAGTCGCAGGACCCGACCACCATCATGGCGAAGCTGCAGGAGCTGGACCTCGCGCAGGCGGTGGACAAGGGCGGCGGCAAAGGCGGGAAAAAATAATTTCGTCCCATGGCCGAAGACATAAACAATCCACTGCTCTCCCTGCTGCACGGCCAGGGGATGCTCGACGACCTCCAATACGAGGAGGTCGCCGGCGAGATGCAGCGCAACGCCGCGCCGGCGATCCAGGTGCTGCAGGATTTCGGCATCATGAAGCTGGACGACATCCTGCACGTCATGGCCACGTCGCTCGGCACGGAAGTGGTGCAGCTGAAGGACCGCCAGATCACGCCGGACGTGCTCAGCCTGATTCCGGCGAAGGTGGCGCAGATGTATAAATGCCTGCCGGTGGGCTTTGCCGGCGGGATGCTGCAGGTGGCGCTGGCCGAGCCGCTGGACCCCGCCAAGGCGGACGAGATCAATTTCATCGCCAAGCGCGACGTGCAGATCGTGGTGGCCGACCCGGGAGAAATCGCCCGCGCCGTCGAGCGGCTCTACGGGCAGGAGGAGAATGAAAGTTTTGCGGAAATCCTCAAGGAGCTGGGCGATGAAAAACTGGAGCGCGTGGCCAAGGCGGCGGGCGACGACGTCAAGGTCGCCGAGGAGCTGGCGAACCAGGTGCCCATCGTCAAGTTCGTGAATCTCGTTTTGCAGCAGGCGGTGCTGGACCGCGCGAGCGACATCCACTTCGAGCCGTTCGAGACGGAGTTCCGCATCCGCTACCGCGTGGACGGCGCGCTTTACGAAATGGCGCCGCCGCCGAAACATCTCGCCCTGCCGGTCGCCTCGCGCATCAAGATCATGGCGAACCTGAACATTTCAGAAATGCGCCTGCCGCAGGACGGGCGCATCAACCTGAACATCGCCGGCAAGCAGGTGGATTTGCGCGTGAGCACATTGCCCACGGCGTTCGGCGAATCCATCGTGCTGCGCGTGCTTGACCGTTCGTCGGTGAACCTCGAAATCGAGTCGCTCGGTTTTCCAAAATACGTTTATGATTTCGTCACGGAAGTGATCCAGCGGCCGAACGGGATTTTCGTCGTCACCGGCCCGACGGGCTGCGGCAAGACGACGACGCTGTATTCCTGTTTGCGCCGCGTCAACACGATTGACTCCAAGCTGCTGACGGCGGAGGATCCGGTGGAGTTCGACATCGAGGGCATCATGCAGGTGGCCATCAACGAGGGTCAGGGCATGACCTTCGCCAAGGCGCTGAAATCCTTTTTGCGCCAGGATCCGGACATCATCATGGTCGGGGAAATGCGCGACTTGGAAACCGCGCAGATTTCCATCCAGGCGTCGCTGACCGGCCACTTGGTCTTGAGCACGCTGCACACGAACGATTCGCCCGGCGCGGTCACGCGGCTGGTGGACATGGGCGTGGAACCGTTTTTGATTTCCTCGACTTTGATGGCGGTGCTGGGCCAGCGGCTCGTCCGCACGATTTGCAAAAATTGCCGGACGCCGTTCGAGCCGACGGAACAGCAGTTGTCGCTGCTCGGGCTTTCGCCGCACGATCTGGGCGACAAAGTTTTTCATTATGGCCGCGGCTGCTCGACCTGCAACGACACCGGCTACAAAGGGCGCAAGGGCATTTACGAGCTGCTGATTGTGAGTGACGCTGTCCGCAACCTCATCAACGAGCGCGCCCCGACGGTGGTGGTGCGGCAGAAAGCCGTGGAGCTGGGCATGGTCACCTTGCGCGAAGACGGCTTGCGCGGCATATTCGACGGTGATACAACCATTGACGAAGTCGTCAAATACACCTGATTTTTAATTCTGACCTGCCATGCCAAAGTATAATTATGTGGCCCTCGACGCCCGGGGAACCGAAACCAAGGGCAGCATCGAAGTGGGCAGCCAGAACGAGGCCATCGGCCGCGTGAAGGAGATGGGCCTGTTCCCGACGAAGATTGTCGAGGCGGACAAGGAGGACAAATCCGCCGGCAAAAAATCCAAGGGCAAGCCGGCGGCCGCCAAGGGCAAGCCGGGCAAAAAGGGCGGCGGGATGAATCTCAACATCAAGATTCCCGGACTCGGCGGCGGGGTGAAGCCGAAGGTGCTGACGACGTTCACACGCCAGCTCGCGACGCTGGTGGACGCCGGCCTGCCGCTGCTGCGCGGCCTGCGCGTGCTGGAAAAACAGGAGCGCAACGCCAACTTGAAGAGCATCCTGGCCCAGTTGTCCACCTCCATCGAGGGCGGCAGCACGTTCTCCGAGGCGCTGGCGCAGCACCCGAAAGTTTTCAACCGCCTGTTCGTCAACATGGTCAAGGCCGGCGAACTCGGCGGTGTGCTGGAAGTCGTCTTGAAACGCCTCGCGGAATTTTCCGAGAAGGCGCAGAAGATCAAGGGCAAGGTCAAGGCGGCGCTGTTTTATCCCATCGCGGTGCTGATCGTGGCGGTGGGCATCATGACTTTGCTGATGTGCTTCGTGGTGCCGAAATTCAAGGACGTGTTCAGCGGCATGGGCTTTGAACTGCCGGGGTTCACCCTGTTCGTGCTCTGGATGAGCGACATGATCAAGAACAACATTCTCGGCACGATGGGCGCGGTGGCCGTGGTGGTGGTCTTGTTCCTGCTCTTCATCAAGACAAAATTTGGCCGTCACGCCTGGGACAAGACCAAGCTCAAAATGCCGCCGACAGGGCAGGTGGTGACCAAGGTTTCCATCTCGCGCTTCACGCGCACGCTCGGCACGCTCGTGAGCAGCGGCGTGCCGATTTTGCAGGCGCTCACCATCGTCAAGGAGACCGCCGGCAATGTCATCATCGCCAACGCCGTCGCCCAGGTCCACGAGAGCGTGAAGGAAGGCGAGACCATCACCGCGCCGCTCGAGGCCTCGGGCGCTTTTCCGCCGATGGTCGTCAGCATGGTGGACGTCGGCGAGCAGACCGGCGCGCTGCCGGAAATGCTGCTCAAGATCGCCGACAACTACGACGAGGAAGTGGACAACGCCGTCGCGGCCATGACCTCGCTGCTGGAGCCGATCATGATCGTGTTCCTCGCGATCATCGTCGGCAGCATTGTCATCGCGATGTTTCTGCCCCTGATTAAAATGATTGAAATCATGAGCGGCGACGACACCGGCGGTGCCAAGCACGGAAAAGAATAAAAATCATTTTGGAATCATTTTTGAGGCAAAAACTTGACAAAACCCGCGCCAATGAGTAAATACATTGTAATCACATTGCATGGGCGAATTATTTACAAATGAACCGTTATGGAGTTCGATTGGAATAACCCGCCTTTTGAGCTTGGTTCTTTGACCCAACGGGAAATAGAAGAGTCGTTTGAGGATCCGTTTGCGGTGCGGCTGATGCCGGACACGCCGCGGTTCGGGGTGCAGGCGCGGTTTTTCAACCTCGGCATGACCTCGGGCGGCGTCGGGGTTTACAGCGTCTATCGGACGAATGGAAAACAGGTGCGCGTGCTGCTGGCGCGGCTGTTCGCGCCGGAAGAGCGCTTCTTCTATCAGCGGAAAATGGATCAGACCCTTTCTTGAAAAACAGGATTGGCCGGATCCGGTCAAACCAGCCCAAGCAGATAAATTTTTAGCCGTGCAAACTTTTGCCAACTGGGAAGACGTGCCGATTTTCGACAGCGAATCGGCCGAGGCGGAATTCTGGTCGGAGAACCGCCCCGGCGTGCGCCTCATGGAAGCCGCCGTCGCCGGCAGCGCGGACGCGACCGAGTCCGTGACGGTGACGCTGCGGTTCGATCCGCGGATGCTGGCGCGCATCAAGCGGCTGGCGCGGATGCGGTATCTGAACTACCAGAGCATGGTCAAGCAATGGCTGAGCGAACGGATGGAACAGGAACTGCGCGAACGATGAAAACCATGAAAACAAAAAGTGACAAGTGGCCGGTGACCAGTGACCAGCGGAATGGCGAGCTTGCTCGTCACCCGTCACCCGTCACTCGTCACTCATTTGCCTTCTCCCTGATTGAGCTGCTCGTGGTCATCTCCATCATCGGCGTGATCGCGGGCTTCACGCTGGTCGTCTTGAAACCCGTCAAGGCCACGCAATACAAAAAAGTCGCGAGCGGCGGAAATGAACCATCTCGCGACGGCGCTGGAAAACTACAAGGCCAAATACGGCGCGTATCCGCCGGGCAACGGAAATAGCTCGGTGATGCCGCAGCTTTACTATGAACTGTCCGGCACGACACTCAATGGCAATGGCACTGCATTTACTACACTGGACGGCAGCGCAACCATTACCACGAACGATGTGTC
>Ga0316226_1002182_pt1 | contig 18995 bp, 14 predicted proteins | sample TBH18017metaG_FD_206009 | JGI IMG/M metagenome (GOLD analysis project Ga0316226, IMG submission 206009) | Freshwater microbial communities from Trout Bog Lake, Wisconsin, USA - TBH18017 | ecosystem: Environmental > Aquatic > Freshwater > Lake > Hypolimnion/Profundal zone | place: USA: Wisconsin... | reverse complement strand
CCCCCGCCGTCCCGCGCGGCGGCAGCCCCGCCAAGTGCGCCAGAAAAACCATCTCCACCAGCGCGAGCCCCGCCACCACTCCGCCCCAGCCCCAGCCGAACTGCGAACTGCGAACTGCGATCTGCGCCTGTTCAGTTCCCTTCCCCGTTCTCCGTTCTCCCTCCTCCCGCGCAGCGGGCGCTTCGGGCCGCAAGCGCTCCAGCAGCCGCGCCGCGAGCAGCACGCCGCCGAGCACGATCGCAAACACGCCGTAGCCCATCACATCGTGGGCGCGTTCGCCCCAGGCCTGTCCGCGCCATTGCGCGACAAAAATGATGGATGAAATCCGCGCCACATTGCCGAGATAGATCAGCGGAAAGCACAGCACCAGCAGGGCGCCCCGCCGCCACCACGAGCGGAAATTGAGGTACCCCGCGAGCAGGGACAATGCGAGCAACGCCATCAGCGAGCGCACGCCCGAGCATGCCGCCGCGACATCGTATTGGTAGCGGCCGTCCGGCGCCACAAGCTGCGTGCCGCTCTCCAGCACGCCGATTCCCGCCGCGTGCGCCAGCCCGGCGCTCGCCCGGATGACCCACAGCCGCAGCCAGAATCCCGCCGAATCGAGCGCATTGAACGGGATCGCGAACACCATGAACCCGAGCGGAAACAGCGCCGCCCGGCCCCACCGTCGTCCGCCCACGAACCGCAGCACGCCCCACGTAAAAATCAGCAGCGCCACGATCGATCCCCGCGTCTGCTGCGCCGCAAACCCCAGCACATGCAACCCCAGCCCCGCCCCCATCACCACCACCCCCGGCCATTCCCGGTCTCCCTGCTCCCTGCCCCGTGCCCCCTCTTCCTTGTTGCGCAAATTGCGCAGCAACAGCCACCCCGCCAGCGGCAGGATCAGCAGCCCGTGCTCCGTCTCCGAGCCGGGATTCACCCATTGGTAGCCCCACCAATAGAAGAGCGACGCCGAGTCGATGTACCCGCGCGTGGCATTCCCGAAAAACTGAAACACCGCCGCCCCCGCCAGCGCGCAAGCGAGCCCGGGCCATAAAAATCCTTCACCCCGCCGCAGGCTGCTTGTCATGCCCGCGATTCAGAACTTAACTCCGCGCGCTTGGCAAAACCTTCGCACGCCTCCTTGTCGCCGCGCCTGCTCGTGACCGAGCTGTGGGGCCTCGGCGACCTGGCCTTGGCGTTGCCTTTCCTGCAGGCTGCCACGGCGCACGCCACGGTCACGCTGCTGGCCAAGCCCCACGCCGTGCCGCTGCTCGCGCGCTTCGCCCCCGCCGTCGAACTGGTGCCGCTGACCGCCCCCTGGACTGCGTTCTCAGGAAAGTACCGCCTGCACCGCTGGCCGTGGCGCGAACTGGCCCGCGTCCGCCGGGACCTGCGCGCCCGCCATTTCGACCTCGCCGTTTCCGCGCGTCCCGATCCCCGCGAGCACGCGCTGCTGGCGCTCGCCGGCGCCCGGCGCCGTCTCGGGTTTCCCCGCACCGGATCGCAGCTCCTGCTGACCCAGTCACTGCCAGAGCCCTCGCGGCCGCACCGGGCCGGCCATTGGCGCGCCCTGGCCGCCACCCTCGGCTGGGATCTGCCGGATCGCGCCTCCCGTTTTTCGCCTTCCACCTCCGCCCTCCGCCGCCTCGTGATCCACGCCGGGGCGGGACATCCCGTGCGCCAGTGGCCCGTCGAGCGGTTCAACGAGATTGCCCTCCGGCTGCGGGCCGAGGGCTGGCAGGTCATCATGCTCGATGACGCTTTGCGCGACCTCGGCCAACTGCTCGACACCCTCGCGACCGCCGACCGTTTCATCGGCAACGACTCTGGCCCCGGCCACCTCGCCGCCCTGCTCGGCGTGCCGACCTTCACGATCTTCGGCCCGCAGCTCCCGGAACTGTTCGCCCCGCAACATCCGCAAGCCGCTTGGATCGAGGGTGCGCCCTGCCCCTACAAGCCCTGCTTCGACACGTGCCATTTTCCCGCGCCCCATTGCCTGCTCGATCTCTCCGCCGATGCGGTTTGGAGCCGGGTGCAGCCGTGGCTGAGTGCCAAGTAGCCGCCCGAGCCAGGTGCCGTTCACGCCATCGGACCACGGCAGACCCGGGTAATGTCGTACTCACCCTCCGAGCGGTAGGCGAAAATCTCCCTTTCCTCCGACAGCCTTGAGTTTCAATCCCCGTGCCGCATGCATCTTTGGCCAACATGAGCAATCGCGCCCCCACCGCGGACTCCCATCATGCCGGCCGACAACGCTGGTGGCGGGTCGGACAAAACGCCGGGGCACAGATCGCGGCGCGCGTGGTTTCGGGCCTCTGTCAGCTGGCACTCGTGCCGCTGATTCTGTCCCGGTTGGGCGTCGATTCGTTTGGCTGGACGATGGCCCTAACCACCTTTGTCGGGCTGTCGCAATTTACGGATCTCGGCGTGGCGATGGCCTTGCAGCAGGCCTTGTCGGAAGCCTGGGCGCATGGGGACGACGATACGCTCCGGAGAGTCTATGCCAGCGGGGCGCGGCTGCTCGCACTCCTCGGCCTCGGATGGCTGGTGGTCTGTGTGCCGGCAGCCTGGGCCCTGGGTGAGCATGTGCTTGTGTCACCCGGCGGCGTGGACAACGCCAAGGCTTGCTGGATCGTGGTGGCGGCGTGCCTGGCTGCGGGCGTGCCGCTTTCCGCCGGAAACCGGCTCGCGGTGGCGCTGCAGCTCGGCTGGATCGCCGCTTTTTGGACTGCGCTCACGAGTGTCGCCACGCTGGTCGCCGCCTGGCTCCTTGCCCGCGCGGGAGCCCATCCCGGCGCACTGACCTATGTCGTACTGCTCAGCGCGGGCCAGCTCGCACCGGGTTTGATTTGCGGCCTGCACATCCCGCGGCGCTTGGGTTGGCGCGGCCGGTCGACCGCCGAGTGGAATGAAATGCATCGGCTGCGCCGTGCCGCGCTGCCCTTTGCCTCGCAAAACCTGGCGGGCGCGCTCCTGCAGGCGGCCACGCCGTGGGCTTTCGCCCGTTTCGGCGGCTATGCGGCCAACGCCGCCTTCGCCATCCTGCAGCGCTTGTTCGGGCTCGCCCAACAGGCTCACGCACTTTTGCTCAGTCCGATCTGGCCGGCCTATGCCGAGGCCCAAATCCGCCACGACCGGACGTGGATTTCACGCATGTTCCGGTACTCGCTCTTCGTCACATTCCCCGTCGTCGCCGGCGTCCTGCTGGCCGCCGCCATGCTGCCTTGGATCCTGCCGCTCTGGCTGGGCAAGCACGCCTTGATCCCGCCGGCGGGCATCACGTGGCCCGTGGTGCTGTGGTTCTTGACGGCCATCGTCGGCCAGCCGCTCGTGCTGCTCCTCCTCGGGCTCGGCCGTTTCCAACGCATGGCCGTGCAAGTCATGATCGTACACCTGCTGACCCTTGCGGCCATGGTCGGATGGGGGAAATGGCAGGGAGCCACCGGCGTCGCTCTTGCCCTCGCCGGCGGGCTCACGCTGGGCGTGCTTCCGCTTTATGTTCGCGAAGCCGTCCTGGCGTTGCGCGCCCTGCCGCAATCGGCATCGACGGCCGATGCTCGAGCGGCCAAGGTCTGACATTCCATGCTGCAACGCTTCCGCAACGATTTCGTCGCCTGGCTCATCGAGCGGCATCCCTCATTCTGGCTGCGCCTCAAGAAACTCGCAGGCCATCGGCTGGGTGAAGACCGGGCGTTTCTTGCGCTGCATGCGTGGGACGTCCGCGCCGGCAAGGCTCACATGCAGCGGGTGGAGGAACGCTATAACCTGTGGACCCTGGCCTGCGCCGTCCGCGCCCGGCCCGGCGCCTATGCCGAGGTGGGCGTGTACCGCGGAGGCAGTGCGCGTTTTCTTTGCGCCGCCAAGGGGGATGCACCGCTCCATCTGTTCGACACCTTCCAAGGCATGCCAACCGTCAATCCCGCGACCGACGGCAATTTCTACGAAGGGGAATTTGCCGACGGCACGCTGGAAAGCGTGCGCGCCTGCCTCGTTGACTGGCCCAACGTGCATTTTCATCCCGGCATTTTTCCCCAGTCCACCGCCGGGCTTTCCTCCGATGGATCCCTGCGCTTCAAGTTCGTCCACCTCGACGTGGACCTCCACCTCTCGACCCTGCACTGCCTGGAATGGTTTTATCCGCGGATGGTGCGCGGAGGGATCATTATCACCCATGATTACGGCCTTCTGGAGGTGCCCGGGGTCAAGAGTGCCTTCGACGAATTTCTCCGCGACAAGCCCGAGGTTGTAATTCCCCTCTGGTATTCGCAGGCCATGATCGTGAAACTCTGACCCCGGCGCGCGATGCACCTCGCGATCTTCAAGGTCAACCATCTCGGTGACAACGTGGTCTTCCTTCCGGTCGTCCAAGCCCTGCGGCGCCGGCGCCCGGCGTGGCGGCTGACCCTCATCACCGCACCCCATGTCGCCGCGCTCTACGCGGCGGAGGTCGCCGGTGACGGCCTCCTGACCGTTTCACCCGAGGGATTGAAGACCGCGTGGCACCGGCCGTGGGAGCTTGCTGCGTGGGCCGCACGGCTCGCCGCCAGGCGGATCGACGCGAGTCTGGTCAGCTACGACCAAAGCAGCGTCGCCCACGGACTCGCGTGGCTCATCTCCGGCCGGCCCCGGGTGGGCGCGGCCGGTCTTCGCATCCGCTTGGGCGGCACGTTGACGCACGAGGTCGCGCGCCAACCGGAATGGAGCATGGCCCGGTGGAACTGGGAAACCGCCCGGACCCTTGTCACCGCCATCGATGGCGGGCGGGACTGGCCCGCGGAGCCGCCCCGGCCGGACCTGACGCATCTGATTGCCGGCATCCAGCGGCACCCCAACCGCATCGTAATCCATGCCGGCTCGAAGTGGGAATACACCCGCTGGCCGCTCGATCGCTATGCCGAACTCGCGGGCCGGCTCGCCGGCCAGCACGAGGTCATCTGGGTCAATGCGCCCGAGACCCGTTGTGCACTTCCCGCCGGAGTCCAGACCCGCGATTGCTCCGGGCTGGCGGAACTCACCCGGCTGCTCGCCTCAGCCACCCTGTTCATCGGCAATAACTCCGGGCCCATGCACCTCGCCAATGCCGTCGGCACGCCCGGTGTGATCGTGTCGGGGCCTTCGGATCCGGCGTGGGACCCCTCGTGGGACCGCGACCGGTACGAAGTGCTCCGCGCCCTGGGACTCGCCTGCCTGCCCTGCGACCGCGGCCATTTCGCCGCCTTCCGTTGCACCAACGACCGGGAACCACTCGCGTGCATGCGGCGCTGGCCGGTCGATGAGCTCGAGCACTGCTGCCGGGCCTGGTTGGCCCGGTGGAGCGCCCATGCGTAGCTTCGACGTATTCGACACGGTGCTCGTCCGCCTGCTCGCGGAACCGCGCGATGTGTTCACGATCCTCGGCGCGGAATTGCGCGCCATCGGCGCAACCGACCTGACCCCGGCGGCCTTTGCCAGGGCGCGGCAATTTGCGCAGGATCGCGCCGCCGCCGTGGCTCCCGCGGGCGAGGCTACCTTGGAGGAAATCTATCGGGAACTCGCGCCAACACTCGGATGGAACCAAGCCGCCAGCGAAGGAGCCAGGGCGAGGGAAATCACGGTCGAGGGCCGCCACCTGCGCGGTGTGCCGGCCCGCCGCCGTGAAATCGCCGCGCTCCGGGCCGACGGCGAATCCATCGTCTACCTCTCCGATACCCAGCTTCCGGCCGCCGTCATTCGCGGCTGGCTTGAACGCGAGGACCTGTGGGCGGAAGGCGACCGGTTGTTCGTCTCCTGCGAAGCCCGCGCGAGCAAGCGCGACGGCGCCCTTTTTCGGGTGGCGTTGCGCGAGACCGGCACCACGCCGGACGCCTGGCTGCATAAAGGGGACAACCCTCTCGCCGATGTCTCGGCACCGCGTCGCATCGGCATCCGAGCCGTTGAACAACCGCTGGCCCGCCTGACGCGACGCGAACGCCTGCTGCGCGGATCGGAGGTCGATGAAACCGGATTCCGCTCGGCGCTTGGCGGCGCAGCGCGGCTGGCCCGGCTGAATGCCCCGGCCGGGGATTTGACCGCAACCACCCGATGGGAAACGGCGGCGGCTGTCGCGGGGCCGTTGTTCCTTGCCTTCACGGCCTGGGTGCTCGACGAAGCCGCCCGACGCGGTATTCGCCGCCTCTACTTCGTTGCCCGCGGGGGTCAGATCTTCCTGCGCATTGCGGAGGAACTGCGCCAGGCGGGCTGGACCGATCTCGACTGCCGCTACTTGCATCTGTCGCGCCGGGCGCTCGCCGGCCTGGGTGAATGGCGGCAAAACCGCCTGCGCGAGGCCATCACCGCGCCGGATGAAGTCGTCCAGACTCTCGCGCGAATTCAAGCCAACCTCAAACTCGATGAATCGTGGCCCCTGCCTCCCGGGTTTGCCCCGGCCGACCGGCATCGGCCGCTATCGGCCGCCGAACGCTCGGCGGTGGCCGACTGGTTCCTCGCGCCACCGCAATTCGATTCGCTGGTGAAAACCCTGGCCCGGCATACCGAACTCACCCGTGCCTATCTGGCTGGCGAAGGAGTGGGCGGAAACGAGGCGGTGGCGTTCGTCGACACCGGATGGGCCGGGACCTTGCAGTCCTACCTCGAAAATTTCCTGGGCCGCGCGGGGCGGCCCTCGGCCCAGACTTGGTTTTATCTTGGGCTGCGCGAGGGTGGCTCGCGGCGACCAAACGGCGCGGCCCTGGGGTACTTCAACGCATTCCGACCCCTGCCCCTGGCTTCGAATCCATGGCTGGCCGCCCTGCTTGAACTTTTCGCGCGGGCGGATCATGGCACACTCCGGGCTTTCGCGCCCGCGCCCATTTTGGAGCCGATTGACCGCAGCGAAATCGAGGCCGTGCGCCTCGGACAGGCCGCCATCCTGGACGTGGTGCGAAATTATCTCAGCATGGGGAAGAGCAGACCCCTGCCGGCAGCGGACATCGCCGCGGTCGTGATCGATGCTTTCGCCGATTTCGCCGCACATCCGGACAAGGCTGAGGCCCTGGCCTGGGGGCGGGTGCCCCACGTCGTCCATCCCGCGGATCCGGGATCGGAGCAGCTTTGTCCGCCTTTGAGCCTGCGGGAGATCATGTCGCTTTTCCTGTATCGCTCCCAGCGTCCACCCGCTTGGTGGCTGCCAGGACAGGCCGCGCTTGGCGGCAGCGGCAGCGCGCTGGTTTTCCTCTGGGTCAGGCTGCGGCACTGGCGCCATCCGCTCTGAGATTGCCTATTTAATCGCGGGGCGTGGAGTCGCGCCATGCATCCGCGGCTACGTCTCTGGCTGATCGGGACCCTCGGCGCCATTCTGGCCGTGTTGATTGCCTTCGCGATCACCGGTGAATCCTACCTGCTGGCCAGCCTGACCACGGTCGTCATCTTATGGCTGATCCTGGAATGGGTCCACGGACCGCTGCCCGAAGCCTACATCCTGGCCGGAGTTCTCTTTGGTTATATTGTCGGCAACCGCGGGTTTGCCCAGATGAGCTTGACGACAAGCCTGCCCTTGCTGCCGGCGGAAGCGGCCCTGCTTATGATCGTCCCCGCCCTCGTGCTCCGGCTCGCCCGCAAGCAGCTCGTGGCGGTGCGGCGGGACTGGCTGAACCTCAGCCTGCTGGCCTGGATCCTGGTCGGCGCGTTCCGGCTGCCCGTGGATCTCCGCGCCCATGGCTTTCTCGCGCTCCGCGACTTTGCCATGGTCTACTATGCCGTGTTCTTCTTCATCGCGCAGGCTTACGCCGGGCATGCCGCGTCCGTCCACCTGCTGCGGCGGGCCCTCACGGCCGCCTTTCTGGCCCTGCCCGTGGTCGCGATCGTGGACACCGCAGCCCCGGATCTTCTCCTCCATATCACCCTCCGCGGCATCCCGCTGATTTTCTACAAGAGCGACCTGCTGGCGGCGCTGCTCATGGCCGGGTTCTTCTGGCTGTGGACGCGCTGGGAGAAAAGCCGTCACGCCTGGTGGCTCATCCCCGCGGCGGCGTGCCTGCTTCTGCCCAGCACCGCCGCGTCACCCCGCGCCGCGATCGTGGCCCTCGTGGTCGTGACCCTGATGTGGCTGGCCGCCCGCCGGTGGCGCATCGCCGCCGCGCAGGTCGCCATCGTCGGCGTCGCGGTGACCGTGGCGGTTTTCATTTTCGTCCTCGGCAACAAGAACCTCCGGGAGACCGCCGCGTACTCGACCTACGAGCATGTGATCTCGATCGCCGATATCCAGGGCACCGGCACCTACACCAACCACGAGAGCGGCGATCCCGGTGACAACAACCGTTTCCGCGTAGTCTGGTGGACTGCCGTCGTCGATGAAACCCTCGCGGACAACCCCCTCTTCGGCCTCGGCTTCGGCCACGACCTCGCGGCCCGGTTCCTGGCGGACTACGGCCTGGTGGCCGATGACGATTTCTCGGCGCGCAGTCCGCACAGCATGCTCATGTCCGTCCTCGGCCGCATGGGCCTGCTGGGCCTGCTGCTCTGGCTGGCCGTGACCGCCGGCATGGTCGCGCTGACCCGCCGGATCTTCCGCCAGGGCGCCTGGGACAATCTCGGCCTGGTCAGCGTGGCTTGGGTCCTCTGGATCAGCGGCTGCTTCGGCATCGTGCTCGAGGGCCCCATGGGCGCCGTGGTGTTCTGGACGGTGCTTGGCCTGGCCAACGCGGGCAGTGCGGCGGAGGAAGTGCCGGAAACCGCCGACGAACCGGTGCTGGCCGCGCCTGCGGACTTGCACCGGGCCGGACCGGCGGATGAAGTCGCGGCCTCGCCGTGAACCTTCCCTCGCCCACCGACTACATCAGCGTCTTCAAGACGACGACGCGCGGCCGCTGGGACCTCCTGACGCCGTTCGCCATGGCCGGCCTGAGCCTGTTCGGCATCGCGTTCATCTACAGCGCGCAGTTCTCGGTGCATGAGACCAGCGTGCCCTACTGGATCAAGCAGCTCATTTATCTGGCCCTCGGCACCGGCGTCTATGTGGGCGTGTCGCTCGTGGACTACCGGTTCTGGCTGAGCGTGACGCATTGGTTCTATGCGCTGTGCCTGATTCCCCTCGTGATCGTGCTGATTCCCGGCGTCGGCGGCTCCGCCGCGGAGGCGTGGGGTGCCAGCCGCTGGATCCCGCTGGGGCCGCTCGGCACCTACCAGCCCTCGGAGACGGCCAAGATCGCCGTCCTGCTGATGACCGCCAGCCTGCTCATCCGCTCGGAAATCGGCACGGTCCGCCAGTCCCTGGGCGTGCTCGGGAAATTGGCCCTTGCCGTGGGTATCCCCATGCTCTTGATCATGAAACAACCCGACTTGAAGTCGGCGATCGTGCTCCCTCCGATGGTCTTTTCCATGCTCTATGTCTCGAAGCTCTCGACGCGGTTTTTCGCGGCGGCCTTGGGGGCGTTTTTGCTCATTCTGGGCATCGTGGCGTGGGATACGGCCAGCTACCGGAGCTTCATGAAGGAGCATGGGTATTCCTTCCTGCGGGACCAGGGCAAGTACGACCAGCAGTCCTGGGTGCCCCTGCACGACTATCAGCGCAACCGCATCGTCGGCTTCGTCTGGCCCGAGGAGGTCGACCCCATGGGCGTGGGCTGGAACCGCACCCAGTCGCTCATCTCCGTCGGCTCTGGCGGCCTCACCGGGAAGGGCTGGACCGAGGGCACGCAGGCCCAGCTCGGCTACCTGCCCCGCTCCGTCGCGCACAACGATTTTATCTTCTCGGTCATCGCCGAGGAAAAAGGATTTCTGGGAAGCCTCACGGTTCTCGGCCTGTTTGGTCTGGTTCTGTTCAACGGCATTCGCATCGCCGGTCTCGCCCGGGACCGCTTCGGCACCCTGCTCGCCCTCGGCGTCACGGTGCTGTTCGCGGTGCATGTGTTCGTGAACATCGCCATGACCATCGGGCTCGTGCCCATCACGGGCATACCACTTCCCTTCATCAGCTACGGTGGCTCCTTTGTGCTCAGTTGCTGCTTGCTGCAAGGACTGGTCCAGAGCGTCTATCGCTTCAGGAAGGATTTCATATGAGATCGCTTCTTCGCGCTATCGACCGCTCTGCCGGAATTTCCTGCGCCGCAACGGACGCGCCCGGGGGCCCCGTGCCAACCCAAACCGACACCCACCATGAGCGATTCCTCGCAACCCTCGCCCGGCACCCCGCCGGACGTCGCCCAAAAATATGACGCCGAACTCGTCAACCCCCCGGCCGCGGCCGACAGCAAGCCCGTCAGCGCCGCCGAACTGAAGGCCGGCGCCGCCGAGCGTTCCCAGCAGCGCCCGCTGCTCCAGAAGATCCTCGCGGTCTTCAAGAAGGAGAAGGGCTCGTACCGCGAGCTCATCATCAACTCCGAGCCCCTCGAGAAGCGCGTCGCGCTCCTCGTCGACGGCCGCCTCGAGAAATTCGAGATCGAGCGCGAGTCCGACAACCGCATGGTCGGCGGCATCTACAAGGGCCGCATCAAGAACCTCGACCCCGGCCTCAAGGCCGCCTTCGTCGACATCGGCTACACCAAGAACGCGTTCCTCCACTACTGGGACATGCTCCCCGCCGCCGCCGACTCGTCCGTCGAGGTCGTGCGCGTCAACAAGAAGAAGAACGCCCCCGCCCGCGGCGCCGAGCCCACCGTCAAGGACATCCCCAGCCTCTACCCGCCCGGCACCGACATCGTCATCCAGGTCACCAAGGGTCCCATCGGCACCAAGGGCCCGCGCACCACGACGAACCTCTCCATCCCCGGCCGTTACCTCATCCTCACCCCGTTCAGTGACGGCTGCGGCATCTCCCGCAAGATCGAGGACCCGCAGGAGCGGAAGCGCCTCAAGACCCTCATCAACGAGCTCACCATCCCCGAGGGCATGGGCGTCATCGTCCGCACCGCCGGCGAGGGCAAGAAGGCCCGCTACTTCGTCCGCGACCTGCACATCCTGCTGAAGACCTGGCAGGGCATCACCACAAAGATGCAGAATGACCGCGCACCCGCCTGCCTCTACCAGGAGCCCGACCTCGTCGAGCGCACCGTGCGCGATTTCCTCACTGAGGAGGTGGACCGCGTCCTCATCGACAACAAGGAGGACCACCTCCACACGCAAAAGCTGGTCGCCCAGATCTCCAAGCGCTCCGCCGGGAAGATCGCGTTCTACAACGACAGCATCCCGATCTTCGAGCGCTTCAACATCGAGCGCCAGATCGAGCAGACCGGCCTGCGCAAGGTCCCGCTCCCCTCCGGCGGCGAGATCGTCATCGACGAGACCGAGGCCCTCATCTCCATCGACGTCAACACCGGCTCCCACAAGTCCCGCGGCGGCGACGAGAAGAACGTCATCTACGCCGTGAACCTCGAGGCCGCCACCGAGGCCGCCCGCCAGATCCGCCTCCGCAACCTCGGCGGCCTGCTCATCATCGACTTCATCGACATGAAGGAGCGCCGCCACCGCAACGCCGTCTACGAGAAGATGGTGGAGGAGATGTCCCAGGATAAGGCGAAGAACCACATCCTGCCCATCTCGACGCTCGGCATCCTCCAGATGACCCGCCAGCGCCAGCAGGAATCGCTCTCGTCCAACCTCTACACCGACTGCCCCTACTGCCGCGGCCGCGGCATCGTGAAGAGCGCGACGACGATGTCCGTCGAGCTGCAGCGCAAGCTCTCCTCCGTCGCCCGCCGCCTCCAGCTGCGCAACGACGGCAAGGAATACAGTCTCCGGGTCCTCGTCCACCCCAGCATCCTCGAACGCCTCCGCAGCGAGGACGCCGAGCTGCTGGTGCGCGTCGAGAAACTGTACGGCGTGAAACTGGCCTTCCGCGCCGACCTCAACTACCACGTCGAGAACTTCAAGATCATCAACGCCGTGACGGGCGAAGAGTATCGCTGAGCGAAGTCCACATCTCAATCCAAGTAGGGCGGGTCTCTGACCCGCCCTTTTTTTGCGCCCAAACCTGATGGAGCCGGAGGGCGCTTTCTCCGGCTACCTGGTACAGAAACGCTTTCGTGTCCGCCGGCTCAGGTCACCGCCATTGGCGCGGGCCGCCGGTCGCACGAGAAGGGGAAATGTATGGTCAGCTTGGCAGCAGCGCCAACCCTGCCCCGCCGGGGAGCCGCCGGCCCGGACGGCCGTGCCTTACGCTTCCCCGCCACTGATCCGCTGGGAAATCAATTCGGTGTTCTTGGAGACATCGACGATGGACTGGGAAATTTCAGCCGTGGCCTGCACCTGCTCGCGCACCGAGGCGGAGATGACTTCCGCGCCACGATTCACCTGCGCGATGGCTTCGTCGATCGAGGCCATATGCCGGCCGACCGAGCCGACTGTGGCCTGCATCGACGCGACCTGGCTGCCAATGTCCTCGGTCGCCTTGGCCGTATTCCGGGAAAGGTTTTTCACCTCGGCCGCGACCACGGCAAACCCCCGGCCGGCTTCGCCGGCCCGGGCTGCCTCGATGGTCGCGTTCAGCGCCAGAAGATTCGTCTGGCTGGCGATGGTGTTGATCAGCTTCACGATGTTGTCGACCTGCTTGGCCACGTGATTGAGCTCGGTGACGGCGGCGACGGCCTGGCGCACGGCGGTGACAGCCTCATCCGTCAACTTTGCCGACCGGCCCGCCTGCTGGGAAATCTCCGTGGTCGTGCTGGTGAGCTCCTCGCACGCCTCCGCCACGGTCGTGACGCTGGCCGCGGTGTCCGCGGCGATGCGGGCGGTGCGCTGGATCTGGTCGGCACTCTCCTTCATCTTCAACCCGGCGGCGTTGATCACGGCCGCACTCTGGCGGTAGGCACCCGGGAGTCCGCGCAGGAGCACCGGCCGGTGGTAAAGGTCGCGGCTGCAGTGGTCCATAGCGGCCGAAGCCTCGCGCACGAAGGAATCCGCCACGTCGAGCATGTGGTTGATGGCCGAAGCCAGCGGCTGCCACTCCGGATCATCCGCCAGACCGGTCACCCGGGCCTCAAGGTCGCCGCGCCCGGCGCGTTCGCAGATGCGGGCGATCTCGCGGATGCGCTGCGCGGTATTTTTCCCGGGGTTGGCGTCGGGCCGGGACGGGGATTGGGTGTCGGCGTTCATGGCATCAGGCCGCCGCGAGACGCGTATGCTTGGAAAGACTGAACCCAAATTGGGAGTAGTCCGTTTGGGCCGCGCCCAGAACCTCGCCGAGCAGCTGGCGACCCGCCTCGACTGCCTTGGCCGGGGTTGCCTGCCGCTGTTCCTCCTGCCTTAGCCGCGCATAGAGGTCGCGCACCGCCGGAAGCGCATCGGTGTAAGCCACCCGGCGGTTGGAGTGATAGCCGATGAGGCGACCTTCCTGGTCATAACTGGGCGTGACGTGCGCAAAGACCCAATAGTGATCGCCTGTCTTCGCCATGTTCAGGACATAGGCGAAGATTTCCCGGTTGGCTTTAAGCGTGTCCCAAAGCAGCCAGAAGACACTGCGGGGCATATCGGGATGGCGGATCAGATTATGCGGCTGCCCCAGGACTTCCTGCTCCCTGTATCCGGCGACGCGGAGGAAGACATCGTTGGCGTAGGTGATAACTCCGGCGGTATCGGTCTTACTGACAATGATTTCGTGCTCGGCGAAAGTGATCTCTCGCCCGGTAGGGGTGACGGTCGGTCTGGCCATGGGAGTCGGAAAAGGGCAACGGGCGGTGCCAGAAACGGGAACCGGCAGGCCGTCCACTATCTTTAAGCGGCAAATTACGCCTTTATTTTAGCGAAATCCGGCCTGCCCCATACCCAAGCTAGGCGGGGCTGGACGACTCAGGGAAATCAAAGGGCCAAATTGCCACCAACGGACTGCCCTGCGGACGAATCCTGGGAAGCAATTAACATGACGGCCATGCACCTTTGAGCCATTATTATATGCACAGCGCGCGCTCAGCTTTGCCTAATCCGCAACATCACTGCCTCAGGCACCGGCTCGCCTGGCACCACGGCATCCCGGATGCGAAGGAAACCTGCTTTCTCAAAAACTCGGATGGACCGCGCATTGCTCACCGCCGGACCGGCAACCACGCGCGACACTCTGCTCTCGGCGAAGACCACGTGGGTCACAAATTTGTCCAACGCTCCAGAACCCATGCCGCGACCCAAAGCCGAAGGCTCCCCGATCAGGAGATCCAAGCCCGCACTCGCGGCCGGATCCTCGCCCACGGCCCGCGCATAGCTTGGAAAATCAAGCAGACTATACCATTGGATCAGGCCGATGGGTGTGCCTTCGAATTCGATGATGAAGCGATGCGTCACGCCGAGCCCGTCAACTTCCGGCCCATACTTCGCTTCGACCTGCTTCATCGTCGCCGCATCAGGGCCCGCGCCTCCCAGTGCTCCTGGCCCTGCCTGCCGACCCCACCATTCGTACACGTGCGGAAAGTTCAGCCACTTTTGGAGCAGGCGAAAGTCCAACCGCGTCAGGGACCGAAAGGTAATGGCGGTGAGCTCAGGCATGAAACGGCAACCGGGAACTTAATTTCCAAATCTGAGCCCATCCGCCCACCCGAAACAAGCATCGCGCCCCTGGAATCGACTTTTCTCCATAAGTGGTTCAGGTGTTGGTGAACGTTGCCCCATGTCCACCTCCGCCGTCGCCCCCGCCAAACCCATCAGCAAGAGTCAGTTTGTTGACTCCACCGCGTTGCTCGCCGATCCCGCGGCCCTGCAGGCGCGCGCGGCCGAGGATGGCTATTTGTTTTTCAAGCAGCGGCTGCCCAAGGACGAAGTACTCGCCATGCGCGCGGAGATGCTCGCCGTCGTCGAAAAACACGGCTGGCGCCAGCCCGGACAGGATGCCCTCGGCGGCCTCATCGACTACGACGCCATCAACCGCCTCACCGAGGAGGAGATGCACCGCACCGACGTCGGCGTCACGGCCGACGCCTATCACGACGTGCAGAAGCTCGAGCGTTTCCACCGCCTGCCGCATCACCCGCGCCTGCTGGAAATCTACCGCACGCTGTTCGGTCGCGAGGTGCTGGTGCATCCGCGCCACATCGCGCGAATGGTCACGCCGCACACCTGCATGGTGCCGACGCCGCCCCACCAGGATTTTCCCTACATCCAGGGTTCCGCCCAGACATGGACCTGCTGGTTTCCCGTGGGCGACTGCCCCAAGCCGCTCGGCGGCCTGATGGTGCTGCGCGGCTCGCACACCCAGGGCTACCTCCCGGTCCAGCCGGCCCGTGGCGCCGGCGGTTTCGCCGTGCCGCTCTGCCCGTCCGAGACCGAGTGGATGGAGGGCGAATACGAGGCCGGCGACGTGCTGACGTTTCCCAGCCACACCGTGCACAAGGCCGCGCGCTGCCAGTTCAAGGATCGCATCCGCCTCTCGATGGACGTGCGCTACCAGCCCGCCGATGAAGTCGTCGACAACAGCTCGCTCAACCCACACTGCACGCTGAAGTGGGACGAGATCTACGCCAACTGGCAGGCGGACGACCTGAAATACTACTGGCGTAAACTGCCGCTCAAGCTGAGCGCGTGGGACGACGGCTACCTCAAGCCCCGGCAGCGGATCTGCTGATGGTAGGGCGGATTATCCCTAATCCGCCGCGTTTGGCTTCTGCGGGCTCTCCGGCGCGTCAGGGATAACGCGCCCTACCCCCACAAAGAAACCCGCACTCAGCACCAGAGACTTTCGGGATTCCGGATTTTGCGGCGATAGACGCAGCGGCCGTCAGTCAGGTAGAGCCGGTCCTGCTCCTTTCCGCCCAGCGCCACCCCGTCGACCCGTTTGCCCCGCCGCGGATAGAGAATGCCGGCGATGAGGCCGTTGCGGTCGGAGATTTTCAGGCCCAGCTCCGTCGCAAACACGATCCAGCCGTGCCGGCTGACGGCGAGTTCGCCGCTCGTCGGGCCGGTTACTTCGTCACCCGGGCGATGCAGCGGAAAGAACGGGGCCCCATGGGCCAGCCCGCCGTCCGGCAAAATCATGAACAGGTGCGCGATCAGCCCCAGTTCGTCGGTCACGATCAGCTGCGCTTGATCCGGCCACAGCTGCACGCCCGCCGGACGGCCAAGGTTCCGGGCCACCACGCGCCGCTCCCCGCCGGGCGTGACGAGCCAGATGCAATGTTTGACCGGATCGGTCACGTAGCCGTGGCCGTTGGCCGCGAATGCTGCGCTGTGCGCATCGATGTCCTCCAGCCAGGTTTCGGTCCGGCCGCCCCGATCGCAGGTTAGGATCCTTCGGGCAGAGAGCTGGCAGCCATGGAGTTTTCCATCGGCACCGCAGCTGAGGCCCTGCGCGCCCTCGAATCCTTCGGCAAATCTCACCGCCGCACCGTCATCTTCCACGCGGTAAACGCACTTTTCATACGGGCTGAAAACAAACACCTCGCCCGCCGGGCCCGCCGCAAGCGCTGTCGCGGACATGTAGTCTCCCGCCACCAGCTCCCACGGCTCGCCCGGCACCGTGATGCGCGCTAGCGCCTGCCGGGAATTCACCCCGGCCTGCACCGGCTGGGGATAATCCCGCCAGAGCCAGCGCAGCGCATCCGGGAAAATCATCGAGCCGTGGAAATCGTCGTGACCCGCGTGCTCGGCCCACGCGTGGTTGACCTCGTAGCCGGCGTACTCGAGCGACGCGAGCATCGCCAGGTTGGCCGTCCACCAGTCGCCGCAGAACATCTTGAAATCCCGCGCGCCGCTCTCGAGGAACACCCGCAGCGGCTTCGGCTCCGTCACCCGGATCAGCGGCGCCAGGGTATCGGCGCCGCGCATGGGCGTGTAGGAACCGACAATGCTGAGGACGCGCGAGAACGCGTCCGGACGCTCCCACGCGGCGTTGAACGCGCACATCGCGCCGCTGCTTCCACCCATGATGGCGCGGCTGTTGGCGTCCTGGGCCAGTGCATAGCGGCGGCCCACCTCGGGCAGGATCTCCTCGATGAGAAAACGCGCATAGCGGTCGCCCAGGCTGTCGTATTCGAAGCTGCGGTTGATGCGCCCGGCCGCGCCGGCCAGCGGAGATGGAATCACGCCCGGGTTGATGAAGATCCCGATCATGACCGGGATCGCCCCCTGGTGGATCAGGTTGTCCAGGATCGTCGGGATCCGCCAGCGCCGCTCCGGCTGCCAGTGCGCCTCGCCATCCTGCACCACCAGCACGCACGCCGGTTTGGCCGGATCGTACTGCGCCGGCACATGGATCCAGATATCGCGCACCGTGCCGGGAAACAGGCGGCTCTCCGACCACGTGAGTTTCTCCATCCGCCCCGCCGGCACGCCCGGTTGCGGCAGCGAGTCGGGACCCAGTGGAAATTCCGCCTCAAGCTCCTGGGGTGTCATCCCGTCCAGTCATCTGCGTTTCCCCACCCAACTCAATCCAACAAAAAAACGGTCGTGGTACGGTTTGCCCTGTCATCGCGAACTCGGCGAAGCCGAGTGTGGCGATCCAGCTCGACGGATTGCTTCGTCGCCCGCTTCGCGGGCTCCTCGCAATGACAAACTACACCACGACCAAAAAAAGCCCGCCCCGTTTGCCACCCAAAAGGTGACAAACTGTTCTTACCGCCTGGCGGCGGTTTGGAAACGGGCCGCAAGGATCTCGATCAGGCCGGGATGATCGCCAACCAGTTTGGTCCGCACTATCCGAAGGCGGGGATTTTTTTCCCATGCCCGCCGGCAGATCGCCGCGATGTCGCCAGCCGGTCCCGCATGCCGGCCAGGTAGCAGGAAGAGTTGCGCCACGATGACCGGCCCGGCGTTCCACGGCGGCGTCCCGAGGAGATTTTCCAGCAACGGCTCGTTGAAGGCGTAGGCGTCGCCCAGGCGGCGCTCCATGCTGCCCGCCGCCACCCGCGCCACGCTGCGGCCCAACCGACGGCGGAGCTGGCCGGCGACCCGGTCGCGCACCTGCGTCACGGCTCGTGCCGGACTGCCGTGATCCACCAGCACCACCCGCGCTTTTTCCCCGCGCAGAAACCCAGGTGTAAGCCGGGCCCTGACCTGAGCTTCGAGCAGCCGGGCCAGGCGCTCATCTCCCGCCGCCCCGAGCGGTGCGGCCAGTCGGACCTGCAGGCCGGGATATTTCCTTTTCCACAAGGCGAGCCGCGCAGGAATATACTCCGTCAGCGCCCGGCTGCGGCCGAGAAAAAGCGGCACAATCACAAACTCCCGCGCCCCGGCTTCGGCCCGGCGCAGCACCGCGGCCTCCAGGATCTCGGCCTTGCGGCCGCCGAGCTTGCCCGCCGCCACTGCATTCGCGTGCAGCAATGACACCGGCTCGACCTTCCGGCCCAACCGCCGGCCCAGCGCCGCCGCCAGGCTGCGCAGCTTCCGGATCGCCGCCGGCCGGAGCGAACCGTTGTCCATCAGCAGCACAGACGGACCCATGGATTTTGGCGTCATTTCCTTTCGAGGCCGGGGCGCGCCGCCCTTGCCTTTCATGCCGGCAGGGTTTCCAGCCGGGCCCGCGCTTGCGAGAGAACCTCTGCGAGCCGGACAACTTCGCCCACGATGATCAGTGCGGGTTGGCCCGCGAGCGCAGCCACCAGCGTCGCGGCGGAATCGAGGTCGCCCGTCTGCACCGTCTGCTGCGGCAGTGTGGCGTGGGTAACCACGGCCACCGGCGTTGCACCACTCAATCCGCCGGCCCGCAGCTCTTTCACAATCACGGGCAGCCGCCGCACGCCCATGTAAATGCACAGCGTGGCGCGCGTCCGCGCCAGCGCCTGCCAGTCCACCGCCGCCTCATCCGGCTTGTCCCGGCATTCGTGGCCGGTCACGAACACCACCGCCGAGGCCTGCCCGCGCTGGGTCAGCGGAATGCCCGCCACCGCACCTGCCGCCGAGGCCGCCGTCACGCCCGGGACAATTTCAAAGGGAATCCCCGCCTCGGCGAGCACCTGCGCTTCCTCCCCGGCCCGGCCAAACACCAGCGGATCACCGCCTTTGAGCCGGACCACCTGCCGGTCCAGTCGGGCCTCACGTACCAGGATCGCCCCGATTTCCTCCTGCGGCGTATAATGGCGCCCCGCCCGCTTCCCCACGTAGATCCGGGTCGCCCGCACCGGGCAAAAGTCCAGCAAATC
>Ga0316226_1002175_pt1 | contig 19041 bp, 19 predicted proteins | sample TBH18017metaG_FD_206009 | JGI IMG/M metagenome (GOLD analysis project Ga0316226, IMG submission 206009) | Freshwater microbial communities from Trout Bog Lake, Wisconsin, USA - TBH18017 | ecosystem: Environmental > Aquatic > Freshwater > Lake > Hypolimnion/Profundal zone | place: USA: Wisconsin... | reverse complement strand
ACGCATGGCTTGGTCAATTCCGCCGCTTGCTGGTTCGCCATGAGCATCTGCTCTCCACCTACCGCGCTTTCTTCTACATCGCTTGCTTCTGGATTACGCTGAGGCACTGTTTATGAAACACGCTCTAGAAAATTACCACCCGTTGGCCCCGCTTGCGTGGGGCCTGCTGCCCCAACAGAAGGCAATCAATCGCACCCGAATTCGGGCAGCTCGCGGCGTCCGAACCAGCGGGGATTCCCTTCACCTTTGCTGCCCATACCTTGCTGGAATCGAAGGAACCCTGCCATGTCGCGCGCCGTTCTTGGGCGTTTCCGCCTTCCGCTGAACAGTTGCGCGAAAGGCCTAATCGGCCTCGCTAGATATGACGAACTTTCAGGGGAGTTTACTTTTCAGGAGAGAAGCGATTCGTGAAGTGCAAGCGATGTCTTTCAGGTTCCCACCACACCATGGGCCTGCGTATCGCGCCTGATGATGAAGGGGCCATCATCCGGATACCCGGGTCTCCGCGCCAACACCGCGCTCTCAAAAAGCTTTCTGGCAAAGGGGCCGGATTCGTAAGTTGTAGAAAATAATTGGTGGGCCTGCAGGGATTTGAACCCCGAACCAAAGGATTATGAGTCCTCTGCTCTAACCGTTGAGCTACAGGCCCTTCAATGACTTACAACTGCCTTCCGCTTGAGTGTGGCGGATACCGAAGGTGGCAGCAGTTCTGGCTCGTTAACAAATCACCGGACAGTTGCAGTCGCCAGGTACCGCTGCGGTCCGCATCCCTCATGATGGTGAATGCGTCCACTCCCGACTCAACAAGCCTAGTCAGCATTGTATGACGTAAGCTGTGCATTACAAAGTCTGTTGAAAAGATTCGGCAAAATCGGAGGCGGCAGGTGTTCACAACACGGGGCAAGATATGATAAATGCATGCAGGAGCAGAGTTGGGTTCGTGGGCATCTGGAATGGCTCATTGGAGCGGTGGTTCTACTGCCAATCGGCTATATCGGAAAGCGGTTGCTCAATCGATGGAGTGCGAACCGTGGGCCTGAAACTGGCGCGATGAATCTCAGTTCCTCTTTCGCCAGCATTTCGACAGCAAGAGAATCAAGTTTACCGACGGCAGACGATCTTCAGGATGCGTACAACTTGGTGGCCATTTGTTATAGGGCAGATTTGCTGAGGAATTATGTCGGCTTGGATGTCTGTTGGCCCGGTTTCCTAGTTGGTGCTTACGCAAGGCCAGAGGCCCCAGAATACGCATACCTTCATTTTCGCTTCGATGGAGAAAAAGCGAATGGCACCTTGTTTAGGTGCCAAGTCAGGGTAGCAGATTATCCAATACTCGAGGCCGCTAAGGAAAAAGAAGCCAAAGCATGGGTTCGAGGCGAAATCGCTGGCATTGTGGAGTCCTGCATCACTCTAACCAACCCGACTGTGGAGTTTCAGTAGCGCGTTCCACGGAGCGTCGGCGCGGCTCGATCCATGAAGAAATCGAGCCGCGGTGCAGGTTTACTCACCCAAGTTATGTTCAGCTGGACGCGAGCGCTCCAATGCCCATTTCAACAGCGCGGCCGAACGGTAAATGCCGTGCACGAACTTGCCGTAGGGCAAGGTCAAGAACAGCGCCATGACGATGCCAAGATGAACCACCAGCAGCGTCCCCATCGCCGCGCTCTCGCGCAACACCAGCAGCAGTAGTCCGCTGATACTAGTCAGGAGAAGCAGCACGATGAATGATATGTCCATTCCGTGCTGGCTTTCGTCTGTGATGTCCGGGTCGCGGCGCTGCTTAAGCACTAGTAGGCCGACGGGTCCGATCACCAGGCCAAGTCCACCTAGCGTTCCGAAGATCACTGGCAAACTGGTGTAACCGGAGGTCTCGTGCCAACCCAGTCCGTAGTAGTAGAACGCGCCCAGCGTGGTCGCCACAAAGCAGGACAGAAAACCGTAAAACGTGATGTGGTGGAACCAGCGTAGAGCCTGGGAACTCTTTTCTTCCGAAGTGCTGCAACCCGCCCCGCCATTGTCCAGATTCTCGAGGCTGAGCACTTCCTTGGCGGCCTTCATCAAAGCGGCGGGATTGGCGAGGCCGGAATATTGCTCGCCCACATTACGCCAGAAGCGAAGAAGTCCGATCAGCAACGCCAGGGCGGAGAACAGTCCAACCGCCGCAAATGTCAGAGTCATCACTTCATGCGACGCAATCTGATAGAAGTCTCCGCCGCGAACCGGCATATATAACCGGCTACCGACAGACGCGCTCGCAAGCATCATGAAGCCGATCAACACAACTGCGGTGAGCAGTGAAACCAGTAGTCCATTCTTGCGGAACGTCTTGGCCAGCGGTCCCGGCCAGGCATACTGCTCGTAGGTATACTTACGAATCTTGGCTAGCGTTTTCGGTGGATTGATCTGGAACTCGTGTGGTGGCGCGTACTGGCAGGCGTAATAACAGTCGCTGCAGTTGTGGCAGAGATTTGCCAGGTAGTTCAGATCGCTTTCTTTGAAAACCAGACGCCGCTCCATCGCCTGCCATACGGCACAATATCCTTCGCAGTAGCGGCAGGCGTTGCACACCGTCATCAGGTGATCGCCTTCTTGCATCAACTCAGTGGGCAGCATTGAGCGATACCTCCTCTTTTCCGTTACACCCATTTGGGTTCAGGGCCAGTTTGGCTGCCCCCGTGCCCGCAATGCGGCCGAACACAGTACCGATGGTCACGCCAAATCCAGCGGCATAACCCTTTCCCAGAATGCTTCCCGCCATAATTTCCCCGGCTGCAAAAATATTGCGAGCTGTATCCCCGTTGGTGAGCAGAACCTCGGCCCGGTCATTGACCTTCACGCCGAGATAGGTAAACGTGATTCCCGGCCGCAGGCTGTAGGCGTAGAAGGGAGGCTGATCAATCCGCACTGCCCAGTGGGTCTTCTCCACTTTCAATCCGGAGGTCTTGCAGTCGTCCAGAATCGAGTGGTTAAAGGTGCCCGGCTGAACCGAATCATTGAATGCCTTCACCGTTGCTTCAACTTCGGCGGCCGGCAGATTGACAGCCTTCGCCAGCTCTCCAATCGTGTGCGCCTTGGCCGGAGGAAATACCGAGGGCATGAATTTTCCCATCGCCTTCGAGTCGATGATGCAGTACCCGATCTGATCAGGTTGTTGTGCCACCAACCGACCCCAGATGGCGTACCGCTTGGGCCAGAACTCCTCGCCCTCGTCGTAGAATCGCTGGCCGTTCTTATTCACCACAATGCCCAGCGAGACGCAGTCGAGACGCGTCACGATGCCGCCATCGAATTTTGGTGCGCGGGCATCCACTGCAACACAGTGCCCCTGGGTGGGGTCTCCAATCGATTGCACGCCGAGTTCGATCAGGCGCTTAAGAACTTTACCCATGTTGTAGGGAGTGCCGCGAATCAGAAAGTTTTCCGCTGCCGGTCCCCACGCCTCTTTCAACCACTCGATGTTCGATTCAAACCCGCCTGCCGCGGCAATCAGAGTCTTTGCGCTGATCCGCGTGGGCTTGCCTTCGATCATCGCCGTGGCACTGCGGAACTCACCGTCCACAATCTCCAGATCGGTCACTTCGGCATCGTAAAGGACGCGAACGCCAGCGCGCTTTGCCGAAGCAAAGTAGGCGTTCATCATTGCCTTGCCGCCACCCAGGAAGAAAGCGTTTGTGCGTCCAAGGTGGAGCGTGCCGCCCATGGCGTGTTGAAACCGGACGCCTTGCTGCTTCATCCACTCGGTGCATGTTGCCGAAGCGCGAATCGTGCTTCTCAATAACGGCTCATTGGTCAGGCCGCCTGTCACGCGAAGAATGTCGTTGAAAAACTCGTCTTCGGTGTATGCATCGGTAAGGACCTCGGTTGGCGCATCGTGCATCGCCCGCAGGTTCCGGGTGTGCCTGCTGTTTCCACCGCGAAAGTGTTTGGGCGCGCCTTCCAGCACCAGCACGCTCGCTCCCTGTTCGCGGGCGCTGAGCGCTGCCGCCAAAGCAGCATTACCAGCACCTATTATGAGAACATCAACGTCAAACTTCCTTGAATCATCTGGCATCGCCATCTCCGATATCTTCGGCAACCTCACTCAACGACTTACACCGAAACGTACTTCGCTGCTCCGGTTCTGGGGGCCGGGCGCGAGATGTGCTAGGTAGGTGTTATCAGAGTAGGGAGGTAGCCCATGGAAATCAAATTGTCTGATCTTATAGGGTTCATAGAGCTTTATAATCGTGGGCCTCGCCAGGGCAAACTTAAACGCGCCCAGACTTGACGTCCGCACAAGTGCGGTCCAGCAAGTCTGTAACGCGTTCTAAGGTGCCAGGTTTCACCTATGCTAGCGTCCTGCCTTTGGTCTTTGGTCCAAACGTGGCAATGATGAATGCAACCATCAACCACATTGCGGCGATATAAACGAATACGCTCTTATAGCCGTAGTGGGTAAACAGGAAAGCGACGATCAGCGGTCCGAAACCATTTGCCAGTCGGCCCACGCCATACCCCACGCCGCAGCCTGAGTTGCGGATTCCCGTTGGATAGCATTCCGGCGTGTACGCGTATAGCAAGGGCGCAAAAGTCTGAATGAACATCGAAACGCAGAAGCCGAAAATAATGATGGGTATCATCTTGAAGCTGAGGCCATACATTAGGCCGCACGCCGCAATTACGACTGCCGCTATGGTGATCAGATACTTACGTTCCCACCGGTCTGAAATGAGTGCCGCAATAAGGGCGCCAATGGGGGCGCCAAAGTGCATGATTGAAACCCAAAGCAGAGACTTTACCAACGGGAACCCGTGTGCAGCCAGCAGCGTTGGTACCCACGCCATGAATCCGTAGAAGCCCAGCGTCTGGAAAATCCAGGCGCACACCAGCATCGACGTGCGCGGCAGATAAGCATGCGCGAACAGATCAGTAAACTTGCCACGCTTCGCCGCGGTTACCGGCTCTTCACCGAGAGGCGGGAGTGATCCGAATTGGGCTTTTATGCGACTCTCAATGCGATCCAGAACCGCGTCCGCCTCAGCGAACCGGCCATGGTTTTCATACCAGCGCGGCGATTCCTCTATTTTGTTTGCGAACAGCAGGATCAACATGCCGAGCGCACCCCAAACAAATACCAATCGCCATCCGTAGGTGACCCATGGGATGAGTTCCTCGGCCACATGTGCAGTGATAGGAATCCCAAAGAGGCCGATTGTCATGATCCAGCCCTGGAACGTACCGCGCTTCCTGGCCGGGAACATCTCACTAATGTAGGTAACAGCAACTACCGTCATTGCGGAAAGCCCGACGCCCGTCATAAATCGCGTGAAAAATAGGCTAGGCACGTCCCAGACAAATGCATTCAGCAGCGAGAAGGTCGAGTACCACACGGTGGTGATGAGGAGTGCTTTCTTTCGTCCGAGTTTGTCGGAGAACCAACCGCCGGTGGTTGCTCCGATAAACATTCCGATGAATGCCGCTGAGGTGATGACCCCGATGGTAGCGATCGACAGCTTCCATTGCACCCTGAGCTCTGGTGCCGCGAATGCAAAGGTATTCAGGTCTCCCAACTCGAAAAAGAAAACATAGGCGATCAACCACATCACCTGCTTATGAAAAGAGCCAATGGGTAGCCGATCGAGCCGCACCGCAGCTGAGGATCGTGCAACTTCTGATTTGTTTAGCGAAACTGTCTCCACCGTGTCACCTCGTAAAAAGTTTTACGACACGCTGAACTTCCAAGAGGCGCGATGTAAAGAGTACGCGCGACAAAATCGGTTAGTCGTTGAGCGCTTGAAATAATAGGAACTCGAATATTGCGTCAGTCTGCACGAAAAGGCAAGGCTTTCTGTTCAGAGCCGGTTTGATTCACAAATTGATGGTTATGAGCCGCTCTTCTGTTACTTCGCGAATCGTATACTTTGGTCCCTCAAACCCGTACCCACTGGCCTTCACTCCACCGAACGGCATTCCATCGGCTCTGGAACTCGACGTCTCGTTGATGTGAACAGCTCCGAAGCGAAGGGACTTCGCCGCTTGCATTCCCTTATTGATATCGCGCGTAAAGATACCGGCTGCGAGACCATAGGGCTGACCGTTGGCGCTCTCGATCGCTTCTTCAAGTTCCTTGAAGGGCATGACACATACCACCGGGCCAAAAATCTCCCAGTCCCATACCTTCATGCCCGGTGCGATGTTTGTCAGAATTGTCGGCTGCAGCACCGACCCCGAACGCTGTCCACCACAAACCAGCTTCGCTCCGGCCTCTACGGCTTCATGAATCCAGCTCTCTACACGCTTGGCGTCCGATTCGCTGATCAGCGGGCCGACAAGTGTCGCTGGATCTCTTGGATCTCCCGCGGGCATTCGGGATGCCTCACTTGCAAGACCCTTGACTACCTCTTCCAAAACGCCAGCCTGAACATAGAGCCGTTGAATGGACGTGCAAACCTGTCCTGCTTTCCGGAATGAAGAGTGAGCGATCTTTGGGAGCGCCCGCGTCAGGTCCGCGTCGTCGCAAACGATGTTGCTGGCGATACTCCCCATCTCAAGCTGGCACTTCCGGAAACCAGCCGCTCGTTGAATAACGGCACCGACCCGGGTGCTTCCCGTGAAGGCGAAGAAGTCGATATCTTGCTGTTCGAGCAGGACATTGCCTACCGCTGCGCCACCGCCCTGGGTCAATGAGATAAATCCCGGGGGCACACCAGCTTCAAGCAGCGTTTCCACCAGCAGCGCCGAGGTCAAGGGGGTATATCCCGAAGGCTTGAGAACAACCGCATTGCCCGCCGCGAAGGACGGCGCCACCTTGTGAACTACAGTGTTCAGCGGCGAGTTGAATGGCGTGATCGCGCAAACGATCCCCAGCGGTACGCGGATTGTGAACCCTATGCGATTGTGCTGGCCGGGGCTCGCGCCAAATGAGACCTGCTCTCCAATCAGACGCGTGGCCTCCTCTGCCGACAATCTCAGAGTGATGACCGAGCGATCGACATCGCCGCTTGCATCGTGGAGTGTGAGACCGCCTTCCGCCACGAGGTGATCGACGAATCTATTCTTGTACCTGGCAACGAGGTCGGCGCACTTATACAGAGCGGCTGCGCGGACATGCGGCGGAGGAGCACCCGCCTCAAATGCTTTTCGCGCGGCTGCTACCGCTTGATGAACCTGCTCGGCGGACACTGCAAACACCTCCGCGAAGACTAGGCCGCTGTACTTGTCCAGAACCGGAAACTTGTCCGCACCCTCGACCCACCGTCCATCGATAAATGACGAAGTCGGGGCAAGGGCAATGTCCTTAAGCTGGGCAGGGCGATGCTGTTCCTGGATATTCGTGGTACTCATGATGCGAGTTCCTTCCAATGTCTTCGGAGCCGTCTAAGGGAGATTGAAATAACTTGAGGGCGTCCCATTTCAAGCCCTCTTTTGACCTGAGCGGAAAGCAACTAGGCGTGCCCCCCAAGCGACGGAGACCGCCACTTGGGGGTGTGTCTTCGCGGTGTCTTATGCAAGACACCGCGGGTTATGCACCGAGAGAATTGCATTCCAGGTTAATTGCTTAGCGCCTTTGCCTCTTCTCCAAAAACCAACGGACGCCGCGTCATAGTGAATGAGGTCAGCGCTCCCAAAAATAGTAAGCCACCGGCGAGGAAGAATGCGCTATTGAAACTACCGGTGGATTTCACGATGAATCCGGTAAGAATCGGCGCTAATAATCCGAACGAGTTACCGCCGAGAATCTGGAACCCGAGTGCAGTAGCCGCCATGTTCGGATCCCATACCAAGTCATTACACATCGCGATATTCAGCGTCAGCGCGCTGGAGATGCAGGTCAGAGCCATCGAGATAAGTGCAACCGCAGCCCACTGGTTGCTAACTATATTCGTCAGCAGCACAACGCTGGATAACAGGATGAAGGTGATCAGCAGTGTGCGACGCTTGCCCTGCTTGACAGCTTCAGGCGTCAGAATGCTATCGCTTAGCTTGCCAATCAGGATTCCCAGCACTACCGCAATCAGATACGGCAGAGCAGTGAACCAGCTTGCCTTCATCAAGTCCATGTGGCGTTCACGCACCAGGTAGGAAGGCAGCCAGAACAAGAACAGGTACATGGAGTAAGCGCAGCAACCCTGCGTAAGGAACTGTCCCCACATAGTCATGCGACCGAGCAGGAGCCCAAGCGCACCCTTGGTCGGGGCCTGCTGAGGGACGGACTTGATCGGCACGCCAGTTTGCGACAGCAGATAATTCCGCTCGTCCTCAGCAAGCCAGGAGCATTCCGCAGGGGTTCTGAATACCTTGTACCAGAGGATCGCCCAAAGTATGCCGACCGCTCCGGTAATGACGAAAGACAAACGCCACCCGGCCCGCAGAACCAGCCAAGCGACAATCGGCGCGGAGAAAGCCGGGCCGGCAAATGTGCCTGCGTTGAAGATTGCTGTTGCCAAACCGCGTTCGCTGGCGGGGAACCACTGCCTGACCACTTTACCTGCGATTGGGAAGGATGCTGCCTCACCAACGCCAAGTGCAAGCCTCGAGCCCATCATCGTGCCGAAGCCAATCGCGGCACCAGTTGCCATTCCGCCGAGGGACCAGAGCGCCATTGAAAGGCCGCCGACCTTGCGTGTCCCAAAGCGATCGGTGACGGCCCCCCACGGGATCAAACAGACCATGTAAGTCCACATGAAAGCGGAAAAGATAATGCCCATCATTGCCGGGTCCCACTTGAATTGCTTGGCGATGACAGGTGCGGCAACCGACAGATTAATGCGATCCATGTAGTTGATGAACATGTTGAAGAACAGGAACGCGGCAATGAATCCGCGCTTGCCGTTCCACAGAGAACCCGTATAAGCAGTGGCCGACGCTTGCTTCGGCATCGTGGGCGGAGTTTTAGCAGCCATAAAATACATCCTCTTTCGTTTAGCGGACGCGCGGTCCAACTGCCCCCTTACGCGTCTCGGAATAACCGTCCAGTTCCCGGTAACGAGCGACGATCACCCAGCACGCGCAACATTTTCCAAAGTGAGCACATGTTGCTGGTCAGTACTGGTTTGCCCAACTTGTTTTCAAGCAACTCAATAATTTCCAGTGTGCGGAAATTTGAACAACTGATGAAGATAGCCTGTGACTCAGGACGATCGACTTCGCTGGCCAACTCCGCATTCTGCTCCGGAGTGAAACTCGCGTGCGCCTGCGTGCCAAGTCCCTTGAGTGCGACCACCTCAATGCCAAACCCCTTCAAGTATTCCGCAAGTTTGTCATTCAACCAGGGCTCATAAGGTGATGCGACACTGACTCGCGAAACGCCCATAGCGCGTAGCGCGTCGACTACCGCAGCAGCCGCAGCCACTCCCGGAATTCCGGTGGCAGCCTCGATGTCGCGAATAATCTCCTGATCGTGTCCCGGTCCCTTGATGAAGCCTCCAGCCAGACACCCGTAGCAGATCGCCTGCACCTTGGCCTGCGCCAACAACTTCGATGCCGCAGGAACCTGCGTGGCCATCCAAGTGAAGTTCTCCTCATCATCGGCAGTAATTTTGATCCGCATGGAGTGCACCGAGATATCCGGAATCAAAACCCGCTGAAACTCATACTCATTGACCGTGTTCCACGAAGGAACGATCAACCCTAGCTTTCTCTCCCAAGTACTCATCGTTTTGTCTTTCGCTCCATACCGGCCAATGGTCGGCATGTGTCTGGCTTTTCGCCTAGAACTTAAACAGCTCCTGGGGATTGTCTGCGAGAATCTGTGTCCTAACCTTCTCGTCTGGAACCCAATCCAGCAGCAAATCGAACAATTCGGTAGTGTTCGGCATCTTGCCCTTCATCATCACGTGCGGCCAGTCGCTGCCCCACAGGATCCGATCCGGGCGTTCTTTCACGAGTGCTTCCACAAGCGGGAGGACCTCGGGATAGGGCGGTGTCTGGCTGGAGATGCGATAGCCTCCGGTCAGTTTGACCCAGCAACGTCCGGTACGGAATAACCGCAGCAGCGCCTGGAATGCGGGCTGTTGCACTCCGCCCTCTGAGGCTCGGATGAGGCCGATGTGGTCGATGACGTACTCCGTCGGAAGCTTGGCGATCCGGCTTTCCAACTCGATGAGATTAGCCGGTTTCAGCAGAAACTGGACATGCCAACCCATCGGTTTGACGCGTTCCGCAAAGCGCTCGAGATCGGCAAGAGGCAGTCCGCCGATATGCGCCAGAATGAAGCGCACGCCACGCGCACCTGCATCGTGTAAGCGCTGCAGTTCCTTGTCCGTCGTGCTAAATGGAACCACCACGATCATCCGGGCCGGCACTCCGAGTTGGCTTGCAGCTTCCACCATGCAGGTGTTGTCTTCACCATAGACGCTAGGCTGGATCAGCACCGCGCGCTGAATCCCAAGCGTGCCAAACAGGTGACGGCAGGCCGAAGGCAGCGCATCCGGAGGCGTATACTCGCGCTCCTCAACGTATGCATATTGCGTTGGCGGACCCAGAATATGAAAGTGCGTGTCGGTTGCGCCTGGAGGAGCCTTCAGTCGGGGCGTTTGAGGATTCGCATCAGGAGCTTGGCAGAAAAACCCTGGGCCTAAAGCACTGCTGGACATAGAAACTGTTTCCTTTCTTGCTGGAATCCCGCAGCTCAAGCGGCGGGATTCTGGATGCTTCGCATGTTCAATCGCGTTTTATTTCGTTCAGTTCAATTCCACAAACTCTACGTAGTTGCCTTCCGGGTCGAGCAGAAACTGGGCAAATACGCCCTTGCGGACCTCGACTGGCTCTTCGCTAATCATCGTGACGTGGTTTGCCTTCAGTCGCGCCAGAATGGGCTTCATGTCATCGACGATGAAGGTGAAATAGGCTATTCCCTGCCGTTCGAAAACCCAGTCCGGAACCGGATTTTGTGCCGGCGTACCTTTGTTTGGCTGTACCAGTTTGATGCGCCCGCCATCCGGGGTCTGCATGCGCACGATGCGATAGCCGTGCGGGGTGGACCCGAATTTTGTGCTCATCTCAGGCGTTGTCTGGGCATCGGAGAACAGTTTCAAGCCCAGCACTTCGGTATAGAACTTCAACATGCGGTCCAGATCGATACAGACGATGCCGGGTTCAACCGGCGTCATCATCTTGAACGCCCAAGGTTGCTCGGTCTTCGCGGCAGAAGTTGTATCCATATGCAAACTTCTCCTTGCTTTGCGTGGCATGGGCCGAAGATCGTCTGGCGACCTTCGGCCCGTGCGTGTTTACTTTTCCCAGCCGATATTAGGCATCGGAGGAGCAATCGGCGGCAATTCCCAGCTACCACTAGCCAGCGGCCGAATTTCGCGGTCGATCCGCACGTCGAGCACGGTCGGCCGGTTGGAAGCAATGGCCGCTTCGAGTTGTGCAGCCAGATCGCCCGGCTTTTCCACGGTCACGCCGTTAGCGCCCATCGACCGCGCCATTGCTGCGTAGTCCGCACTGAACAGTTTTCCGGAGGGATCCTGGAAACTGCAAGCCAGTTCGCGATCCTTGCCGAAGAAGCCCATCTGCTGGTCGCGGATTGCACAGTAGCCGTAGTTGTTCCACACCAGCCATACCGCCGGGATGTTGTACTCGACGGCGGTCAGCACGGCGCTTGGCCACATGGCAAAGCCACCATCGCCGACGACGGCGACTACTGGACGGTCGGGTGCAGCAAGCTTGGCCCCGAGTGCGCCGCCCACGCCGAATCCCATGGAGGCATATCCCCAGGTTTGCAGAATCGTTCTTGTCTTTCGCGCGTCATATTCTGCGATCAGCCAGTTGTGGTGGATTCCGACGTCGGAGAGAATGATCCCGTTCTCCGGCACCGCTTTACGCAATTCCGCAACGGCCCGCTCCGGACGAATCGGCACCGCATCGGAGCTTCGCGGCGGCAGGGTCGCTGCATCCCACGTTTTACGCCATGCAGCAATACGTTCCAGCCAAGGACCGCGACGGTTTGTAGCGGCGGACTTGCAGGCCAGCAGCAGTTGCTCCAAAACCAGGCGTGCGTCACCAATGATTCCAAGTGCAGTCTGAAAATTCCGGCCGATCTCGTTGGAATCAATGTCAACGTGGATAAGTTTGGTTGGCGGGAAGCTGTAGGTCATGCCCTTCAGCCAAGCGCTGGTGGCGCGATCATCAAAGCGGGTGCCGAGCGCCAGAACCACGTCCGCGTTGCGGCATGCGCCGTTGGCCATCAACGAACCATTGCGGCCGGTCGCGCCGAGGCTCAGCGGATTGCCTGCGTCAAAAGTACCCTTGCCGAACGGGGTGGTGGCAACCGGAATCGACATCGCTTCGGCAAATGCCAGAAGCGCTGCCTCGGCGCAACTCAACTCCACTCCGTGACCAGAGACGATCACCGGACGCTCTGCTTCCAGCAGCATCTTCGCCGCCTTGGCAATTGACGCCGGATCGCCTGCCGGACGGTCCCAATTTAACGTTGGCCAGTTATCTTCGCGTGCCGCCGCAGTTTCATCCACGGGCTCGACAAAGACGTTGAGCGGAACGTCGAGATGTACCGGGCCCGGACGTCCGTTGGTCATCAGCGCAAAGGCCTGCCGCATGGCGAGCGGGAGCATGTCGCCGCGAGTCGGTTGGAAGCTGCGTTTCACGTACGGACGCATTACGTTAATGAAGTCGCCCTGGAAGTAGCGTCCGCTCTCCTGGAATGGACCGCGATTCCACTGCCCCGTCGGCACGTTACCAGTGATGTTCAACATCGCAGAAGAGTCGGCAAACGCCGCCGCGATGGCAAGGACAAGGTTTGCGGAGCCGGGACCGCATGAGGTATAGGTTGCCACCGGTTTCTGCGTGATCCGGAAATAAGCGTCAGCCATGAAGGCTGCAATTGCCTCGTGATGCACAGAGATCGTCGTGATCTCGCTTTGCCGATCATACAGGCCGTCCAGCATCCCAAGAATGCCGTGGCCGCACACGCCGAAAACGTATGGCACTTTCTGCTGTACAAGGAAGTCTGCTATGTATGCTGCGCCCTTAGATTCAGGCTTGAGCTTTGTGCCGGTACTCATGAATCGATCTCCTTTGTGAAATTTATCGAATTGGAATCAGCTCGTAATTGGTCGCTAAGAAGCTCCGACGTCACTCAAAGCTCTGCCCCTGGTTTCTACGCCGAGGGTCAGTACCATGACACAAGCGACCCAGAAGAAGACAGCCATCGTGACAAAAATCCCGTAATACATGTGTCTGGACATAAAGAATCCGAAGACCAGCGGACTCAGTGCAGATGCTAGTTTTCCGGAAGCGCTCGTCCACGAGTTCGCTGTGCCGCGAACCTCGGACGGGAAGAGCTCGGTAGGGAGTACTACGCATCCAGCCGCAGCCATTTCCAGCAAGTACGACAGGGAGCAGGCTCCAATCAGAAGGTGCGTCGGATCCTTCAGAATGCCGAAGACGAGCGAAGCAACGCCGGCCAGACCATATCCGAAGTAAAACAACTGTTTTCTGCCGAACTTGTCGATTGTGAAGAAAGCCGTCACTTTTCCGAGAATGGCGAAAACTCCGACCATGATTGTGTAGGTGAAGGTCTTTACCAGGCTGAGCTTGAACACTACGGCGAGGATCGAAGGAAGCCACAACACGAAGCCGTAGTACCCGAAGAATCCGAAGAACAGGACGCTCGTGGTGAGAATGAATCGCTTCAGATAGGGCGCATGCAACAGGACGCTCAGCGGCACTTTTTTCTTGGTCAAGTCGTCTGCCTGGAGTTCCCCGACTTCACTCGGATCGGCGCCTAGCCGTATCAATACCGCCGCAGCTTCTTTCGTTCTTCCCTTACTGGCCAACCAGCGCGGTGACTCAGGCAGGGTCCGAATCACGAAGAAGGCAAGAAACGCCGGAACCACTCCGACCACGAAGAGAGCGCGCCATCCGTAAACTGGAACCAGGGTAAACGATGCAATGGCCGCGGCAAAAAGTCCGACAGGCCAGAAAACCGGTGGAACGGCAACGAACCTGCCCCGATGACGGGCAGCAACATATTCGGAAACCAGCGCCGAAACCACAGGCAGCATCCCACCCAGGAACAAACCGGAAATGAAACGGTAGGCGATGAACTGTGTCGTGCCCGACGACAGTGCCGTAAGACCGCTGACCAAACTGAAGCCCAAAACAGTGCCGGCAAACCCTACCTTGCGTCCGAATTTGTCAATGATCGGCCCCCAGATCATTGCGCCGATGAACATGCCCCACATACCGGCAGATGCCAGCATGCCATTGAAAACTGGGGTCAGTTTCCATTCCTTCACAATCGACGGCATCGCGAAACCGACGATATACGTATCAAACGCATCGAACATGTAGCCAAGTGCTGCCGCAATGGCCAGCATGTAATGGGTTTTTGTCAACGGAAGCTTCTCGATGATGTCGCTGACTGTTGACTTGGGGACGTTCCTGATTTCTTGGCCGATTGTGCTCACTACAGCCTCCTGATCCTGATGAGGTTCTTTCAGATCCGGCCTGAAATGCACGCCGGCATAACCTTACGCATGCTGACTTCAGCCACGACACAACTTGGCGTCCGCCACAGTCCTTACTGCCCCACTCTGGAGTGTGCGAAGTCTATGAATGAATGCCACCTTGGGTCAAATTGTTTTGCCCCGATAGGTTCAAATTGTCCAGCTCTATGCGTTCCATAGACAAATGTAATATGAGTTGTCGCGCATTATATGTCGGAACAATAGGGCAAAGCTATCGCAAAGCTACCCTATTTATACTTCCTGTCTCGTAGGTGTAAATTCCGGCCACCTTGAGTGTTATGGCTTAGAGAGGGGCCATTCTTCCGATTCAGGCAGGGGGTAGTCCGGGGTGAAGTCCAGTTTGACCAATTCGACGAATGCTCTCGCAGCGGCGCTGAGGTAAACGCCCTGATGTTTGAGAATCCCAGCCTCTCGCACAATGCGTGCTCCTGTAATCGAAATGGCACATAGTTCGGGACGATTATCGATGGCCTTGCGCGATACAAGCGTTCCCAGCCCACCCCTTTCCACTAAGGTGAGAAGCGCAGGGATGTCGTTGATCTCAAGTAAAATCTTGGGCGAAATCTTCTGCCGGGTGAAATGTATGTCCAGTAATCGGCGAGTGCTGAATCCGCTGCTGGGAAGTGCGCAAGGAAGACCGTTCAATTCGCTGATGGGAACTTCAGTCAGCCGTGCCAGTGGATGTTTCTTTGCGACGACGAGAACGACTTCGTCGGAAAACAGTGCTTCGTATTCAATGTCTCCGGAGTCGGGGGGCAGAAAAGCCAGCCCAACATCGATGTCTCTCTCCAATATGGCTTCTTCAACGTCAGATGAAGTTCCCAGTTTCATCACAATACGAATTTCCGGATACTTAGCCGTAAAGAGCGCGAGTGCGGTTGACACCAACCTCTGCCCGAAAACATGGGTTGCCCCAAAGCGGAGCGTTCCGCTCACGAGCCCGCGAAGCTCCTCAACGTCCTCTTTTCCAAGTTCAAGTTCGCGAAGGACATTGCGCATGTGCTTGAGAAAACGATGACCGGCTTCAGTCAGTCGAACTGGACGAGCATGGCGCCCGGCACGCTCGAATAATACAGCCCCGAGTTCCTCTTCCAACTGCTGTATATGGGTGGACAGCGTAGGCTGGGAAACGTAAAGGGATTGGGCTGCCCTCGTGAAATGCAGAAGCTCTGCTGCCCGGATGAAGTAGCGGATATGTCGTAGTTCCACAGGCAAGCTCCGAATCAGTCAACTCTAAACATTGCAGACGAAGGTACGGCTTGCTACGGGAGCGCTTAGTGCAGTCGAAATTTGATTCTCTCAGCCGCGAACTGAGTATACAGGGAGAATAGCGAACCTACCGTTCCAAACATTTGGTGAAGCCTCAGCCTCCCGATATTGGTGTTACCAGCACCAGTTCTTCGCCCGGTTGAACCAGCGAGTTCATTTGCATTTCGCGACTGTCAGAGAGAACCAGCAGGTATTCCTCTACGTCATTTAGCTTACCAACGTAATTCGAAAACATGGGATACCGGCTTATCAACTCATCCAGGATTGCGCGGACAGGCATTGGGACGTCGCTGGCCAGCACGACCTGTCTCGCCCCTATCAGTGCGGAGATGTGTCCGAACGCGGTGACCGTAATGCCTTGCATGGATAACTCCGCCTACAGCAGGCCTAATTCCTTCAGTTTGGTCTGGCTGGGCACACCGTCGTTTCCCCAGCCGCGGAACTCGTAGTACTCGTCGAGCATCTTCGGCAGATCGGGAACGTGTCCCGCGGCTCCTCCCGTACTGAACGGCTCGTGCTGGAAGCGGTGCGGCAAGGAATCGTCGGCCCTGGTCAAGCCACAGGAGATGTTCAGGAGGCGCTTCACGTTGAGGCTGCGCTCGCCCGCCATGAGAAATTCCGTGGCATCCATATTCCAGCCGGTCACGTAATTCGTTAACTCCAGGAGGATCGGAACATCGTAGACGCGCATAGCAATCTGGCACACCTTCAGCGAATTGAACAGCTCGGCGTAATTCTGCGTCAGCGCCGTGGATTTGCCCTTGCCCTTCTGCTCGAACCGGTCCAATGCCTGCGGATAGCCGAGGCCCGGAAGGGGAACTCGCTCCACGTTGTGTGAGCAACCACGGTGGCAGGCTCCGCGCGGCGAGGTAGCGTAGGCCACCGCGAGGCTGACCAGTGCTCTGGGATCATGATAGGGCGCCTCTAGTCCCTTTACCTGAATCGCAAACTTCTCAGCCTCAGAACCTAGCTTCTCGGCCGCCTCGCGAGTTCCTCTCTGGAACAACGCCCCTACTCCGTCACCCTCGGCAATCTGCCGGATCAGCGACAGCGCCCCCTCACCGCTGCCCCATTCCAACTTCGGCCCAGACGCCGGATTCTGGATCATCCCTTTACTGACGGCTTCAAAGATGAAGGCAATTGAGCCGCTGACTGAAATCGAATCCATGCCCAGCCGATTGCATAGGTCGTTGGCTTCTATCACGGTGTTCCAGTCGTAGATCCCGCATTGCGGACCGAATCCGGCAATCGATTCGTACTCCGGCGCGCCGGAGATCGTTCCTGCATGTTCCCCAGCAGGGACTCGGGCCTTCTTTCCGCAGCCAATAAAACAGGGCGGGCAGTGGTATTTGCCGGCTCCGAACTGCTCGACCATGCTCTCACCACTGAGGCACTCGACGGCCTTCGAACAGTCGCCATTGGTCCAGTTGTTGGCGCTCAAGTCGGCAATCACAGCGCCTCCGACGGTGCCGCCGGGGGTACCGTAATCGGCGATTCGCTTCATCTTTTCCATCATCCCCGGAGCCAGCGCCCGTATGGCCTGCAGCAGTTCCTTGGGATGCGCGACCGGCACCTTCATGGTTCCGTCGGCGACCACGGCCTTCAGATTCTTGGAGCCCATCACCGCGCCCATGCCGCAGCGTCCCGCAGCCCGTGCGTGGGAGCCTTCGCTCATGATGTTTGCCAGAGGAACCATGCGCTCGCCCGGCGGTCCGATGCATACCACCGCGGATTTGGCCCCGTATTGTGCAGTCAGGATGTCGAAGGTCTCGAAGGTGTCTTTTCCCCAAACGGCTTCGGCGGACACTACAGCGATCTCGCCATTGATAACCGTGAGCACCGATGGCGAAGGAGCGCGACCGTGGATGGCGATGGCATCGTAACCTGCGGCCTTGAGCGCTACGCCGAACCTGCCGCCGCTGTCGGCCTCCCCCCAGATTCCGGTCTGTGGGGACTTGGCCGCCACAGCGAAGCGCCCTGAGGTCGGAACGCCGGTGCCGGTCAGTGGGCCGGTGGCAAAGATCAGAATGTTCTCCGGTCCAAGCGGATCGATCTCATGAAACGAGTTGCGCCGAAAGATGTAGGCCGCAAGACTGGTCCCACCGATGTACTGACGTCGGACTTCATCAGCCAGCACTTCCACCGTTACCGTCTGCGTGCTCAAGTCGATCCACGCCAACTTCCCCATGTAGCCGCCCATGAACCTGCCTCCGTAACAGTCTCTAACCGGGATTCTATATTATCGCCCTGCAGGTAACTGCCCGTAGCCCGTGGTCCACATCGCACCCACTTCGGACCAGCGCCAGCGCCACACTGGAGGGGGGTGGAATAATATCCAAACAGCGGGGCAAGCTTTCATCATGTCGCGGACATGGTTTGCATTGGATGGCGCAACGAACGGAACGCCGAAAGGCCTGACTGTCGCGGCACACGGGCCGAAGGCCGGCGCATTGAGAACTGCGAGTCGCCGAAATCGCAACCAACCAACAAGGGCGAATGCTGCCCAAGCTCTCAAAGCAGCCACCGCAGCGAGACAGTCCCCCACCGTTCCGCCGCGGTGAGCGTGCCATTCGAGAAGGCGTGGAATAGCCGTGCAGAAATTACAAAACCCGGCTACACCGGCAAGAAGCGAGAGCCCCTTGGTCTTGCCTCCCAACACGGAGATCGGCATCAGCGCGATGACCGTGACCCACAGCCTGCGCTGAGGGCCGGAAAGAACAGGTTCCCGTAACTGGGTACAAGGATCTTTCCCCCGCACCGCATTAGTAAGCGAGCCTTCCAGAAAAAGCAATGTTCGTAAGGTGATTTCTGCATCTCTGATCGTGTAATCATCCAATCAAAACAAACTACGAGACTTAGGTAATGTTATTTTTAGGTTTCAAGGTGGGGACTTCGCGTTTGCATGCTTTTAGAGAGTGAATACGGGGAGTTTTCCAGCTATAATCCGGAAGTTCACCTCACCCGAGCTGACTCTCTACCGGAACTGGACCTATGAGCCCAGCGGTCTCCAACTCGACTGTTCTCACATTTGGGGTCTTTCAACTCGACGCGGCCAAGAACGAGCTGAAGAAATTCGGTGCACCTATCCGGTTGCAACCGCAGCCGTTCAAGCTCCTTGTAATGTTGGCGTCCCGTCAGGGCGAAGTGATCTCCCGGGAAGAAATCCAGGAGGAGTTGTGGGGGCGTAACACATTCGTTGATTTTGAGCGTGGGCTCAACCATTGCATCCGCCTGATCCGAGCCGCGCTTGACGACAACGCCAGCACACCGCGTTACCTTGAAACGATACCTCGAACTGGAT
>Ga0316226_1002173_pt1 | contig 19055 bp, 8 predicted proteins | sample TBH18017metaG_FD_206009 | JGI IMG/M metagenome (GOLD analysis project Ga0316226, IMG submission 206009) | Freshwater microbial communities from Trout Bog Lake, Wisconsin, USA - TBH18017 | ecosystem: Environmental > Aquatic > Freshwater > Lake > Hypolimnion/Profundal zone | place: USA: Wisconsin... | reverse complement strand
ACCCGAAGGGCTGTGGCTCTTTTTCGATTTTTCCGCGTTGCTCACTCGGGCAAGATCGCAGCGGATATAGCCGCTCGTTCGCGCCTTGAAAAATCGAAAAATAGCCGACAGCAGTTGTAAAGTCATTCCAGTTACACAACACTAGGTGAAGATCCCCTCTCTTAGCCGACAGCAAAGTCCGCCCCGTTCCGAGTCGTCACGACTCAGGTGGCTGGTCGCATTCGCGCTTTTCTTTGCGGCGTTGCTGAACTACCTCGACCGCAATGTGCTCGGGCTATTGGCGGTTACGATCCAGAAGGAGCTTGGCATCAGCAACCAGGAGTACGCGTCGATCATCAACTTCTTCCTGATCGCCTACACCATCGCCAACGTGCTTTCGGGACGAATCGTTGACAAACTGGGCGTGCGAGCCAGCCTGGCGTTGTTTGTAGCCTGGTGGACCGTGGCCAACGCATTGACCGGCTTTTCCCGATCCCTTTTTCACCTGTGCGGCCTGAGGTTTCTCCTCGGCCTGGGCGAGGCGGGTTGTTACACGGCATCGCCCAAGGCCGTTGCCGAATGGTTTCCGAGTTCGGAACGCGCGACAGCGGTGGGAATCTACAGTTCCGGCGGCGCCATCGGTGCAACGATCGCGCCGCTGATGGTAGCGATAGTCGCGACGAACTTTGGGTGGCGATGGGTGTTTGCCGTCACTCCGACTCTGGCCTTGTTGTGGTTGATCTTCTGGCTCTGGCTTTACAAGAACCCGGCCTCCCATCGGCATGTCATTGGCAAGGAGTTGAACGTCGGCGAAGGCCCGGCAAAGTCTTGTCTTTCTGAGGGTGGTTGCAAGCCCGCCGGGGAATCCGAACGGGCGCTCTGGGGGCGTGTGCTGCGGGAACCGCTCGTCTGGTTGCTGATGTTTGGGCGTCTGATCACCGATCCGGTGTGGTATTTCTTCCAGTTCTGGCTTCCCAAATATCTCCAAAACGTGCGCGGTTTGGACCAGAAAGGCGTTGCGATCATGTGGGTAATCTTTCTGGCTGCGACCGCCGGATATCTGCTGGGCGGGTTCTTGTCCGGGTGCCTGGTCAAGCGCGGAGTCTCCCCGGCGGCTTCCCGGCTGTGGGTGATGCTTTCGAGCGCCTTTCTGGCGCCTTTGGTCGGGCTGATCCCGCAGGCGCCCACCGTCGCCGCGGTGATTTTGATCTCGACCGTCGTGGCGTACGCCGCGACTGCCTGGCTGACCAATATCACTTCGCTGGCCGTCGATATCGTGCCGCAACGGATTTTGGGCACCGCATTCGGGATCATCGCCTGTGGAAGCGCCCTCGGCGGGTTCTTCATGAACAAGGCCGTGGCGTGGCTTATCGATCATCGCTCCTATTCCGATTGCTTTTACGCGATGGCCATAGTGTATCCCGTGGCCATTTGCATGGTCTGGCACCTTCGGAAACGGGTGCGCTGTGACTGAGACCGGAAGTTCGCGCCGACGGGACGCCGGCGCCAGCACGCGAGACGCGTGCGCTCCCCGGAGTTCCGCTCCCGAACGCCTGTTCTTTCCGGCAAGTTCATTGGCAGCCGGCGAAGGATCCCACGATACGATCCCGCCGTTCGTTTCAATCGCCAGGCTCCCACCGATTCGGAACCGCCATCGATGGGCGGGCGCGCTTACCGACTGCGGACGGCTTTGCGGTAGGCGAGGGGAGTCTTGCCGGTGTGCGCTTTAAATGCCGCAAAAAGGTACTCCGACGAGCCGAAACCGGCGGATTCGGCGACATCGGGGATCGGCAGATCAGTCTCGATCAGCAACTCGCGGGCGCGATCGAGATGGACCCGGCGGATCTCCGAGGCGGGCGACCGTCCCAATACCTGCTCGAAACGGCGTTCGAGGACGCGACGGGAAACCCCCGCGCAGTGAGCCACATCGGAGACCCGGAACGGGCGGGCCGCATTATCGCGAATGAAACTCAGGGCTTTGATCAGCGCGCTGTCGCCCAAGGCCAACGTGTCAGTGGACCTCCGGGTGACGATATTCACCGGCGGAATCAGCGTGGTTGGCGGGATCTTTGTCTTGCCCGCCATCATTCGGTCGAGAAGTTCCGCGGCTGCATGGCCGATCTGTTCGGCGGCGATCAGCACGCCGGAGAGCGAGGGTTGGACGAAGGTGCAAAGAAGGTCATCGTCGGAACCCGAGAGCACCGAGACTTCTTCCGGCACCAGCAGGTTTGACAACTGGCAGGCATAAAGCACATCGCGGGCGCTGCCGGCATTCCAAGTCAAAATTCCGACCGGCTTGGGCAGGCTCTGAATCCATGCGCCGAGTTTGGCGAGATCCAGATTCCAGGCCGGTTCGGCTCCTGCGATCGGCTTGACGGCGAGAACCGAGCACTCGACGCCGCGGGTGCGCACAGCCTGCATGAACGCCTGTTGTTGGGTGGCCACATAGGGGACCCCCAGCAGGCTGAAATAGGCGAAGTTTCTGAACCCCCGATCGACAAAGTGCGACAAAGCCAGATCGGCCAGGTCGGGTTGCGACGTCGTCACCTGCGGGAAGTTGAAATCCTGCAAGACAATCCCGGATATATTCACCACCGGCAATCGAAGCTCCTGGAGTTCCTTCCCCATGGCGGCGCTGCTCACCCGCGCGATCACACCGTCGCCCCGCCAACCTGGCGGCACCCGCTGGCGTTCCTGCAACCCGCGCGCATCGACAAAAAGATGCCACGGCCCGAACTTCCGCACATAGTTGCCGATCCCCTCGATGATTCGCCGGCCCCAACTCGTCGAGGTTTCTATCAAGAGCGCCACGCGGGGGATGTCGGGATTATGCAGGCTGGAAGGGCTGGGCGGACGCGATGGCATGACGCATTTTCTTAGAATAAATCCGCATTGTTGTCTAGCTTCATTATCGAAAGCCGGTAAACTTTCGCGACGTGCAAAGATGAAGATTCAAATCCTGATAGGCCTGCTGCTGGCCGTCTCGTGTTTCGGCGCGGTCCGTGACGAGGGGGGCATCGTTACGGTCACGACGCCGAACTACCGTCTCGACATCATCAAGAAGGGATTTCGCTACAGTCTCGCCCGGCCCGACGGCGGTGTCATCTTGCCGGCGCATGGTAGCTCCGGGTTGGCGTTTTCAGGCGGGGCGGCGGTGGACACCGTCCTGCAAAAAGACGGGACGCTGGAAGTCTCCAACGATCTGGGCGGGAAGGCCACCGTCGAGATCGAGACGGCGGAACATCATCTGCGGTTCATCGTGAAGTCGCAAACGGGAACGGGCGTCACGATGCGCACGGGGGGTGGGGCGGCTCCCGCTTACGGCTTGGCGGATCATGCCGCCTTCGCCCGAACGACGACCGAGGTGTCGGGGTATAACGACGACAGCTTCCGAGCGCAGGAGTCGCCGGGACACAAGCGGATGGTCAGCAGCTTTGTGATCTTGCCGAGCCAGGGCGTGGCGATGATCGACATGGAGCCGGGTCGCAAGCTTGTTCATGTGACCGCGGGCGAACTGGCTCAGGGTTCGCAAGACGCCGGACAGATGCCGGCGTTGTATTATTTCATCGGGACGCCCCGCGAGATTTACGCGGCCTTTCTGAAGGCGCGAAACCGGGAAGGCTACGCGGTGTACAAGCCGAAGTATGAATTCTTCGGGGTGGGCTGGGAGGCGTTCGGGGCGCTGGGTTGGAAGACCAACGAGAAGACGGTGACCGAAAACATCGAGCGTTATCTCAGCCTCGGATACCCCTTGAAATGGATGGTGGTCGGTTCTGGGTTCTGGCCGAACGACGACCCCAACTTGTGCGCCACGACCAGCTTTGGCCTCTGGGACAAGGTGCGGTATCCCGACCCGAAGCGGTTCATCGATCGTTTCAAGAGCGAAGGCCTGAAGTTCTTCCTTGGCCTCCGGATCAGTTTTATTAAAGACGGCCCGTACTCGGCCGAAGGCGCCGCAAAAGGTTATTTTTTGAAGGAGAACGGCAAGGCCAAGGCATACAAGATAGCGTTTCCCAAACTGCCGGCGTATCTGCTCGACGGCTCGAACCCCGATGCGGTGAACTGGTACGTCGGCCTCTGCCAGAAGTGGCTGGCTATTGGCGTGGACGGCTTCAAGGAGGACCTGTTCGGGTACGGTCCGGGGCGTATGCGTGACGGCAACATCGACGCGGTCAACCGTGTGTTGATGGACAAGGGTGTGTACATCATGGGGCGCAACAACTTCATCGGTTCGGCCTGCGACACGCACCGCATCGAGGACTTCAACTTCGACCAGAACCAGGATCGCGGCCCGATCAACTGCCTGGCGTTTTCATACAGCGGTTTTCCGTACGCTTATCCCGACATTACCGGCGGCACGTTCGGCGAAGACCGCAAGACGGCGCCTCTGAACTCCGGGCGGATGCAGAAATACATGATGCGCGCGGTCCAATTCGATTCCGTCTGCCCCTCGATGTCCGTCGGCATGGGGCCATGGAACTTTGGGAGCGAACAGGTCGGAAAGGTCATGCTCGCGGCGGCGCGGTTGCACGACCGGCTTCTTCCTTATATCTACAGTGCGGCCGTGGACGCATACGAAACGGGCTTTCCGTGGACGATGGCGCCGCTGCCGCTGGTATTCCCGGGCGATCCCAACGTTCATGGCCGGGAGAACACGGTTGTGCGCGGCTACCAATGGATGCTTGGCCCGTCGTTGCTTGCCTGCCCGCTCTATGGCGATGACTACGAGACTTGCGAAGCGCGCGATATCTACCTGCCGGCAGGCAAATGGATGGACTACGATACGGGCGGGATCTATCTGGGGCCGACGCGGTTGAAGGGGTTCGCCCTGCCCTGCGGCAAGACGCCGCTGTTCGTCGGAGGGAAAGGTGTGGTCGTCGAGAGCGGTCTGAAGGCGGTCGTCTATCCGGTTGCCCCCAAAGGCACCGTTTATCGTTTCACCGACCGCGATGGCAGGACTTGCTCCACAATCAAGGTCAATAACGCGGGATGGGATGACCTGAATGTTATCGACATTGCCACCAAGCAGCATGTCGTATTTGCCCGCGATGCGAAAACCGGCGCCGTTCGCTTCGCTATTACCCCCGGCCATGACTATGAATTGGAAGCCAGGTAACCCAAACCCACGGGGACGCGTGCGCTCCCCAGAGCTTGCCATCCGTACGCTTTGTGAACTCTACGGTTTAGACGGCCAGAGCCATGTGAACCCTTTCTGGAAAGCTCGGAATTATAGGACGAAGTTCCTGGTCCTGCTCTTGGTGTTCTCCGCCTGGCTCGTAGCGTCCAGCGTGGCTGTCGCGCAGCAGTCTGTTTATTTTGAAGCGGAGAACTTTCAGTTCACGGGCGACTGGACGGTTGAGTCGGGTTCCGGGGCATTCGGCACGGGGGACCTTCTTACCACCGGCTCGGCCGCCAACGACGCCACTACGGCGATCCCGATCCCGACCTCCGGCACTTATAACATATGGGTGAGAGCGCGCGATTTCGACACTTACCCCGGCATGCGGCTGTTTCAAGCCGGCATCGACGGCGTGCTTCTGGGTGGCACAGCCGGCGCCACCGGCACCAACGGCTGGCTCTGGCAAAATGTCGGCGCGAGGACCCTCACGGCAAGCACCCATGTCTTCACCATCCATGACGTATCGCATTTCTATCCGCGTTGCGACGCTCTTTTCCTAACCACCGGCGCCACCGATCCCAACACGCTCACGGCTACCCAGCTCGCCGCCTTTACGATCGCCAATTCACCGGTGTCCTATCGCAGTCTCGATTGCCCGTCGGGAATCACGGTTCGGTTTATGAGCGCATCGGATGTTAGCACGAACATCCGCCCATTGCTCAATGGCCCGATGCTGGCCTACAACGCCACTGATGGCGGAGTGCTCCGCTTCTCAGCGACCTCCAGCGCCATTGCCACGGCGCTGTTCGATACAACCGCCGCCGACGGCACGGCAACGACCAATAAATTCACGAACCCGACCATTACCGTCGACGTGCGTTTCGGGGGGCCGCAAATGTCCTTCGGCCTATTCACGCGCGTTCCGACAGCGGAAAACAACTCGCATTTGGCGCTTGTGAATTGCGACAACTCTGGCTTGGGCAGCTCGGAGATGTATCGTTTCTATGTGGCTGGAATCGATCCGAACAACGGCAACGCCGTCGGCATAACGACCCTGCTCAGCGATGTATCCAACGATCTCACCGTTGGAACGTGGTATACGTTTCGGTTGACCGTGAATAACAACGGCGGCGGCAGCGCTACCTTTACGTTACAAATCCTCAACCGCACGACTGGCGCGTCGGTTATCACGAAGACCGCAACCGCGGCGTCGGGCGCGCTTACGTCCGCCGGCGAAATCGGGTTTCGATTCTATTCGCAACTGGCGGGCGCCGGCCAGGTAATCGACCTCGACAACGTTTCGGTGGTCGAAAATCCACCCTGCCTGCAAAGCGCCGCTGCGCGCACCGCGACGGCCACGATCACGGGTTCGACCACCCGCTTTACTTTCTATTCACAACCCGATGTCAACGGAGGCACCCAAATCACGCGCGATACGGAATTGCTCATCGGCGGCGCTTGGACAAAGGTGCCGGTGACGCTGAGCGCCGAACGCCTTTTCATGCTCTACCGCAGCGCGGTCACCGCCGATTTAACCCTGTTTTATCCGAGATGGACGCAGAAGGTAGATTTTGACATCGCCGGCACGGTGTACCCAACGGCGTTGTTCAGCGAGGATCCTTCCATCGCGGGCGAAGCCGACACGCTGATTGCGCGGTCGTGCCAGCAGGTCGATTCGCAGACGGTCGGTATCGCCTATCAGTCGCTTGCGGGACGGGCGGCAACGGCGACGTGGCAATTGGGCGCGGGCGGATGCGACTTGAAGGTGTCCCTGTCAATGATCGCCGACCGCGCGGGCGAGTATTCGTTTGGCTTTGCGGGATTTGAATCGACGAATAAAACGCAGACGGCGTTTCATTTGCTGCCTCCGCTTTATCAGTTTCAACGGCTCCCCTCCACGCCGCTCATGATTACCAGTTCCATCACGCCGCAACCTCTTGCGCTGGTGGAGAAGACTTACACTGGGCTCAGCGCCCCCGTGAGCCTCGCCGTTGCCGCCGATCCGTCCAGCATGCCCTTTGCCTGGCCCACCGCGAGCAATGCAGCCTACGGCTTTTCTCTGCTCAATACCGATGGCAGCGTTCAACCGGCGGTCTACACCCCAGTGCTCGGCCTGGGATCGCACCTCGAAGTCGGCGGGACGGGCAGCGCGACGTGGCACGTGCTTCTGAGCGCGGGCGATTGGAAGCAGTCGCTGGAGTATTTCTCAAACTACGTTTTCGGCGTGAGCGACTACCGGCAGCCCTATAGCACGTCGCTGACGGGCGCGGCGTTGAACATGATCGATCTTCTGAGAAACGACGACTCGGGCGGCTGGGACGCGACACTCAAGGGACCGTATCAGATCGAAAGCGGAGACACGGTCACGCAAGCCTCCCCGCTCACGTTCACCTCGATTGCGCTGCTGGCACACGACGAGACTTTTTACCAGACCCGCTCGTTGCCGACGATCGAATTCACGCTTTCGCGCCCGAGCGCGCACTTCGCCACTGACGTGACCGCCATCACGTCACCGAGTTACATCAATACCGCGGCCACGAATATCACTGTGCCGACGAGTTATTACGGCACCGCATACTGGCAGGGCGTGCATGATTTGCTCGGACGCAAAAACCCATGGATTGGCAGTCTAGCGTTGAACACCAATGGGACCGTGCGCGCAACGGGCGGAGTGCCGACGTGGCTGGACGAACTCGGCCAGTACCGACTCAGCCCGTCGGCGGCCCTGCTGCAACAAGTCGAGACGGACTGTCAGACGTGGATGAGCACCGAGGTTTACGGCACCAAAACAGGGGAAATGTCGCTCGGTCTGTTCTATCACGTCTCCTTCTATCCCTACTGGTGGGGGTTGGTCGACCTGTATGAAGTCACCGCCAACCCGATTTATCTCGCTGCCGCCGAGGAAGGCGCATTCCACACGATGGCTGGTGTTTTTTCCCATCCAATGCCGACCACGGGAAACGTGACGGTGCATCCCGGGGGTGTCTATCCCGGCACGACGTCCACGATCTGGTGGAAAGGGCCGGTACCATACCGGCTCGGTTATCCGCGTGTAACGGGAGACACGCCGGAACGCTCGGTGCCGGCCTGGTTGGTTTCGCCGGTTGGGTTCAGCCTGGAACAGCCAACCACTTATTACACTGGAACCGGCAATCCCGGCAATTTGGCCTTGAACATGCAGATGATGGCCGCGTGGGCGCCGCACTTGATGAGGTTGTATCGTTATACCGGGCGCGACATTTACCAAACTTACGCGCGCAACGCCATCATTGGGCGGTTTGGCAACGATCCCGGCTATTACTATCGCGGGTTCACCGACATGTTCCTCGATTCGCAGTATCCCTATGCCGGGCCGGACGTGACTTCGATTTACTATCATCACATTCCCGCCCGGCTGGCGTGGGTGGTGGATTATCTCATGGCGCAAGCCGAGGCCTGGTCGGGCGGGCAGATCTCGTTTCCGTGGGTCAAACAACAAGGCTACGTCTGGTTCACGAATCGGAGCTTCGGTTCCCAGCCGGGCAGCCTGTATGGACAGAGCGGGGCATGGCCGTGGCTCGATCGCAATGCGGCCCAGTTGGATTCAACCCAGGTGGACTACTTCCTTGCGCGCAGTTCGTCGAATTTCTGGGTCGTCATGATGAACCAGAGCAACTCTCCAGTTACGGTGCATCTGACGACACAATCCCCGCAGTTGGGAATCATCGCTTCGCAACCGGTGGCCACGTTCTATAACAACCAACCCGCTGCCGGGACGATGGCCTTCGCATCGCCAATGGCCGTTACCGTTCCGGCAAAAAACCTGGTCGCGGTGCGGTTTGTCACGCAAATCCAGGATGTTTTTCCGCGAACCGTTGCGCTCACCGGTGGCACGGCAACCCAGACACTGCCATCGTCTTGGGGAACGATGTATGCCTTCCGGACCCGCTCGCCTTTCGGCTCGGACTCCCTATCGGTCGTGCTCACGGGACGCCCCGCCGCGGGGGGGACTGCGAACCTGCTGCTCAATGGCACCGCGGCCATCGCGAAAACAGCCTATCCCTATGAGTTTAGCGTCTATCCCTGGCCAATGAACCAGGACATGCAGTTCAGCCTTCAACTGACGACGAACGGCATCGCCACAACCTCGGCCTCTGTTACCTTGCCCGGAACCACAACGTCCGCGCCGACGGCCTACGACCAATGGAAAACCGACAGCGGGCTGCCCGCCAACGCACCCGACAGCGGCGACAGCGACAACGACGGCCTGCCAAATTTGATGGAGTATGCGCTGAATACGAATCCGCTCGTGGCCGACCACCCAAGCCCTGTTGTCGTCACCAGCGGAAGCGGCTTATTGAAATTAACCTACACCAAATGGCGGGCGGACGTGACCTACTGCGTTGAGACCTCGACCGATCTTGTAACCTGGACTAGTTCGGGAGTCGATCAGGGCGGCGACGGATTGACGGTCTCCGCGTCCGTTCCTTCCGGCGCCGACGCGCGCCGTTTCCTACGGCTGCGCGTGACCCGTCCATAACGATTTTAATCATTCCACGAATCATCCCAACCCTACCACCTGCTATCTGCGCTCTCGATGACTGCCAACCTCCTTTTCTACTTCTGTTGCGAAACGAAACGACGCCTGAATGTCAATAACTTGAGGGCGTTTTGGAATGAGTGGTCGTTCGCAATGCGACCAGCACGCGGGACGGGGACTCCGGGGAGCGCACGCGTCTCGCGTGCTGGTGCTGGCGTCCCGCCGGCACGAACTTCGCGCGTTGCGGCGCTTGAGAGATTCTGGACTGCACGCGTTCGGGCCGAATCGGGGCAGGAAGTTCGTCGAGGCGAGACGCCTCGACCCGCACGCGGGACGCGTGCGCTCCCCGGAACACGCATCCGACGCGCCTCTTCTTATTTGGGCGCTCCATGCCTGCCGAAATACATTCTTAAGTTAGGGTCAGGCAGGCGGCGTTTTTTTGTATTCCTCGCCCTCGTTGTTTTTCTGGCGGCTTTCCCTGTTGGGCTTCATGCTAGCGACCTGGCCACGCCGACCGCAAGCAAAGCCGCTTCGGGCTCGCGCTCAGAACCGGTGATTTCGATGGGGATCGAGGCCGAGCAATTTCAATTTCCGGGCAGTTGGACAGTCGTTGACACTGCGCAAGCTTCGGGCGGCAAATGCCTGAAAAGCGAACCGAAGGCGGCGGTGTTTCCGGCTGCGACCGCCATAGAGATCCCCAGAGCGGGCCGCTATCAATTGTGGGTGCGCGCCAAGGATTTTCCAGACGACAGACCGGGCACGCGGAAGTTTACTGTTACAGTCGGAGCGCAAAAGTCCAGGGAAGTGTTCGGAGCCTCGGGTAAGGCAGGCTTCACGTGGGAAAACGGCGGGGTGTTCGAGTTGGGGGCTGGCCCGGTGCTGCTGGGTATCCACTCGCTGACACCCTTCGCTCGCTGCGATGCGGTGTTGCTCACGACGGATCTCGGGTTTACACCGTCGCAATCGCTTGGGAACGGCACGCGCCATCGGCGTGTTGCGCCGAAGGTATTGGTAGCGGCCGAGGAAGCGGATTCGTTGGCCGCGAGCGCGGTGAAGCCAACAAACGGGAGACCTGCCGCCCGCCTGGAGAATGAATTCGTCCGTATCGAATTCGTGCCGGCTATTCGGGATGGCAAACCCACGGTGATTCCGCTCGTTGCGCTCAAGACTGGCGAAACGTGGACGAAAGTTGCCGCCGATCCGGCAAGCGAAATCTATGCGGTTGTCGCGGGGGGCGGCAAAGTGACATTGGACCAGGCGAGTTTCTATCCGACTTGGCAAAGCAGTCGGCAGCCCGATCGCACGCTGACGGTGGAAGCGGGCGGGGTAAAAATCAAGACGTTGCGCGCCGATCAGGAGGCCATCTGGAACGCGGGTGAACTCATCCGCTTTCTGCCGCGGTGTGCCTGCAACGAAGGCAGTCGGGTGCGTCTGCAATTTCATGGCTCGCCGGAGGGGACGCTGAGTGCGGATTGGGAATTGCGTCCGGGTGAACGTGCGGCGCGCGTGCAACTCAGCTTCACACCGGCAACGGACGGACAGTTTGCGTTGGGTTATCACCTGTTCTTCCGCCAGCCGCTTTCCGCCGTGAAGGAAATCCTGCTGCCGATGATGTGGCACCGGCATCGGTTGCCTGAACAGCCGCGAACCTTGCTCGATTCCTTCACGCCCACACCCTTGTCGTTGGCCGAGACCGCCGATGCTATCGGCGCACGCACCTGGGCCGTCATCGCCGAACCCAAGGAGATTCCCTTTGAGTGGCCGGGGTCTGTGAAGCCCCATTTTGGGCTGAACATTCGCGACAATGCGGGCGCTGTGCAACCCTCGATCTACGGTCCGGTTCCCGGCACGGACGCCGCCAAACGGAAGGCGGGCGAGCCGCTGCGATTTGCCTTTCGCGTGTTGGTGCAGCCGGGCGACTGGTACGCGGGTTACCGCACGGCGGTGGAAGAGGTCTTCGGTTTGCACGATTATCGACGCAACGTCGGCGTGTCGCTCACCGACGCGGCGTTCAACATGATCGATCTTTTAAAGGACGACGAGCGCGGCGGTTGGTGGGACCGCGGGAAAGCTTTCTATCAGATTGAAACCAAGAACGGCGTGACGAATGCGTCGCCGCTGACGCTGCTCTCGCTTTATCGGCTGACCGGGGATGAAGAGATTTACCGGCGGCGAGCGTTGCCGACGATGGAGTTTTTGTTGTCCCGGCAAAGCGCACACTTTTCGCCAATTCCCGGAGACACGGGCCCTTACGAAGCAGGTGGGATGGACGGGCCGGTGCGAATGTATGCGACGACCACCTTTGGTGGATTTTGGGAGCTGTCGCAACGGCGCACAGCGGCGTTTGAGCAAATTGCTTTTCCCGCGACCGGCGTTCGCACGCCGGGCGGCTTCAACCACGGGCAACTGTTCGACGAATGGCTGGCGAGGTATGAATTGATTGGTGACAGGAATGCGTTGAGCCGCGCGTGCGCGCTGGCTGATGAGTATCTGGCAAAGCAGGTCCAGCAACCGCCCGCGGCGGAGTTGGGCGTTGAACCGTTTTTCTTCATTTCCTTCGTGCCGGACTGGGAGGGGCTGTTGCGACTCTATGAAGTGACGCAAGAACGACGCTATCTGGAGGGCGCGGCTTTTGGGGCACGCCAATTGATGACGGGCATCTGGACGCAGCCGTTGTTCCCGGACGGCGAAGTGACGGTGCATCCCGGCGGAAAGTTTGAGGGCGACCGCTTTCCAAGCTGGCGTGGGGCAGGCAAGTATCGGCTCGGCGCGCCGCGCCGGCAGAAGGATGCGCCTGAACATCGCGCACCCGCCTGGGTGCTATCGAACGTCGGGCTCGGCTTCGAGCAGCCCAGCACGATCGGCGGCCGTGGCGTCGGACGGCTGATTTATCAAATGGGGTGGGCGCCGAAGTTTTTGCGGTTGGCCGAACTTACGGGCGACAAGTTGTTTGAGACCTATGCGCGCAACGCCGTCATCGGGCGCTGGGCAAACTACCCCGGGTACTACGCGACGGGGTTTACGGATCTGCCGCTGAATCCTCGCTACCCATTGGACGGCCCCGACGTGACGGATTTCTACTACCACCACATCGTGCCTCACCTGGGGTGGACGATCGATTACCTCGTAGCCGAGGCGTCGCTGAAATCGAATGGCAAGGTCCGATTCCCGTCACAACGGGAACACGGCTATGCCTACTTCGATTCGCGTGTGTACGGGCATGCGCCGGGCACTGTCTATGAATGCGATAGCGCCTGGCTGTGGCTCCGGCGCGGCTTGGTCACCATCGATAATCCGCAACTTAACTACCTCACGGCGCGCAGCGGCAATCAATTGTTTCTTATCCTAATGAACGAGAATTCGCAGGAGGAGAAGGCCGACATCCGTTTTTCAGCCGATGCGCTTAAGTTTAATCCCAAAGAAGTGAAGAACGTCGCGCAGATTAGGGACGGTGCGCAGGCGCAGTCGCTACCGTTGCGGGAGAATGGATCCGTTGATGTCGGCGTGCCATCGCGAGGGTTGACGGTTCTGCGGCTCGACGGTCTGGCGGTCGATGCGCAGGTGCGGCACGTTGCCGCGGAACCGAAGGCGGGGCTCGCCCCCGGTTACATGTCCGTCAAGACTGACGCGGGTGTCGAAGTCCGGGCGGCGGCGCTTCAAGCGGCGCCTGGATCGTGGGACGCGTTCGTGTGGTGTACAGCGTCGCCGCAGCAGGTGCGCAAACTCACGCTGCATTACACAACGAGCGGTGCGAGCGGTGGCTGGCAGAAGCTCGAAGCCCTCGAATATCCTTTCGAGTTCTCTGTTCAGGTCGGCGAACCCGGTGCGGCGTTCCGGTTCTACCTCGCCGGTGAGACGCCCGCTGGCAAGGAATTCACGACCAAGGAAGCAGTGCTTGGAGCGATGCAATGATGAATAGCCTGAAAAATAACCTCACACTCCTTACCGCCCTGCTTCTGGCGCCGCTGGCCGCTCCGTACGCCGCCGCCGCGGCGCAGAAGACCAACAGCGGGGTCGTCTCGCCTTCGGCGGCGAACTTGGAAGTGGCCAGTCCGGCGGGCGTCGTGAAAGCAAGCATTTGGGTGGATGACGCCGGGCGTTTGACTTATTCCGTGCAACGCGCCGGCACAGTTGCCGTCGAACCTTCGCCGCTGGGAATTACCGTTGACGGTGTGGATCTGGGCGGCGGCGTGCGGTTGGAGCAACCTCGCCGCAGCCAGTTGAACGAAACCTATCCGTTGCGCGGCGCGCACGCGGTGGCGACCAATCATTATTGCGCCGCGGAAATTCCGGTGGTCCAGATCGACTCCGGGTCGCACTACGTTTTGGAAGTGCGGGCGTTCGAGGATGGCGTGGGCTGGCGCTATCGGATTCCTGGCAATGGCTCGCGCAAAGTGCTTGGTGAAGCGTCAAGCTGGACGATTCCCGCCGGCAGTCGCGTCTGGTTTGGCGAACGCAACAACTCTTGGAAACTCAAAAGTTACGCCGGCGAGTGGATGAGCGCCGGGATCGATGAAATGCCGACGGTGTCGAAACTGGGCCCGGTGCAGGGCGCGCCGCTGGTGGTGGAGTTGCCGCAGGGCGGGTACGCCGCTATCAGCGAATCGGCGGTGTTCAATTACAGCGGCATGAGGTTGCGCGCCGTCGGCCAGCGCCGGTTTCAAGCCGATTTCACCGAAGGCAAAGAAGGCTTTGAGGTGAACGGCGAAGTCCTCACTCCCTGGCGCGTGGTGATTCTGGCGAATGACCTGAACGAGCTGGTTAATCAAACGGTGATTCCCAACCTCGCGCAACCGCCCGATCCCGCGCTTTTCACGGACACCGCCTGGATTCGTCCCGGCAGTTGCGTCTGGCGCTGGCAATTGCAAGGCGCCGGCACGCCCCGCGACCAGCGCGGTTTTGCCGACGATGCCGCGCGACTCGGCTACCCCTACCTGCTCGTGGACGAAGGTTGGGAAGTCGATTGGAAAGCCCCATTTGCCGATCTGAAAAGTCTCTGCGACTATGCCGCGAAGAAAAAAGTAGGCGTGTTCGTCTGGAAAAGGTGGGCCGAGTTGCGTGATCCGCGCGACGATTACGCCCAGCTTCGCAGCTGGCTCGATGAGGTCGTGAAGGCTGGCTGTGTCGGCGCGAAAGTGGACTTCTTTAATTGCGAAGATTTCGTCACGCGGCGCGGCGAAGAAGCTGTGTTGCGTGAAACAGCCAGGCGCCGGTTGCAGGTGGACATACACGGTTGCCCGAAGCCGACCGGTGAATCCCGCACTTATCCCAACGAGCTTTCACGCGAAGGCGTGCGCGGACTCGAACTCAATTTTATGAGCGAAGGCCCGTTGCCACCGCGCCACAACGCCGCGCTGCCGTTCACGCGCTACATCGTCGGTCCGGGCGATTACACGCCGGTAACCTTTCAGCCGGGGCACATGGGCGCAACGACTATGGCGCATCAACTCGCCACCGCCGTCGTGCTGACTTCGCCCCTGTTTGTGCTTAACGAGATTCCCAGCAATGTCCTGGATCATCCCGTGCGCGAAATCCCTGAAATCCTCAAAGCCCTGCCCTCCGTCTGGGATGAAACGCGTGTTCTGCCCGGCAGCAAAATCGGCGACCTGGCCGTTCTGGCCCGCCGGCATGGGTGTTGCTGGTTCGTCGCTGCCGTGGACGGGGGCCCTGCGCGCGACTATCGATTAGACCTGGATTTTCTTGCCGACGGAAAATGGGACGCAGCCTTGATTTCGGACGGCGTCGATTCCCCGCTGGCGGTCAAAGGCTGGCATGAGACGGTCAATTCGGCAACCGCCTTGAACTTCCACCTGCTCTCCGGCGGCGGGTTTGTCGCCTTGTTTAAATTTACGGCAAATTGATGAAAACTGCGGCTCTTTTTCCGCGTGTGCCAGAAAACGAAATTGCAAGAGTCTGGAACGAACACTTCCCTGCTCGATGAAGACTCAGACATCCTGATCGCCTCTGGAAAGAACGGCCGGATTGAAGTATGAAAGGAGCCCGAACTCCGGCACGGTCCGAAATGGATGAACCCAAAACGGCAGAGCAGGCTCGTGGACTGCGGTGACGTGTCCTTTCCAATACCCACAAATCGGAAGCCGAGCACGGAAACCGGTGCGGCCCATATTGTTTGTCATCCTGAGCTTGCGAAGAGCCTGTCCTGAGTCTGTCGAAGGAATCTCACGGCAGGCCAGCCAGTGTTATGTTACTATTCACCGTTCTCGAAGCTCACAGCGCCGCCCGATGAGCCGTCAGTTCCGATTGCGCGTCGACTGAAACTAGCGTCGGGATCGCCTCGTGAGATTCCTTCGACAGACTCAGGACAGGCTCTTCGCAGGCTCAGGATGACAACGTTCGGGGCTCCGTTCTCACTCCTTCGCCCGATTTGCAAACTCGTGGGTAATGGAAAGGTGCTTCACAGGTCGAAGGAGCGGTTACTGGCGGAGATCGTGGACTGCCTGGCGGGCGACACGGGGCTCGAAGGGCATTGCCAAGGGGATGGAACTGCGGACGAAGGGGCGAGGCTGGAGCCTCGCGAAATGGGCGTTCCCAGGCTGGAGCCTGGGAACGAGGGAAAACGAAATTGCAAGAGTATGGAACGGACACTTCCCTGCTCGATGAAGACTCCAGACATCCTGATCGCCTCTGGAAAGAACGGCCGGATTGAAGTATGAAAGTGAGCCCGAACTCTGGTGCGGTCCGAAATTGACGAACCCAAAACGGCGGAGCAGGCTCGTGGACTGCGGTGAAGTGCCCTTTCCAATACCCACAAATCGGAAGCCGAGCACGGAAACCGGAGCGGCCCATATTATTTGTCATCCTGAGCTTGCGAAGGATCTCACAGCAGGCCAGCCAGTGTTATGTCACCATTTACCGTTCTCGAAGCTCACAGCGCCGCCCGATGAGCCGTCAGTTCCGATTGCGCGCCGACTTGAAACTAGCGTCGGGATCGCCTCGTGAGATCCTTCGCAGGCTCAGGATGACAATGTTCGGGGCTCCGTTCTCACTCCTTCGCCCGATTTGCAGACTCGTGGGTAATGGAAAGGTGCTTCACAGGTCGAAGGAGCGGTTACTGGCGGAGATCGTGGACTGCCTGGCGGGCGACACGGGGCTCGAAGGGCAAATTTCGTGGATTGCCAAGGGGATGGAACTGCGGACGAAGGGGCAAGGCTGGAGCCTCGCGAAATGGGCGTTCCCAGGCTGGAGCCTGGGAACGAGCATCCCACTCGGCGCGGACGCCGACTGTTTGAAGGATGCAAATCGGATCGACTTGGTTAGAAGGGGGAAAACTCCGGCACGGTCCGAAATGGATGAACCCAAAACGGCAGAGCAGGCTCGTGGACTGCGGTGACGTGTCCTTTCCAATACCCACAAATCGGAAGCCGAGCACGGAAACCGGTGCGGCCCCTATTGTTTGTCATCCTGAGCTTGCGAAGGATCTCACGGTAGGCCAACCGGCGTTATGTTACTATTCACCGTTCTCGAAGCTCACAGCGCCGCCCGATGAGCCGTCAGTTCCGATTGCGCGCCGACTGAAACTAGCGTCGGGATCGCCTCGTGAGATTCCTTCGACAGACTCAGGACAGGCTCTTCGCAGGCTCAGGATGACAACGTTCGGGGCTACGTTCTGACTCCTTCGCCCAATTTGCAAACTCGTGGGTAATGGAAAGGTGCTTCACAGGTCGAAGGAGCGGTTACTGGCGGAGATCGTGGACTGCCTGGCGGGTGACACGGGGCTCGAAGGGCAAATTTCGTGGATTGGCCAAGGGGTGGAACTGCGGACGAAGGGGCGAGGCTGGAGCCTCGCGAAATGGGCGTTCCCAGGCTGGAGCCTCGCGAAATGGGCGTTCCCAGGCTGGAGCCTCGCGAAATGGGCGTTCCCAGGCTGGAGCCTGGGAACGAGGGGGGAGGGGGGAGGCTGTCGGCGACGAGGCGCGCACGGACTCGGCGCCGAGAGCGTCCTCATTTGCCACATCAGCCGCTTTCAAGTGCCGCGTTTTCTTAGTTAAAATACGCAAACGTCCGTAGAAATAAGAGAGGCAAAATGCGACCTTTGCGTTAAATTCCAACCGAAACTTCCTCCCTTAAGAAATCACCCGACCATCATGAAAACGATCGCACTCCCAAACATCCGTCTCACCCTCACCACCCCTGTATTGTTCGCGCTGGCGTCAACCGCGTCAGCGACGACCTATACATGGAGTGGCGCATCCGTTACCAGCGGCAGCAGTTACAATTGGAGCAACTCGGCCAACTGGTCGAATGGTTCGGCTGCCGCCTCGGGAACCGACACGGTGCTTCTGTTCACCGTCGGCTCCACTGGCGCCTCAAGCTACAACCCTAATAACGACATTTCCGCGCCGCCGTTTCAACTTAACAAACTGTGGCTGCAGGTTACGACTGGCTCAGCGGGTCCTTCTTTGATCGGCAACCAGCTTCAGTTCACCAATAACGGGGCAACGGCTCCCAGTATCGTGATCGATAACATTGGAGCGACGGCCTGGGTTTCCAACAATATTCTGATCAACAGCAACCTGCAGGTGACAGGAACCTTTAATGGTGGCAGTGCGACAACCCTCAATGGCGTGATTAGCGGCACCGGCTCCATCAACCTCAACACCACGTATTCCCCGTCGTTTGTGCTAAGCGCCGCCAACACCTTTTCCGGTGGCGTCACGGTCACCAACGGTCAGCTCGTGATCGGGATTGATTCGACGGGGTCGCCCGGAAGCATCACGAACGGCCCGGTGGGAACGGGCACGCTCACGCTCAACAGCGGCGTCTTCCGGCCGGGCAGCGCCGGTCCCCGCATGCTCAATAACGCCATTTCGATCGCTGGCAACGTGCAGTTTGGATCATCGTCAGCCACCACCCTTACTTTGGGGGGGGCAACCACCTTGACTGGAGCGGGAACGACCCGCACCCTGACTTTGTCTGCCAACTCCGGGACCTCGACAGCCGTCAGTTTTGGGGGAGCGATCGGAGACGGCGGTGGTGTGAACGGTGTCACCCTCGTGGGCACCGGCGTTCTGGAGCTGGCCGGAACGGCGGCCAACACCTATACCGGCCTGACGACGGTCAACAGTGCCAGCACGACTCTCAAACTCAACAAGACCGCCGGAGTCAACGCAATCGCCGGCAACCTTACGATCACCAGCGGCACGGTCCGGCTTGCCCAGGCGAATCAAATCGCAGATTCATCCAACGTGACGGTCAACGGCGTGCTGGACTTGAACGGCAACAATGAAACCGTCGCTTCCTTATTTACCAGCTCGGGCACGATCACCAGCGGGACTTCCGGAGCCGTGACCCTGACGCTCGGAGGGACCGGCAGCGGCACCTTTTCCGGCAACATCATGGATGGTTCCGGGACGGTGGCGCTCGTAAAACAGGGGAGCGATCAGTTGGTGCTTAACGGATCGAATTCGTTCAGCGGCG
>Ga0316226_1002172_pt1 | contig 19057 bp, 26 predicted proteins | sample TBH18017metaG_FD_206009 | JGI IMG/M metagenome (GOLD analysis project Ga0316226, IMG submission 206009) | Freshwater microbial communities from Trout Bog Lake, Wisconsin, USA - TBH18017 | ecosystem: Environmental > Aquatic > Freshwater > Lake > Hypolimnion/Profundal zone | place: USA: Wisconsin... | reverse complement strand
GCACTCGGCTCATCTTCGCCGAGCTCAAGCGTGAGAAGGGTCGCACCTCGCCAGCCCAAGACGAAGTGCTCGCGGATCTACAGCAGATACCCTGCGCCGAGGTCTACATCTGGAAGCCCAGCGACTTTGACCGCATAGTAGAGTTAGTACGGAGGACAAAGTGATACTGGTCTTTATTATTCTTGCCGTCGGGCTTGCCCTCTACCTCTGGGGAGACAAATGAAGAACGCCGACCGCCTCATCCGTGACCGCCGCATCATCGAGAAGTCTCTAAGTCGACTGACCGACGGCGTGATGCTCGACCTCTGCCGACGAGCTGGCACGAGGGCCGAGAAGGACGCTACCCCTTCCGGCCCCAGGGCGAGGGGAACGCACTCCGACCCGACCCTTTCGGCAGTCGTGCGCAAGATGAGCGAGGCCGACGTTGCCGACCCCATCTTCGATTCCGTGCGCGACATCTCACGTTTGCTTGACGAGATGGCTCGCATGGCGCTGAAGGTCGATGACCTCGTGCGCTTCGTGCAGACCGGCAAGGAGCGAGCGAAGAAGGCCGAACTCTCTGAGTGCAAGACCTGTGGGCGCATCGTGGAGAACACGCCAGCCGACCGGATCCGTTCGGGGATGTGCACCGCCTGCTATCACGCCACTCGACGGGCAAAAGCCCAGTAATTGCAAGGCGCAAAAAACTTTAAAAAAATACTTGACTTGTCCTACGCTAGGACACTAGAGTTAGGTCATCGGCAACACCGCCGAGTTCCTGAGGAGGAAGAAATGAACGCAGTTACCAAGACCACCAAGAAGCAGTTCACTCACAAGTGCCTCACTTGTGGTCAGAAGTTCACGTCGCTTAAATCAGCCACCCGCCACATCGCCAAGCGTCACCCGCAGGGCGCGGTCTGGGCCGAAGGCAACATCACGATGTGGGAAGGCCAGAGCGCCGATGCCAAGTACACGGTCATCTGTGAGGCTCACCAGCGCGTGACCGACGACAACAGCAAGTCGCGTCTGAAGGACATGATGACGTGCCCCGAAATCTTCTGTGATGCCTGCGAGTCGCCGGAGCGTTGGTGCGTCGCCTGTGACGACATCATCCCGTTCTGGGAGACCAGCCTCGCCGAGCACATCGCCAAGTCGGTCGAAGTTCACGAGCGCATCGCCAAGTCGGTCGCTCTGGCCGAAGCGTGGATTGCAAAAGTCGGTGCATGATGAGCAAGCCCACGACCAAGCCCATCGCCTACGGTCTGTTCACTCACGGTGTCTGGCAGATCTTCTGCCCCGAGTGCTGGGCGAAACTGTTCGGCTGGTTTCGTGATGCCGACGCTGACCTCATTGACGGCAACGGCGACACCGTGACCTGCCTCGGCTGTGGCAAGGAGTGCAAGTGACACCGGAACAGCGCCAAGCCCTACGAGATGTGCATAGCAAGCGTGTCGAGGAACTCCTTTTAGAACTCATCTCCGAGCGCCTGCTGAAGCACAAGCCACCGTCGAAGGGAGAAGTAGAAGCCGACGACAAGCGCATGACTGACTTTGGCTACCCACCCACTGAAACCGAACTGGCGCACCGCAAGGGATACGACATGGGATGGTGGGATTGCTACCAAGCACTCTCTGACATAATTGATGCACACACCAGTGACACATATGTCACAACCAACACAAAGGACGCATTGTGACAAATCTGTCACTCGAACAACGCCAAGCCCTACGAGAGAAGCACCAGACTCAACCGCACACGGAATGGTTTCCGGTGTGTGCCACCTGCATCACCCAATCACCCTGCGACGTAATCAAGGTACTTGACGCAACGGAGGGCAAGTGAGGAAACTCATCACCGGAGCGCTGGCTGTGCTTATCGCATCCCCAGCACCGCACCACCACGTCGAGGCAAAAGTCCTGCCTGCCGTGCGCCCAGTAGTGCGCCACGTCGCTTCCCTCGTCTCGGCTCCCGTCATGAAGGCGTGGAACCGTGTCTACCTCTGCGAGACCCACAACTGGCGACAGCAGGGAACCTACGAGGGAGGGCTGGGCATCACGCTCTGGAACTGGCAGCACCACGGCGGCCTGCGCTTCGCTAAGGCTCCGTACCTGGCAACCGCCCAGCAACAGGTCTGGGTGGCGCTACGGATCCAACACGGCCTGCCGACCCCCGACCAGCAAAGAGCCTGCCGTGACTGGTAATCACCACAAGCGCGGCATCTGCCGGAACTGCGGCGAGGAAATCTTCTTCGAGGACAACCCAGGGCGCAACATCGAGCCCTACTGGGTGCACGACCGGCACTGCATGACAACCTGCCTCGCCGAAACCATCGCCGAGCCTGAGCCCGAGAACCTACTCGACCTAGCGAGGACGCTGTGATTACCGTTGAGCGCATCCACGACGGCATCGCCAAGAGCCTGAACACCATCTCTGAGCTCGTCGCAACGATGGCAGAGGCCGGCGACAACGCAGCCCAGGCGGAGGCAAACTACAAGACCGAGTTTGCCAAGCAACGCCTCGCCTACCGAGCCCTGAACCAGAAGGCGACGGTCGGGCAGGTGGATGACCACGCAACCGAAGCCTGCGCGGATCTCTACCTCGCCTACCTCATCGCCCAGAACCGGCTCACCACAACCCGAGAAGCCCTCCGCGCCGCCCAGTCTCGCCTCGACGGACTGCGGAGCCTGCTGTCAAGCATCAAGGCCGCAACAAACTAGCGTCACACCATCGCAGTAATGTAGTATCCAAGCATCACCTAACCCTGAGGAGGGAACCATGAAAGTAATCACAAGGACTGATTCGCTCAGTCGAGAAGAGTGGCTAGAGGAGCGCTCACGCGGAATCGGTGGATCCGATGCCGGCGCAATCCTCGGGCTCAACGCCTACAAGAGCGCCTGGCAACTCTGGGCCGAAAAGACGGGGCGCATCGAGGACACCTTCACCGGCAACCTCGCCACCCGTATCGGGCAAGCCTTAGAGCGCCCCATCGCTGAGCTGTACGCTCAGGAACTCGCCGCCGAAGGGCTGGCAGTAGTCGCGTGGCCCGTACTGCTGCAGGGCGCTGAGACGTACCAACTCGCCAACGTCGACTTCTTCATCTGCCGCCCAAGCGAGGCGAACCTTGACCAGTGGGAACTCGGCAAGGTGAACGACCACGACAGCCAGACCGCCCCCATCAACATCGAGGCCCTGCTGGAAATCAAGACCGGCGGCATGGTCGGACGTGGCAACGCCGACGGCTGGGCTGAGGATTCCGTTCCTGGCTCCTACTGGGCGCAGGGATGCCACTACGCCAGCGTCACCGGCATCTCGACCGTCCACTTCGTCTGCCTCTACGGTGGAGCCGGCCTGCTGATTCGCAAGGTCACTTATTCCCAGCCGGTCATCGAGCACCTCAACGAAGCCGAGGCTGAGTTCTGGGGAAAGTTAGTGCTGGACGAAGCCCCCGAGGTGACGGGCAACGACCTCGACGCAATCGGGAAGATGTACCCCGAAAGCACCGACGAGACGGTCGAGGCTGATGACATCGTGCTCGGGCTGGTTCGTGAGTACGCCGCGCAGAAGGCAACCGTCGACAGCGCCGAGGCTGAGCTCAAGCGCCTCCGTGCGCAGTTGGAGCTGGTCATCGGATCCGCATCTGTCGTGACCTACGAGGGCGAGACGCTCTACACCTACAAGAGCACTAAGTCCTCCGAGACCTTCGACGCTAAGGCCTTCCAGGAGGCGCACCCCGACCTCGCGACGCAGTTCACCAAGACCAAGCCAGGCTACCGAGTGCTGAAGGTGGCGAAGTAATGGTCTGGGAGTTCATCAAACTGACGCACCCCTACGAGGGAACCACGGCTCGCCTCTGGGTCGCTGACTACGCCAAGAACGGCGAGGAATACTTTGCGCTCTACTACAACGGCATCCTCTGGGATTACTACACGCTCCTTGAACACGCCGTCGAGGGCCTTGAGCTGCAAGTCGCCAACGCACTGAAGGAAGGATGGAGCAAGTGACCTGCCCCCACACCTACGTCACCACGGATCTAGACGGCAACCCCGTGACCCGAGATTGGAGCCGGATGTTCTGCCCCGACTGCGGCACTCGCCTCGAAGCCCCTGGCCCAACCAAGCCCTTCCACCTACGACCGGAGCAGCGATGAGCGAGCGAGAAGCCCTACAGGTCGCCATCCTCGTCGTGCTGGTGCTCATGCTCGGGCTGTTTCTTGGGTCGGCGCTATGAGTGACCGCTCGACCACAGAAGGCGCTAGTGAGCGTTCAGCCACAGCCTGCCCCATTACGCACTCAAGCCTGGCGCACCCTCGGGCAAACCTCCAGTTCACTAACCACGTCAGCATCACGTTCATTAAGGACGTGCGCTACTGCCCGACCTGCGGCGAAAAACTTTCGGGGCGAAACATCCCCGTTTCTGAGAAGGAATTGGAGAAAGCATGATTGACTGCCGACACTGCACCAAGCCCGTCATCCAAGCCTACGACCCCCTAGAGGGCTACTACTGGACGCACGAGCTCAGCGACACCACCGACTGCCTGAACGGATCCACACGCGCAGAGCCCGACAACAGGCTGGGCGCATGAGGGCCGACGTTAGCGAGTTCCTAGAGCGCATCGCCGACGTGCAGGCGACTGTTCCCTGCGACCATGTTGAGGGCTGGGCTTACTGCATCAAGTGCGCGGAAGAAATAAAGGGTTACACCTGCCCTTGACAGCAGTGCAACCACTGTGAGACGATAGATAGGTATCGTGGGTGCATTGTGCCTACGAACTAGACACTAAGCCGGTTAAACGATGCCACGATTCGAGCGAACAGAAGAACAGGCGCATCTCGACACCCAGGCGCTCAAGTTGCGCTCGCTGGGGATGAGTTACCAAGCCATCGCCGACCAGATAGGCACGACCAAAGCCACCGCCTACAACCGTTGCCAGCGAGCCCTCGCCGCCATCCCTGCCGAAGCGGTAGACGAGTTCCGGCGCATCGAAGGCCAGCGCCTCGACCTCCTGCTCGAAATAGCGATGGAGAAGGCGCTCTCCGGTGAGAAGTCGGCACTATTCGCCGTCGACCGAGTGCTGGCAATCATGGATCGCAGGGCGAAACTAATGGGCCTCGACGCTCCGGTACGCACCGAGGTCATAACGCTCGACTACATCCAAGCCGAGATTCAGCGCCTAGAGGCCACGCTCGGGGAGATAGATGACGACGCTACTGCAGCAACGCCTAGCGGAACTGAAACGGCTTGAGGCCCTTGAGCTCAAAGCCCGTGCAGTCAAAGCCGAGGCCGCCCAGAAAGAACTAGCCAAGTCTCGCTACCGCCAGAACGCCCGACCCCAGCAACTCCCCCCCGAGGGCGACTGGCGCATCTGGCTCATCCTCTCAGGTCGAGGCTGGGGGAAGACCTTCACCGGCGCAGGCTGGATAATCGAGAAGGCCATGTCGCAGCCTGGCATCGAGTGCGCAGTGGTGGCCCCGACCTTCACGGACGTTCGGCGCACCTGTGTCGAAGGGCCCTCGGGCATCATCAAGAGCCTGCCTAGCGGAGCCCTAGAGCAATACAACCGAAACAACGGTCAAATCACCCTGACCAACGGCTCCAAGATTCACATGGTCTCGGCAGATGCTGGCGAACGTGCTCGTGGCCTCAACCTCTCCTACGCATGGCTCGACGAGTTCGCCGCGTGGAGGTACGAGGAAACCTGGACGGCAGGACTCGCCCCTGCGCTCCGTATCGGCAACCCCCAGACCATCATCACCACCACGCCACGCCCGACCAAACTCCTGCGCGAGTTCATGTCTCGCACGGATGGCTCTGTAGTGGTGACGCGCGGATCTACGTTCGATAACGCCGCCAACCTTTCGCAAGCCGCCCTCGAAGAACTCAAATCTCGCTACGAGGGAACGCGCCTCGGTCGACAAGAACTCTACGGCGAACTCCTCCTCGACACCCCTGGCAGTCTCTGGCGACTGAGCGACATCGACGAGACCCGAGTAGACGAAGCCCCCGAGCTCGTTCGCATCGTGGTCGCCATCGACCCAGCCGTGACCTCCGGCGAGGAATCGGACGAGACGGGCATCGTGGTAGTCGGCAAGGGAGCCGACGGCAGGGGATACGTCCTCGCAGACCGTTCCTGCCGTGACACGCCCTCTGGCTGGGCTCACAGGGCAGTCCAAGCCTTCCACGACTTCAACGCCGACCGCATCGTCGCCGAGAAGAACCAGGGCGGCGACATGGTGGAATCCACTATCCGCTCCGTGCTCTCGACAGCCCCCTACAAGGGCATCACCGCCAAGCAGGGCAAGCGCCTCCGAGGAAGCCCCATCGCGGCCCTCTACGAGCAGGGGCGCATCTCGCACGTTGGCTCCTTCGACATCCTCGAAGACCAGATGACCACCTGGCTGCCTGATTCCGGCCTCTCGCCCGACCGCCTCGACGCTCTGGTGCACGGACTGACCGAACTCGGACTAGCGGCAGGCTCAAGCGCCGACCGTTTCTTCCAAGAGATAGCGCCGCCCTGTGTCATCTGTGGGATGCCGGTCGCCGCAGGCTCTAGCAACTGCCCCTCCTGTGGGGCGCACAATAACGAATACGACCTCCGACAGGTCTACCCCCGATAGGACGAAATGGCGCTTCTAGACCGCTTCAGCCGCAAGGCACGAGACCAGAAACTCGCTGAGACCGTCGCCGAGGCTGTGAAGGCTGGGCTCTCGGGCTCACCGCTAGGAACGTCAAACTACAACCGCGCCACGCCGTCTGAGCCGTACTCAACTATCGGCGGTCAGGGCATCATCACGGGCATCGGGCAGGCTATCCCTATGGAGCGCCCAGGTGTCTCGCCTGACGGTGGTGGCTTTGGCGCGATGCTCGGCCCTGCTGCGCCACTCCTGCCGGCCCCCATCGACGTTGTGCTTGACGAGACGGGTCGCGCCCTGCCTCGAAAGTACGAGTACCAGGTCGCCACCAACCTGAACCTCACCCAGCAGGAAGTGCCCTACCAAGTGCTCAAGTCGCTCGCTGAGCAGTGCGACATCATCCACCGCGCCATCGAAATCCGTGTCGGCGACCTCGTGAAGCAGGACTGGTCATTCGACCTCTCGGAATCCTGCATCGCCGAAATCATGGACGAGGAGAACTGCTCCCACGCTAAGGCCTCGCGCATCGGTCGTGAACGCTACGGCAAGGAAATCAACCGCCTCACCGCCTTCTGGAAGAACCCCTACACCCAGTCCGAGCGCTCATGGTCTGAGTGGCTCACCGAGGCGCTGTGGCAAGTGTTCGTCTACGACCAGCTCTGCATCTACCCTCGCTACAACCTCGGCGGCGCTCTCATCGGCTTCGATGTCATCGACGCGCCCACCATCAAGATTCTGCTGGACAACCGAGGCGACGTTCCCCACCCCCCGATGCCGGCCTACCAGCAAGTCCTCTGGGGCTTCCCTCGCGGCGAGTTCGTGGCATCCCCCGACAGCGACGGCGACTTCTACAACTCGCCTGGCAAGTACGGCGAGTTCAAGACCGACCAGCTCAGCGTGTTCGTCAAGAACCGCCGCACCTGGTCGCCCTACGGCTTCAGCCCCGTCGAGGAAGCCATCCCAGCCGCGACGCTCTACCTCGACCGCCAGGCGTGGATGAGGGCTGAGTATCAGTTCGGCTCTACGCCTATGACGTGGATGAAGACGAACTCGATGGAACTCACCCTCGACAAGTTGGCAGGATACGAGCGCGTCCTCAACGACCGCCTCACCGGATCTACAGCCGAGCGCCACCGTATCAAGGTGCTCCCTGACGGCTTCGACCCCGTAGAGACCCGAAGCCAGGACGAGAAGTTCAAGCCCGACTACGACGAGTTCATCATCAAGCGTGTCGCCGCCATCTTCGGCGTGTCGCCGTCGGCTCTCGGTGTCATCGCTCGCGCCGGCCTCGGTGGTGGCAAGGGTCAGATGGAAGGCGAGGCGCAGTCCTCCGAGACCGTTTCCACGCGCCCGATGGAGAACTACATCGTCGATGTCGTCAACTCCCTCTCGCGCCGCTACCTCGACGCAGACCTCAACGTCACGTTCGTCATGCAAGACCGCCAGAACGCCATCACCGCTAAGGATCAGGCCGAAGCCCTGCAGGTGGCGCTGTTCTCCGGTCAGAAGACCCTCAACGACGTACAGGGCGAACTGGGCCAGGCGCTCTACGACATGCCCGAAGCCGACGAGCCCTTCATCGTCGCCGGCAACGCCATCCAGTTCCTCAAGGGCCTGCTCACCACCGACAGCACCGGCGAAACCGTTGGACAGATTGGACAGCCAAATGTCACTGCAGAAAGCGGCGAAGGTCAAACTAGCCAAGACGCGCAAGACACGAATCAAGAAGGCGCGAACCAAAGCGGGCCGGCGCAAACTGACCTAAAGGCGCAGGAAGCCAAAGCCTTCGCCAAGTTTGCCCAGAAGCCTCGCGCCCGTGCCTTCGAGTTCAAGCACCACACGCCCGAAGAGGCTGAGCTCCTGAAAGCGCAGATAAGCGATACCCCAAAAGGTTTGACTACTAAGGCCGCTAAGGAAGACCTGCCGAACTACCCTGCCATAAAGCGACTGGCTGAGAAGCACCGCAAGGCGCTGACTGCCGCCCTCGCTGGCGCAGTCTCCGGCGTATCGGCTGCCATCGACCAAGCCCTGCGCAACGTGCCCCAAGACGCAAGCCCCGAGCTCGTCCAAGCGGCAGTGCAGGGAGCAGTCCTAGCGAACGTCAAGGTCGCCCCAACCGAGCCCGAGCAAGTCCTACGCCTCATCTACCAGGGCGCAGTCTCGCAGGGCTCAGAGGCCGCTAGTGCCGACGTCGGCGCTGAGGCAGTGCTCGGGCCTCGTGTCCAGCAGATGCTCAACCAAGTCGGCATCCGCATCAAGGGCATAAACGACACCACGCTCGCACGGATCCAGACGGCTCTGCGCAACGGTATCGCGAATAACCTGAGCGCCCACGACATCGGCACGGTCATCGGGCAGATAGTGGACAACCCGACGCGCGGAGACATTATCGCCTCAACCGAAGCGAACCGCGCCTACAACGTCGCCGCCCTCGACACCTACCAAGCAAGCGGCGCGACGGGCTGGAACTGGGTCGCCTACGACACCGCCTGCCCCGAGTGCCTCGACCTAGAGAGCGCCAACCCTCACTCGTTTGACGAGGAACTAACACCCCCAGACCACCCGAACTGTATGTGTACGGTTGAAGCGGTCGCGGATTAACGGAGAAACATGACCGACACCATCAAGTCCATCTACCTCGGCAACCTGACCGCCAAGCGTGGCCCCGACGGGTTCATGTATGTCAAGGGGCTGGCATCTGACGACACCCTCGACCTCGACCAGCAAATCTGCGACCCCGAGTGGCTCAAGTCTGCGTTGCCAGACTGGTTCGCATTGGGCAACATTCGAGAGATGCACCAGAGCAAGGCCATCGGTAAGGCTACCGAAATGGAACAGACGGGCTCTGGCTTCGTTGTCACGGCTAAAATCGTGGACGAGCAAGCCGCCAAGATGGTCGAAGAAGGCATCTACACGGGCTTTTCCATCGGCATCAAAAACGCACGAGTTATCAAGGACAACAAAGCGCCTGGCGGAAGAATCTGCTCGGGGTCTGTCGTCGAACTCAGCCTGGTGGACAGACCAGCCAACCCGTCGTGCAGTATCGAAATCGCCAAGTCAGTAGACGGCGTACTAGTGAAAGGGTCAGCCGTGACCGAGATTGAAAAGGCTGAAAGCCCAGCGCTGAACGCCGAAGCCGTAATGACCGAAGAGCCTGGCGTTCGTACCGAGGTTCTCAACCGCGACGAGCCCTTCGTCTGCAGCGCCTGCTCCGGCACTGGCAAGAAGACCAACGTCGAGGGCAACACCCAAGAGACCGACTGCGACGTGTGCGGTGGTACTGGACACCAGCCCGAAGGCCGCTCCGAGTTCGCTGAGCCCGAGCGCGTCTCGACCCCCGTGGCGCTCGACAACCGCGACATGAAGGACGCAGAGCCCGACCTCGCCAAGAAGGACTACAGCGACGCAGAACGCGCTGACATGGCTGAGGCTGGTCAGGCACTCCCTGGCGGCGGCTTCCCCATCAAGAGCGTAAAAGACTTGCGCAACGCCATCCAGAGCATCGGACGCGCCAAAGACCCAGCCCAGGCGAAGGCCCACATCAAGACCCGTGCGAAGGCGCTGGGCCGTGAGGACTTGATTCCTGACAACTGGAAGGGCGCAGACGCTGAGTTGGTCAAGGCCGACGACATGAAGCACGACGCGGCTGACCTCGCAGCAATCCGCAACGGCCTCATCGCCACCATCAAGGCTGAACTCGACGAGATGGTCGCAGGCGACGAGAACGAAATCTGCGACGTGCGCGAACTGCTCACGACCCTCGAACTATTTCTCTGCTGGTGGACTGACGAAGCCTCAGAGAACGAAACCGAAGCCCCATTCACCGGATGGGATGAAGAGAAAGAAGGCGACACGATGGCCTACATCGGTCTCGGCGTATCAGCCGACCTCATCAAGAACGCAAGCGCAGAAACGGCGACCCCCGAGGTCAAGGACGAACTGCGCTCCGAAATCGTCAAGGCGCTGGGCCTTGAAGAAGTCATGACGGCTAAGGCTGAATTGAGCAAGGCGACAGAGGAGATTGAACTCCTAAAGGCCGCGCTCGACGAAGTGAAGTCAATGGCTGCACCTGGGGGGCCGGCACTCCGCGCCACCCGTGAACAGACCAGCAAGTCAGCCGCAGTGTTGGCCCGTGAGGTAGAAGCGCAGCGCTACCGCGCCCTCGCCGCACAGATCACCGACCCTGCACTCCGCAACCAGTACCTCGACACCGCTCGGGCCCTGGAAGCGAACTAACCAACCACTAACAAAGGAAACAGCATGGCACTCGCCGCTCCTTCCCTTGACCAGATGTTCGACGGCCTTTCGCCGGACGAGCAGGTCAAGCGCTTTGAGGCTTACAAGTCAGCCCTTAGCACCGTCCACGCGAACACCCTCGCCGCTCACAAGCGCGGAGAGATTACGTTCTCACCCACTACCGGCATCACCAAGACTGCCTCGGCTGCATCGCGCATCGCTGAGCTGCAGGGCGAAATCACGAAGGCTGTCTCGGGCGACCAGTTGGCTGCTGTGCAGTCCTCGCTCGACGGTCTCGCCGACTTGCAGAAGGACTTGACCCTCACCAGCCCGTTGAACAACACGGTCTCTGGTGTCTCGGGCCTCGTACCGTACAACCTCGACCCCGTCCTGTCGTTGCTCATCCCGAAGGAACTGTACCTTCGCAACAGCATCGCTCGCATCAAGGCTCAGGGCCAGGCGCTTGAGTTCCGTCGCATCACTGGTGTCTCGAACGCCGGTGTCGGTGGTGTCGCCAACCTGTCCTCGTTCTTCTCCTCGACCTCGGCTAGCACCTCCTTCGGTGGTGTCTCGCTGAACCGTCCGTCGAAGATCACCTACGCCGCTGACAAGATTGTCAAGTCGTTCGTGGAACAGGGCCTCTCGGACAGCGTCAGCCTCCAGGCCGAGTTCGCCGGTCAGGGCTACACCGACCTCCGTCAGTTGTCTCACACCGCCCTCATCTGGTCGCACTTCCTCGCCGAAGAGCGCAACATGATGAACGCCGTCTCGACCGCTCTGTCGACCTCGGGCTTGACCTTCACCGCCGCTAACGACACGACCGGCACGGGCCTCCCTGCCACCTCGTCGTCGGCTGTGTACGTCACGCTCTCCTCGGCTTACGGTGAGACTGCTGGCGTGTCTGCCGGTACGGTGACGAACGCAACTGCTGGTCAGGGTGTCAAGGTGACCTACACCGGAACCATCCCCTACAGCGCTGTTGCTGTGAACATCTACGTCGTTGTCTCGGGTACGACCTACAAGGCCACCACGCCTTCGCTGGCCTCGGGCACTACGGCGCTGAGCTTCGCCGCTATCACCGGCACGTACCCCTCCACTGACGGCTCGTACAACACGTACGCCGCTGGTGCGAACTCGGGCACGGGCTACGACGGCTTCATCAGCACGTTGGCGCAGTCGGGTGGCTACCAGTACCAGTTCAACAACACCATCGCTTCGCAGTCGGAGCCTGCTGGTTTTATCCAGGACGCTCTCGTGAGCCTCTACAACTCCACGATGGCTGACCCTGAGGTCATCTTCGTCAGCGCTGCCGTTCGCCGCGCTCTGTCGAAGGCGCTTCAGAGCCAGCAGTCGAGCACCTCGTACCGCTTCAACTACCAGACTGGTAGCGACGGCGTGGCGATCGGTGCAATGGTGACGGGTGTTGCCAACGAAGCCACCGGCACGATGCTCGACCTCGTGACGCACCGCTTCATCCCTGCCGGCACGATGGTCATCCACCAGAAGCAGTTGCCGTTCCCCGACTCCGGCGTGAGCCAGACCGTCGAGGCGCACAATGTCGTGGACGCGATGCTGATCGAGTGGCCGCAATTGGGTTTTACCTATGACATTTCGTCGTACACCTTCGGTACGTTGGCCTTCCGCGCTCCGGCGTGGTCGGGCATCATCACCGGCATCACCGGCTGATAAAGCCAGCAGTCGCTAGGCATCGAGACAGGCTGTTCGCCGTCGTTGTCTAGCCCCCGAGGGTTGAGCAGGGCTAGGGTTTCACTCCCCTTCCCCTAGCCCTGCTCCCCTCCCAGTCGCAAAGGAGAGAGATGCGCCTCGTTGGATCCGACAACGCGCTCAAAGAAGTCACCGTCAACGAAGGCGCGGTAATCCCTCGCCAGAAGGACGGCACGTTTCATGTGGACGGGCAGACCGCTCGCGCCCTAGTCAAGTCCGGCGACTTCGCTATTGCCGGCACGAACTTCCGCAACGCCCGAGGCTTCCGCTGCCTCGACTGCGGCTTTAACTCGCTCTACCGTGACCACTGCGGCAAGTGCGACGGCTCAAACTTAGAAGAGGCTTAAATGGTCGTTGCACCGTTCTTTCAGACTGAGGGCATCGTTGAGCCGTACGTCTCGCTCAACGAGGTCAAGTTCAGCCCCACCGCCTCGGCTATTGACTTCTCCAACCTCATCGAGAACGCAAGCCAAGTAGCTCAAGACCGCGCCCTCTCCGACCTCATCAAGCGAGCATCGAGCAAGGCCGACATCTTCTGCTACGGCCCCCTCGGAACGCTCAACGCCACCTCGAACACGGAGAACGGCTGGTATCGCCCAAACCGTGACGGCAACATCACCTTCACGCCCTCCTACACCCCCGTCCTCGAAGTGACCGACATCCAAGTCGGCTGGGGCCCAGGCGATGGCCTGCAGGAAATCACCATCTCATCGAGCAACGTCGCCATCGACCGCTACCAGTTCATCCTCACCGCCCCTACAACGCTGGGCCTCTACTTCGGCTCGCTCGGCATCGCTGGGGCTCGCTGGGGGTATCAGTCGAACATGTGGTGTCAATACACCTACATCAACGGCTGGTTCAACACCTTTACCACCGCCACCTCCGCAGCAGGCGCTACCACCCTGCACGTCACGGACACGCTGGGCCTCTACCCTGGCATGACCTTCACCATCTGGGATGGCATGAACGACGAGGTAGTCACGGTCGCCTCAGTCACCGCAACGACCATCACCCTCGCCAGCCCGACGCAGTACCCCCACGGATCCGGCGTGAACGTCTCCACAATGCCTGCCGCTATCAAGCAGGCGGTCATCCACTTCATCGTGGCGATGGTCAAGGAGCGCGGTCAGGGCGGTCTGGTCATCAACGACATCGGCGAGCCCTCGGCTATCTCGGCCCGTAGCGAGACCTCCTATGAGGACGAGCTGCGCGGAGAGGTGTTGCTTGAGCCCTTCAAGGTCATCAGTGGTCGCCAATGAGCCGCGAGACAGTACGCACCCAGTTCGTCAACTACCTCAACGCCGCAGGCATCACCAACCTCGGAAGCGTCAAGACCTTCCCTGCCAAGTTCACGCCTGAGGGCGAGTTCTACGCCAACGAAGACCCAGGGCATCAGTCCGGCGCTATCGTCTACCCCTACATCGAGAGCCAGCGCGAGAAGCGCATCGAGCTCACGGGCGCTACGGGTGGCGGCAAGGAAATCACCTACGAGGTCGTGTTCACCTGCATCTTCCGCTCGACCAAGCGCAAGACCGAGGACGCTGGCGCAGACGCTGAGGCCTTCATCGACAGTTTCACCAACGCCATCCGCGCCTCGAAGAACTGCGGCGGCAACGGGCCCATCTTCCAGTGGGGCGAAGGCTCCACAAGCGGCGGCGATGACATCGACGTAGTCGTCTACTACCCCAAGCAAATCAACGGATCCGCACAGGTGACGCAGGTGGTCTCCACCGTGCGCGTGTCGGTCATCGAAATCACCGCCTCGAACTCGTACATCTCGTAAGGAGCCCCATGTTCACTTTCACTGACAGCCAAGAGCGCATCTACCCCAACCTGTTAGACGCAGACGGCAACGTCCTCGTCGCTCAGCCTGGACAGTCCTACGCCCTCGCCGCCGACCCTGGCGATGGACGCTGGACGGCAGTAGCCTCTGCTCCTGTAGCACCAGCACCGGCAGAAGCCCCACAGAGCGCCCCAGAAGCCCCTGTAGCGCCCGAAGTCACCCCGACCGACCCAACCCCTAGCAACTAAGGAACCATCATGGCAGGCCCATTTCTCACAGCCAATAGTTACCTCGGCATGGTCATCGAGACCACCGAGGGAACGCTACCCACGACCGGCACGGTCTACTGGATTCCAGTCTCCTCGCCGCAAATCACCCCGAACCAGATGTTCCTGCGCGACGAAGCCCTCCGCGGCTCGCCCACGACGGTCTATGACCAGGTGCAGGGTGTCCGTCACGATGAGTTCGAGTTCAAGTCGTACCTCTACGCCGACACCTTCCCGACGCTGGTGCGCTCCATCCTCGGATCTACGGACACCGTGACCGGCTCGGGCCCCTACACGCACAAGATTAAGGTGCTAAACACCCCCTCGACCGGCTCACAGCCCCCGACCTACTCCATCCTCGACTTCGACGGCGCTAACTACTTCACCGTCACGGGTGGACAGGCTGACAGCCTCGCCCTGACCTTCGGAGCCGAAGCCGCTGCCGAAGCGACGGTCAAGTACCTGGGCAACCCGTACACGTCCTACACCTCAGCCCCAACCGTGTTCGCTACGCAGAGCCTCTCCGCCGAGCACCTCATCCCTGCCTGGGATACCGCTATCACCATCGGCGGCACGAGCTACACGAACATCACGACCGGCGAACTGACCATCAACCGCAAGACGCAGCCCATCTTCACGCTCGGTACGCAGGCTCCCTACAACCTGTTCGCCGGCCCCATCGAAGTCACCGGCAAGTTCACGATGGTCGTCAACTCCACGGCTGACGTGTTCTCGACCGGCTCCGGCGCTTACGGTCTGACCCGTAGCCCCGAGGCCATTAGCATCACGCTGACCGACCCCAACGACGCTACGAGCAGCACCCAGCACTCGGCGAACTTCACCATGAGCGCGGCGCAGATTCAGAACATCAAGCGCACCCGTGGCAAGGAGTTCACGGAACTGGAAATCGAGTTCACCGCCTCGGCAAACACCACCGACGCTGCGACCGGCTACTCGCCCATCCAGACCACGTTCATCAACGGTCAGTCTGCCGCGTACTAAGAGAATTAAGGGGATTAACAGTGCCACTAGTCGAACTACCTAACGGTCAGTCTGCCATCATCGCCAGCAAAGAGGAGATTACCGAGCGCACGTCTCGGGCCATCTCTCGGGCCTACATGAAGGCAGCCGGAACCGCCGCCAAACTCGCCTCGCTCGGCTTCGACGATGCTGACCCCAAGACCTGGGGCATCTTCGCCGAGATTAGCGACGAAGACCAAGCGAACCTCGACGGCTACCAGGCTGAGCTCATCGTGGGCCTAGTCAAGCAGTGGACACTCGGAGACCTGCCGACCTTAGAGACCGCGTTAGACCTGCCTAAGGCTACGTTTGACGCGCTCTCTGAGGCCTGCGGAGCCGAGTTCAACGGATCTACGCTGAGCACGGAGCCCGACGTAGACCCAAAAGCCCCTACCGCCGCCTCGCCAAACTAAAGGCGGCGCTCGAAGGCAAGACCACCGAGGTTGACCCCGAGGTGCTCGCCTTCTACCGTGAGCACAGGTTCCGCAAGACCTATGGCGGCAGTCACTCCGAGTTCATGGCTCAGCCGGTTCTACTCACCGAGTGGATGCTGGCAGTGGCGGAGATAGAGCGAGAGGTCGCAAATGGCTGAGGTCATCGTCACAGGCATCGTGGACTTCGAGAAGGCGCTCGGGCTCACGAAAGAGAAGGCCAGCCTCGCGGCTCGTCAGTTCGTCACAGAGGGTGGAGACATCATCGCCGACAGCGCGAAGGAGCAATTCCGCGCACGTCCGGCAGGTTCGCGCACCGTGTCACGCACGGGTCGGGTCTACTACAAAGCGTCAGGCCCCTACGCATCCAAGCGACCGAACCCCACCATCCGCACCGGCAACACCCGAAACTCCATCCGCCGCGCCTACGTCCGAGACCTGGGCGCAGGTAAGTGGGAATCAGGAACGGGCCCCAGCACGTTCTACGCGCCCTACGTTGAGTTCGGCACTCGCTACATCCACGCACCAGCCTTCCCCTTCATGGCGAACGGCACACGCAACGCAGAGGACAGGCTCAAGGCACTCGCCGAGCGCGTCTTCCGCGAATCTATCGAATAGGACTGAACAATGGGGATGCTGCCAACAGTTGTAGCCACGCTTCTTGCTGACACTCGTGAATACATGGCGAAGATGGACGAGGCCGGCGCAAAGATGGCTGAGTTCGGCGGCATCGCTGGCGCATCCGGCGCAAAGATGGACAAGTTCGCCAACACAGCCTCGACCGCCGTTCTAGGTGTCGGAGCCGCCATCACCGCCTTCGGTGTGGACAAAGCCTTCCAGTTCCAAGAGGGTCTGGACAAACTGCAGAACCAGGCAGGGCTGACCGCCGACCAAGCCGACAAGCTCGGCAAGGCCATCATGGGCATCTCGAACGCCACGGGGCAGAGCACCACTGACCTCATAAACTCGGCGCTCACCGTCGAGCAGGCCGGCATCAAGGGCAAGAAGGCCACGGATCTACTCAGCACCGCTGCGAAGGCCGCCGTCGTCACGAACGCCTCAGTCGCCGACACCACGCAGGCCATCGTCGCCGCCCAGTCGCTCCAAATCGCTAAGGGCATGAGCGTCCAAGACCTGACCGGCAAACTGGTCGCAGGCTCGCGTGAGTTCGTTGGCGGTCTCCAAGCTGAGGAATCCATGCTCTCGGGGCGCGTCGGTGTGGCACTTGCCAACTACGGGCTCAACCTTTCTACCGTCACCGCCCTGGGCGCTGAGTTTGCTAAGGTCGGCCTCCCCACGAAGTCCATCTCAGCCTTCGCTGGTGGCTTCGCTAGCCTCGAACAGCCCACCACGTCCTACATCAAGAAACTCAACGAAGCCGACCTGAGCCAGAACATCCTTGCCGCCGACCTTCGCAAGGGCAACATAGGTGGGATGCTCGCCTACATCAAAGACCAGGCTGGTGGCTCGGCTGCCAAGTTGTCCGAGATGGTGAACGCCGTGTTCGGTAAGACGGGTGGCGGCGCTGCATCGGATCTAATCAAGAACCTGCAGTCCTTCGTCAACATCCAGCAGCAGGTCGCTGGCTCCGGCTCCGGCTCTCTGAGCAAGGGCTTCGGCGAGGCTAGCAAGCAGCTCGGCGTACAGATGAAGATTATTGAGCAGCAGTTGGTCAACTCTGCTGCCCAGTTCGGTCTTGTCCTGATGCCTTACGTCAAGGACGCGGCGAACCTGCTTACCGGCGCTATGAACTACGTCTCGACGCACAAGGGCGCACAGACTGCGCTAGGCGAGGGTATCGCCACGGCACTCGCCGCAGCCCTCGCAGTCAAGGCCTCGAACATCGGCATCAAGATTGCCGAGGCTTTCGGTGTCGCCGTCGAAGCAGGAACAGCCGCCACTATTGGCGCAGCAGTAGCGACCGGCGTAGGCACGGCGCTCATCGCCTGGAACCTCGGCAAGCCCACGCAGGCATCGTTCAACAAGGCAAGCGCTGAGTGGCAAAAGAACAAGGTCGGCGGCGCTTATGACATCGCAGCCCTGACCATCAACACCCTCGGCGACGCTATTGCTAAAGGCCTGTTCGGTATAACCATTAAGGGCGGCCTCCCTATCCTCGGCCCGAGTTCGCCACGTCGCAACACCCAACTCCCTGGCTACATGGGCTCGGCGAGCGCACCCAAGAAAACCACGCATAAAGTGACTGTCACCGTGCGCGGTCATGGAACGATTGGCAAGTAATGGCTGAGTTCGACGCGGATCTAACTGGCGACAACACCGAGTGGAACATCGAGCTCGACCTCGACCTGCTCGCCCAGAAACTAGCCACGCACCCTGCCTTCGTTAAGGCCCTCGCCATGCACGTCCGAAACGCCCAGACGAAGGACGTGCGCCGGATGGGGAACCTCTACGGAACGACCGCCCAGGCTAAGCCTGCGCCACCCACGACTAAGAGGCGACTGAATTGACACTCGCGACGCTTCCTGCTTTCGACATCTGGATTGCCTTCAACCCGACCGCCTCGGGCGCTACCCTGGCGACGGCGAACCAGCAGGCGCTTCCTGCCTCGGGCGCATCAAACACCTACTGGACGAACGTGTCCAAGTACGTCCGAGACTTCACGACCAAGACGGGAAAACAGCACTACCTTGACCGCGTGGAAGCCGCCACGCTCAAGATGACGCTCAACAACCGCGACGGCTTCTTCACGAACGCCTCGGTCAACGGGCAGAGCGCCGTCATCGCCCCTCGCCTGCCTATTGCGATAATGGGCACTTACAATACTATTTCTTACTCTGTGTATTGGGGCATCATCGACACGGTGACGGAGAAGGTCGCCGACCAGCTCAACTCCGACCTCGACATCGAAGCCTCAGACCTGACCAAGTACCTGAGCCTCAAGTATCTCTACCGCCCCTCGTTCTGGAAGGGCTACGCGCTCTCGGCCTCGACGCGCTCATGGTATCGGTGCTCGAACTACTCCGCCGT
>Ga0316226_1002167_pt1 | contig 19083 bp, 15 predicted proteins | sample TBH18017metaG_FD_206009 | JGI IMG/M metagenome (GOLD analysis project Ga0316226, IMG submission 206009) | Freshwater microbial communities from Trout Bog Lake, Wisconsin, USA - TBH18017 | ecosystem: Environmental > Aquatic > Freshwater > Lake > Hypolimnion/Profundal zone | place: USA: Wisconsin... | reverse complement strand
CATTTTCGTGATCGTCAAAGTGCCACTCCAGCTATTTTCCGTCAACCGATTCCAAGCCAATCGCATGTTCCTGTATTGCAACAACTTCCAATGCAAACCCCCGTCTTTCTGCGCGCTCTATTCAGTTAGATTCTGTCCCCAAAGGCGTGGGACTGAGGGCCGTGGAGGGGATGGTCCCGCTTAAAACCCATCAAATTTGCCCATGTTGGGCAAATCGTCGCGTTATGTTGGGGGTGCTATGATTTTCGGGACTTGGATTGGGCGGCTGGCGCAACGGTCTTGATCCTCACCAGATGCAGTTCGCCGCGATCCAGCAGTTCCCATTGCACCTGGTCGCCCGGCTCCAAACCGATGGCGGCGGCCAGGGCCAGGGGAAAGCTGACGTACATCCGGGGTTTTTGTCCGCGCGAGCGAATGGCCTGCACGCGCAAAGGATAAGTGGCTTCCATATGTTTTGACTTTATGAACGATTTTTCTTGCGTCTTTTAGGCTAGAGTATAGTCTAGCGTCATGTCGAGCTTGATTATTCCCTTTCCCACCGGCCTGCGCCCGCGCCTGCCCACCATCGTGGGCAATGTCGATTACCTGACTTTGTGCCAGCGACTCGAACAAATCGAGAGTCTTTTGCAGGCGAGCGGCTTGGAAGCCGATTTTGTGGAGAAGGCTCTCCAAGACTGGCTCAAGCCCAAGCCGGCCTCCCGGCCTCCCACCGCCTGGCAGCAGCAGCAGTTTCAACTGCGCAGCCGGCGGGCATTGCGCTGCACGATCTTGCGCACGCTGCTGCAAGAGGATTATCGGGGCTTTAGCTGCGCCCTGGCGGGCAGTCCGCTGTATCAGTGGTTTTGTCTGGTGGATGCGCTCGATGAGGTCCGCGTGCCTTCCAAGAGCGAGTTGCAACGTTTCGCCCACTGGCTGGATGCGGCGCGGATGCGCCAGATGATGGAGAGACTTTTGCTGGCGGGGATGGATGCAGCCGGCCCGCTGGATTTAAAAGAACCAGTGAACTTGGAGGAGTATTTTGTGGACACGACGGCGCTCAAAGCCAACGTGCATTTTCCCGTGGATTGGGTCTTGTTGCGCGACGCCACGCGCACGCTGATGAAAGCCCTCACGCTCATTCGCCGGGAAGGTTTGAAAGCCCGGATGGAACCGCCGGCCCAGTTTCTGCGGCGGATCAACCGTCTCTGCATTGAGATGACGCACAGCCGGCGTAAACCGGAGAGCCGGAAGGAACGCAAACGGGTTTTGCGGGGGATGAAAAAGCTGGTCAAGGTGGTGGGGCGCCATGCCCGGAAGCATCGGGACCTGCTGGATCAGGAATGGAAGAAAACCGGCTGGACGCGGCGCCAGGCCGAGCAGGTCCTGGGGCGCATCGACCATGTGTTGGAGCTTTTGCAGCGGGGCTTCTTGGGACGGCCGATGCGGGCCAAGGGATTTGCCCACCGGGAGTTGGCCGTGGCCTGGGGAGTATTGACCCACAACTTATGGATGCTGGCGCGGCTTAAAAGAGAAAAGAAAGAACCCGTGCGACAGGCGGCGTAGCGCGGTCTCGAAAGCCTCCACAGACGGAAAAGACAGGAGCGGTGTCGTCAAAATTTGCCCCTTAAGGATTATTTCGATGTCCCAATGTGAATAACTCCCTCGCGGCGCTCCCACCATGCCCCGCGCGGAACATGGAATTTCAAAACAGCTACTTTTGGGACAGAATTTAAGTAGAATAAATGCGGATGCGTTTGGTGCGTTTGATCCGTTTGATCATCGGCTGTGAACATACTTTGCGCCGGCCGGCCCTCAGCATCAATTACAAAAAATCACAATCTTTGGAGTTCAGGAACGGCAAGTCGCCGCCGGCCAAATGGCTGGCCAGCCTTTGTCCGCGGCGCGGATAATCGCCATTCGCTCTTGACCTTGAGGGGGCGGAACCCTAAGCAGTGACCATGAAAATTTGCCTTTTTGGCATCACCGGCATCCCTTTGGGGAACCACAATATCAAGGACGCCCGCCTGGATCAGGTTCATCAATGGGTGGAAGCGCAGAAAAAGTCGTACGCGCAGGTAGTTCTGGCGGATGAGAAGGAAATGGCTGTCTGCGACGCCATCCTCACGAGCCGCGCGGCGTTGAGTGACTTGCTGATGAAGGACTTGGATTTTGTCGAGACCCGGCTGGGACGGGACGCCGGGGAAGCGGAGAAGAAGGTGCTGACAAAGATGGCCGAAGGGTTGGTCAGCGAGACGCCGGTGTACAAGATGGGATTGACGGCGGAGGATTTGACGGCGATTTCGGCGCATAGCTTTGTCACCAGCCGTCCGGTGGTGGTGGCCGGGGAGGGGGAATTGGCGGCGCCGGACGCGCTTCTGGTGAGGGCGTTGGCGGAGAGCGGCTACATTTGTTTTCTGACTGTCGGCGGGAAGGAGAATCGCGCCTGGCCCATCCGCGCCGGCACGACGGCTTGGGAGGCGGCGGGCACGGTGCATACGGATATGCAGAAGGGGTTCATCCGCGCGGAGATCATCAGCTTTGCGGATTTCGCGGCGGCGGGCGGGGAGACGCAGGCCAAGCGGGCGGGAAAAGTCAGGCTGGAATTGAAGACCTACGTGATGCAAGACTACGATGTGGTGAATTTCCGGTTTAACAAATAATTTCCAGACCCGTTCAAGACATTCTTTTGCGATGGAGCGCGGGCATTTTTGGGGTCTATCCAGTGTTGGCATGGAATAGGCTATAAATATTTACTGAAGGGTTGCTTGGGAGCATTTCTTAGAACGGGGCAAAGCTGGAGGTGGCTTGGGGAACCCCGTTCTAAGAACGTCCGCAGAATCGTCTCTCCCACGGCAACCCTTCTTCTTTTTTTCCCCGATTCAGCCGTATTGGGAAGCGTTTTTGTCTTTTGCGTTGGGTCCAGCGCTTTTTAAAAAGTTCTGTTAAGCGCGTGAAAACCACGCAGATGCGCGAAAAATCCCTCACTTTTGGGTTGTATCCAGCCAGAAACGAAGGGGCCATAATACGGATTCGAGGCGAAATAAAGAAGAATGATTAGCATAAGGAATGGGATGCGCGTGGCATGAAACTGGCTGCAAGGAAGGGACGACGGAGAGGTAGTTTGGAGTAAAGATTTTCCGGGCGCGGTTTGCTCGTGAGGTGAGGTGGGGATCGTTGCAGGAAAATGTCGTTCCATGCTCTTTGCCCAAACCGCCTCTCTGTCGGGATTACCGCCAGCCCGGCGCAAGGAGCAGGCCCAAAGCGCCCGGCCAGCCCTTTTACGTCGTCTGCGTTTAGCATTGCGCGCGCCAGGCCGATAGTACATGGATTGAGAGAGACGAGAGGAAGCAGATTGTGGCAGCGAAAGACGACTATTTGATTGATTTACTGGTGGACATGGGGCAAGTGAGCAACGAGCAGCTTGCCGCCGTGCGGGAGGAAACCAGCGCCAACGGCGAAGGCGTGGTGGACACCCTTCTGTCCAAGAAAATCATCCGTCCCGTTGACGTGGCCCAAGCCAAGGCCGCGTACTTCAGTTGCGAGTTCGTCAATCTGAGCGACTTGCGCCTGACTGACGACGTCATTTCCGCCATCCCGCGCCACGTTGCCAAACGCTATCGCGCCGTGCCCGTGGCCAAGCACGACCATACCATCGCTGTCGCTCTGGCGGACCCTTCAGATTTGGACGTTGGCGACACGCTGCAACGGCTGCTCAATGCCGACATTGAATTGCGGGTGGCGACGGACGAAGACATCGAGAACGCGCTCAACAAGTATTACGGGGCGGGGGACGACTCGGTTTCGCAGATGATCCAGGACATCACCGAGGGCGAGGTGGAGGTTGGCCTTCCTGCCAAGAGCGTGGAGGCGGATGATGAGGCGACAGTGGCGGCTGACGCGCCGATCATCAAGCTGGTGAACACATTGATTGTGGAGGCGTTCAAGGCGCGGGCGTCGGATATTCATCTGGAGCCCTTGTCCAAAACGTTCCGTGTGCGCTACCGGATTGACGGCGTGTTGCACGAAATGAAAAGCCCGCCCAAACGGTTGCAGCCGGCGATCATCAGCCGGCTAAAAATCCAGTCCAACATGTCCATCGCGGAACGGCGGATTCCGCAGGACGGACGCATCCAGACACAAGTGGGAGGGAAGTTGATAGACTTGCGCGTGTCGTGCGTGCCAACGATTCACGGGGAAAGCATCGTGATGCGCATATTGGACAAGGAAGGGTTGAAGTTGGGGCTGCCGGAACTGGGTTTTTTCACTGATGACCAGCAGACATTCGAGCGGCTGATTGGACTGCCGGACGGGATATTGCTGGTGACCGGGCCCACCGGTTCCGGCAAGACGACGACGCTTTATTCATGCCTGAATTTCATCAACCGGCCGGACCGCAAAATCATCACGGTGGAGGACCCCGTGGAGTATTTGCTCTCTGGAATCAACCAAGTGCAAGTCAGCGAAACCATCGGGTTGACGTTTGCCATGGCCTTGCGCTCAATGCTGCGCCAGGCGCCCAACGTGATCATGCTGGGTGAAATTCGCGACGTGGAAACGGCGACCATTGCCATCAACGCCTCGCTGACCGGGCATTTGGTTTTCTCGACCTTGCACACCAACGACGCCCCCAGCGCGGTGACGCGATTGATTGACATCGGCGTCAAGCCGTTTCTGGTCGCATCCTCGGTGCGGGCGTTGATGGCGCAGCGGCTTGTTCGCAAAGTTTGCAAGAGGTGCGCCCACCCCTACGAGCCGTCGGAGACGGAACTGCAATCCTTGAACCTGGACGCGAGCAAGACGGCCGGGGCGACGTTCATGCGCGGCAAGGGCTGCAATGATTGCAACAAGACGACCTACCGGGGCCGGTTCGGCATCTTTGAGATTTTTGTCATTGACGATGAAGCGCGCAAATTGATTTATGACCGGGTGCCGTCGTCCGTCTTGCGGGCGCGCGCGCGGGAAATGGGGATGCGCACGTTGCGCGAAGATGGCGCGCGCAAAGTGGTGGCCGGCCTGACCACGGCGGATGAAGTCATCCGCGCCACGGTGGGAGACGTTGATTGATGAAAAGAATGACAGGAGTTTTCTGAACCATGTCCTATTCGATGTCAGATTTGTTGCAGTTGGTCGTGTCGGAAGGCTCGTCGGATTTGCACATTCGCGTGGGCATTCCGCCGGTCATCCGCGTGCATGGCACCCTTCATCGCGTTGACGGGCCGGCGTTGAGGCCGGAAGACAGCGAAGAATTGATGCGGAGCATCACCTCGGAAGACCACATCCAGCACGTGCGCGAACAAGGGGGGGCGGACTTTGGGTTTGCCTTCGGCGACGCCGCGCGGTTCCGCGTGAGCGTTTTCAAGGAAAAGGGCAACTTCGGCTTGGTCCTGCGGCAGATCCCAACCAAGCTGTTGACCCTGGAGGAAATCGGCCTGCCGCGGCAGACCGTCATGTCGCTGCTGTACAAACCGCGCGGTTTGGTGCTGGTCACCGGCCCCACGGGATCGGGCAAAACCACCACCCTGGCCTCAATGATTAACATCATCAACGAGGAACGCGACGACGCCCATATCATCACCATTGAGGACCCGATAGAATACTATCATAAACATAAAAAGGCCGTCGTGACGCAGCGCGAAGTCCACATGGATGTTCCCAGTTTCGCCGAGGCGCTGCGCCGGGCGTTGCGGCAGGATCCGGACGTGATCCTGGTGGGGGAATTGCGAGACCTGGAAACGATGGAGGCAGCCGTGACCGCGGCGGAGACCGGCCACTTGGTTTTTGGCACGCTGCATACCACGGGCGCGGCCAAGACGATAGATCGTCTGGTCAACGCCTTTCCGATCAACCAGCAGGAAACCATCCGCATCCAGTTGTCCACCGTGCTGCAAGCGGTGATCTCGCAATTGTTGATTCCCCGGATTGACAAGCCGGGGCGCGTGGCCGCCTTTGAAATCATGATCAACACGCCCTCGGTGGCGGCGCTCATACGCGACAACAAGACATTCCGCATCCAATCGGACATTCAAACGGGGGCCAAGTACGGGATGCTTACCCTGGACGGGTTTCTCATGGAGAAGTACGTCGCCGGTCTCATTTCGCGAGATGAAGTCATCACCAAGTCGTACGACCCGACGACCATCACGCAGAAACTGCAGGAATGGGAGGCGTCCCAGGCCGAGATGGCCGCGTCCCAGGCTGAAGCGGCTCAATAACCTATGCCCGCCCCCACTTCAAACCCCCTGTTGGATTTAATTCGCGCCCAAGGCCTTTTGGACGATTTGCAATTGGAAGAAGCCATTGAGGAGCACAACCGCAGCGGCAAGCCCTTCCCGGATGTCCTGCAGGACCTTGGCCTTCTGGACATGGACGCGCAATTGCAGTTGATTGCCACGCATCTGGGCACGGAGGTGGTGCAACTGGACCAGCGCGAGTTGACGCCGGAAATTCTCAGCGCCGTGCCGGCCGATGCCGCCCGCATGTATAAGTGCCTGCCGGTGGGGGTTCATGATTCCACCGTGCAACTGGCCATGTGCGACCCCCTTAATCCAACCTTGGTGGATGAGTTGGGCTACGTCATCCGCAAAGAAATCGTGCCGGTGGTGGCAGACCCGGGGGACATCGAACGAGCCATCAGCCGGTACTACGGCGATTCACAATCCAGCGTGGCCGACATCCTCAAGGAACTGGGACAGGACAACGAGATTGCTCGTGAAGCGGCGGCGGTGGCGGCCACCGGGGCGACCGCCGATCTTGAGACGCTCGCCAACGAAACACCGATCATCCGTTTCGTCAATCTGGTGCTTTTTCAAGCCGTTCAGGACCGGGCAAGCGACATCCATTTCGAGCCGTTCGAGAATGAATTCAAAATCCGCTATCGCGTGGACGGAGCGCTCTACGAAATGTCCCCGCCACCCAAACATCTGGCGTTGCCGGTCATCTCCCGCATCAAAGTGATGTCCAACCTGGACATTTCGGAACGGCGGTTGCCGCAGGATGGACGCATCAGCATGCAAATCGCGGGACGGAACATTGACTTGCGCGTTTCGACTCTGCCGACCCAGTTTGGCGAATCGGTCGTGTTGCGCGTGCTGGACCGCTCCGCGGTGAAACTGGACATCAAAACCCTCGGTTTTCCAAAAGCCATTCACGACTATGTGGTGGCGTCCATTCAGCAGCCCAATGGCATCTTTGTCGTCACCGGCCCCACCGGCAGCGGAAAGACGACCACCCTTTATTCCTGCTTGACAAGCATCAACTCCATTGACGCCAAACTGCTCACCGTCGAAGACCCCGTGGAATACGACATTGAAGGGATCATGCAAGTGGCCGTCAATGAGCCGGTCGGGATGACCTTCAGCAAGGCGTTGCGAGCCTTCCTGCGCCAGGACCCGGACATCATCATGCTTGGAGAAATGCGCGATTTGGAAACATCGCAGATCGCCATTCAAGCGTCTCTGACGGGCCATCTTGTGTTGAGCACGCTTCACACCAATGACGCGCCGGGCGCGGTCACGCGGTTGATTGACATGGGGGTCGAACCATTTTTGATCTCTTCCACGCTGATGGCCGTGCTGGCGCAACGGCTGGTCCGCACGGTTTGCAGGAAATGCCGCACCCCCTTCGAGCCGACCGAGACGCAGTTGTCGCTGCTTAATCTTTCCCCGCACGACATCGGCGACAAAGTGTTCTATTACGGGCGCGGATGCGCCGGCTGCAACGACACCGGCTACCGGGGCCGGCGGGGCATATTCGAGTTGCTGGTTGCCTCGGAACCGATCCGGCTGCTTATCAACGAGCGGGCGCCAACGGTGGTCATACGGCAGAAAGCCGTGGAACTGGGCATGGTCACCCTGCGCGAAGACGGCCTTCGCGGCATTTTTGACGGCGACACCACGATCGAGGAAATAGTCAAGTATACCTGAGCCTTATGCCAAAATTCAACTACGTCGCCATGGACTCCCGGGGCAAGGAAACCAAGGGCACATTGGAGGTCGCCAACCAAAACGAAGCCATCGGGCGCATCAAGGAGATGGGGTTTTTCCCCACCAAGGTGGTCGAGGACAAAGGAGGGCCGGCGGGCGGCGGCGCGGTCAGGAAAACCGCGGCCAAAGGAGGCAAAAAAGGCGGCGTCAGCCTCAATTTTCAGATCAAAATACCGGGCTTCAGCGGCAGGGTCAAGTCGAAGGTCCTGACAACCTTCACGCGTCAACTCGCCACCCTGGTGCAGGCGGGCCTGCCGTTGTTGCGCGGCCTGCGGGTGCTGCAAAAGCAGGAGCGCAGCGCCAACCTCAAGAACATCCTCGGCGATCTGGCCGTGTCCATCGAAGGTGGCAGCACTTTTTCAGAGGCCCTGGCCCAGCATCCCAAAGTGTTCAACCGCCTCTTTGTCAACATGGTCAAGGCGGGCGAAATTGGCGGCGTGCTCGAAGTTGTTCTCAAGCGGCTCTCGGAATTCATGGAAAAGGCCCAAAAGATCAAAGGCAAAGTCATCGCCGCCATGTTTTATCCCTGCGCCGTCATGGTCGTGGCCTGCGCCATCATGGGAGTTTTGATGGTCATGGTCATTCCCAAGTTCAAGGAGATTTTTGAGGGCGCGCTGGGCGGCGGCCAGGGGCTGCCCCCATTCACTGTTTTCGTCATGAGCATCAGCTCAGCCGTCAAAGACCATTTTGTGAGAACGATGATTGAAATTGCCGTTGTCTTCGTCATTTTCAACATCCTCATCCGCCTGAAATGGGGCCGCAAGCTCTGGGACAAGTTCAAACTGGTCGTGCCGATCCTTGGCCCCGTTGTGAGCAAGGTGGCCATCTCCCGTTTCACCCGCACATTGGGCACTCTGATCAGCAGCGGCGTGCCTATTTTGCAGGCCCTGACCATCGTCAAGGAAACCTCCGGCAACGTCATCATCGGCAACGCCGTCGCCGCTGTCCATGAAAGCGTCAAGGAAGGCGAAACCATCACCGCGCCGCTGGAAGCCTCCGGCGTCTTTCCGCCCATGGTCATCAGCATGGTGGATGTCGGCGAACAAACCGGCGCCCTGCCGGAGATGTTGATGAAGATAGCTGACAACTACGAGGAGGAAGTGGATAATGCCGTCTCGGCCATGACGTCCCTGCTCGAACCGATCATGATTGTCTTTCTGGCCGTCATCGTCGGCAGCATCGTCATCGCCATGTTTCTGCCGTTGATTCAATTAATGGGATCCATTGGCGAGGATAACAACAAGGGAGGGGGAGCCGCCAAGGAATAAGCCGGTTGATGCCAAACGGTCCGGGCGGCGGCGTGAAGAGGCGGCGTTTTCAAGCGCCGCCGGCACGGCTTTGCGTCAAAAAGAAAAACCCCGCCGTAATGCCGTGTATAAACAGTTCCTTTGAACTGTGGGTAAACAAACAGAGCCGAGTCGGTCGCTTGAGACTTCCAGTGAAGGCCTGTCGGCCACAACCGAGGTTAAGGCTCCTTATGGACTGATTTACGGTTCAAGGACTTTGTTTTTAATCACGAACATGGCAGGGTTAAATGATAAACCCGTCTTTCCAAAGAACGCCCGCGCATTCCCGCGCGGTTGCATATGGCAAACGATGACACCTCCGCACCCATGTTGCAAGTAAAATTTCTTTTTTTCGGGCGCCTGATCGCGCGCGTATTCTGGAAGCTGCCATCGTGTCAGCTTACACAAGGGCGTCGGCTTCGACGGCCTTGGGTTCTTCAATTGGCGGCGCGGCTTGATAAACCTGGCGGAGGTTCTTGATGCCCTTTTCCCAGGCTTGCATGCAGAGTCCGGCGATTATGCCGGCATCTTTTTCCGAGACGCAAAGGGTCAGTGTCTCGTCGAGATCGGCCCATTTTTGACGGCGGGCGGCGCATTCGATCATCCATGCCAGGCCATGCTCGCCGCCGGGAAGGGGCTGCTGGATGGATGGCTCCAGCCCTGCGATTTGGGCCGGAGTGTCCAGGACCGCCATGATGGTGGTGGCGCAGTTTCGCATCCCGTCCAGCCGGATCGCCTCGCGCGCGGACGCCCAGTCCTGGGAGGTGTCGGGGGGGATGTCCACGCGCAAGCCGCGTTCATGGGAAAGCTGCTCCAACGTGTCCATCGGCAAAATGCCGTCCCGCCATTTGGACTCGGCGTAACCGGGGAAAGGGCCTCGCTTGCGGGCCAATTCGGCGGAGGCCATGATTGAGCGGCAGGCGACCATTTCCATGCTCCATCCGGCGAAGTCAGCTGCGGCGGCGCTGTCGTGATCGAGGTGAAGGCGATGCAGGGCTTCCTGAAATCCGACAATGCCCAATCCAACGGCTCGATGCTCAAGGGCATTGAGGCGGGCTTGGGGGGTGGGGTACAAACTCAAATCCACCGCGTTATCCAACATGCGAACGGCGGTGGTGATGGTGCCGGACAACAGCGCCACATCGAGTCCGCCGGTTGTTTCGGAAATGTGCGCCGCGAGATTGATCGCGCCCAGGGGGGCGGCGGCGATTTCCTGGCGCGGGGAACGCAACTCGACGGCGTCCTTGAACCCCATCCAGACCTCCCCGTTCCGCGCGGCCGAGGCGGCGATTTCCCGCCAGAGAGAGGCGGCCTGCATCCGTCTGGCGAAGCGCATGGCGCCCTGCTCGGCCTTGTGCTCATAAGCAAGATAGCGGGTTTGGAATTCGAGGCCGCAACAATCTTGCAGGTCGCCGGTTTCCTGGGGATCGAAGAGGGTCCAGGACGCTTGTTGGCGCACCCGTTGCATGAAGAGGTCGGGCAGCCAGAGTTTCTTGGAATGGAGAGCATCCAAAATGTCGCAGTGCCACGGCTCAATCCTGGAATCGGGCGGATCGTTCTCGCGGAAGCCGGCCAAAGCGGGTTGCGGAGTGCCGGCATGGCGCAGAATCAGGTCCGAGGGAATGAATCGGAAGGTTGAAAGAGCCTCGTAAAAGTCCAGCGCGCGCGTTTCCTGGCTTTGTTTTTCGTTCAGGGCCAGCCCCATGGCGATTCGCATCCAAAAGTACTGCGGCGTTTCCAGGCAGCGGCCATCCTCGCGCAACAGATAACGCTCCCGCAAGGCGTCCAATGACGCGGCGGCAAAAAGCTGATCCCGTTCCGGTTGCAAGCCGCGGGCCAGGCAGTCCGAATCGTATTCCAGCAAGTCCGGGGAGAGGCGGCGCCAGTAATCGCCTTCGTTCAGGAAGCCGTCAAAATGGCGGCGGCACATATCCTCAAACTTTTCCACGTCGCGCTGCCGGGGCAGGGCCTGGCGGTAAAGACTCCTTAACTCCGGCAACAACGGGTCCAATGGGGCCGCGGAAGGACCGGAAGGCTCTTTGATGGCTGTGGAAGGTTTGAGGCGTCCTTCGCGCTGGGCGCGGGCGACGCGGCGTTTTTCGCGGTATAAAATGTAACGGCGCGCCACCTCCAAGTGGCCCGCCAGCATGAGTTGGTTTTCAACGGTGTCCTGGATGCGCTCAACCTCCAATTCCTCGCCCCGGACAGCCCGGCTGAGGACCTGCTCGACAACCTTTCCGGCGCAGTTTTTGGCCGCCTCTTGCGGGTGGCCGGGCAGCGGATCGTCCTGGCCAAGGCCGAGGATGGCCTTGAAGGCGCTTTCAATGGCGAGGAGAATGCGGGCCTCATTGAACTCCTCGATTCGTCCATCGCGCTTGTGGACAAGGAAACGCCTTCCCAGCAACGGGTCCATTCCTTGCATCTGCAATTGGTCTTGCGGTGCATTCATAGGCAGGCCGAGGCAAGGGGGGATTGTCTACCGATAGTGCCCCATTAGACTCGACACACCACATATAGGTCTTTTGGTCCCGGCTTGTCAACGGTTTATTAAGGATTTTTGTAACCTGCATGAACCTGCATTTGCTCCCCGGATCGTGCTTGCGGTCGGGCGGGTTCCCCTTCATTTTGTCGCGGACATGAAAACGTTGTTTCGAGCGGGGTTCCTGGCGCTGGCTGCGGCCATCATTTCGGGTTGTTCTTCCCAGCCCAAGATTTTTTATCACGCGGGGGACGAGGCGTCGCCGGATTTCCTGGCGGGACCCGCAGGGGTCTTGTTGACGAATGTGGACGGCTTCAGCGCCAAATTCACGGCCTCGACCTCCCTGCCCGCAGGGGGGCGGCGCTTGATTTCCGGGGACTTCCTGGGTCGCGAAGGCTCGCTGATTTTCCAGCCCGCAAACCCCGCCAAAGGGAAGCGGGCGCGGAGCGAAGGGGGCATGTTTTTTATCTGGAACGAGAAGGTGCATTCCGGTTATGTGTTGAGCGATCCCTTGCAGGCTTACGCGCCGATTTTCTCCCGCGTCCAACCCACCAACCTGGTGTTCAACACCGTTGGCGCGGCACAGGAGGACGCCAACGGCCATCCCTGCCGCCGCGTCGAGGCGGTGGTGCAATCGTCGGATGGTTCGTCGGCGCTGTTCAAAGTTTGGGAGGCGGAAGACGCCAGGCATTTCCCGGTTCGCATTCAGACGCCGCCAGGCCCCGGTGAAATGACCCTCGATTTTTCCGATCTCCATCTGGAATTGCCTTCCGCCGAACTGTTCAGTCCGCCGGACGGTTTTATGAAGTATGAAACGCCGGTGGCTTTGATGAATGAGTTGATCACCCGCCAGACCGCCCTGTCCAAACAAACTCAAATCGGCCCCATTGAAATTTCGCCCGCAGGCTCCGGCCCCGTGGAAAACTGGCGCCCGACTTCGCCCCAGTAGCCGGCCAGGATTGGGACAGGGTCAATAGCACGACGATAACGCAACCTGTTTTACAGGCTTCCAAATTTTCCATGCGCCCATTGCCCGTCAATCATTGAGGCGGTGACGGGGCCGGTGTGATGCACGGTCGCCGACCATGTTTCTTCCATCTTGCCCTGGAAGGGGATCGCAATCAAATCCGCCAGCCCTTGCTCGAACAGGCCGCCGACTTTCTTGTCCCATCCCAGCGCGCGCGCGCCGTGTTCGGTGGCCATGCGGACGATCGTTTCGGGCGGGACGGCGGGATGCGCGGCGGCGAAGGAGCGCATTTCGGCGAACATGCTCAATTCGGGTTTGGCGCGGCGGGGCGCCAGGACACTGGCCAGGCTGTCGGTGCCCAAGCAGACGTTGACTCCGGCATGGCTGAGCTTCTCGAAGGGGAACGGGGCGTGGCCGAAATAGGCGTGGCTTCGGGGGCAATGCGCCACGCTGGAGCGGGATTCGGCCAGGGCGGCGATGTCGGCGTCGTCAAGGTAGTTGGCGTGAACGGCCAGGAAATTTTCTCCCAGCAGCCCGTACTGGCGGACCTGTTGCACCGGCGTCCGGCGCTGGCAATCCGGCATGTCGCGCTGGTGTTTGAGCCAGTCAAACATAGGTCCGCGTCGTCCCGCGTACATCTCGTGCTCGGCCCGCGATTCGGCCAGGTGCATGGTCACGCGCCAGCGGCGGCGGCGGGCCAGGGCCGCTGTCTCCCGGAGCAGGGCGGGGGTCGTCGAGTAGAGCGCGTGAGGGGAAAGGCCGGCGGAGCCGCGCGCGGAGGAGAGGCCTTTGATCCGGGCGGCGGTCTCGCCGAGAATTTCCGCCGGTTTGCGGCGGCCCGCGACGCCGGTCATTTCCAAAAAGGAAAAGACGCGCAAGGGGGTCGAAGACCAGACATCGGGCAGCAGTTCCGGCACGGCTTCAATGTCGGCCACCGTCGTCGCGCCGGTTCGCGCCAGCATGTTTGCGCCCCGGAGCCAGGCAGCGGCGTAGTCGGTGTAACTGGCGTCCGCTTTGAGCGCCAGCAGGCCCTTGATCCAATCTGGAAATTCTTTCTGGGGCGGCATTCCTGACATGTCGGTGTAATCAAGATGGCAGTGGGCGTTGACCAGGCCCGGCAGCAAGATCACCGGCCCAAGATCAAGGGCAGGTTCCCGGACGCGGGCTGAAAGATCGCGCCACGGACCGACGGCCATGACACGATTTTCGGCCAGCAACACGGCCCCGTTTTCGATGGGGGGCGAGGATATGGGCAGTACGATGCGGGCGCGCAAAAGCATGGAAGAGGGGCCGGGGCGTTCTTTCCGTCCGGCCTGGCGTCACGCGTCGCGCGAGGCGCGGGATTCTTTGGCGTCGGAGCCCGCGACATGTTTGCGCGCCTTGTATTTGCCGTGGCGTTTGCGCAATTGCTGCTCAATTTTCTTCGTCACCAGGTCCATGGCTGCGTAAAGATCGCTGTTGCAATCCACCGCGTACAGGTCCGGCCCCGGCACGGCCAGGCGAATGGCGCAGGTAAACTGGCGTTCCGGCCGTTTCAGGTGGTCGTGTTCGAGTGAAACCCGGGCGCTGGTGCAATAATGGTCCAGATGCTCCAATTTTTCTATTCGGGAAAGGATGTGATCTTCAATCGCTTTGGAGAGGGTGACGTTATGCGTCGTGAGAATGAACTTCATACGAACTAATTTGCTTCATGTATCCGCCGAAATCCAGTTTTTTTGAAAGACGCAAATATCTTTGCCAACGAACGAATATGGGATTTAATCCGTTCGTGCCGACCAAAGTCATATCCGTGGCCAATCAAAAGGGCGGAGTGGGAAAGACCACCACCGCCATCAATCTGGCAGCCTGCATGGCGCATGCGGGGCGGCGGGTTCTGTTGCTGGACATGGACCCCCAAGCCAATGCGACCAGCGGCCTCGGCTTGGAAAAAACCGAGGGGGCCAGCGCCTACCGCCCTTTGCTGGGCGAGGGTTCGCTGTTGGACAAAATCCGCCCCACCGCCTTTGAACGGCTGGAAATCATCCCAAGCGAGGTGGACATGTGCGGGGCGGAGGTGGAAATCGCGCGGGCCGAAAACCATCTGCGCCGCCTGGCCGATCTGCTGCGGCCGATGGCGGATGGCGGGCGGCATGATTTTATTGTGATTGACTGTCCGCCGTCCCTGGGCATTTTGACGCTCAACGCCTTCGCCGCGTCGGACTTTCTGCTCATTCCCCTGCAATGCGAGTACTACGCGCTTGAAGGCATTTCCATGAGCCACAAGGTCCTGAGCCAGGTGCGCGGTTCGGGCATCAACCCGCGGCTGGAGTTGCTGGGCGTGGTGATGACGATGTTCGACGCGCGCACGCGGCTCTCGGCCCAGGTGGTCGGCGAAGTGCGGCGGCATTTCGGCCAACAGGTGTTTGACACGGTCATCCCGCGCGCAACCCGGCTGGCTGAGGCGCCCAGCTTCGGCAAGCCCATCATCCATTACGACAAGTCCAGCGCGGGCGCGGCGGCCTACGAATTGTTCACGGGCGAGGTTCTCAGGAGAATCGAGTCCGCGAATCACTAGGGGGCCGTTCTCAGGCAATCCAGCGCCGCCGCCACCACTTGTCCCGTTTCGATGCCGCGCAGGCAGCGGAGATCAATGGGACACTCGCGCCGGAAACAGGGGGCGCACGGCGCGCGGCCCCGCGCGACTCTCGCGCGCGCGGAAAAAACCGGCCCGGTCAGTTCCGGTGACGTGCTGCCAAACACCGCCGCCACCGCCGCGCCCGCGGCGGCCGCCAGGTGCATCGGCCCCGTGTCATTTGTCAATACTAAATCGCACGCCTTCAACGCCGCCGCCAGCTCCCGCAGACTGGTTTTTCCCGCCAGGTTCAGCGCCGGTTCTCCCGTCGCGCGCCCGATGTCCCCGGCGATCTTCTCCGCCAGGGCGCGCTCGTTCGCGCCTCCAAAAAGGACCCACCGGCAGCGGGTCTTTTCGCTCAGCGCCCGGGCCGCCTCGGCGAATCGCTCCGGCGGCCAGCGTTTGGCCGGGCCGTATTCCGCGCCCGGATTCAATCCAAACCACGGACGCCCCGCCGCGCGCGTCAAACCGAATTTGACGCGAGCCTCCTCCGTTTCTTCCGCGCCGATGGCCAGGCGCGGCGCCAACGGCTCCGGCGACGCGCCCAGCGCGGCGGCAAGATGCAAATAATGATGGACGTGATGGGCCGTCGCGGGATAAAGAGCGGGGCCGCCGCCGGATTGAACAAGACGGCGGATTTCTCCGGGAGCGCGTTTGCGCATCGCCATCGCGCCGGGACGCGGCGGGACCGCAAGGGTCAATAACAAAGATCGCCCGGCCCGCGCGGCGCCGACGCGGCAGGGAATCCCCGCCAGCCACGATTCCAGCGCCGACCGGATGGAATTCGGAAAAATCAGCGCGGTGGTGAAGCGTTCTTTCCGCAGCCGCCGTCCAACTTCCCAGACGCTTTCCGAAGGGGAAAATGTCAGCACCCGGTCCGCGAACGGCTGGCGCGCCCAGAGACTGCCGAGCTTTTCCGGCGACAGCAGGGTGATGCGCGCCTGGGGCCTGGCCTGGCGGAGGCGGATCAAGGCCGGCGTGCTCATCACCGCGTCTCCCAGCCAGTTGAGGCCCCGCACCAGGATGTTTTCGGTCGCGGCGGGCATGTCAGTGGAGGCAGATTTTCCGGACGCAATCGTCAAAATCCTGCGCCCCGCTCAGGATTTTGATTTCGACGCGCATAAAGTATATGGGCAGGTCGCGCCGCTCCAGTTTCGGAAACCGGACGGCGTCCTTTTGGGTCGTGATGATGACATCGGCCTGTCGTTTTTTTCCGCGGTTGATCGCGTTGAGAATTTCCTGCTGGGTGAAGCGGTGATGGTCCGCGAACCGCTTGGAATAAACAAGTTCCCGGCAAAGTTTCACCAGGCTTTGCTCAAAACTATCCGGCTGCGCGATCCCGCTCAAGCTGGCCAGCCGCATTTCCCGGACAAAATCCAGCCCCTTCCTTTCCCCGGTGAAAACATCCTCGAAATACAGCGGCGCGTGAATGCACTCGATGATCCCGGCGGACGGATTGTAGCGGCTGATGCGCTCCCGCAACGCCGCCGTGTTCCCGTCGCTCTTGGTGATGAACACAACGTGGGCGCGCATGAGGTGCGACGCCGGCTCGCGCAAGGTGCCGCGGGGAAACAAATGCTCGTTGCCGAAGGGCTGCTGGCAGTCCACCAAGACGACATCCTGCCGCCGCCCCGCAAGGCGCCAATACTGAAAACCGTCGTCCAGCAGCAGCGTGTCGCACCCGTAATGCTCAATCGCGTAGCGCCCGCTCTTGACGCGATTCTTGTCCACCAGGACCACGACATCCTTGAGGTTGGACGCCAGCATGTAAGGTTCGTCCCCCGCCGTGTCGGAATCCAGGAGGAGGTTTTTGCCGTCGGAAACGACCCGGGGCGGCGTGCTGTCCTCGCGCAGCAGCAACTTGTTCAGAAACGCCTCTCCCAGCGGCTGAGGACGCGAGCGATACCCGCGGGAAAGGATCGCCACCGTGCGCCCCTGCCGTTGCAATTCCCGCGCGAACTTCTCCACCACCGGCGTCTTGCCTGTCCCGCCAAAAGTCAGGTTCCCGATGGCGATGACCTGGATGCCCAGCGTTGAATCGCGGATCAGGCGGGCCCGGATGCAAAAGCGGTGGATGTTAAGAGCGATTTGATAAACCTTGGAAAGGCCGAACAAAAGCGAGCGAATCAGCGCCGCCCGTTTGCCGCGGCGCTGTTCAAAGATAATTTCCAGGAACGGCCCTTCAATCGCCTCCGTCCAAGCTCGAATAGTCTGGCGCATGTAAGCATCCATTCTGCCCCTTGCTCCCCGCCCCCGCAAGGTCGCGGATAAATTTTCTCACCCCTCCCTCCATTTCCATTCCCTCCCAATCCCTGGCTGAGCCTTGTCCGATTCGGCGCCGTTTTCTTAAGAATGGCGGAGAGCGTTGCAGGCGTGTTTTACCGTGTTTTACCGTGTTTGGGCGTGTTTGGGCGCGACTGGATGCGAAGGCGGAAGGCTATAGGCTAAAGTTAAGGCAATATGTGGGGCCATTTTATCCTTCATCCTTCATCCTTCCGCCTTCGTCTTTTTGCCTTCAGCCCCCCTCGTCCCGCCGCGGTTCCGGGCGGCATGGCTTTTAAAATGTCAAAGATCAAGGGGCGCGGGGGCGCCCCAACGCCGGCATGTTACCACGTTTTTATGTTTGTGCAATTATTTTTGTTGCATTATTATTTTTTTGCACTATTTTGTGGGAATGAAAGCTTGCGAACTTGCAACGCGGGCCGCGGCGGCCGCCGCGGCGGTTTCCATGACGGTGGCGAAGGGGCGGCCCGGACGGGGGCGCACGGGGAAGATCGCGCGGCTGCCGCACGCGGTCCGCGAGGCGCTCAACGAGCGCCTGAGGGACGGGCAGGCTGAGGGGGAAATCCTGCCCTGGCTGAATTCTTTGCCGGAGGCGCGGGGGGTTCTGCAAAGGCATTTTGACGGCTCGCCGATCAGCGGGCAGAATCTTTCGCGGTGGCGTTGCGGCGGTTATGAGGGGTGGCTGGCGAATCAGCAGGCCAGGGAGGCCATTGCGACCATGTCGGCGGCGTGCCGGAATATCAGCCGGGAGGAGCGGGATGACTTGACCGACCGGCTTGCTCTTGTGCTGACGGCGCGGATGGTGGTGGAATTGAGGAAATTTGACGAGATGCCGGAGGGGCCTTTGAAGTCGGCGGCCTGGCGGGAGCTTGTCGGGTCGCTGCTGGTTTTGCGGCGGAGCGATTATTACGCGCAGAAGTCGCGGGGGGAGCGGGGGAAGCTCAAGAAGGAGCCTGCGAAGGGGTCTCCTCTTTGCGCCCAGGAGCAGGAGGAGCAGTTCAATCGGGTTATGGGGCTGGGCGGCCCGCATTGGAATAATTTCACCAAACAGTGGGAGGGGGAGGGGGCGGCGGAAATGACGGAGAAGGAGGAGGTGGAGCGGCTTGTGCGCCAGGAGCTTCGCCGCCGCAAAGCCGCCGCCGCCGGCCTGCCGCCGCCCGTAAACCCTGAAAAAACAGTTGGAGCCGCGGATGAACATGGATAGACACGGATCAGGATTTAAATTACGCGACCGATTGCTGCCTTACCAGCGGCATTGGGTCAACGATGGTTCCCGCTGGAAGTTCGGCCTGATGGCGCGGCAGGTTGGGAAGGATTTTTCCTCTGGTTTTGAGGGCATAGCCGATTGCGCTTCGGCGGAAAGGGCCGGACGGAGAATAGACTGGCTGATTGCCGCGCCGAGCGAGCGGCAGTCGCTGGAGTCGCTCGGAAAATGGAAGCGGTGGGCTGAGATGTTCAAAATCGCCATTGCCGGTGATGAGGAGTTGCGGGAGGGG
>Ga0316226_1002163_pt1 | contig 19136 bp, 18 predicted proteins | sample TBH18017metaG_FD_206009 | JGI IMG/M metagenome (GOLD analysis project Ga0316226, IMG submission 206009) | Freshwater microbial communities from Trout Bog Lake, Wisconsin, USA - TBH18017 | ecosystem: Environmental > Aquatic > Freshwater > Lake > Hypolimnion/Profundal zone | place: USA: Wisconsin... | reverse complement strand
CCCCCCCCCGGCACCGGCTTCGGTTGCAACACCGGCTTCGGTTTCAATAACACAAAGCGCCGGGACGGCGCCGCGCACTTCTCCGCCGGCTCCGCCGACCATGACCACCCCCGTGGTGAGCGGACAGATCATCAAAGTGCCCTCTGCTGAAGAATTGAAGAAGGGGGCGAAGATCGAGGTCATCACCAACACCGCCACCAACAGCCCGTAAACGCGGGCGGCTTGGGCATAAACTTTCCAGCATGATGCGCGCGGGCACTTGTTTTGCGGGCGGTCTGAGGCCGCTGGTTTTGGCTGGTGTTTTGTTTTCCATGATTCTGCCGGTTTCGGCCGCGCCCGGCGCGCATCGCTGGTCCACGAATTGGACCGCGCTTTTTGACGGGAAATCCCTGTCCCATTGGGCGGTGACCGATTTTTCCGGCCACGGCCCGGTCACGGTCGAGGCGGGGCAAATCAAAATCGCCGCGGGTGACGATTTGAGCGGGATCAACTGGACCAACGGGCCGCTGCCCAAAAGCAATTACGAAATCTCCCTCGACGCCGTGAAAGTGGCTGGGGACGATTTTTTTTGCGGGCTGACATTTCCGGTGGGGGATTCGTGGTGCAGCCTGATCGTGGGCGGCTGGGGCGGCCACATAGTCGGGCTGTCCAGCCTGAACGGGCAGGACGCGTCGGAGAACCAAACGACGCGGTCCATGCGGCTGGATAAGGGGCATTGGTATCATATCGTGGTGCGCGTGACGCCCAAGAGGATCGAGGCCTGGCTGGACGACGAGAGAATTGTCAGTGTTTCCATTGTCGGGCGCAAAGTATCGGTGCGGGCGGGAGCCATTTACATGTCGGAACCTTTGGGCGTGGCGACTTACGCGACCACGGCGGAGTTGAAGGATTTCAAATTGCGCCTGCTTGAGAACTGACGCCCCCCAGGCCCCCGGCGCGACCTTTATTCACCCGATCGGATCGGTGATCGAACGGCTGGATTTGGGACGGATGTTTCCGCGCGCGCAACCGCTGGAGATTGAGATTGGCAGCGGCGACGGGGGATTTTTGGCGCAATACGCGGAGCGGCATCCCGAACGAAATTTCATCGGCGTGGAACGGCTGCTGGGACGGTTGCGGAAACTGGACCGGAAGGCCATGAGGCTGGGATTGGCGAACGTCCGGGCGATGCGGATCGAGGCGTCTTATTTTTTGGAACATCTGCTGCCGCCGGGCGCGGCGGTCGCGGCGCATCTCTATTTTCCCGATCCCTGGCCCAAGCGCCGCCATCACAAGCACCGCCTTGTCAACGAACGTTTTCCGCTTCTGGCCTGCCAGGCGCTGGCTGACGGGGGGGTCCTTTACGTCCGCACCGATGACGCCGATTATTTTGGGCGGATGAAAGAGGTGTTCGGGGGCAGTCCCTTGTTTGAGGAAACGGCGACACCGGAGGAATTGGCGGGGACGCTGACCGATTTCGAGAGCGCGTTTCTTAAGCAGGGCATCCAGACTTTGCGCGCGGCATTTCGCAAAATCAAACGTCAATGATCGGGCCGCCGTCATCATCCGGCGGGGGGCGGGGCGGCGGTTTGCCGGCGTGAAATTCCAGACGGGAGGAGCCGCTTTTGGTCAGGGAGTTGAGGATCATCGAAACAATGCTGATGACGAGGGACCCCCAGAACGCCGAGGCAAAGCCGTCCACGTGAAAATTTTTGAGGACCAGGCCGACGGCCCAGAGGAGGAGGGCGTTGATGACGAGCATGAAGAGTCCCAGGGTGAAAATGAGCAGCGGGAGGGACAGGACGACCATGACGGGGCGGACGAAGGCATTGAGCAGGCCGAGGACGAGCGCGGCCAGGAACAGGCCCGACGGCGTGTAATGAATCCCCGGCACGATGAGCGCCGCGATCCAGACCGCCACTATGGTGATGAGCCATCGTTTGAGAAATGACAGCATAATTGGGGCATTTCCGTTGGTTGCAAAAATTGTCCCCGCTTGGAGGGACGCGTTTCAACATCCGGCATTCCGGGCGGAAACTCAAGGTTTTTCCAGCGTCTGTTTAAGTTTTGAGCGCCGGACGTTCCATCACGAACTCGGGTTGCAGGGAAAGCGACTGTTCTGGATAATGCGCGTCTCTATTCCGTGAAGCCGCCCAATCGTCCGCATAACCCGCTTCCCCGGCAATGGCGCGAATGTTCAGCCGTTGCAGCAACTCAACGGTAAAGGGGCGTTTGGAATCTGTGAAGGTGAGGGAGGCCAGGAATTGCCGGCAAATCTTCGAGTTGAGAATCTCGGCAACGACTCGCGCTTCGTTCTCGTTTTCAAACGGCAGGAAATAACAGGTGTCGTCGAATAGAACCGGCTTTCCGCCCACCAGTCCAACCAGGGCGAAACGCGGGGTTCGGTGCAGGCCGGATACCGCGACCTTCCAGGGAGCAAAGGAGTAGTCGCCTATGCCGAAGAGCGCAAAGGGAACCCGTTTGCTGTAAATGGAACTTTTGCGAGCATCGAACAGATGGCGGTGGGAGTCGAGGTAACGCCATGTGCGCGGGGCGGTCTTTGAGATGATTTTGGTGTCTTCGCCGACTCGCCGCTGGGTGACAAGGACAAATCGTTCCGGCTCGATGCGCCCGTTTGCCAGGTCGGAGCATTTTAGCAGGGGAAATAGATAGTCAGATTCGATGCGGACGTCTTCGCCCAGTTTGTTGCGGAGCGGCTCTCCGGCGGTTTGGCGCAGTTCCATGACCGATGCGCAGTCGTGTTTCACACCAGAGCGCCACTGATAGGGGCAAAGCCCTTCCAGATGCTTGAGCCGCCGGTAGGCGTGGATGTCCGCCACCAAATCCTGGCCCGCAAGGCCGAGGGTTGTGGAGCGCCGTCTGGCTGTGAGTTCGTCGAAAACGCCGGCTTCAACAGGCCCGGCCTTGCCGGTGCGCGCGAGCAGGAGGCAGGCGTCCACGGACGCGCCAAAGTGTTTTTTGGCGTCAATGCGATGGAGCGAGGCGCTGGCAATTCTGCCGTCGTTTTGCCACGCGAAGCGCAAGAGTTTTCGGGCGGTGGCTGTTTTGCAAAGCATGGCGATGGCTGCTGTTCGCCCGCGCAGCGCGATTAACAGGCGGATGAGCATCCACTCGGAGATGTCGAAGTTGGATTTGCCGGTGAGGGCCGCGATGCCGCGAAAGCCTTGAAAATTTTCCTTCGCGGGCAGGTTTGAGCCGTTCATCCCGGAAACCGTCGCGTTGGTAACCCACGGCAGATTTCCCATGACAAGAAGCGACCCGCGAATGTCCGCCAGTTCGGTTTCCCAATCGTGTGCAAAGAAATCCTGCTGACCAACGGAGGCGCGCTTCGCCACGCCCGCTTCGGTCAGGGCCGTCTTGGTTTGCGCGACGTAATCCGGGTTGATGTCCCAACCGAGCAGACGGGCTTTGGGGAAGGCTTCTCCTGCGGCGACAAGGAACGCGCCCATGCCGCAAGTTGGCTCCAGGACTGCATCCGCGTTGACGCCGCGCTGAACCAGAAGCGTAGAGACTTCGCGCGCCAGCGCCATGGGCGTTTGAAAATCGCCGAACTCAATCTTGGCGTTGGTTTTCATGCGAGCTGGACAGTGAGAGGGTTTGGCATAAGCCCTGCCCATCATGCGGGCTAGTGTCCGCCATTTCAAACGGATTCGGAGGTTTATTGAGTGGCGGTTTTGCGGTGGGCGGGCCGCCGAATTACAGCCAAAATCGCGCGGATTAGCCCGACAGAATGGATTCGATGAAAAATAAATTGTCTCATTTCATCGGGAGCGCAGATGTATACTATGAATGATGAACCTGGACATGGAATTGGCAAGGGAATATGCCGTCCGGCATTCGGAGCAGGCCTTTGAAACGCTGGTGTCGCGGCATTTCAGCCTGGTTTATTCGTCTGCCCTGCGGCAGATGCGCGATCCCCATTTGGCGGAGGAAATAACCCAGGCGGTTTTTATCATTTTGGCCCGCAAGGCGGGATCGCTTGGGGCAAGAACCATTCTTGCGGGCTGGCTCTACCGCACCACCCGGTTCGCGGCGTCCAACGCGTTAAAAATGCAGTTTCGCCGCCAACGCCGCGAACAGGAGGCGTATATGCAATCGAATCTTGATAAGACTCCAGGGGACGCCGCTTGGGAGGAGTTGTCGCCTTTGCTGGATGAAACGATGGAGCAGTTGGGGCGGACCGATCGCGATGCGCTGGTGCTGCGCTATTTTGAGAACAAGAGCCTGCAGGAGGTTGGGGCGGCATTGGGAGTGGAAGAACGCGCCGCGCAGAAACGGGTGGCGCGGGCGTTGGAAAAGCTCCGCGTTCTCATCACGAAACGCGGCGTGGCGTTGTCGGCGGGGGCGATTGCGGGGGCTGTTTCGGCCCATTCGATTCAAGCCGCCCCGGCGGGTCTGGCGATGACTGTTTCCGCGACGGCAGTAAAAGGGACGGTGGTCGCGGCATCCGTAACCACCCTAGTCAACGGAACCATTCAAATGATTGCAAAGGCGAAACTCATGTGGGCGCTTGGCGCAGGCGTGGCGGCTATTCTCGCGGGCGGGGTGGCTGCCGTGGCTGTCTCTCATATTCGCACGGATGACACGTTGGCGGCGATGGAGATTGCCCGAAAATCCCAGGCTGCGTACGCGGCGCTTTCCAGTTATAGCGACGAAGGAACCGTTGTGGCGACCGGCGGCGGTTCGAGCACCACGACCACTTTTCACATTCGGTTGCAACGTCCCAATCTTTATCGGGTGGATTGGACCGGTACCGGCGGCTTCTACACCAGCGCGGGAGTGGCGTGGAGCGACGGAACAGACAATTTTCTAGTCACCGGAAGGGCCGGAGACGAGGAACCTGCCAAACCGGAGAAAATGCATGACATGCAATTTGCCTTGGGTGCGGCTGGCGGGGTTTCCGCGACCGCCGCCAATACCATACCTCCGATCTTTTTTAAACAAGGCTGGGGCGACCTCTTGGGGCTGGCCGGTTCAGGCCGTCATAAGACAAAAAAGGAGCGTGATGAGAAAGTGGGCGGGGTTGACTGCCAGGTGGTATCCTGTGCGATTGACTCAATGAAATTGCCAGATAATAAGGGTGATACCGTGAAAATCACCATGAAACTTTGGATTGGCAAGCAGGATTATCTGATTCATCAAGTTCAGACCACCGTTGAGCAAAGCAACCTTCCCCCTGTCCAAATCAGCGATAAGCTGGTCGAAAACGCGCTTGCGGAAAAGAACGAACCCGCAACCCCTGAAGCCATGGCTGCCAAGCGAACGGAAATCGAAACCGACACGAAACAAGGAATGAAGTCCGGTAAATTTGTTTTCACCCAGAAGCATGAGAATATTTCCCTGAATCCGAAATTCTCCGCGTCGGATTTTTCCCGGTAAAGCTGGTTTGAACATCAGCTCTGGCTTAACCGCTTCTTGGGTTGGTCGAAGAGGAGGGCGTGGGCTTCGCGGAGGATGGCGGGGATGCGGTCGCGGAAGGGGCTTTGCCGGAGGGCGGAATGAAGTTTTTCATCGTCCACTGAGGCGGCGTTTTGGCCGGGGAACCAGTGGTCGGCCTGGCCGAGGAGGTTGTAGCGCATTTTGCCCCAGCCAACCAGGTCCAGCGATTTGGCGTAGGTCCAAAGTCGGAGGATTTCCAGGATGTTGATTTCGCCGGGAACGTCCACGTACTCCGGCAGGCCCTTGAACCATGATTGACACCAGTCCGGCCCCAGGGCGCGGTCCATTTCGGCGCGCAGGCGGCGCTCAATGGGGGCGGTGATTTCGGCGGCGCGGTCGTAGTGTTCGAGGGCGCGGATGTGTTCGTCGAAATCCTCCGGGCGGGCGGCGCCGCAACTCAGCGTGTGGACTTCCGGCCGGGCCAGGCAATAGAGGTCGTTGAATTGCATGGGGGTGAGGGGGGAGCAGAGTTCGGTCAATTTGGGCGGCGGCTCGTAGAGTTTGCCGCCTTTGTCGTTGGGGCTGATGATGAAGACGCCCATGTCTTGCTGGCGGGCGGCGACAACGGCGGGCCAGTTGAGGTGGTTGACGAAGTACCAGTGCAGGTTGACGTAATCGAATTCCCCGCTTTGGACGGCCTGGAGGATGATGTCGGTGGTGGCGTGGGTGGAAAAGCCGACGAAGCGGACGCGTCCCTCTTTTTGGAGGCGGCGGGCGGCGGCGAGGCAGCCGTTTTTCCTGAGAGACCAGTCGAGGAGTTGACTTTGATTGATGCCGTGCAAGGCCAGGAGGTCCACGTACTCCAGGCCGAGGTAATTCATGGAGCGGTTGAAGATTTTGAGGAATTCGGCGGGATCGGCCTGGGGGGCGACCTTGGTTTGGACGATCATTTGAGAGCGCGGCAACCGGGGCAGGATGCGTCCGAGTTGCATTTCGGAGGTGCCGTAGCCGCGGGCGGTTTCGATATGGTTTATGCCCAATTTTAGGGCACGGTGTACCGTTGCTTCGAGGTTGGCCTGGTTGTCGGCCGGGATTTCCTCCGGGGTTACGTCCTGCCATTTGAATTGATAACGCATCCCGCCGCAGGAGAGGACGGGCATAGCCAGTTCAGTACGACCAAAACGCCGATAATACACGGGGAAACGTATCGCATGGATTGCGCGAGAGCGCAACCGGGCAATTTTTTTTTGGCCGTGGAACGGGACCTGCTTAATGGAATTGGATTGATGGTTAAAGCGCCTGGATGGAAGGGGCGGGGCGCGGGAGAGACAGCGCGAGCAGTTGAGCGGAGTTTGAAGAAAGAACGATGGCGAAGCGCCGATGAGACGGCGCGAGGAACCATGCAAACAGTATGAAACGCAGCGCGGGTCTTGTCATCATGTTTCTGGCTTGCTGGGCGGCAGCCGGCTCCGAACCGGAATGCGTTTACACGTCCGACCTTGGCGCGGCGGTGAAGCTTGGGGGGGAACTGCATGACGCGCTGCCACAAAAATTTTTCGATCAACTGGACGCGCAAACCATCGCCGCGCAGCCGCAGGAATCGCCCATGATCATCCCCGTGACGATCAGCGGCGACAAGCGGGTCCAGAGGCAAGTGGAGCTTTCGGCGGGATTCATTGACCTGGTGAACCACCTTTGCCACGCCAAGGCGATAGACAATGTTCAGTCGGGATATTTCAATCAATACGTCGAGAATCTGTCCCGCGCGTGCGCGACGAACCCCGCGGCGCCGCTTCCGCCCATCGTAGGATCGGGCTACTGGAGCGAGAGGATCATCAACGACCAATTGAGTTATTTCAACCAGATGATAGGGATGATGATGGCTATCAACATGTCCCATCATTATTTGGGCCATTACGCCAAATACGCCACCCAATTGGCCGCGCGCGGCGAGAAGCCGGAGTGCATCAACGATTTTTTGACTCCCGCCGAATGGGAGATTTCGGTGAAGGCCGGCGCCCAGGACGGGCTAACCTGCGCCTTGTCCACCGACGGGCTGCGGGTGATATTTGACGCGCTGGACAAGATGCCGGTTCGTCCGGCGTGGGCGGATTACGTGGCTCCCCGGAACGCAAATTTTAAGAAGTTGGACCATGAATTGGCAACCTACGAGTACGACTTTTTCCACGGCCGGGTGAAAGATTGACGGAACGGATTCAGGGAGCGGCCAGCCAGTTGCCAGCCATTTTTTCGAGGGTTTCCACCCAGCGCGGATGATCGTTCAAGCAGGGGATGAGCGTCAGTTCGCCCCCGCCGGCGGCGCGGAAACTTTCCCGTCCGCGGATGCCGATTTCTTCCAGCGTTTCCAGGCAGTCGGAGACAAACGAGGGGCACATCACCAGCAGTTTGATAACGCCAGCGCGGCCCATGCTTTCCAGGACGAAATCCGTATAAGGCTTGAGCCAGGGGTCGCGGCCGAGGCGGGATTGGAAGGCGACGGAGTATTGGCTTGGGGAAATGCCCGCCGCCTTGACGAAGGCTTGCACGGTGCTGAAGCATTGAGAACGGTAACAGGTCTGGCGCGCGGCGCTCTCGCGCGAACAACAGTCTTCTGCTGTCAAGCAATGGGCGTGGGCGGGGTCCGATTTGCGCAAATGGCGTTCGGGGATGCCGTGAAAACTAAAGAGCAGATGATCGAAGCCCCGCCGCAAGTGATCCGAAGCGCGGGCCACCAGGGCCTGGATGTAATCGGGATGATCGTAAAATGGGGGTGCAACGGAGAGGGACATCTCCGGGGCGGTTTGGGCGATGACTGTCTTGACCCGCTCCACGGCTGTCTCGTAACTGGACATCGCGTAGTGGGGAAAAAGCGGGATGAGCAACACCTGGCGCATTTGTTGGCCGCGCAATGCGGCGATGGCGTTGAGGATGGAAGGGTTTTGGTAGCGCATGGCCAATTCCACCGGCACGGGAAGGCGTTTCTGCAACGCGGCTTGAACCTTTCGGCTGCCAACAACCAGCGGCGAGCCTTCGGGCGTCCAGATTTTCCTGTACGCTTCCGCCGATTGCGCCGGGCGCGAGGGCAAAATGGCGAGATGCACGATGGCCCAGCGAAGCGGGAAAGGGACATCGAGCACGCGGGCATCCATGAGGAATTCGCGCAGGAAGGCCCGGACGTCCGCGACGGAAGTGGAATCGGGAGAGCCGAGGTTGACCAGAAGAATGGCGCGGGAGTTCATGCGGCAAGCGGAGGGGGATTGCGGCTTGAGGCCAGGAAGGTTTGGATTCTTCCGGCGGCGTTGTGAGCGGAGACAATGGAATCGCCCAGGGAAACGCCGTCGCGGGCGTGACCGGCCACGAAGAGGCCCGGGGCCTTGAGTTCCATGTCGCTCATCAGCGTCCTGTATTTGGCGAAGCCGACGTTGTATTGGGGGATGGCCTTTTGATAAACAGCGACGTGCTGAAACACCGGCCTCCCCCGGACGCCCAAAATGACGCGCAGGTCCTGGACCGCGATTTCCACCAGTTCGGCGGGTGTTTTCAACGGCAACGCCGGAGCGCGCGCGCCGCCGATGTAACAGGTGATGGTGACTTCGCCTTCCGGCGCGCGATGGGGAAAGAGGGAGGAGGAAAAAATCGCGCCCAGGATGTTGAAACCTTCCTTTTCCGGTATGAGCATGCCGAATCCGTCCAGCGGATGGGCGACCTCGGCGCGGCGAAAGCCCAGGACAACGGAAGCAACGGGGGGATAATAGATTTCCGCGAGCGAGGCCACATTGAGCGGCGGATCGGTTTGGATCGCCAGGGAGGCCATTTTGTGGCTGGGAAGGGCGAGGAGAACGGCGCTGAAACCGGAGGGAGCGGGGACTGGGCCTTGTTCCCATTCGACGGTCCACCCATCGTCCGCGCGCCGCAAGGCGCGAATGGGGGCGGAAGTTTGGATGTCGCCGTTCAGGCGTGACTGGAGAGTGTCAATCAGCGCCTGCAACCCTTCGTCAAAGGAAAGCTTTTTGGCGTCCTGCTTGGAAACCTCGCCGCGCCGCTTGCGCTCGCGGGCGCCAAGGAACTGCCCCAGGAAGAGGGAACGATAGCGTTGCTCCAGGGCGTGGAGTTTGGGAAAGGCCTGGGAGACGGAAAGGAGGCTGGGATCGCCCGCGTAGACACCGGCCACCAAAGGATTGATGGCGTAATCGAGGAATTCCCGGCCCAGCCGGCGCAGGACGAATTGAGCGATGGATTCCTCGACATCCTTCGGCGCCGGTGGGATGAACGGCTCGGCAAAAACACGGAGCTTGGCCGGGAATGAAAACAGGGGCGTCGTTAGAAAACCGGCCGCGGATTGGGGAATCTCCACGGGCTTTTTGCCGCGCACCACGTATCGCTTGTCGGCGGAGGGATGGGAATAAACCCGGCGCGATTCCAGCCCCAGGTCGCGCACCAGATTGCCAATGACAGGGGAGGTTTCCAGGATGCTGTTGGGGCCGAACTCGGCCAGATAGCCGTCGCGGCGGACGGATTGGATGACGCCGCCGAGGCGCGGGGAGGCTTCGAAGAGGCGGGCGGGGATGCCGCGCTGCTTGAGAAAAAAGGCGGCGGCCAGCCCGGTGATGCCGCCTCCAATGATGGCCGCAGGTTTCATATTGTTTTGGAAAAGCGCCGTTCCGTGGCGGGCGGAAGATAGCGGTCAAAGCGCATGGCGATGTTGCGGATGAAAAGGCGGCCCACGTCGTTGACAACCAGCCCTCCGGCTTCGCGCCGCAAGAGGCCGTCTTGTTCCAGGTCCGACATGGAATCCAATTCGGCGGCGAAGTAGCGGGCAAAATCGGTTCCGAGGTCTTTGGACAGAGCGGCGTAGTCGAGGCTGAGATCGCACATCAATCGCATGATGGCGTGACGGCGAATCATGTCGTCGCCGGTCAAAACGCAGCCCTTGGCGAACGGCTCGCGGCCGGAGTCCAGGGCGGCATAGTATCCCGGCAAGTCCTTGATGTTTTGCCAGTAAACGCCGGCGGCCTGGGAAATGGCCGACAGGCCGAAAGCATAAATGTCCGCGCCGCCCCGGGTGCTGTAACCCTGGAAATTGCGCTGCAAGGTTTTCCGGCGCTGCGCCACGGCCAGTTCGTCCGAGGGGCGGGCGAAGTGGTCCATGCCGATGTAGGTGTAAAGATCGTTTTGGGTCAGCTTCTCGATGACCAATTTTAAGATGTTGAGTTTGGTTTCCGCGCCGGGCAGGGCGTTCTCGTCCTCCAGAATTTTTTGCGCCGGTTTCATCCAGGGCACGTGCGCGTAACTGAAAACCGCCAGGCGGTCCGGCCCCAGCTTGACGATTTCATCCAGCGTTTTGTCGAAGGATTCCACCGTCTGGCGGGGCAGGCCGTAAATCAAATCCAGGTTGATGGAAGAGAAACCGGCGGCGCGCGCCCACTCGATGGTCTGGGCGGTCAGCTCGCGCGGTTGAATGCGGTGGACGGCCGTCTGGACGGAGGGATTGAAATCCTGGACGCCAATGGAAGCGCGGTTGAAACCAGCTTCCCGCAAGGCGGCGATGTGATCGGGGGTCAGGCGGCGCGGGTCCATTTCCACGCCCGCCTCCATGTCGGGCGCGCAGTTGAAAAGCCTGCGGATGGATTGGGCGAGGCGGCGGATTTGAGCGGGGGAAAGAAAAGTGGGCGTGCCGCCGCCCCAATGCAGTTGAACGACCTGGCGTCCGGGATGGATGCGGGCGCGCATCCGCTCCATTTCCTTGTCCAAGTAATCAAGGTAGACATCGCCTTTTTCGCGCTGGGTGGTGATGACCGTGGTGCAGCCGCAAAACCAGCAAAGGGATTCGCAGAACGGGATGTGGAAGTAAAGGGAAAGACCGCGGCTTGAATCCTTCGCGGGGCCGATGTGGGAGGCGACCTTCTCCCAGGAAACTTGATTGCTGAACTGCGTGGCGGGGGGATAGGAAGTGTAACGCGGCCCCGGCACGTTGTATTTTTGCGCCAATGCGATGTTGAAATTGAGTTTGCTCATCGGAAGTTTTGCACCGCGCCTGCCAGCGCTTGAAGGTTTTCCAGTTTGGCATCGGGGGGGACGCCATGACCCAGATTGAAAATGTACCCGTCGCGGCCCCGCATTAATTCGAGCAGGCGGGTGGTTTGCGCCGCCACCGCCTCTGGTTCCGCGCTGCGGAGGAGATCGGGCGCGAGATTGCCCTGGATGGCCACGCGGGCGGGCAGTTGCCGCTTTGCCTCGACCAGGTCGGCCTCGTGGTCTATTCCGATGGCGCGCGCGCCGGTCTCCAGCAGGGATTTCCAATCGCGGACGCCTTTGGCGAAAACAATGACCGGGACCTGCCCGTTGATGGCGGTGACAATCTCCCGCATCCATCGGCCTGAACCGGCGTCGAAATCCTCCGGCGGCAACAGCCCTCCCAAGCTGTCAAATATCTGGACAGCGTCAACTCCGGCAAGGATTTGCATCTGGAGATATTCGATGACCGCCTGGGTCAATGTCTCGCAGAGGACATCCAGCAGCGCACGGTCGCTGCGAAACAGTTGGAGGGCTTGAGCGTGCGCGCCAGCCGCGCCGCCGAGCATGAAGCTGGCAAGCGTCCAGGGCGATCCGGCAAAGCCCAGCATGGCCGCGCGAAGGCCCAGAGCCGGTTTGACCAGGCGGATGGCGTCGGCCACATATTGGAGGCGCTCCGGGACGCCCTGAGTCTTGAGCCGCCGGATGTCGTGGCGGTCGCGCAGGAGAAAATCCATTTCGACGCCGCCGCCATCGCGGAAATTGAAACCCTGGCCCAACGCTTCCGGCACAACCAGGATGTCGCTGAAGATAATCGCCGCGTCGAAATGAAAGCGGCGGACAGGCTGGAGAGTCGCTTCCGCGGCCAGGGCGGGGTTTTGGATGAGTTGGCGGAAGGAGTATTTCTCCTTGAGGGCGCGATACTCCGGGAGACAGCGTCCGGCCTGGCGCATGAGCCAGACGGGAGGACGGTCCACCGGCGAACAATTCAAGGCGTCGAGCATCCGCTGCCGTCCGTGGTCCCGGCCGGCTGGCGCCTCCAAAGGCAGGATGACGGGCAAGGCCCGGTCCGGCTTTGATTCCAGCAAATCACGCATGATAAAAATTTAGCATAGAACGCCGCGCGTTCATTGGCAAACTCTGAACATTTATTGCGCTGGGGGAGGAGGTGTTATGGTTGGCGCAGGCGGATGGCTTCCGCCGCAACGATCTGCGCCAATGACTTTGGTTGTGATCAGGACATGTAAGGGAAACACCCCATAGCGCGCGGGACGCCTCCCAGCCAGCATATCCTCAGAACATGCGGCCGCCGGCTGCATGGGAAACAGAAGGAATATGAAAATGAAAAACAGCAGAATCGTGAGTTTGTTCGCGGTCACCGCCGCGGTTGCAACCGGTTGCACCTTGTCATTCGCGCCCCCAACCGTTTACGTCCCGCCACCCGAGGCGGTGGTGACGGTCGGCGTGCCAGACTCCTACGTCTGGGATGGCGTCGAATTCGTGGGTGTCGTGGGCGGCCAGTATATGTACCTGGGGCCTGGAGGAGCCTGGCTGGTCTGCGAGCCTTTTAGACTCGAACGCTTTCATGGGTGGGAGCGGGGCCATCCAGATTGGCACAGAACCGCCATTCACAATTCCGGACGGAACGCGCGCGGCAGAGCGCCGGCGCGGAAGGAAGAGAAAAGGGACGATCGGAGGTAGGACTGTGAAACCAAAGGGAACCATGCGGGAAAGGCCGGGATGTCATGGGAATGATTGACAGGGAAATCATTCCAAAGCATGGTCTATTATCCATTCCGCTGACAATCATTCCTTTGGACATTTCCTGTTTTGAGGAAGGGCGCGCGTTTACAGCTTTTGCAGGAGATATTGGAGGTCGTCGCCGGAGGCGGGGAGGTTGCCGGAGATGACGGGATATTGGCGGCGCGCCCAGGGTGAAAGGTGGTTGGGCGGCTCGGAGGGCGCTGTCAAACCAAGGATGCGCTCCCATTCGACGCGGTGGACGTGGTCGTAGGATAGGAGCGAGTCCAGGCCGGAACCGTCGCGCAGAATGTGTTTGAGTTTGTCCGCCAGATCGGCGGCTTCTCGGAGGCCGAGGTTCATGCTTTGCATGCCGGCGGGGCTGGTTTGATGGGCGGCGTCGCCCGCCAGCCAGCAGCGGCCCCTGCCGAAATGGTCCGCGAGCTGGCGTTCAAATTGGGCGCGGGCGATCCAGAGGATGTCCTTGATCTCATGCTGAAACCACGGGGCGCGTTCGGCCAGAAAATGGCGCAGGTGATGGATGCTGTTCCGCTCGGTGGGCGGCTCGATGATGATTGGGCGGTCATCGTCATTGAGAAGGGTATCCGCCGCGGATTCGGGGGGGGCGATCTGGAAGCTCCAGCGGCATTTGTTGTTGGACAGCGGCCACAAGACGCTGATTCCGGCATCGTTCGCGACCAGTTTCATTTCATTATCCACCGGTTCGACCGTTTCAATTTCATAGACGCCGTAAATCTCCGGACTCCCGGCCTGGATCAACCCGATCCCAAGTTGCTGGCGCACCAGCGAATTTTTGCCGTCGGCGCCAACGACGAAATGGGCGTGGAGTTGAAAGCTGTCGGGCGCGATGTCTTCAAATTCGGGGTTGGGGTCGCCGCGTTCAGCGGCGGTGACGTTCTCGATGGTGGCTTCGATGCCGTTGGCGCCCTGCTCGATTTTGCGCAGGCGCCGGCGCCACTCAATCTGGACCCCGGCGGCGTGAAGCTCCTCTTCGAGCAATTCCTCCAGGAGGAACTGCCCCAGAACCATGACGAACGGATGGTAACTGGGAAGATCGGCCAGCTTGATTTGGGCGCGGCGCTCCGCTCCGTCGTAAAGGCCAATCGTATCGAGGCGGCGTCCCAACCCAATGACATCGTCCACGATGCCGGCCTGTTCCAGGATGCAAAGGCTGGCCGGATGCAGGGCGCAAGCATAACTATGCACGGCGGTGCGGTATTTCTGGTCCATGATGCGCGTGGCCACACCTTGTCGTTTTAACAGGAGCGCGGTCAACATGCCGACAGGACCGGCTCCCACCACCAGGACTTCGGTTTGATCGTTGTTTTGCACTGGTTGCAGTATATATGAGACACTTTCCATTGTCCAGAAAATTTCATACTAAAGATTAGATTTTATTGTGCTTGCAGGTAATCGGACTTTAAATAATGAGGCAGGATTCAAAACCGGGGTGCGCCCCGGATTGGGCTTGAAAGCGGGTTTGCATTTCTCCGCCGCCAGTCCACAATGGCCCGTGATGCGACGGTTTTTCATTGCGCTTGCGATTTCGCTTCTGCTCGCGCCTGTTATCCAGGCGGGCGAGGGGAGGGTTGTCAAAGTGCTGCCCCAGCTTCTGGACCAGCATGGCCGCCATACTCTCTCACCCAGTCTTTACGAGCGGGACGCCTACCAGTTTCATCTGCGCAAAACCCCCTCGGCCCGCGCAGGCGCGCGTCTGGCTGTCCAGTGGAAGGCGAAGAAAGTGGACTGGGCCAAGCTTACGTTGCGGGCTGAAATGCGCTGTCTGCTGGGGGATAAGCTTCACTCCGTGACCATGGAAAAACCCGCCGTCAAGAGCGGGCGTTTCAGCAGTTGGTCTGAATTCAGGATCGAGGGCGCCGACTACAAAACCTTTGGGCAGATTGTCGCCTGGCGCGTCACGCTCCTGGAAGACGGCCGCCAACTTGGCCAACTGGAATCTTTCCTCTGGTCCGGCGTCCCTTCCGGTCATTGACGCCGCAACGCCTCCAGAACCTTCTCCAACGCCTCTTCAACCTTGACCGGCGTCATCGTTCCGCCCCGGATTTTCAATTCCACTTCCCCCTTGGCCAGGGATTTTTCCCCAATGCCGACGCGGATCGGGAACCCGATCAACTCCGAATCCTTGAATTTGAAGCCGGGCCGTTCGTCGCGGTCGTCCAGAATAACCTCCACGCCGCGCGCGATTAACCCGTCGTAAAGTTGCACGGCCAGCTTCATCACGGCGCTGTCGGGCGCGACGTTCAGTGGCGTCAGACACACCGTGTAGGGCGCGACGCTGATGGGCCAGATGATGCCGTCCTTGTCGTTGCATTGTTCGATGATGGCCTGGAGCGTTCGCGTCACGCCGATGCCGTAGCAACCCATGATGGCGGGAACCTTTTTGCCGGATTCGTCGAGAAAACAGGCGTTGAAAGCCTCGCTGTATTTGACGCCGAGTTTGAAAACGTGGCCGACCTCGATCGCGCGCCGGATTTGCAGGGGCTGGCCGCATTTCGGGCACGGTTCGCCCGCCTGCGCCAGGCGCAAGTCGCTCCATTTCTTGACGGTGATGTCGCGGGCGACGTCAACTTGGCGCAGATGAAAACCATCCTCGTTCGCGCCGGTGGTCATGTTCGCGGCCCCGCGCAGCATCTCGTCCGCGTACACGGGCAAATCCGCCACGCCCACCGCTCCGAGGCTGCCGGGGCGCGCCTTCAACGCCGCCACAATTTCCTCCGCCTCGGCAGGGCGAAACGTGGCCGTGCCCAACAGGCCCGTCAGCTTCGCTTCGTTGAGTTGATGATCGCCGCGCATCAGGATCAGCGCCGGTTTGTTCTCGACGATATAGACCAGCGTCTTGATCTGGCGGGTGGCCGGGACGTTGAAAGGAGGACGCGTCAGATTTTCAATGGTCGTCACGCCCGGCGTCGCGAATTTTTCCGGGCCGCCGCCGGAGGCCGTTTCAGTCGGAGTCGCGCGGCTGGAGGCTTTTTCGACGTTGGCGGCGTAATGGCACTGTTCGCACCAGGCCACTTCGTTTTCCCCTGTTTCCGCGGGCACCATGAACTCGTGCGAAAATTTTCCCGCCATCACCCCGGTGTCCGCCTCCACCGCCATCGTCTTGAGGCCGCACCGCTGGAAAATGCGCGCGTAAGCGTCATACATCTTTTGGTAGCTGATTTGCGCCGCCTCGTCGCTTGCGTCGAAGCTGTAAGCGTCCTTCATCACGAACTCCTTGGCGCGCATCAGGCCGAAGCGGGGGCGGATTTCGTCGCGGAACTTCGTCTGGATTTGGTAAAAATTCTTCGGCAACTGCCGGTAGGAACTCAGCTCGCCGGCCGCCAGCGTGGTGACGACCTCCTCGTGAGTCGGCCCCAGGATCCATTCCTTTTTGGCGTGGTCGCGGACCTTGAAAAGGACGCCCTGGGCGGTTTCGTAGCGGCCGCTTTGCTGCCAGATTTCAGGCGGTTGCAGCGCGGGCATGAGGATTTCCAGCGCGCCGGCCCGGTCCATTTCCTCGCGCACGATCCGCTCGACCTTGCGCAAGACGCGCAGTCCCAGCGGCAGGAAGGTGTACAGGCCGCCGGTAAGCTTGCGCGCCAAGCCGGCCCGCAAGAGCAGCTTGTGCGAAAGGATTTCGGCTTCGGCCGGGGTTTCTTTAAGAGTCGGGATGAATGTCTGGCTCCAACGCATGGGGATGGATAACAAATCCACCCCCGGCTTCGCAAGATGAAATCACACCAGTTCCGGCTCCTCGATTTTCCCCGGCGGCGGCGCCAGCGGCGTCCCGTCCGGCGCTTCGGGGTATTCGAAAATCTTCCCCTCAAAATTGCGGATGATGACGCGGTCCTTGTTGCGGCTGAGAATGTAATCGGGGTTGATCGGCACCTTGCCGCCGCCGCCGGGAGCGTCAATCACATATTGCGGCGCCGCGTAGCCGCTGGTGTGGCCGCGCAGGCTTTCCATGATCTCCAGCCCCCGGCGCACGCTGGAGCGCAAATGGGCCGACCCTGAAATCAAATCGCACTGATAGATATAATAGGGCTTGACCCGGCACATCAGCAATTTTTGCATCAGCGCCCGCATCACAACCGGGGCGTCGTTGACTTCTCGCAGCAAAACCGTCTGATTCCCCAGGGGAATGCCCGCGTCCGCCAGCCGTCCGAGGGCGTTCCGCGCCTCCGTCGTCAATTCGCGGGGGTGGTTGGAGTGGATGCTGATGAACAGCGGGTGATGCTTGCGCAACGTCGCGCACAACTCCGGCGTGACCCGCTGCGGCAGGAAGATCGGAATGCGCGTGCCGATCCGCAGAAACTCGACGTGCGGAATGGCCCTCAGCCGGCCCAGGAGATAATCCAGCTTGTCGTCGCCCAGCAGGAGCGGGTCGCCCCCGCTCAAGAGCACGTCGCGGATTTCGGGATGCCGGCTGACGTATTCAATCTGGCGCTCGAACTCCGGGTGAAAATCGTAGCCGGTCGCGTTGCTCACCATGCGGGAGCGCGTGCAATAGCGGCAATAGGCCGCGCACCGGTCCGTCACCAGAAAAAGCACCCGGTCCGGGTAGCGATGCACCAGGCCCGGCACGGGCGAATGAGTGTCTTCGCCGCAAGGATCGCTCATCTCCCAGGGCGCGGTGTGAGTTTCCTCCACGCGCGGCACGACCTGGCGGCGGATGGGGCAATTTTCGTCCCCCCCGTCAATCAGGTTGAAGAAATAAGGCGTGATGGCCAGGGCCAGTTTGTGATTGGCCAGGACCGTTCCCTCGAACTCCTCCGGCGTGAGCGTCGGCAGGAACCGCTGTAGTTTTTCCAGCGAGGTGATGCGATTTTTAAGCTGCCAGCGCCAGTCATTCCAATCGGTGTCGGAGACATCGTTCCAGAAGCCCCTGCCGGCGGAATGGAATTGTTTCAAGGAATGGAAAAGGGCGGAGTCAGGTTCCCCCCCCTCCGCCAGCCCGTCGCATGAATGACTTTGCATTTTCTGGCACTATAAGATTGATCGAAAATGTGTCAAGGCGGGGCAAACGAGGTTTGGCGTTCGAACCGCGGCATGGGCCAGCGGCCAAAGGGTTTATGTATTTTGGACGGGGGATGGGAGGCGTTGCGTTCTCTCTCCAACCCGCCGGGATGCCCATGCCCCATAAACAGCCGACTCACTCAAATCATTTCACGGGTGTAATCATTAACAAGGCAAGTGAGACGCAAGGAAATGGGCGCAGCGGGTTTCCGCGGATGGATTTGTTTGGGCTTTCGGAAGCGAGATCGTGGATCACATTGGATGAGAAGAAAATCAGGAAATTTTTTCTACATGCCGCCGGGGCATGGGCACGAGAGACGCAAGCGAAATCTTCGCTACCTGATGCTTGCAATCATTGTGGGCGTCGTCGCCTCCAGCCTGTTTGTCGCATTTTATTACCTTTTTGAAGGCCCGAACCCCGTCATGGAGCTTCCAGTCCCGCCATCCGTCGTGGAGAAGCGGCTGTCATGGAGCATAACCCCCGGCGGGATTCCGAGCTTCCCAATATCAGCCCCCAATTTCACAAGGCCAGGATTCTTCAAGGCGTACAATTATGACAGAAGCTGAAGCCGTCAGCATCATGCGCAATCACTTGGAAGGTCTGTTTCCAAAGGTCTGTCCAAGCTGCAAACGTTTTTTTGCGACGCTCCAGGAATACTTGCAGATCACCCAGCATCTTGGCCCGGCGATGCCTTATGACGCGGATTCGGGCGATTGGAGACCCTTGCGCCCATTGGGGACGATGACGTTCGCCAATTGCCCCTGCAAAAACACGCTGGTTCTCAGTTCGGAAGGCATGCCGATAGTGCGGTACTGGTCCTTATTGCGATGGGCCAGGATCGAGACTCACAGGCGGGGGGTGACACCGCAAGAATTGTTCAATCATATTCGCGACGAGATATGCAAACAGGTTCTGACCGAGCCATGCCAGCTTGCAAGGGGTTGAAAAGAGGGGGTTGGAAAATGAT
>Ga0316226_1002155_pt1 | contig 19207 bp, 19 predicted proteins | sample TBH18017metaG_FD_206009 | JGI IMG/M metagenome (GOLD analysis project Ga0316226, IMG submission 206009) | Freshwater microbial communities from Trout Bog Lake, Wisconsin, USA - TBH18017 | ecosystem: Environmental > Aquatic > Freshwater > Lake > Hypolimnion/Profundal zone | place: USA: Wisconsin... | reverse complement strand
GTCAACCAAATATTCGGCTTCGATCAAGGTCAGCTTCTTTTCATACAATGGGCGAATCACGTTGCCGGCCCAGCGGGCGAAGAGCGGGGTTTGGTTGGTTCCGCCCTGGCCCCAAACATACGCCATGGCATCGATCAAATTGTCCACCAGCACCGCTGGGTCAGCCATTTGTCGCTGGCGGACCAAGTTGTACGACACGACCCAGTCGTCCTGGCGCAAGTCGATGGGGATAATCGGGACTTGGAGAATATCATCGTTCCACGCCAGCCACTCAATGAGGTTGTCGTACAGCGAGCCGTGAGGATCGAGCACGAGCAGGCCACATTTGCTCTGGTGCCAGTTTTTTATGTCCTGCCGAATCAGGTTTTCCAGGAACTTGCTCTTGCCGGTCCCGGTGCCACCGCAAACGTACAAATGTTTGTCGCGCTCGGTGCGGGGGAAGAGGAGGGCGGCATTGCTGCCGGCGAGTCGGCCAAGTTGAAGGTCGTTACCTGGTGGTTCGTTCATGGTTAATGGGCGTCATGATTCCAACACGCGGTCAGCCTGCCCGCCACGGGGGAACTGGGCAAGAGGAAATGTGACGCGCTCCGTGGTAAACTTCGATTTGGATACCAGCACCTCCCCACAAACCGAAAGGAACACCATGAAGTCCCTTGATTTATTTCTTAACCGCGTGATCCACGGCGATTGCGTAACCGTTTTGCCCAAGCTGCCCGACGAGAGCATTGATCTCGTCGTCACCGACCCGCCGTATTTGGTGAACTACCGTCCGCGCGATGGCCGGCGGTGCGACGGCGACAACACCGATTATTGGCTCGTCCCGACCTTCCGCGAACTCCATCGCCTCCTCAAACCGAATTCGTTTTGCGTGAGCTTCTACGGCTGGCCGTGGATTGATCGCTTCATGACCGCATGGAAGGGTTGCGGTTTTCGCCCCGTGAGCCACCTGGTCTGGGTGAAATCTCATTGCTCGCGAAGCGGCTACACCGACGGCTTTCACGAGGCCGGATTCTTGCTCGCAAAGGGGCGACCTCCCAAACCGGAGATCCCGCTCCGGGATGTGCTCCCGTGGGAGTACACCGGGAACCGATACCACCCAAACGAAAAGCCGGTCATCGCGATTCGTCCGCTGATCGAGACGTATTCAAAACCGGGGGCCATTGTCCTCGACCCATTTGGGGGATCGGGGACAACGGCGCTGGCCGCGAAGGCAGCGAACCGGACTTTCGTCATTATCGAAAAAACCTGGGAACACGCACAAGTCGCTCGACAGCGGATTGAGCGCGCGTGACCTGGCTTTCCACACCTGCCCTCTGGGGCAGGCTTTTTACTCGTGGTAAAATCGTAGCGGAGGCCGCAGTTGTTGCTGCGAGCTTTGTTCCCACAAACCACATATATATAGTATATAGCGAGAAAGGAGTATTTCCCCGGATGAGCGTTCGGAAACTTCCCATTGCCGTGTTGCGGCTCGGCCGCATCGTTGCCACGCCAAATGCCCTGCAATCAGTCGCGGATAGCGAAATCCTGACAGGAATCCAACGGCATCAGGCGGGCGACTGGGGCGATCTTGAAGACGCTGATCGCGTCGCGAACGATGGTGCCTTGGAAAGGGGTGGGCGAATTGTGTCCGCCTACAACGCCACCAACGGCACAAGGTTTTGGATCATCACGGAAGCTGATCGGTCGGTCACGACCGTGTTGCTTCCCATGGACTATTGACCCACGGGCTCGCCTTCCCATGGAAGCCCATCCTTCCGCCATCCGGCGGCTCTGCTTTTTCTGGAAATTGAAGTGCCGTCGGCATTCCAGGAGGAGTATTCAAACTGAAAAATACCCGCTCAAACGGGTTGACGGCAGAAAGAGAGAAACCGTGAATCAAAACAATTCGGGCATGAGTGCCACGATGGCCCTGCTTGACCGAATGAAAGTGGAACTGCCGGAGATCTGGAGCCAAGCTCAGGTCGTCGGAAGTTGGGTGTGGTTGGAATTAAACGTTCCGCCACTCGATAGCATCAAAGCGAAACTGCATGAACTTGGGTTCCATTGGAACCAGGCGCGCAACTGCTGGCAGAACCCCTGCGGCAAAAGCCGGCCCCGTTCTGATCGGGACCCCAGGGACATGTACGCCGTCATCCCAGCCGCCGCTGCCTCGATGAATGAGGCGAAACCTGGGACCATCACCCCGAAAGAATTCAAGGTCGTCTCGCTCCGCGAATGCCCGGTGCCGGAGTCAATGCAAACGTGCGAGACGCCGGAGAATGCGGCGGACTACTGGCGGATGCATATTGCCACAAACCGCTACTTCAACCCGGAGTGCGAATGTCTCGCCGCGTTGCTGCTGAACACGCGACGTCGGGTCAAAGGTCACCAGGTCATCTCCATCGGAACGCTGGACACAATCCTCGTGCATCCGCGGGATGTCTTTCGGGGTGCGGTGGTCGCTGCTGCCGCTTCAATCGTGCTCATGCACAATCACCCGAGCGGGGAGCCTCAACCTTCCGAGGGGGACATCAAGGTCACCCGCGACCTGATCCGGGCCGGCCAACTCCTGAAAGTTGAAGTTGTCGATCACGTGATCATGGGGAATCCAAATCATTGTTCGTTGCGCGCATTGGGATATTTTTCGATGTAGGTTTTGCCTGCACCGCTCGATCCCATGCTCCTGATCCAACTCAAAGGCCGCACCATAACGTGCGGTCTCTTTTTATCTCTGCACGCGACGAATGCCAGTATGCTGGCGGCGGGCGGATCGCTCGCATCGGCCTCGCCGAAATTCGTCGAACCCCCCTGGGGGAGGATTCCGGCAGGGGGATCAAGGGGGTCGGGGCACGCCCCTCGGCGCCACACGATTGGCACGGAAAAAACCCCGCTTGGTAGCGGGGTCTTTCCTGGTCGAGCGATTATTCCTCGATCGGGTCGAGATGCTCATTCGCCCTTGAATCGAGTTTGTCCTCGATTTCCGCGATGCGGCTGTAGAGGCGACTCTCGGCCGCATCTATGCGTTCTTCCAGGCGCTCGAACGCTCGGGCGATGGAAATGGCGACGTCGTCGCTGGTCTTGTAAATCATTTGCTCGATTAGTTCGAGATCCTTGCGATCTAAGGCCATGTTGTTATATTATGGCTGATAATTCAAGTCCTGGACTAGAGGGCTTGGGTGGGGAAACCACGTCGGCGGCTTTGCCCCTTGCGAATCACCTGTGTGCCTTTCTGGCCGGCGGTGATTCCGTTTCGGTAGCTCTGGAGAACTTTCTCCGAGACCCATCTGACGATGGATGCCGTGTCCTCGGCTCCCTGGAGCTTCTTGACGAGCTCCTGTTCGAACTGTTCGATGAACGTCATGTTCGTTTTGTGTTAGCTGATAATATTCGACCTTTGTGCGGTGGCGGTCGTTAGCCGTCCCGCACTCTCGGACGCAACACCCGTAGTCAAGGTTGGGCGAGCGCGGTGGAACGTCTTCGACCGGGCTGGGCTGGAACGACCTTGACCGGGTGGTACAATGGAGAGAGGGCGGCGGCGAACGACCCGAGGGGCGTGACGGGGTCAACTTCTCGAAACGACTTGCTCGAACCAGCCTGTTTAATATCTGCGTGCATTCCTTCCTTAACCTGTTAATATTAAAACCGCTATGCCTATTTTTAAGATTCAGAAACATAAGGCCGAGCAATTGGGCCTGGTAAAAGATGGCTTCGGGAGCGAGGCCGAATTGCGAGACTTCTTTGCAGAAAACCTGGAGGAGCTTCTGGGGGTCAGATTCTTGGAAAAGGAATACCAGACGACGGCAGGAGGAAGAATTGACACTCTGGGCTTGGACGAGAACAACTCGCCTGTGATCATCGAGTATAAATGGAAAGAAAACGAAGAGATTCTGGCACAGGGCTTGTCATATTTCGCCTGGCTAAACAAGAACAGAAAGCATTTCGACCTGCTCGCCGAAAGCCGCCTCGGGAAAAACATCGTGGTCAAATGGGACCAGCCGCGCGTAATCCTACTCGCGCAAGGCTTCGGTTCCCGGATAACGGACGCGGTTCAAATATTGAATAACGTCGAACTTATCACGTACACGTTGTACGATGGAAATATTCTCCATCTGGAAAATGAATACAGCCCGTTCCCTGAAACCAGGGTGCCGCACAAAAAGAGCGCTCACGATACAGAGGCAACGGTGTACGACTTTGAACACCATTTTGGTAGCACTTCGCCGGAGATGCGAAAGGCCGCCCAGCAAGTGCGGGATCGCATCCTTGAACTGCCAGGAGTAGAGGAAAAGGTGGGCCAGAAAACTGGCGTCACATACCGGACGACAAAAAGCTTCGCCCGCTTTGAATTCAGGAAAACATGGATTCAACTGCTGTTGCGGCATCCGACATACGCTGAAGATACCGCCGGCTTGGTGAAGGACATTACCAGCAACGAGTGGGGGTATCTCGGAATGATTAAGTTCACGCCCGAAAGTGATTTGGACTACATCTATACACTTATTGAAGCCTCATACAAATCGACGTTATGACCTTCTTTTCTCCCGTCGCATGACACGCGACGGTGGCTCTTTGGCTTTGCGATCCTGGTGAAGGTAAAGCTTGGCAAACGGAATTGTCAGGTCGCCACCCTTCCACCATTCCCGCTCTTGGGGGATGAAGTCTCTGGATAAGTCGAGGTCGGGGCCGCGCACTGGAGTCCGGTAGCGTTTCGACCGGTGGTTGTAACCTCCAGCCAGCATTCGTTTCCCGTCCGGACGGAACCAGGAGGTTTCAGGCACGTGAGACAAATACGGTTCAAAGGAATACGAGACCACCGTCAACCCCTTCAACCAATAATACACTCGGCCGAAATATGCTGCGTGAATCCACTTCTCCCATAGACGCGGGCTGTACCGTGTCCCGTCGAGATACGGCGTCCACTGCAAAAGCCACAGGACGTAGATCCCTTTTCGTTCATACTCTTTCGTACGACGGATGATGGTTTCCTGCGACAGGGTGCTGATCTGAACTTCGATTGCCACGGGCACGCCATTGATGCGAGCACTGACGTCGGGGCGGGCGGTTCCGAGGGACCGCTCCAACTGAACGTCTGTCGCGCTTGGTTGTTTTAGTAGGGCCTCATAGATTTCCATTTTGCACCGACGGTGGTCATCTGTCTCGCCTCCGGTATACGGGCAGGGAATGGGGGACTTGTGTGCGAAGTGATTCATACGGGCGGTGCCCTGCCGCAAGATCACTTCAGCGCCGCATTCCGGGCAGGTAAACGGTCCGCTCGTCTTGGATTCCCATTTGGCGAGCACTGGGCGGCTGTCGGCTTTGCGATTGGCGCTGAGCATGAAAGAAAAACTGTTGTCCAGATTATAACAGGAGTGGTTTGAGCGGACAAATGTGAGGTGGGAGCGCTCAAGGCCGATAAGTCACGCACAGTCAAGCCTCTCTGTACATTTAGTGAAAAGTATGAAAATATGACATGGAATTGATTTTTGACAAAATCACCGTGTCCCGACGGCAATTCGGGTTAATGGATACCTTAATGGAGGACGGATGAAACAATTGTTCGTAATCGCGGCGATATTTCTATCGCTTATTGTTGGAAATGCGCAAAGTCAGACGTATCGCGTTATTGACCTCAGCACCTTGGGAGGTGCTATAACAGTCCCTTTGGCGGTCAACTCCAGCGGCGAGGTCGCCGGCGTGTCATGTCTCAATGGCGGTGACCAGCATGCTTTCTTGTACTCAAGCAGCGTTATGCAAGACTTGGGTACGCTTGGGGGCAGTCAAAGTGAAGCTAACGGAATAAACGGTGCTGGTCAAGTAGTAGGTTACTCTTTAACCACCGGCGATAATAACGTTCATGCGTTTTTGTTCTCCAACGGTTCGATGAACGACCTGGGCACGTTGGGTGGTAGCTATAGCTGCGCTAACGCAATTAATAGTGTTGGTCAGGTAGTGGGAATGTCAAGTCTTAGCAACGGACTTTATCGTGCCTTCCTATACTCAAATGGGTCAATGCAGGACTTGGGGACATTAGGAGGTAACAACAGTGAGGCCAGAGCAATCAATAATAGTGTGCCGAGCCTCGCTCTGCCGTGGTAACGGGTATGCTTCCGTGCCACTTTATTCTGCAGGACTTGATTCGCGGACCACGAACCACCCAGGAGCCCCGGCCCGGAGCTAAACGAGCAGGAGCGCGGGCTGCGAGCCTTAGCTCGCGCGCTCCTGCGGTCGAACACCCACGGCTCACCCTGCCACTAGCGCGAATCTGGACGCAACTGAACCACCCGTTACCACGCTTTAATTCGACGCGACCACCACGGCAGAGATAGGCGCGCCACAATAATAGCGGTCAGATTGTCGGTGATGCTCAGACCACAAATGGTGACTATCACGCATTTGTGTATTCAAACGGAATCATGCAAGACTTGGGCACTCTTGGGGGTCTAAGCTACGCTAATGCCATCAATGCAAACGGGCAGGTCGTTGGTGAGTCGCAAAACAGCAATGGCGTGACTCATGCATTCTTGTACTCCAATAGCATCATGCTGGACCTCGGGACACTCGCTCCTTGGTGGGATTCAACGAGTGAAGCGAACGGGATCAATGACAGTGGGCAGGTTGTCGGCGTTACAAGCGTGACGAACAGTGATAGCCTTCATCCCAATCATGCTTTTCTGTACGTGAATGGGATGATGCAGGACCTGAATACGTTTATAAGTCCAGTTTCGGGTTCACTAGCAGATGCACGGTCAATTAACAATCTGGGACAGATTGCAGCCAGTGGTGGGGTTAATGCGGGCGGAAACCAGGATGCTCTCTTGCTCAGTCCGGTTCAACCACCGACGCCACCTACACTTGCTATTACTATGATGCCAACAATAACCATCATGGGCGGTGTTGGCAACACTTATCAGCTTCAGTATGCCAACACATTAAGCACATCGAATGCTTGGATCAACCTCGCGGTTATTACGGTCACTAACGCCCCGCAGTTTTATTGCGACTTGTCGTCCGTCGGTCAATCGGCGCGATTCTACCGGCTGGTTCAGCGTCCTTGACGCTTCGATACGGCTCAACAAGACGTGAGGTTACCCCTCACGTCCTTTCTTATTTCCCGCGACCGATTATCCCGCCACCCCTGTACAGGCAAAAACCCCTGCCGTCGGACAGGGGTTTTTCCTGATCTGGGTTTTCAGTAGTCCTCGGGCAGAAGCACCGTTGTCGCGCTCCTGTCCGCCTCCGTGATTATCCAGAACCGGGTCCCGCTCTCGCTCTTGTAGACCGAGAGAAGCCGGCTGCCGTTAGCGAGCGATTCCTCGTTGAGGCCGCGATCTTCCGCGGCTGTCTCGCCCCAATCGCCTTGCGAGTGCCGGGCGAGTCCGGCGGCGATTGTTTTCGGCTCCAGCGCCTGGCTGGCTGCCGCCGTGACGTAAAGGTCGCCAAGTGGAAACCTCGGGTTCGGCTGGTCGCCTGGGAGAACATAGATATTTGTCATGTTCGTTTTGTGTTGGCTAATAATGTTCGACCTTTGTGCGGGGGCGGTCGTTAGCCGTCCCGCACTCTCGGACGCGACACCCGTAGTCAAGGTTGGGCGAGCGCGGTGGAACGTCTTCGACCGGGCTGGGCTGGAACGACCTTGACCGGGTGGTACAATGGAGAGAGGGCGGCGGCGAACGATACGGATTTGGGTGGGTGCGATTTGGCTCGGATCTTGCTGTCGACAACTGTGCTCGAATTTGTTGGCACGAAAAAAGCGCTCGGCCAGATGGGGGAGCGCTGAATGTGAACCGCCGAAGCAAGTTCGGCTGTTTGTGACTGCGGGCGGGAAATTCACAGCCTCGGAGAATTATTGGCGGCTTGACCGGGATAAGTTTTCTGCCAACATAAAAGCAAAAGCCTATGACTAAACCTCTGCTGCTTACAGTAACGGTCCTGTACAGTGCGGTCCTCCGCATTGCAATTCAGGATTTTCCGCCGGTTGCTGTTCCAACGATAAAGGATCTTCTTGTGTTGATGGTCCTCATAATTTTGCTTATGCGCGTCGTGCTAACTTACCAATACGATCGAGTTGTACCTAAGTACGGCGTGGACATGTTTCTTCTGGAAACGTGCATTGCGCTTCTCTTCGGCTGGCAACTGCGATTTCTAGCATCTGTCCCTGCGTCTTTGAAGCCCAGTGAAGCCGATGTTCCCCTCGTATTATTTTATGTCTTACACGTCGGTTTGGTTCTTACCATGATTGTGTGGGGACGACTTGCTAGCAAAGAGCTCAAATCGACTTCAGCACAGGTTCGTGGTCCCGTTGCCGGACCGAAAACTGTTCAGTGGATTCGAGGAATTGGAATGGTCTTGCCGTTCCTTGGAATTGGCGTAGAATATCTTTCCTGTGGCGAGCGCACTCGTACTGGGGGGCGATGGTTGATTGCCGTTAGCTTGTTAAGTCTCTCAATTCGGTATGCCTATACCCAGCCATGGAAGCGATTGGAAGCTATGGAAGCTATGGAAGCATGATTTCGGATCCGTCGCTTTCTGTCGCGAAACTCAACAAAGAGGCACCCGATCCAAAGAACGGGTGCCTTGAGTATGAAGCAAGTTCACTTACGGAACCATTGTAATGTTCGCGTGGTCTTGTGCAGGAAGACCAGAACTCACGATCGCGTCGACGACTTGCGCCGTTGTGACTGTGACTGGAAGTTTCGGCCCATTCGACACCTCGTGGAACGGGGAGTCACGGATGGCCGGCGGCATGATGCGGTGAACTTTGATGCCACGTCTCTTTACTTCCGGGTCCATCCGCATACCTTCGATCAGAGCGTCTTCGGCCGCGATTGCTGCCAAGTGGTGATATATCTGGATCGGCGGCCGAGCCTCGCGTGGAACGCTCAAAAGGCGCGTAGCCGCGGACGACATAAACAGGAAGCATCCGCCGTCGTTCATCACCGGGAGGAATTCTTGAAACACGTTGAGCGGTCCCGCCACATGCATCGCGAGTTCCATTGCAAGCTCGTCAGCCGGAAATTGCGATAGGGGAAGGCTGATGGCAGAGAGAAATCCTCCTTTGGGGCAGTGACCTACGCAATAGATGATGGCGCCGACAGGCGAAGTTGTAACCGGGTCAATTCCTCGTTGTCTGGTCGTCACGTCGTAGTAGCTAACGAGAATATGTTGCTCAAAGGTGATTAATTGTGTGGACGATTTCACCAAAGCCACGACTTCGGTACCCGCTTCCGCGAGTTTGACGCAAACATGTTTGCCGATGTGGCCGGCGGCCCCGAACACAAGTGTTTTCATAACGTTTCAGTTCCTTTTTGTTGTACATGATCTTGAACAGCCGTTGCCAGAAATCTTTCTGACAAATGAGAACGGCGGAATGGATCGTGAAGTTAACCTCTGCTAATAATCGTAGTACAACAGACACTGCATTGTCAAGGACGGGTCATAGTCGAGTGTGCTGGAATAGAAAACGCTTATTGATGTTCTCGATGATCACGCGCTGTGGAACCGCATTCAAAAGCCATTGTTGAGATTTGCGACTGGTTGCCAACAAGCAAGCCCATCGTGGATTACCTCATTGTGCTGGCTTGTGATGCTCCCGACGGATTCATCTGCCCACGATTCTTGCCACCAAGAAGCGCTCCCTCGCGAAGAGGGAGCGCTGGGTGTGATTGTTGGGTATCAATTTCGGCTGTTGGCCACCGTCTCAGCCAGCTTCCAAAGTTCTTTATTTAGAACCACTTTGGAATCAATTCCGCGCAGCGCGCGAAGGGTCCGGCGGCGTCCGGCACGACTGATCCTGTTTTCGGTAATTCCGCCGCGCACGAGATTCTCCTGAACTCGATTGTACACCGTCCAAAGATCGGTGGCTTGGTCTTCCGGCCGGCGGACGTTTAATAGTGCTCGCGGGCTGATCGGCGCCTGGTCCAGGTTTTCAAACCTGAGGGCCAGTGCTTTCTCCGCAAATTGGATGGCCTCGTTTTCAGGTAGGTCACGGTTGCGGAACGCCGCGATCCTCAGAGCGACCTTCGGAACATATTCCAAAATGCGATAGCTGGCCTCAACGACTTCGTGAGCCTGGAGACCGGCATGACGGAACCGAATGGCTTCAAACGCGCTGTCGGAAACCACTAGGCCGTTGCCGCAAAGGCGACGGTATATGCCGACGCGCATGAGGTAAGCGCAACCCGCATCGTGCGAGTTGGTGAGGACCAGTTCCTCGTTCCATTCGTCGAGCGTCTGCATCTGCTCGGCGCGACGAAACCGGATGAGGTGCTTCTGGAAACCAAATCTGGTTTCTGTTCGCACCCGTTGCTGTTCGACGTTAACCGGGAGCCAGTTCTTCTCGCGAAGGCCGGCAACGATTTCAGTCGTGGGAACAAACGCGTAGCGTTGACTAAGCCCCGACATCGGCGCCTGGGCGAAGATGCTGGGGGCCTGCTGGCGCAAGTGCTCATCGCTGAGAGCTTCCGCCTTGAAGTTTATGGTTTGGCTGTTGCCAATCATTTTGTCTCCTATCATGCCGCTTTTCGGTTTGGCCGATTCCGCTCGATGATCACCTGAAGTCGCTGCGGGCGGCGGGATTTCCGACTTCAAGATGGCCGTGGCCATTGAGGGTGTCATGGCAACAAAAAAAAGATTGCCCGATCTCAAGGTGCCAACGGATTGGGAACTTGCGCCCGGATGAAGAATTCCGGCGCTCCACCAACATTTTATCACGGGGAACATTCCCGCCAAAATCCCGGCGTGTGGATTGCGGGCTTGGCAGAACATCACCGACCACCGGTGGCCATCTATGTCCCACCGGCTAAGCAGAAGTGGAGCCCTGGATCAAGATCGGGAACAAATGTGCCGGGCAGCGGCATGCCGTGACGGATTCGGCGGGCGCTGGGAAAAAAGCTCAACCTGAGGGAGCCACTGCGGGGAGCAACCACGCAGCCTCCCTAATTACGATTGGTTCCTCAATCGTCTCCGGAGTTCTACCGACACGAACGTGACGACTCGCGAGCCGCCGAAAAGTGTTTCGGACTCGACCAGATGATGGGTGGCCAGGTCGGCAATGATGTGGCAGACGATAATGTGCGGCTGGCCAAGAACTGCTGCAATCGCTCCAGATTGGGTCTGGTGTTCGTTCGCGATTGCAGAGGCCACGCGGTCCACAATTGCCTCGTACCCACATAGGGTTTGTTTTAGGTATTCGGCCAGGGTTCGTGTGGGAATGGTGAAGAGGGGAATCCTCTGGAAGCAACACTCGATGCCGGCGACATAGCCTCGGCTGTTAAGTACCTCAATTGAATCCCGGACGTCATCTTCGGCCACACCGGCATTTCGCAGGCTTTCCAGAATTTTCTCGGTCTCCAAGCGAGCGCCCGGATCGTTTTCATTTAGCAGGATCTCGCACGCGGTGTTGAGGACCAGAGCATCCGTTGCGGTCAACTCTGGAAAAATATCGACGATGGTCGCGGCCGTTTGCGGGCGTGGAACTCGTTCGAGGATTAGGTCGGCCACCTGCCTTGGGGTCTGAGGTCCGATCTCGACGTAGCCGTCGATTGAAAGCATGCCTGGAATCGGAGCCGTATCAAAGCGGAAGTACATGATGCGGTGCGGTTCCAGATTCTTGAGGATGTCCCGCATCGGCCGCCATTCCAGTTTACACCATTGGCTCCGCTCGTAATCGGCGCAGAGAAAGGGAACCACCAAATCCGCGTCGTCCCGGTAAATGTTCGCGAGATGGAGGTCTAGATCTGGGCGTGCCAGTTCCGCCTGGTAGTAGTGATCATAAAAGACGGCGTCGCGTCCGAGGGAGATGGCCAGCGTTTCGGCGACTTTCTCAACGAAGGCGCGGCGCGTTCCGGGGAACGACAGCGCGACGCGGAAACGCCGGTGGCTCGGGAGAAAAGTTGTGGCCATTTTGTTCTGCGGGATTTCGTTTTTCATTTGAATCGTGGCTCTTTGCCCTCGTGAACCGTCGGAGCGTCGGTGATTTTAACGGAACGGCCAGAACGACGCCAAGTCATTCTGGCCCTCGAGCTTAACCCAAGGAGTTCGCCGGGAGTTGCGCGAATCCAACCGGGCCGAGCACCGGCTTTAACCGGAGTTGTCGGCGGGGTTTGAAAAGCATGAACAGGATCACGCCTGCCGTGACGAAACTGATTGTCAGGGCGAACACTAACGACCAATTGATTTTCATAAAGTTATCATAAGGGGTGCCCGCCTCGATTTGATTCGAGGCGGGCATTATCCTGTTCAACTACGCGACGACACGACAACTGCCGCTGCATTCCGGTTGGGCAAGCAGGTTGTCGTTCCACTTGCCGTCCGCGTGGGTTCTCAGGAACGGGTGTTTGCCGGCCTCCCGTACCACGGCGACGTAGCATTTCGTCCCCGTTTGCCTGTCGACCGTGAAAAACCGCTCGGACCCGGCGTCGATTTTTTGAATGGCGGCTTCGCGTGTCAGCCGCCAACCGTCGTTTGAGTTCCCAATGTGCGTTATGTGCTCATGGGGACTCATGTGATGAGGCGTGTTAATACATGTAACTTGATACTCTGCCATATGTTAACTACTGGATCTCGAAAGGACAGCCGCACGATCCGCAAGGACCGTGCGGCCTCCCATTCCTCTATGGGAATGCAAACACGAGCTGTCCACAGGCACCGCTGAGGTGTATGGGGAAAGCCCGGCTTTTCTGCGGATAATAGACGCGTCCCGTTTTCCAGTGCCGGAAGTACCGGCGGAAAACGATCTCGCCACCGCATTTGCTGCATAGACACATAAGATATGGTCCTTTCGCGTTGCGCAACTATTACGTTGACGCCGGCAGCAACCGCGAGTATGCTCCAATCGTTAACTTTGTCGCAGCCTCAGCGGGCTCCCGCACATCATCCCGGAGCCTGTTGCCGGCCCAGAGACATTCTAGACCCTCGGTCGTTCCACCGGCCGAGGGTCAAATCTTTTATGGAATATTAGGCGGGAGTCCCGTTCCTCCTTTCGCTCCTTGGCTCCTCGCGTGGAGTTTCCTCGTCGTATGGTTCGTGGGTGCGATACCCCAATTTGCTCATCTGCATCCACAGGTAACGGGCGTATCTTGGGGAGATCTTCCTGAGGTTCTCGCCGCGCTTGAGGAGGGCCTGCATCGAAACACCCCACTCGATTTTCAAGGCCACGAGAACTTCAAGAGTCAGCGGGAAAAACTTGGCCCGGATCTCGGCCTCCGGCATCAGCAATTCAGAAGCGAAAGCCCATGCCTCTTCCTCGACGTTTTCGTGCGGAGTGCGATGCATAACGAGGTGGCCAATTTCGTGCGCCAGCGTTAGGCGCATGCGCCCGAAAGGGAACTCCTTGTTGAGGAAAACGAAGGGGGTTTCTCCCTCCGCCCGGAGGCTCAAGCCATCGATCTTCTTCGTGCCGAAATCGAAATGGATTACCATGCAACCCGCATCTTCCGCCAGCCGGGTCAGGTTGGGGATCGGCCCTCGTTGAACGCCCCAAAGCTGCCGGATCTTCCGTGCGCACCCTGCCGGTCCGCCTTCTTTGGTGATGTCGAAAAATGGGAGAAGATCCGCACGGTTCCCTCGGCTTGCCATGTGGTCCTCCTCGGCGAGCCGTTTGATATTCATCCTCGCGTTGCATTGCTTGAATGCCGTCAGCGACAGGCTGTTCGTCTTCCGGTAAAAGGAAACCGCGGACGCGGTTGCCCTGCCGGCGCGGTAGAAGAACGCCGGTGCGCGGTCAAGGGCGTTGGCAAAGACGCGAATCTCCTCCGGGCTGGGGACAAATGACCCGTCCTCAATCTTGGAAACCTTGCTCTGGCTCGCATCAACCTTTGCGGACAATGCGCTCTGGCTCAGCCCTGCCGCTTCGCGTGCCAGGACCAACATCTCCGGATTGAACTGTGCTTCCGTTTTAATATTGGGAAGAGGGTATAGTCGATATGGGGCGGTTGTCAACATGTTTGTCAAAAAATGTGGCTTTTATTCCGCCAAGCCGACTGTCATGCCCCGTGTCATCCGTAGCAGGCGTGGCGCTGGAACCGGTTCTCGAAAACCGTTCACCACTCGTGACGCCCTGGCGTCACCCGTCAAGAACCCGTGGAGCGCGGGCGGTGGCTCCGTGCCATACCTGGTCGGAGCGACCGGCCGCGCGACTTCCTCAAGGCAGGCAGAGTCTTGGGAGTTTTGAGCGGAGCGGGCATCCCGACGAACGGGGGTAAGGGGGGTGAGGAGGGATGACGCGGAGACGAAAAAGCTCACAAGTCTCTGACGCCTAACCCGTGTTCCAAACCAGTCCGCCGCGTGAGCCGGCGGACCAAAACCCGTCCAGGCTTTTGCCTGATCCAAAAGCTGTCACCTTAATCTCTACTATATATATAGTGATACTGAAGTATGTCCGGCCCTGCACCTCCCGGTCACCCTGCGACCAGGGATTCGGTTCACGCTCCAAACGGGTTTAACCCGTGGAACTCGTGGTTGTTTTCCTTAAGGACACGCTTGTCCTTTATTCGTCAAACACGTCGGGGGTGGAACTAGTCGAAACCCGTTAGTCGCGTGAGCGACAGGTCAGAGGGAGGTTTGGGCGAGCGCGGCATCCACACCAAAACATGGACTGCCGCGCGAGCCTAAAACCGACCGACGTCGGGGGTGCCAGCCAACGACAAAACGACTAGAACAGCCCGGTAATACCGAGGGATTTTGACATCGACACCCCTCCCCGCCGTGGGGAAGGGTGTGGGGATACCCTGGACGGGTTCAAAATCACCCTCAGGAAGGCAGGTTGTCCTTGAAGAAAGTTCGATTATCTTTCAGAAAGGACCACCATCTTGAACATTGTTCGGAAACCGATTGGATTTCGCGAACGGCGAGGTTCGTTTCAGCCAATGAATTAAAGGGTTTTGCGAAGGAAACGGTTAAGGTTTGCGCGCGCAAAAGGCGGTACAGAATCACTTCTGTAATCCCTTTAGCAAGGGGCCGAGCCGAAGCCGTTCCCAATTGGGTTGACGAACAAATTCACTCACGCGTGCCTCAAGCGACGACTTTGTGATAACATGTAGGCATCATTGCCGACTCGTTCGACACGACGAATTCTCTCAGAGATTCTGCTGGCCGAGTCGAGGCCAATATCGAATATTATATCTATGCCAAAGCGCTCAAGTAAACTAGTTAAGAAGAAAAAGAACCCCGCTGCCGTTGCACTGGGAAGGCTTGGGGGTCTGAAAGGCGGCAAAGCGCGTATGGCGAAGCTCTCGCCGGCAGGCCGATCCGCCCTTGCCCGCAAAGCAGTTCTGGCCCGATGGAGCAAGGTGTTAAAGCCGACCGCCGACTAACCACGCCCGCTTTTCTTTGGCGGCGGTGGAGGCGGGGGCGCAGGAGCGTTCATAGGACGGTATGAACGCCCGCCGCCTCGCGCTGCTGGAGGTGGAGGAGGAGGTGCCGGCGTTTTAGGGGGATTGTAACTATAGTTTGTTAATCGCCCTTGATCTGGCTTTGGCATAGCTATGCTCACTTTTTCTTAGGTGGCGGTGGAGGGGGGAACTCCTGTTTGAGCGGAGTATAGGAGGTCTTTGGCCCCGTGCGGTCACCTACCCTCACTCCATGGATTGACGTATCAGGTTTGGGCGCAGGTTGCTGACCACTTCCGCCGCTTTTTGTTTCTGGTTTACTCATGAGGATGGATTAGTGTATCTGGTTAACATTAGTATGCGCATTTGCGTTGTTTGTGAAAGCGTTCGTTCCAGGGGTTGCCGGCGGCGGAACGTGCGCGCCGACTTGCGGTGCAGGTCCGCCCAAATGCTCATCGGCCGCTTTGGTCCCCGTGCTGGCAATAACCGTGTTGGCGCCATTCGTGTTGCCGGCAACGTTGGTCGTGGTCGCGGTCGCAGGAAGCACAGCGTTGGTGCTCGGCTCCGGGAGCGATTGCACATGGACGCTGATTTCACCTGGAGCGGTGATCGTGATGCCCTTCTTCGATTTGCCCCCTGAGATGTGGGTGATGGCAAACAGGCACATCAGTATTGTCCCGGCCACAAGGCACCCGCAAGAGAAGCGGTTCAAGCATTCTAACCTTTTTGTGTACTGGTTCTCTGGCTCGGGCACCAACGGTTCCCCCACAGGATTGTCTTCGGCGCCCGTCTTCACGAAGTTGGCATAAACCGCCTCACCGATTTCTATCTCACGGTATATGGCTTGACGACTCACGAAGATCGCCCAAAAGCCGCACAGGACAGCAAGGATATATGCGAACCACGAGAGGGCGAGCGCCCATACGCTCGTACTCCCCGCGTCCGGCGCAATCTTCTCAAGGAAGGTCAATGAGAGGGCGAGCGCTCCACCCGATAACGTCAGGACCCACTGGTCGTAACGTTCACTGGTTTTGAACGCGAGATCATTCAGCGAATTCCTTCTGAGGATGTAGGCATCGTACCGCTTGTTCTGATATGCTGTATACGCATCGCTGTCCCCGTCCTCAGATTCGGTCTTCGCGTCGTTCCGTTTGACCTTTTTCATCGGGTTGGGGATAAATAACCAGTGCGTCTGGTCGTTGGCAAGCCCGAAATAGAACGTCACAACGGCCGGAAAAACAGCGCTCGCTCCTTGCCGCCTTGCACCAGAAAACCGCCGCCCGTGATCAGGGATTTATCCTCCGCCACCGTCATTTTATACTAGACCGCTTTGGTATGTGTGATATACTTGCATCATGAATTCGCAACCGCTGAAATTCTTCATATACTGCCGGAAATCTAGCGAGGACGAGGACCGCCAGATCCTCTCGATTGACGCGCAACTTTCCGAGTTGAGGTCCATCGCGGACAGGGATGGCTTGACCATCGTCGGAACCTTCACCGAGAGCAAGACCGCCAAGGGGCCGGGGCGGGAGGTTTTCAACGAGGTGCTTCGCCGGATCGAACGGGGCGAAGCCAGCGGGATTCTCACCTGGAAGCTCGACCGCCTTGCTCGCAACTTTGACGACGGTGGAAGAATCATCGGCCTTCTTCAACGTGCGGTCATCCAGGAAATCCGCACGTTCGAGAAGTCCTACCTGCCGAGTGACAACGTCCTCATGATCGCCGTCGAATTCGGGATGGCCAACCAATATGTCCGCGACCTCTCCATGAACATCCGCCGCGGCATCCGCGAGAAAATCCGCCGCGGGATTTATTCCAGCAAGGCCCCGATCGGCTATCTTAACGACCCAAGGTCCCGCACCATCGAGCCGCACCCGGAGTATTTCCCGAAGATGAAAACCTGCCTTGAGCATTTCGCCGGCGGCCTTTGTTCCCTGACCACTCTCCAGAAGGAGATGGCCTCAGTGGGTATTTTGGGCAGCTTGAGCAAGAAGCCGCTGCCGCTTTCATCCATCGGCAATCTGCTCCACAACCCCTTTTACTACGGGGTTTTCCTCCACAAGGGGGAGATGCACCAGGGCATTCACGCGCCAATGATCTCCAAAGAGACGTTCGATAAAATCCAAGTGGCGTTTCGCCGGGTCGGCAAGCCCCGCAAGAAACGCGGCGAGAAAGGATTTCTCTTCCTCAACTTCGCCACCTGTGCCACCTGCGGGCACTGCATTACTGCTGAACGGCACACAAAAAAGAGCGGCATCCGGTATCACTATTACCGTTGCACGCACAAGAACAAGAAGCCCCATCCTGATGACGTGAGCCTGGTTCGCGAAGAATCGCTCGCCGAGGAAATCAAGCGGCAGGTGTCCCTGGTGACGATACCCGACGAATGGAAAGAGAAATTCCTCGCCCAAATCGAGCTCTGGCAAAATGAGGAGGGCCAGGAGCGCCAGGAACGGGTTGACCGGATTAAAGCTCAGCTTGCCACCCTCAAATCTAAAATCGACCGCCTGAATACGGCCTTCACGGAGGGTGCCATGGAGATCCAGGAGTTCAAGGAACTCAAAAACCCCTTGATCGGCCGAAAGGCCGCTTTGGATCAGGAATTGATTAAAGCCGAGAGAGGCGAAGCCAGCCCGATTGAACCCTTGAAAACCTTCATTTGTGAGGCAAATCAGGCCGAAAAATGGGTTTCTGACGAGAACTGGGTGGAAATGAAATCATTTCTGCAAAAAGTCGGATTGAACCGCCTTTTGCGCGCGCAAACCTTAACCGTTTCCTTCGCAAAACCCTTTAATTCATTGGCTGAAACGAACCTCGCCGTTCGCGAAATCCAATCGGTTTCCGAACAATGTTCAAGATGGTGGAGGCGGCGGGAGTTGAACCCGCGTCCTTAGCAAATCTGCCAGCCGCGACTACATGTTTAGTCAGGAGAGAGTTTTCTACCGGGCGATAGCGGCCTGACACCGAATCGCTCAGCCTAGCCCGCATGGGTAAGAGTTTCGGCCGTGGACACGCAGGCGCCGTCCCTAGCCTAACCTGCTATAGCGTTCATCCAGTGTAGCAGGTGTCCACCAGTGAACGTCGCAGCACTTAGGCCGCGAGAGCTAATTCTTGGTTAGCAATTAATTTTTGGCTCGATTTTTAACGAGGCCAACGAACCATCCTCGACATGCCGCCTCTGACGTACCTACCAAGTCGAAACCAGTACGCCCCCATCCTGAACAACTCCACTATCGCTCGTTCAGGCGGTGGTGTCAAACCCTGGTATCAGACCCTACCCCGGTCTCCGGCTTCGAGTTAGCCGCCGATGCAACTCATGGATCGGGGCGGCGGAACAAACTCCGGTTCGCCAATCTGGTGGCGAGGTTCCTTGCGCCAGACCACTTCCTTGAGCCATTGCCCCAGCTCGTCATCGGAGGCGCCCCCGCGCAGGACCGACCTCAGGTCAGGTTCCGCCACGCTGAAGAGGCAGGTCCGGATCTTGCCATCCGCGGTGAGGCGGATGCGGTTGCAATGGCCGCAGAAGGGCTCGCTGACCGGGGCGATGATGCCAATTTCCCCTCGTCCATCGCCGAACACCCACCGTTGGGCGGTGGCCGACGGGTTTTCGGAAACCGCCGGCCGCAGGTCGTAGTGGGCTTGGAGACGGTCGAGAATCTCGCGTCCGGGCACCACCATTTCCCGGTGCCAGGCCCGCGCGGAATCCAAGGGCATGAACTCGATGAAGCGGCAACTCAAGGCCTGTTCGCTGGCGAAGGCGGCCAGGGCTTCAATCTCGTGGTCATTGACGCCGCGAATGATCACGGCGTTCACTTTGAGCGGGTTGAACCCCAGTTCCTGGGCAATCCGAATGGCTTGCAGGACCCCCGCCAGGGCGTCCCGGCCGGTGATCTTGCGGA
>Ga0316226_1002149_pt1 | contig 19244 bp, 12 predicted proteins | sample TBH18017metaG_FD_206009 | JGI IMG/M metagenome (GOLD analysis project Ga0316226, IMG submission 206009) | Freshwater microbial communities from Trout Bog Lake, Wisconsin, USA - TBH18017 | ecosystem: Environmental > Aquatic > Freshwater > Lake > Hypolimnion/Profundal zone | place: USA: Wisconsin... | reverse complement strand
GCTGTCGTAATCGCCCGCATAAACGGCGGCGTCTCTTCCAGAATCGGCCGCACTTCCGACGGAATCGTCACAATATGGTGCGACCGGATAAAGCTCACCAGCCCATCAAAAGTGGCTCGAAATGCTTCCATCAATTTATCCGGCGCGGGATGATTTTCTCCCAATTGCTCCAGCACCGCGCTCGGCGTCTTCATCGGTTCCAACTCCGCCGCCACCTGCCTGAAGTGCTCCTGGTTTGCTCGCATGTTCGCCCATCCAATTTCGAGCAGCTTGTCCAGCGGCAGGTCCACCATCTCGTCGTAATGCAGCTTCTTTGAGAAGGTCTCGGCGCCAATGCGGAAGTCTCCATTCGACTTCGTCAGCAAGTCCGTCTTCAGCCATCCCAGATAACTGTTCAGCGCCGCGATCACCGCCGTATTCGTCTGCGCAAACTCGGCCTTTAGCGCCGGGTCCTTCGCTTCGGCAAAAGCCAGCGGCACATCATGCTCAAAAAAACTCACAATCCCCGGCAACTGCTCAATTGCAATCTCGGTAAAAATGCGCGGCGGATTCTTCAGATTCGCGCGCGCGTCCGCCAGCAGCACCGGCATCTGCTTCTCCCGTGCTATCAGTGACCGCAGCCGCTCATCCGGCGAAGCAAACTTCCGCTCCATCAGCGTAAAAGCGGCATTCGCGCAAATGCCGGAATAGTTGTCCGCATTCTTCTCCCACGGCCGAATTGCCTCCAGCGTCAGCAACTCTGAGCGGATGCTCCCAAGCACCACCGCCCTGTCCCCGCGTGTCGTCTGCTCCAGCCCATCTGCGGGAATCGCCTCCACACGCTTCTCAAATTCCTTCAGCGCCACAACCTTCGCATCAATATTCTTTCGCGAGTAGTCTTCCAGTTGCCCGTCATACTGGTGATAGCCCGCCAGCGTCCCAGCGGTAGGCGAGTAGTGAAAGTACACCTGGTCAAAGTACGCATCGGTCACCTTTGCGAACTCCTGCTTCCAGTCCTGCTTCGCCGCATGCGCGGCTACTGTAGACGACATACATACCCCAATCGCAATCGTTGCAATCAACCTGTTCATCGCATCTCGTTTCATTCTTATGGATAGCTCTTACGCGCTCACCGGCGCAGCCGCCAGCTTGTCTAGTACTTCATGAATCTCCAGCAGAACTTCATCGGGCCGCACCGCGCTCAGCGGATATTTCAAGAGTCCCTGCGGCGTGAACTGCGCGCCCCGCTTGGCGTTCTTGGCCACCAGCCGCATCAGGTGCTGCGGATCTACCTTTGCGTTCTCCATGAATCGTATCTGCAACTCGCTGCGTCGCCGGTCGACTTGCGCAATCCCCATCCGTTCGCATTCCAGGCGAATCATCGCAGCCTCCAGCAGGTACACAGTGGCGTCCGGAGGCGCGCCATAGCGGTCTTCCATCTCCGCGCGTACCTCGGCAACCGCCGTCTCGCCCGCAGCGCCTGCAATCTTCTTGTAGAGCCGCAGCCGCTGGTTCTCTTCCGGCACGTAGCTCTCGTCGATGCGCAGCGCAATGCCCAGGTTGAGCTGCGTGGCCGGCCGCTCCTCGCTGCTCTCGCCCTTCATCTCCTTCACCGCGGCCTCCAGCATGGACGTGTACAGCTCGAACCCAATCGCCTCAATGTGCCCGCTCTGCTCGCCGCCCAGCATATTGCCCGCGCCGCGCAACTCCAAATCCAGCGCCGCAATCTTGAAGCCCGCTCCCAGGTCGCTGAACTCCTTCAACGCCGCCAGCCGCCTCCGTGCAATCTCCGTCAGCTCGTTCTCCGGCGGAATGAGTAAATATGCATAAGCCCTGCGATTCGACCGCCCTACCCGCCCGCGCAACTGGTACAGCTCGCTCAGCCCGTGACGGTCCGCGCGATTGATAAGAATCGTATTCGCCAGCGGAATGTCCAGTCCGTTCTCAATGATCGTCGTCGCCACCAGCACGTCGTACTCGTGATGCATAAAAGCCAGCATCACCCGCTCCAGCTCCGTCTCGCCCATCTGCCCGTGCCCTACCGTCACCCGCGCCCCAGGCACCAGTTCCTGAATCCGCGCGGCAATGTCGTAAATGGACTCCACGCGGTTGTGAACGAAATACACCTGTCCGCCGCGCTCCAACTCAACCTCGACCGCCGAGCGGATAATCTTCTCGTCAAACTTTGCTACTACCGTCTGAATCGCCATCCGGTCCTTGGGCGGCGTCTCAATCACGCTCATGTCCCGCAGGCCCACCAGCGACATGTGCAGCGTGCGCGGAATCGGCGTGGCGCTCATCGCCAGCACATCAATCTCCTTGCGCATCTGCTTCAGCCGTTCCTTGTGCCGCACCCCGAACCGTTGCTCCTCGTCCACAACCAGCAGCCCCAGGTCCTGGAACTTGATGTCCTTTGAAAGTAGCCGGTGCGTGCCGATGAGGATGTCAATGCGGCCCGTCTCCACCTGCTCCACAATCAGCTTCTGCTCCTTCGCGCTTCGGAACCGCGAAATCATCTCGATATTGATCGGGAACTGCGCAAATCTCTTCTTGAAGGTCTCGAAATGCTGAAAGCTCAAGATCGTCGTCGGCGTAAGTACCGCAACCTGCTTGCCGTCCTGCACGGCCTTGAACGCGGCCCGCATCGCCACTTCAGTCTTTCCATAGCCCACATCGCCGCACAGCAGCCTGTCCATCGGCGTTGTCGATTCCATGTCGTACTTGATCGCCCGAATGGCCGATAACTGGTCCTCAGTCTCCGTATAGTCAAACGAGCCTTCAAACTCACGCTGGAAGTCGTTGTCCTTTGAGAACGCCGTTCCTCCCGCCGTGGCTCGCTGCGCATATAACTTCAATAACTCGCCGGTCATGTCCTGCATGGCCTTGCGAACCTTGGCCTTGGTCTTGGCCCACTGCTGCGATCCAAGCCGGTTCAGAATCGGCGCTGGCCCCGCATCCGTCGAGCGGTATTTCTGAATCAGGTCCAGCCGCGTCAGCGGAACATATAACTTGGCTGCCTCGGCAAACTCCAGAATCATGAACTCCACTGAGAGTCCATCCTGCACAATCTCCTTCAACCCCTGGTACTGCGCAATCCCGTGCTCCACGTGGACTACGTAATCCCCAACCGTCAGGTCGCGGAAATCGGAGACAAACGCCGCCGTCTTTGATCGCTTCGGCTCCGGCCGCGCCGCCACATCCGCGTCGTCGGATAAGTCGTTCGCTCCGAACAGAATCATGTTCGCGTCAGAGAAACTTACGCCCGCCGAAAGCGGAGTTCGCACAATCACCGGTACGCGCAGGTCGCCGGCCAGGTAACTCGCCTCGTCCAGCACCGTCTCGCCGCCGGGCCGTATCATCCGGCTGCCCAGACGGTAGGGAATCTGGTACTCGCGCAGCACCGTCGCCAGTCGCTCCACGTCCCCTTGGTTCGGCGCGGCAAGCACAATGCGCGTCTCGGTCTCCATCAGGGTCTTTAGCTGCGCCGTCAGTGCCGGAATCGATCCATGGAAGCGCAGCGTCGGACGCGTGCTCAACTCGATCTCGCCCAGCGTGTGGTCCACATCCAGCACGTCGATCGCGCCCAGTTGATCCAGATCAAAGCCCATATGCGCCTGAAGCTGTGCCTGCAAAATTTCCGGTCGCACATAGATGTCCTCGGGCACAATCAGCGACCCAATCCCTGACCGCTCATGCCTCTGTTCCACCTTGTTCCACCAGCGGTCAATCTGGTTCCGCACCATCGACGGCTCATCGACAAACAGCGCGCACTTCGGAGCCAGAGACAGCAGCGACTTCTCCGCCCCCGCCACCGCCGAGAAAAACTCCCACCCGGGAAACACGCTCACGCCGCCCGCAGCCGCGGCCTCAATCTCCATCTCTCTGGCTGCCTCGTCGCCCTCGCCTTCCACCTCCACACGGGCCCGGCTCAGCCGCCCATGTACTGCGGCCAGCAGCCGCTCCGTCACCGGAGTCTCCGTCAGCGGCAACAGTTGCGTCTCATCCAGGCCGCTTTGCGAGCGCTGCGTCTCCGGGTCAAATTTGCGGATCGTCTCAATCTCGTCGCCAAAGAACTCGATGCGTACCGGCCGGTCCTGCTCGGGTGAATACACGTCCAGAATCCCGCCCCGCCGCGTAAACTGCCCCGGCATCTCCACCAGGTCCATCTGCGTGTAGCCCACAGACGCCAGGTGCCCGGTAAGCACCTCTACATCCACCTCTTCGCCCCGCCGCAGCGTCACCGCCAGCCCTGCATAGTATTCGCGGTCAAACAGCCGCAGCGCCGCCGCTTCCACCGGCGCAATCAGAATCTCCACCGCCCCCGTAGCCAGCTTCCACAACGCAGCCGCGCGCTGCTCCTGCACGTCAGGATGTGGAGATAGATTTTCAAAGGGAAGTACATCGTGGGCCGGCAGCCGCACCACGCGTTCCGGGTCCACCGCTCCGGTCAGCTCGCAGCCGGCCTTGAGCATCGGCTCCAGCGCCTCGGCGGCCTTGTTGTCCGCCACCAGCACAATCACCGGCTGCTTCGCCGCCCGCGCCATCAACGGAATATAGAGAGCCCGCGCCGTGGCCGTCAGTCCGGACACACATCTCCGCCCCGCACCCAGGCTCAGATGCCTGCGTACGCGATCAAACGCTGAAACGTGCTCCAGCTCCGCAAAAATCTCACGGACAAACGGGAGAATCATGAGTCTTTAGTCTAGCAGTGGGGAGCGTGCAAAAATGCGGAATGGCAGCTTGCCATTCCGCATCTCGTCTCTTTGATCTGCGCGACGCGTGACTGCGTGCGAACCCTACGGCCTCTGCTTGTAAAGGCTGTAGGCGTAGTCGCCGCTGTCCACCAGGTCAAAACCCTCATCATTTGAAAGCGGCGTCAGGCTGATCGTTGCCGCTCTGGACGAGCCCGGCAGCGTATTTGTGGCCTGAAAGTAGTAAGTGGCCCCGGCCTTGGCGGAAAAGTCCACGGTCATTGTCTTCTGCCCTTGCGCGAAAAACGACGAAGGCTGCCAGCTCGCGCACAAGTGATGCGCGCCCGGATCAACAAAGAAGAAGAAGTACGTGTTGCCGTGCGTCGCTCCCACCCATGAGCCATCCACGCCCACACGCGTGGTCGGTCTCAGAAAGCCCGTAACCTTTCTATCGTCCTGGATAAAGTAAACAAGCGCCCTGCCCGGCTGCGGAGGAGCGGGATGCAGCCCGCGGTCAGTATCCACGTCGTACCGCACTGCGGCATCACCGCAGCCTGTGGTGGCCGCTGCTGGTGCCGCTGCGCTCTGCGCAAGGGCTGTCAGTGGAAGGGAAGCGACGGCCAATACCAGCCCGCCTAAAAAGATCCTGGTCAAAATTGCTACCTCTTTTCTATCTCTAGTACTTTGACCGCATGACTGAGGATTGACCAGAATGTAGCGCCGGTCTCCAGACCGGCTGTCCTGCGGGCGTCCACGCCCGCATTGGTTCGGGATCAACTACCAATTCGTGCAGTCCTGGTACTAGTATGCCAAATTAAGGCCATTCGGAGGCAATGCTCCCGCCCCGTCGCCTTAATGCGGCTTCCCAGGCAGCACAAAATGCTCCGCGCAGCGCGGCTCATACGAGTCGCCCGGCATCTTGATCGGGCTGTCATAAGCCGCCGGCTTGCCTTCGATCAGCCGCTGCGAGTAGAGCGCGCGCGTTCCGCAACTGCAATAGGCCATGCACTCGGTAATGCTCCCGCCGTAGGCGTTTACAAGCCACGTCAGGTTCAGCATCTCCCCAAACGGAATCGCGCGAAAATCCAGGTCCAGCCCCGCAATCAGAACATCGTGATTCGCATCCAGCAGGTGCCGCGTAAAAAGAAACAGCTCTTCAACAAACTGTCCCTCGTCAATCGCAATGCACTCCACTTTCTTGCCAATCTCCTTCTCGCGTACTGAGATGGCCTTCAAAACCTCCCACGGATTGCTCGACTTGAACTCCAGCGCATCCATCCGTGCGTTCCCGTTGGGATTCCGGCTCTCCACCACCCCGGGGCCGCCCTTCGTGTCGTCGCTGGGCTTCAGCACCAGCACATATTGCCCGGCATACTGCCGCCGCATCTCCGCTCTGCGCAGCAGTTCTGCCGTCTTGTTGCTCCGCATCGGCCCCATCATCAATTCCAGCTTGCCTGCCACCTGCACACACTCTCCCCAAGGGACTGAAAATCACTGTTTCTGGATTTTCATCATATCTTGGCAGAGCTCCGCCTGACTCTCACGGAACTCTGGAAAACGGGATCCCGGCCTTCGAACTCAAGCCAGCACATTCACCGTATAAACATTCTCAGGAGCCTGCCTCGGAGCCAGCATAACACCGGCCTTGCCCATGGCCGTCGCGTAATACTCCACCGTTCCATCCGTAGCCGCAAACGGTCCAAGCTGTGCGCTATACACATCCCGCCCCGCATGGGCAGCCGTCACGCTCTGCCAATCCCGCGCTCCCTGCCGCCTCGTCAGCAGCTTCACCGCGCCGCCCTCCGCCAGCCCCGGCGCAACAATAAACAGCCGTAGCGCCTCGCCCGGCTTTGCCAGTGAAGGCCGTGTTGGGATAAACACCCTGGCGAGATTTGCCCCGTCCCCGGCAATCGCCGCCGCATAGGCTGCATCCATCTCCGCCGGCAACTCGCCTAAGAATTCCTTCACTGAGAGCCGCAGCCGCTCCAGCGCAATCCGTACAAATTTGTTCTGCATGGATGCAAGTTGTCCCTGGTCGTTGCGCGTCGCCACCACGCTCTGGTACTCCACCATCGTCTCCCGCACCAGCGGAGCCAGCTTCAGCCACAGCGGAACCCCGTGCGCCGCCACCTCCGCCCGCGCCGCGTCTTCTTTGCCCGCGGCCCGTAACTCCACTGCCTGCACAAGCACTGCGTCCAACTGGTGCGCCGTCTCAAACGCGTCGCAATAGGGAACCATCATCCCCACAAATCCCGCAAAATACTCAATCCGGTCTCGTTCCAGCGGAGACTGTGCCTCCGCTGCCAGTTGCTTGAAGCGCTCAGCCGTCGCCTTTTGCGTCGGCAGAACCGCCATCTCCGGCTCGGACTTCGCATAATTGAAGGCCTCCGAGTAATCCCCCGTCAGCTCCACGCGATTCGCAAACCCGTCCTTGTCATAGCTGCCCAAAAACGTCGAAGTGATCGCATGTTTCCGGTCGCAATCGTCAAACAGCGTCGCCAGCTTTTCTCCCCGCGCCCCCGATGCCTGCGTCGTTGAGAACTGCTTGTAATGCTCTGCGGCTGTCAGCTTCGCATCCCAGCCCGCCTTCGCAAAATAGGTCGCTGTCGGGTCAATCGCGCGGTGCCGCCAATGGATGCCCAGCATTCCCTGGCAGCCAAAATCCTGTGCCCGCTTCATGTCCGTCTCAAACCGGCTCGCCCTGAACTGCGCCAGCCACATCGAGGGGTCGTCCTCAATCCACGGAATCGGCCAGCGCTCCCGGTTCCCCAGCTTTGCAAATGCCTCGTTCACCGGGTCCCACCCCAGCGTGTCGCTCAAGGCTGAGAACACAATGTCCTCCGGCAGTCGCTGGTGCAGGTTCTCAAAGTAGCGCGTCACCCCGCCCCATCCCGCCACCACCAGCCGCTTGTCTGGCGCGTGACGCTTCAAAAACTCGTGCGCCTGCGTAAACGGAGTCGTCGACAGCGGCACGTTCTTCGTTCGACCCTCCCAGTTCGCGCCCTCGTCCTGCCACAACCACACGTTATCCACCATCGGATACCGCTCCAGCAGGTCCGCCAGCCGCCGCTCCAGCAGGTCCCGCGCCGTCCGCGACTCCACAAATCCGCCCGGATGCTTCAACGCCTCCGGTGGCAGTGCTCGCACAATCTCCCCTGGATTCTTGTACGGCTCAAAGCCAATCCCGGTGCGGATTCCCAGCTCTCCTGCAAAGCTGAACGCCGCCCGCATCATCTCCGTCGTTCGTTTGGCAATGTCCCAGTTGTCTGCGCCCAGCCGCGTCGCGTCCGCGCCAAACGTGTCGGTGTCAAAGAACCGGTCCGCGCCCATCTTGAAGGTCGATGTCCTCTGCGGCAGATAGCCCCAGCTCTCCATCGACGTATCTTCCAGCGCCGCCTTGTGCCCGCTGCCTGCAAAGTCAAAAGACAAATACGACTCCGCCATCGGCGCCGGGTGGTTCTCCGTATACACATGCATGCCAAACATGTTCAGGCGCATCCGCAGCATGGCCGCAAAATACGCCTTGAAGTCCTCATCGTTATAAATGCTGATGCAATTCAAAAAATCTGGCCATGGCAGCAGGCCCCGCACGCCAAAGCGCGGTGCGGCCTTCCACGTCTCTCCCGGCTCCGGCAGTCGCAGCGCGCCGCCCCGGTCAATCGGCAAGCTGGTGCCGTCAATCCCAAACACCGCCCCCTGTCGCTCCAGAAAATCAAATACCGCGTAAAGCAGCGCCTGTTCGCTGGCCGCGTAAATCGTCGCTCCCTCGCCAGCCCGCTGAATCGTATACTCCTCGGTTCCCTTGAAGCGCTGCGCGCTCACCGCCAGTGTCAGCACCACCTGCCCAGCCGAGCCGCTCCCGCTGCCCAGCGTTACCTCGTCGGTCGCCTTCAGCCCCCGCAGGCCGCTCTCCAGCTCCCGCGCTGCCAGCCGAGTCTTCATGCTTTCAGCGCACTGCATCAGGATCAATATCCGCCTCCGCCCGGTTGCCTCCGCCGCGGAGTATCGTGTTCCCATCAGGCCGCTCGCCGACGCCAGTGCGCTTGCTTTCAAAAAATCTCTTCGATCCATTACGCCGTTTCTCCTTGGGGTCGAAAGAATTCTACACGAGGGGCATATTCCTTGGTTTATGCTGTACTGCATCGATAACGCGACAAATGAAACGGGGTTGAAAAACGCAATGACATCACGGGAACGTGTGCTTGCCTCCTTGAATCATGAACAGCCGGATCGGGTCGTCGTTGACCTCTCCGGGTACCGCTCCTCCGGCATCTCCGCCGTAGCCTATCCAAAGCTGAGGGCTGCGCTCGGCCTTCCGCCCCGCTCCATTGACGTGTACGATCCCGTCCAGCAGTTGGCCATCTGCCACGACGATGTGCTCGACCACTTCGGTGTCGATACCATCGAGCTCGGCCGCGGCTTCTGCCACGACGACAAATGGTGGGCGCCCTGGACCCTCCCCGATGGAACCCCCTGCCGCATGCCCGCCTGGGCTCTGCCTGAGCGCGCCGGCGAAGAGTGGCACCTGCGCGCCCCCAGCGGCCGCGTCATGGCCCGCATGCCCGCCGGTTCGCTCCACTTTGATCAGGTCTATTGGCCCTTCCTCGACGGCGAAGAAGACCTCTCCAAAATCGAGCAACTCTACCCTGAACACATGTGGACCGGTATTGCCTCGCCCCCCGGGCCCTCCGTCTCCGGCCCGGAGCAGCTTGCTGCCGGTGCACGCGCCCTCCGCGCCCGCACAGACCGCGCCATCATCGGCCTCTTCGGCGGAAACCTGCTTGAGATGGGTCAGTTTTACTACCGCATGGACAACTTCCTCGTCATGCTCGCCGGTGAGCCGGAGCGTGCCCATCGCTTCCTCGACGCGCTGTTTGAAATTCACATGCGCAATCTTGAAAAATACCTCGGCGCGGTCGGTTCCTCCATTGACGTCATCGTCTTCGGCGACGATCTCGGCGCGCAAAACAGCCCGCAAATCTCCCCCCGCATGTATCGCGAGTTCTTCAAGCCCCGCCACGCCGCCATGTGGGCACGCGCCAAGCAGCTTGCCAACGTCAAAGTCATGCTCCACTGCTGCGGCGCTGTCCGCCCCCTGCTCCCTGACCTCATTGATGCTGGTCTCGACGCCATCAACCCTGTCCAGATCAGTTGCCGTGGCATGGAAGCCGAAGGCCTCAAGCGCGATTTCGGCCGCGATCTCACCTTCTGGGGCGGCGGCTGCGATACCCAGAGCATCCTGCCCAATGCCTCCCCCGCGCAGGTCCGCGAACATGTGTTGCAACAGTGCGCAATCCTCGCTCCCGGCGGCGGTTTCATCTTCCAGCAGGTCCACAACATCATGGCCAACGTGCCGCCAGAGAACCTCATCGCCATGTACGCCGCCGTGCGGGAGTACGACGCACAAAGGAGCAACTAACTTATGTCGCTGATCGTATGGGGCGGACTTGCGCTCACTCTCCTCGCCGGTCTCGGTTCCGGCAACTGCTTCCTGCCCATGAAGTTCACCCGCCGCTGGCAGTTCGAGAACATCTGGCTCGTCTTCAGTCTTGTTTCGCTCGTCGTCGTGCCCTGGGCGCTCGCCTGGCTCCTGGCCGGCAACCTCTGCCGCCTCTACGCCTCGCTCACCCCCGCCCAGTTGCTTCTGCCCTTCCTGCTCGGTGCCGGATGGGGCATAGCCCAGGTGCTCTTCGGCATCTCCGTTGCCCGTCTCGGCATGGCGCTCGCCTACGCCATAATCGTGGGACTCGGCTCCCTTGGCGGCACCCTGGTTCCGCTCTTCTTTCAGAGCCGCGCCGTTCTCGCCACCTCTCGGGGAGCGCTCATCCTCTCCGGCCTCGCCGTCATGGTGGCTGGCATCGCCATCTCCGCTTATGCGGGCAGCCAGCGCGAGCAGGGGCAAAAGCGCCCCGCCGGCGGAGGCTACGCCATGGCGCTGGCCCTTGCCGTCCTCTGCGGCATCATGGCCCCCATGCTCAACTACGCCTTCGCCTTCGGGCAAGACATTGCTATCCACGCCGTTCAGTTCGGCGTCTCCCCGGTGCGCGCGGCCTATACCGTCTGGCCCGTCGCCCTCGCTGGCGGCCTCGTCCCCAATCTCATTTACGCCCTCTGGCTCCTCACCAAAAAACGCACATGGGGCGTCTTCAAGGGCCCATCGATTCACGACGCCTCCCTCTCCGCTCTCATGGGACTTCTGTGGATGGGCGCAGTCGCCATCTATGGCGCGGCCTCGGTCTATCTCGGCGCCCTCGGTACCTCGGTCGGCTGGGGACTCTTCCAGATATTCATGATCATGACCGCCAACCTCGGCGGCCTCCTCACCGGAGAGTGGACCATCGCCCCCAAAAGCGCCCGCCGCACCCTCTACATCGGCCTCGCCCTGCTCACCCTCGCCACCGCCATGCTGGCCGCTGGAAACAAGTAATCGGGGCCAAAAACAACACTCTCTGCTCGCGGGTGGCGTCCTCAATGCTCGAAGAATGAAGATTAGAAATATGGGTGCCACCCGCAATCACTGAGAGAGACTTGAAAACACAAACACTTATCTCGAAGAATCGGCACGCTCGCCGGGAATGCAGCATGACTATCGTGCTCTTGCGAGCGGCGCTGCTTGTTGCTCTTGTTCTCCATTTTGCATTACTGGGGTCCGGGACCGGCGCAAGAGCCTCCGCTCAAGCGACGGTCCGAGAGGCACGCCAGGCAAAGCCCCGGGAAGGTATCGCAAGAAGTCCTGGAAGACGTTCTATGTCGAGAAAAGAAATAGACGCGTACTTGTGGGTCGAAGAACGCCTATTCAAATGGATGATTAAGAACGGTGTAGACGTAACACTGGCAAAGGCCAGAACAGAAGTAGCGACGGCGAGAGCATTTCACGTGGAGCCCGCGAATTGGGCAAAGAGAGACATTGGAGCTTTCGTTGAGAATGCCAGGGCCTTTGAGAGGAAGAGGGACGAGGTTGAGCGGCGATTAGTGGAGGCGCGAGCGCGAACCCATGAAGCAGAAGTGGATTTGATGAAAAGACAAGGCAACAACTTCAACCCTTTGAAGATCGCCGCGATGTATTGGTTCAAAGAAGAACGTATGAAGGAACCAAATGATCCCTATTGCATTGCCGTTGAGCAGGAATTCAAGATTGCGCACGAACGCGAACAGATCTACCACCAGTTCAATAAAGAAACGCCAGAGGAGAGGCTTGGAGGCGGGCTTGCCATATTGCTGGTAGGGGGAATGCTGGGAGGTGAAGGCGAGGCAGGACTCACGGGCGAAGCCGAGGCTGCACTCGGGTCCCTGGGTGAGGCCGAGGCTGCGTTGGCATTGACCGAGAGTGACGTCGCATTGACCTCGATCATGAAAGCCAGAGCAATATTGATTCCTGCGCAAGAGGAGGCCGCACTGGCTGCCGTCGAAGAGGCCAGGACTGCCATTGCGGCCGACAATGTTGAGGGAGCGGCTGCTGCCGTACAGGAGGCTCAAGCTGCCTTGAAAGCCAGACTGCAAGTCGATCCTGCGGCGGCCCTGGCGTTGGCCGCCGTGAACGAAGTCCAGGCGAAGATAGAGGCTGCGCACGACGCCGAAGCCAAATTAGTTGCCGCAGAGAAAGCCGATGCTGACCTTGCCGTTAAAGAGAAAACCAAAATCAACCTGTATTACTACTCCTCGACACACCAGGACGACGTGATCAAATTTCTGTCCGGCGATTTGAAAGAAGCCCTCGATTTCGCATCACAATACAGAGCTTCCCTTGCAAAAGTAGAAACTAAACACCCGCAGAATACGCTTAGGGGGGCCGCCGCGGCCTGGACTGACCCCGCAACCGGGCTGATGTGGGCGAAGAAAGATAATGGCTATGATGTGTCTTGGCAGCAGGCGACGGATTATTGCCGCAACTTGCAACTCGCAGACCATTCTGATTGGCGATTGGCGACGAGCGACGAATTGAGCACCATCTGTAACCTGAACGAAGATGTTAACGGCTTCCATGCAAAGGGCAATCTGCATTTGTCAAGTTGGTGGCAATGGAGCAGCACACCAAGAAATGCTGCCGGGGATACGTGGATATTCAACTTCTTCGTCAAGAGTCGGGACTACCTCGTGAGCGGCAGTACCAACGAATTACGCGTGCTGTGCGTTCGCCCCTCCTGACAAGCATCGCCAGCTGTCTGCAGCGGAGGAGGCTGCCGCAGCCTTGACCGGCCCGGCAACTGAATGAAAACCTTAAAGCTGCCACCTGCAAAGCCGCCGCTCATCCACGGTGGAAACTTCAGATCTGGAGCACGAAACCAGGCAGATGCAAAACGGCCCGGAATCTTGACGATTCCGGGCCGTTTGGTCTTGCAGCAAGGCTTGGCTCAGGCGGTCTTGGCTTCGGCGGCCAGTGCAGCCTTGGCCTTTTCCACCAGGGCAGTAAACCCGGGGGCGTCCTTGATGGCGATGTCTGAGAGAATCTTGCGATCCAGCTCAATGCCGGCCTTCTTGAGGCCGTTGATGAGCTGCGAATAGCTGAAGTTGTTGAGCTTAGCGGCGGCAGAGATGCGGACAATCCAAAGGGAACGGAACTGGCGCTTCTTCTGCTTGCGGCCAGTGTAGGCAAACTTCAGGCCGCGCTCCACGGCTTCCTGAGCTGCCTGATAGAGCTTGGACTTGGTAAGGAAGTATCCACTAGCTCTCTTCAGAATCTTTTTGCGGCGGTCACTCCGCTTGGTACTGCGTTTTACGCGGGGCATTGGTGTTCTCCATTTTGCGTTCGTTGGTCATCGCGGCTGGAGGCAGGAGGCCAAACCCTTGCGGGCCCGGCGGTAAACCTCTTCACTCGCTCATTCAAGCCTTGATATCTCGGTAATCCCAAATAATTAAAACTCTTAAGGTTACCGGGGGCCCGCGCAACGCGTTCGCTGGGGCCCTGAAGCGCTATCTCCCGACCGGGGAGACAGCACAGCCATCAGGCGTAGGGAATCATGCGCGCTACCTTCGCGTAGTCGCCATCGGAAACCAGGACGGTACGTCCTAACTTGCGCTTCACTTTGGGCGATTTCGACGTAAGGATGTGACGCGTCTTCGTCTGGCCGCGCTTGATTTTGCCGGTACCAGTCTTGCTGAAGCGCTTCTTCGCGCCCGTATGTGTTTTCAGCTTGGGCATTTTTCTTCTCGATTTGGACTGGGGATATTTCCCGGTCCGAGTGGCTCCGTTTAGACAGGGACTTCCCTGCCCTATTGAGGCTCCAACCAGTATAACGCATGTGCGGTGCCGGCGCGACCGCCAGCTTACTCGGCGGGGTCCTCCGCGGTGAAGGGCGAGCAGCACGGCTTGTTGGTGGCGTGGAAGTTCATCAGTTCCAGCCGGATACCGTCGGGGTCATACATATTGAACTGGTATTTGCCGTCAAGGCCGATCTTGGGCGCCTTGTCATGGCGGCCGGCCAGCCGGTTGCCTGCTTCAAGCACCTTATAGGCGTCGAGGACGGAGACTTCTCCTATAGAGAAGTGGTCAAGCACGCCCAGGGTGTTCTGGGACATCGTCGGCGGAATGCCTGAGCCGGGGCCGCCAGAGAGCATGTACTCCATCCAGTCGTGGCCATCGGGCGCCTGCTGGCTCACCCAATCCAGTTTTGCATCCGTCATGCCGCCGAACCAGTAGGGGCGGAAGCCGAGCAGGTCGTGGTAAAAGGTGTCCTCTGCGGCGCGGCTGTGCACCAGAATCCCAACGTGGATGATGTGGTGTCCAATAGCCAGTGGAGCGGAAACGGCGGTGTTGCCGGGCTGGACGAACTCAACCTTGTTGCCCTCGGGGTCAAGCACGCTGAACCAGCGGCTCCCGTCTGAGCCCTTCTCCACTTTGGCCGGCACTTTCCAGGATTTCGCGGCCAGGTACTTGCGCAGGCCTTCAGCGTTGGCAGTGTTCCAGGCGGTGTGGTCCAGGCGGTTGATGCCCGAGCCGGCGGGAAGCGGAAGCACCTCAACAAACTGCGTAGAACTGAAAGCGTAGCGGACGCCCAGGGGATTTTCAGGGTCAGGCAGTTTGGCCGCGCCCACAATATCGCGGTAGTAGCTGTCAGTCGATGCCGGGTCAGAGGTGTAGATGGCCAGATGCGAAATGCCGGTGATCTTGGGGCGGGGTGGGGTCGGCTGCGCAGCGGCGGTGAGGGCGAAGGCGGCAACAAAGACAGCAGCAAGAAGCCTGGAATGCATTTTGTACCTCGGTAAATGGTGCGACACAACACTAAATTGATTCGTGGAAGGGCGCAAACCCTGGGCGGATAACAACGCTCGGACTTTTCCTGCCGCATTTTGTTGTCAAATCGGTGGGTGAAGGGGTAAGAATGGACGCCGACGGGAATGAGCCGCCAGTAGGGGCTGAAACGGGAGAATCCTGGATTGTCAAATCGAGTGCAATTAAGAAGGCACGGGCTGGGATTACCCATTCGCTATGTGCTGGTGTTCTGGATCTTCGTGCTGGCGATGATTGCGTTCCTCGACCGCACCAATATTGCCATCGCCGGGGTCCACATCAGCAGGGAGTTCAAGATAGACAATGCTCATCTGGGATGGGTATTCAGCTCATTCCTCATTGGCTATGCCTTGTTTCAGATACCCGGCGGGGTGCTGGCGCGGCGCTATGGGCCCAGGCGAGTGCTGGCGTTGTGCGTGGTTTGGTGGGGCGTTTTCACAGCGTTGACGGCCGTCGTTCCGCCGGGAATACCAGGGGCGCTGCTCTTGCTGGTGCTCATCCGTGTCGCGCTGGGCGCGGGCGAGGCGGTCATGTTTCCCTCTGCCAACCAGTTCGTTGAGCGCTGGTTTCCCATGGTCGAGCGCGGCAAGGCTAACGGAATCATCTTTGGCGGCGTGGGTCTGGGGTCTGGGGTTGCTCCGCCGCTTCTCACAGCGATTATCTTGCGCTACGGCTGGCACGCTTCCTTCTGGTTCTGCGCGGTGGCGGGCATGGTCGCGGGCGGTGCCTGGTATGTCGGCGCGCGAGACACGCCAGAGGAGCACGCCTGGGTCCGGGGCGGAGAACTGGCGCTCATAGTGGCCGGGCGCGAAGACGTGGCGGAGCAGGATGCGGCGCAAGGCCAGTTGGAGAAAAGGGCAGCGGTGCCGTGGAGAAGAATCTTCCGCAGCAAAACGATGCTGGCCCTCACCGGCAGCTACTTCACCTTCGGTTACGTCTCGTGGATTTTCTTCAGTTGGTTCTATATCTACCTCGCGCAGGTGCGGGGTTTGAGCCTCAAAACAAGCGCGGTTTACTCCATGTTTCCATTTATTGCCATGTCTGCCGGCTCGCTCGCGGGCGGGTTGGCAAGCGACTGGCTGGCGCGGCGGTGGAGCGCACGGGCAGGGCGATGTTATCTGCCTGCCTTTGCGCTCGGGCTCACGGCGGTGCTCATGCTCGTGGGGTCGCGGGCCCAGGGCGCGGTAACGGCCACGGCCGTGCTGGCCTGCGGAGCGGGAGCGCTGTACCTGTCTCAAAGCTGCTTCTGGTCCGTAACGGCTGACTTTGCCGGAGAACACGCTGGCGTGGTCTCAGGAACCATGAACATGGGCTGTCAGATAGGCGGCGCGGTAACGGCCTCGCTCACGCCGCTCATTGCGGGTCATTTCGGCTGGGAGGCGTCCTTCCTGGCGGCGACACTCTTTGCGCTCCTCGGTGCGGCGGCGTGGCTTACGGTCAATCCCGGTGCGCGCCTCAAAGAGCCGGAAACAGCGCGACCCCAACATTGAGCATGGCCCACCAAACAGTTCATCCTCCGTTCTCCAGATATTGCCCCGTGCCCCACATCTCGATTCTGAGATGTGGTCGAGGAGTTTTTGGGCGGAGAATAGCGGGCTGAGAGCGGCGACCGAAAGTCGGGTTTTTTGTGGGGAAAAGTGCCCTCAAGTGGTGTTTTCAGGGCCCGAAATCGCCGTTTTTGTATAGTGAGGTGTTACTAGTTAGCTACTAGACGCATCTCTTAAAGTATTGATTTTATTTTGTTTAATGAATTCAGAATAGCCCAAAAACCTGTTTTCCACAGGGGAGGGGTGGGGAGTGCATCATTTTTAGGGTGCTTAAAGTGGCTTGCCGGGGCATTTCACTGGGAGCTTGCCTTGAGATTATTATGCGCCGATGCAGAGATATTATCTGCAAAAAGCAGAGGGTGGGAGGCCGGGCGGGCGGTGGATTTGAGGAGCGGGGACGGGATTAACGTGTTGAGGCCTCCTGCCAAGCCAAAGGTACGACACGGCGGTCGTCCGTATCCCAGCCTCGCGTTCCCTTATTGGTGAAGTATTTTTTGACCTCTTCCCGGATATACTCCGGCACACGCTCTGATTGGAGAAGGCCTGAAAGTGTTTCAATGTCGCTCAATGACAACTCTTGCACCACTTGACTTGCGTTGCAAAGGAGCTCGATTGTCTGGAGGGTCTTTCGGTTGGTTGGGTGGACGGCATTTGCCAGGAAATAGTCCCTGACTTCCTGTTTGAGACGCCAGAATTGCCTGAAGACACGCTTTGCGAATGAAAGCCCACCCCGAAGGTGGGTCCGTGGCATAATTTGGTTGATTCAGATGTTATCCGACGAGCGGCAACAATGCTGAAGTCGACGATCTGCTTGGAGAAAAGGTCATGTCAAGCGCAACTACCTCGGATTTGTTGCAACAGGTGCAAGACAGCAGTGATGAGGCCCTCCAAGCTTGGTTGGAGGGGGCTGGAATCAAGGGGGAGTACGGCTTGCCTTCTGATGAAGACGGCTGCTCATACTTGTTTGCCTTAGTAGTTTCAGAACTAACCTATCGCGGCTTTTGCTTTGAGAAGAGAGAAGGCAAAGAGTGTGCTGACCGTGGTACTCCGATTACCGAGATGTGTCGAGGTTGTAGGAAATATTGGGTAGGCGCGTCCTGGTTGGCAGGGAAAACTACAGAAGAGTGGATTGCGGAATGTGCAGCATAGCTTCCTAGAAGTGGGCTTGAAAGCACTTTGCGGATTAGGAAAATGCTGAACCTCTGTAGAGAGGCAGATCGTGCGCATATTCCGGCGGCGTTCAAATTAGCAGCCTGTATGAGCCGCGGCCACAAAACTCCACGTACCCCAGGTCGCGCAACACTTGTAGCTGTTGCCTTACCTTGGCACGAATATTGTTGTTCTCAGGGTATTGGGTGGAAAATGCATCCTCCTTCGCGTAGATCTCGTTGAGGGAGAACTCATTCAGGTTGAGGCTGCGGATTATTCGAAGGGTTAGCGTTGTCCAGCCCCTGGCAGATGGTGCGATCTCCTTGAGGCCGCTGAATCGTTGAAAAGCTGATCGTACGAGGCGCGGTTCGCAGGGCTTACCGTTCCCTATAACCGATATCTGTGCATCCAGCGCAATTTGGTCGAGCCTGATATTGCAACCAATCCATCCCGCCCGACGTGCGGTGGGAGATAGGGGTTTGCGTTGTTCGATAACTTTAGGTGTCAGGAAAAGGTGGTGAATTGCTGTCAGGCTTTGAATTCTCCACTCGTGGTTCCGCTCAAGCATCATCAGGGTTGGTGCTGAGCCATCAAGAATACGACCCATCAGCGACTCGTAAGCGCCGTCCGGTAATGTTTGCCTTCGTCGATTCCGAAATGATTTCAACTCGTAACACTGCCGACAGGACGGACATATGAAATCCGTAGCTTTGGTATTGGCTCTCGTTGCGGTCAATTTATCGCTATCGCAGGCGAGACAATAAGCATTGGAAAGAAACCAAGCTTCGGAGAGTACACGCGACCTTTGCGCCTCGCTCTTGTACCCGTCAGCAATGGACTCATTGCAAACCAGAAGCATGAGAATCTCACCTCGCTCGGCACGGTTGTAATAGGCCAGTGACCTGCCCTCAGCGAATGTTGAGGACAAAGCGCATACCTATTCTCGGGATAGCTTCGAGTATATTTGCCCCGCTTGATTCCCTCATGCCCAAGCGATATTGCAGATACTGCACGAGACGGACACTCAGCCGCGTTTCCGGTAAGCAGCGGGGTCAGCGGGGGGGACGTGCCACCAATCCTTGCGGTTGATGCGCACCAGTAATTTGTTTTTGGTCGCGGTTTCCATGGTGGCGGGCGGTTTGTCCGGTGGTCTCCCTTAGCGAGTATCGTACAGCGAAAGGATGTCGAAGGGGCCGGTGGGAATCAGAACTGTTTACCGGTGGTTCTCGATTTGGCACAGAGTATCCGCCGGGGATCTGGCGGCGCTGGACTGTCTCATTTGAATCCCCGTCTTCCGGGGCTGAAGCCCGGCGTTTATTTTGCTTGCTTTATGCGGGGGTTAAAACCCCCGCCTCCCTCCGGGGAGAAAATGCTCGGGCAAAGTGGCGGAGTGCCATGGTTGACTCCCACATCCCAGAATCGAGATGTGGGGGAGCCGCAGTCTCAATTGAATCCCGGTCTTCCGGGGCTGAAGCCCGGCGTTTATTTTGCTTGCTTTATGCGGGGGATAAAACCCCCGCCTCCCTCCGGGGAGAAAATGCTCGGGCAAAGTGGCGGAGTGCCATGGTTGACTCCCACATCTGAGAATCGAGATATGGGGGAGCCGCAGTCTCAATTAAATCCCGGTCTTCCGGGGCTGAAGCCCGGCGT
>Ga0316226_1002144_pt1 | contig 19277 bp, 18 predicted proteins | sample TBH18017metaG_FD_206009 | JGI IMG/M metagenome (GOLD analysis project Ga0316226, IMG submission 206009) | Freshwater microbial communities from Trout Bog Lake, Wisconsin, USA - TBH18017 | ecosystem: Environmental > Aquatic > Freshwater > Lake > Hypolimnion/Profundal zone | place: USA: Wisconsin... | reverse complement strand
ACAACAAGGACGTTCTCGAGGTGAGCCGGCTCGTGCCCACCGGGAGCCCGGTCATCATCCAGAAGTAGGGCTCACCAGTATTCGCCCTGATGCATGAGCATGTCGTGCGCCTTGCATTTGGGGCAGGTGTAGGACGCGGCCTTCTCGAGGAAGAAGAGCTCGGCGCCGCAGACGACGCACTTGAACTCGTCGATGTGGATGTCGGCGCCGGTCATGTCGACCTCGACGATCGCCCCGCACTCGACGCAGTAGGCCGGCATGAAACGCTGCCGCGGGTCGTGCACACTGACGCCCCAGCGGATCCGGTCGGCGGTGTAGCCGCACTCGCGGCACTCGAAGGTCGTGTACTCTCCCATGGCCTGCCTCTCGGGACGGTGTGTGTCCCAGTGAGTATCGGCAGATTCGCAGCGCGGTTGAGGAGGCCGCCGCGGCGTTCCTTGAACGGCGAACGAGCCGGGTGCTATACTTCTTCGGCTGGAAACACACCACGAGGCGGACTCTTGCGCGAAAAGTCGGTGGGTCACCGACTTTTGCCTTGTCAGGGGTCGTTTATGAGGGAGAGCAGGGAGGAACTGGAGAGCATGATCGAGGCCACCCTGGCCAGACGCTTCCCCGAGGTCGAGCTCGTCGACCTGGAGGTGCGCGTCGGGCAGGGCGGGACGCTGACGCTGTTCATCGACCGGCCCGGCGGAGTGGACCTCGAACTGTGCGGGGCCGTGAGCGCCGCGCTTGACGATCTGCGCGCTCGCTACAGCCTCGAGGTGTCTTCTCCGGGCCTCGACCGGAGACTGCGCAAGCCCGCGCATTTCGCCGCGGCGCTCGGGCGCGAGGTCGCCGTCAAGCTGGCGGCGCCGCGCGTGGGGCGCAGTAACTTCCGCGGCGTCCTGGTCGCGGCCGACGAGGATTCCGTGACGCTCGACCTGGGCGACGGCAGCACGACGCTGCCGCTGCCGGACATCGCCAAGGCGCACGTGGTCTACAACTTTGACAAGGACGGAGGCCGACGTGAGTAGAGACATCATCGAGGCTCTGCGGCAGATCGAAAAGGAGAAGGGCATCGCGTTCGACGCCCTCGTGGTCGCGCTCGAAGACGCGCTGCTCTCCGCCTACAAGAAGACTCCCAATGCCGTGGAGCACGCACAGGTGGAGGTCGACACAGAGACCGGCGACATGCGGGTCTACGAGCTGATCTTCCCGGACCACATCGACGTCGAAGCGCTCAAGGTGCATGACGACGAGACCGGTGAGGAGATCGGCCTCGACCTGAGCGGAGTCGACATGAGCGAGGTCGAGCGCGTCGAGGTGACGCCCGACGATTTCGGCCGCATCGCCGCGCAGACCGCCAAGCAGGTCATCCTGCAGCGCATCCGCGAGGCAGAGCGCGACCTCATGTACGAGGAGTACGTGGACCGTGTCGGCGAGCTCGTGACCGGCATCGTGCAGCAGAGCGACCCGCGCCACAACACGCTGGTCGAGCTCGGCCGCGTGGAGGCTGAGCTGCCGCGCGGCGAGCAGATCGAGACGGAGCACTACGATCACGGCGCCCGCATCAAGGCCGTGATCGTGCGTGTCGAGGAGTCCGCCAAGGGTCCGCAGGTCAAGCTTTCGCGGCGCAGCGAGGACCTCGTGCGCAAGCTGTTCGAGCTCGAGGTCCCGGAGATCGCCGACGGTCTCGTGGAGATCAAGCAGGTGGCGCGAGAGACCGGCTATCGCGGCAGGGACGGCAAGCCCGTGCCCGGCCGCTGCAAGATCGCGGTCATCTCCAACGCCGACGGGGTCGACCCGGTCGGCGCCTGCGTCGGGCCGCGCGGCTCTCGCGTGCGCATGGTCGTGAGCGAGCTCCGCGGCGAGCGCATCGACATCATCCCGTACAACGAGGACGCGGCACGCTTCGTCGCCAAGGCGCTTTCGCCGGCGCGCGTGCGCGAGGTCATCGTCGACGACGAGGAGAAGACGGCGACGATCATCGTCCCGGACGACCAACTCTCGCTGGCCATCGGCAAGGAGGGCCAGAACGCCCGCCTCGCGAGCAAGCTCACCGGCTGGCGCATCGACATCAAGAGCCAGCAGCAGATGGCCGAAGCCGAGGACAACATGGAGTTCGGCGACGACGAGGGCGTGGACGGCCAGTGCATGGCCGTGATGCGCACGGGCAAGCGCTGTCCCAATCAGGCGGAGCCGGGCTCGCGGTACTGCAGCATCCACGTGGACTACGTGGCGCCGGAGCCGGCTGCGAAGTCGGCGGCCGTCAAGCCTGAGCCCGCGGGGGACGCCGAGGTGCCCGACGCCGGCGGCGCGGAGCAGGGCGGGGAGTGACGCCCGTGGCGGTGCCCGAACGTACCTGCGTCGGCTGCCGGCGCAAGCGCGCCCAGGCCGAGCTCGTACGCTTCACGCTCGAGGCGGGGCGCGTCGTGCCGGCAGGCCGCGGCGCGCACGGACGCAGCGCCTATGTGTGCCCCGAAGTGGACTGTCTGGAGAGCGCGGAGAAGAAGCGCGCCTTTGCGCGCGCGTTCCGCGCCCCAGTGACCGTAGACCCTACCGTGCGCAGCGCAGTGACGCGGCGCACGAGCGACGAAAGGCGGTGAGGTGAATGGCGGCGAAACGCAAAGTGTCGGATATCGCGACAAAACGTGGGACCAGCGTCGACGACGTACTCGCCCACCTCAAGAAGGCCGGCATCGAGGTCGTGGACGGAGAAGTCAGCGTCGACGACGAGGCTATCGAGAAGGCGTACGCGGCAAGCCCCGCGGGTGCGGTGCGGCGGCGCGCCGGCGGACCGGCGGGCGGCAAGAAGCGCCGCGTGATCATCGACGCCGGCGCCTCGCGGCGCGGCGGCGGCCCTCAGGGCGGCCGCGACAGGCGCCGCGGCCGTGGCGGCCGGCAGGAGCGCGAGGAGCAGGCGGCGCCCGTCGTGCCGACGGGCCTCGTCAAGATCCCTTCGGGCTCGACGGTCAAGGACATCTCGCAGCTGATGGGCGTGCCCACGCCGGAGATCATCAAGGCACTCATGGGCTACGGCGAGATGGTGACCATCACGCAGACGCTGAGCGATGAGGCCATCGAAGTGCTGGCTTCCGACTTCTCGCGCGAGGTCGAGATCACGCGCGCGGCCGACGAAGAGGCCGAGCTCGAGCTCGAGGCCGTGGACGACCCCAAGGACCTCAAGCCTCGCGCCTCCGTCATCACCGTGATGGGGCACGTCGACCACGGCAAGACCAGCCTCCTCGACGCCATCCGCGACACCGCGGTGGCGGCCGGCGAGGCCGGCGGCATCACGCAGCACATCGGCGCCTATCAGGTGAAGCACAACGGCCAGCTGATCACCTTCATCGACACGCCCGGCCACGCCGCCTTCACGGCGATGCGCGCCCGCGGCGCCAAGGTCACGGACATCGCCGCCATCGTGGTGGCCGCCGACGACGGCGTCATGCCGCAGACCGTGGAGGCCATCGACCACGCCAAGGCCGCCGGCGTGCCGATCGTCATCGTGATCAACAAGATCGACAAGCCGGACGCCAACATCGAGCGCATCAAGCAGCAGCTCGCCGAGCACGGCGTGGTCCCCGAGGATTGGGGCGGCGACAACGTCTTCGTCGAGGCCAGCGCCAAGAAGCGCATCGGCCTCGACAACTTCCTCGACATGCTGCTGCTCGTGGCCGAGGTCGCCGACCTCAAGGCCAACGCCGACGCTCCCGCGAGCGGGTTCGTGATCGAGTCGCGCATCGACCCGGGACGCGGCGTCGTCACCACGATCCTGATCAATCGCGGCACGCTGCGCGTGGGCGACGCCGTCGTGGCCGGCGAGGCCAGCGGCCGCGTGCGCGCCATGCGCGACTACCTCGGCGACCCGCTCAAGAGCGCCGGGCCGTCGACGCCGGTCGAGATCATCGGCTTCGACGAGCTGCCGGTGGCGGGCGAGTTCTCACGCGTCGTCAAGGACGAGCGCGCGGCGCGCTCGCTGGCGCAGAGGCGCGCCAACCGCGTGCGTACAGAGGCGCTCGCCAAGCAGCGCGCGCTGACGCTGGACGACGTCTTCGCGCGCATCGCCCAGGGCAAGGTGCTCGACCTCAACCTCGTAGTCAAGGCGGACGTCCAGGGCAGCCTCGAGGCGCTCAGCGACGCCCTGCTCAAGATCCAGCACGCCGAGGTCAAGGTCCAGGTCATCCACTCCGGCGTCGGCGGCATCAACGAGAACGACGTCATGCTGGCCGCGGCTTCGGAGGCCATCATCATCGGTTTCAACGTGCGGCCCAGCCCCGCGGCGACGTCGCTGGCCGAGTCCGAGGGCGTGGACGTGCGCACGTATCGCGTGATCTACAAGGTCACGGAGGACATCAGCGCCGCCCTGGTCGGCATGCTCAAGCCGACCATCGAGGAGCACGTCCTCGGCCAGGCCGAGGTGCGCACGATCTTCAAGGCCTCCAAGCTCGGCACGATCGCCGGCTGCATGGTCACGCACGGCACGATCACCCGCAACGCGATGGTGCGCGTGCTGCGCAACGACGTCGTCGTGCATGACGGCAAGATGGGCTCCCTCAAGCGGTTCGCGGAAGACGCGCGCGAGGTGGCGGAAGGGTTCGAGTGCGGCATCCTGCTCGACGGCTTCAACGACGTCAAAGAAGGCGACGTGCTGGAGGCGTACGAGACCAGGGAAGTCGCGCGTGAAGCCTGACGCCTGCATCGGCGTCCTGCTTGCGGAGCTGCACTTCCCGGAGAGCCGGTCGCTGAAGGAGAAGCGCGCCCCCCTCGCGTCGCTGCGCGACGCGGTCCACGCGCGCTTCCGCGCCTCCTTCAGCGAGGTCGGTCTGCAGGACGCCTGGCAGCGCGCCCGCGTCCTCATCGTGCTCGCCGCCTCGTCGCTCGAGAACGCGCGCGAGCGCATCGACGACCTCGACCGCTACCTCCACAGTCGTGAGTTCGAGGTCTCGCGGGTACTCCTCAAATCAACGGAACCAGTGGACGGGCTGTGGGACATCGACTCCTGAAGATCAACGAGAGCATCAAGGAGATCCTCTCCTCGGTGATCACCGCGGAAGGCCTCAAGGATCCTCGCGTGGGCTTCGTCACGGTGACGGGCGTGGAGACGTCCGCCGACCTGCGGCACGCGAAGGTGTTCGTGAGCGTGCTCGGCAAGACCGCCGAGCGCGAGGCGAGCCTCAAGGCACTCGAGAAGTCTCGCGGCTTCCTGCAGGCGCGACTCAACGCGTCGCTGCACATGAGGCGCACACCGCAGCTCGTCTTCCTCTACGACGACACGCTCGACAACGCGCTGTACATCGAGAAGCTGCTCAAGCGCGAAGCAGAGGTACTGGGGGACGTGCAGCCCGAGATCCACGTGGACGGCGAGGAGGAGGCGGAGTGAGGGCTGCCGCCGCCGATCTGGACGCCGTTTGCCGCGCGATGCGCGGCGAGACCGAAGTGGCGCTCGCCGTGCACGACAAGCCGGACCCCGACGCGCTGGGGGCCGCGGCCGGCATGCTGGACCTGTTCGGCCACCTCGGCGTCGTCGCAGCGCTGTACGTCGCCGCGGACCAGAGCCTGCCGCTCGAAGAGCTGCTGCTCGGCGGGCGGCGCGTGCTGCGCACGGACCCGCCCGCCGCGCTCCGCATCTACGCGCTTGACTGCGGCGCCGCGCCCCGGCTGGCGCTGGCGAGCCCGCCGGCCCGGGTGGCGGTCGACATCGACCACCACCACGACAATCCCGGCTACGGCGAGCTGAACCTCATCCGCGGCTCGGCAAGCAGCACCTGCGAGATCGTCTGCGACCTGTTCGCGGCCCTGAGTCTCGAGCCGGGCGGCTCGGCGGCGACCGCCCTCTACGCCGGCATCTCGTTCGACTCCGGGCACTTCCACCACGGCAGCACGAGCGCCCATACGTTCGCCTGCGCGAGCCGGCTCGCCGGGCTCGGCGTCGACGTCACCGCCGTCTACGGCGAGCTCTACGAGCGCCGCTCCGCCGGCGCACTGCGGCTCTGGGCGCGCGCCGTGCAGGGCGCGGAGGAGGTCGCCGGAGGCCGCGCCCTCGTGGCCAGCGTGGCGCGCGGCGACTACGCCGCCTGCGGCGCCGGCGAGGAAGAGACAGAAGGGATCGTGGAGAGCCTGCGCGCCGTCGAGGGTGTGGAGGCCGCCGCACTCGTCAAGGAGCAGAGCAGCGGCGCGCGCGTGCGCGCCAGCCTCCGCGCGCACGCGCTCGACGTCAGCGCCATCGCCGCCCTGCGTGGCGGCGGCGGCCACCGCCTCGCGGCGGGATTCTCCAGCGACGACAGTCCCGAGGAGGTGAGGGCGTGGCTCAGTTCCGAACTCGCAAGACGCCTCTCGACGGCGTCCTCCTGATCGACAAGCCGGAAGGTTTCACCTCACACGACGTCGTGGCGAGGGTGCGCCGCCAGCTGCGGCCGGCGGTCAAGAAGGTCGGCCACGCCGGCACGCTCGACCCGTTCGCGACCGGCCTGCTCGTCGTGCTGGTCGGCCGCGCGACCAAGCTGGCGCGCTTCTTCGTCGACCTCCCCAAAGAGTACGAGTGCACCGTCCGGTTCGGCGTGCGCTCGGACACCGGCGACCTCACCGGCGTCCTCGACGAGACCGGAGTGGCGACGACGCGCGCCGCCGTCGAGGCAGCGATCCCCGAGTTCCTCGGCACGGTCAGCCAGAGCGTGCCGATGACCTCGGCGGTCAAAGTCGACGGCGAGCGCCTCTACAAGAAAGCGCATCGCGGCGAAACGGTCGAGACGCCCGTCAAGGAGGTGCGGATCGACGAGATCGAGATCCTCGGCTTCGACGAAACGGCGCAGACCATGCGTTGCCGCATCGCTTGCTCCAAGGGCACCTACGTGCGGCAGCTCGCCATCGACCTCGGCGAGGCGGTCGGCGCCGGCGCTCATCTGCAGCAGCTCTCGCGGACGGCGACCGGCGAACTGGACCTCGCCGACGCCTGCACCCTGGCCGAGTTCGAGGAACAGGCCGAGTCGAGAGAGGCCGGCGACGAGCACATCCCCGGCCTGGTCAGTCCGGCCGCGGCTCTGCAGTTCATGCCGGCCATCGAGCTCTCGGCCGCCCAGGTGACGGCCGCGCGCAACGGCGCGCGGCTCCCGGGCGGCCCGCCCGAGCCGGTGCGTCTCACGTACCGTGGCGAGCTCATCGCGATCTACGGCCCGGCCGAGGAGGGCCACGCTCTCAAGCTGCTCGTGAAGCTCTGATGCGCCTGATAACCGACCTCGCAGAGCTCGAGCCGCGCCCGCGGGCCTTGGCCCTGGGCACCTTCGACGGCGTGCACGCGGGGCATCGCGCCGTCATCGGCCGGGCGGTGGACGTGGCGCGCGAGCGCGGCGTCGCCTCGGCGGTCGTCACGTTTGACCGGCACCCGCTCAGCGTCGTCGACCCGGCCCGCGTCCCGCGGCTCCTCACCGGCGCCGCCGAGAAGCGGCGGCTCATCGCCGAGCTGGAGCCGGACGAGCTCGTCGTCCTTCCGTTCGACGCCAAGCTCGCGGCGATGACGCCGGCCGAGTTCTGCGGCGACCTGCTGGCGACCGCGCTGCACGCCCGCGTGGTGGTGGTCGGGGAGAACTTCAACTTCGGCGCCGGCGGCGCCGGCGACGCGGACGCCTTGCGCGCCTGCGGCGCCGCCCACGACTACGAGACCATCGTCGTGACGCTGATCACGGAGCACGGCAAGACGATCAGCTCCACCCGCATCCGCCGCCTCTTGAGCGCCGGAGAGCTGGAGGAGGTGCGCGAGATCCTGGGCCGGCCGCCGTCGGCCACCGGCCGCGTCGTCGCCGGCGACCAGCGCGGGCGCACGCTCGGCGTGCCGACGGCCAACGTCGACGTCGAGGCCGGCACGATCTTCCCGGGGCGCGGCGTCTACGCCGCGCGCGTGCACGTCGGCGACTGCTGGTACCGCGCCGCCGTGAACATCGGCCACAACCCGACCTTCCGCAGCAAGCAGGACGAGACGACGCACGTGACGGTGGAGGCGTTTCTGCTCGAGTTCAGCGGCGACATCTATCACAGCGACATCCGCGTGGACTTCCTGCACAAGATCCGCGACGAGCGGCGTTTCGACACCATCGAGGCGCTCGTCGCCCAGATGCGCCAGGACATCGCCGAGACGGCGGGGTTCAAGGACGAGGCATTCGACGGCGTCGGCCTGGGGGCGGCGGGCACGGCCTGAGGCCGGGCCTCGCCGCTCGGGCGGTCGCTGTCGTCACGGAGGCCGGTTTCTCGGCTGCCGGACAGTGTGCTACCCTACCCGGACCGTCTACTCGGTTGTGGGCTGCCATCCCGCTACTGGGTTCCCGGACACTCCTGTAAGGGAGGTGAGACACATGGCAGTCACCAAAGAAGCTAAAGAGACCATCATCGCCAAGCACGCCAAGCACGATGGCGACACCGGCTCCCCCGAGGTACAGATCGCCCTCCTTACGGCGCGCATCGAGACCCTCACCGAGCACCTCAAGATCCACAAGAAGGACCACCACAGCCGCCGCGGCCTGCTCAAGATGGTAGGCCAGCGCCGCCGCCTCCTCAACTACCTCCAGGCGCGCGACCTCGAGCGCTACCGCGCGCTGGTCAAGGAGCTCGAACTCCGCAAGTAGTCCCACCACGAGGCGTCCGCGGACGCCTTCAGAGTCGCTGAGCGTGACAGCACGCCGGCGAGACAGTCCCCGTGCGCAATAGGGCGCCGGGCCGTAGGAAGACGAAGGAAGAGATGAATTCAGTGCAAGTAGAGGTCGGGGGCAAGACGATCAGCCTCGAGACCGGCCGTATGGCCAAGCAGGCCGACGGCGCCGTGCTCGTCCGTTGTGGCGACGCGGTCGTCCTCGTGAGCGCGACCATGCGCGAGGACACGCGTGAGGGCCAGGACTTCTTCCCCCTCACGGTAGACGTGGAAGAGCGCCATTACGCCGCCGGCAAGATCCCCGGCGGCTTCATCAAGCGCGAGTCGCGCCCGAGCGAGAAGGCCATCCTCTCCGCGCGCCAGATCGACCGCCCCATCCGGCCGCTGTTCAAGAAGGGCTTCATGAACGAGGTCCACGTCGTGGCGACCACGCTCTCGGTGGACTTCGAGAACTCCTACGACGTGCTCGCCACGCTGGGTGCCTCAGCTGCGCTCACCCTGAGCCGGATCCCCTTCGAGGGGCCGATCGGCTCCGTGCGCATGGGCCGCATCGACGGCCAGTACGTGGTCAATCCCACGCTCGAGGAGGCCCAGGACGAGAGCGACTTCGACCTGGTCGTGACGGGTACGCGTGACGCTATCGTCATGGTCGAGGCCGGCGCCAAGCAGGTGTCGGAGGCCGTCATCGTCGAGGCCCTGCGCATCGCCCACGCCGAGATCCAGAAGCTCATCGACGTGCAGCTCGAGCTCCAGCGCCTCTGCGGCAAGCCCAAGTGGGACGTGCCCGAGTACGTCGTGGACGAGGCCGTGCTCGCGGAAGTGCGCTCCGGCTTCGGCGCCGCTCTCGAGGCCGCCACCCAGGTGCCGGACAAGAAGGCACGCCAGGATGCGACCTCAGACGCCAAGAAGGCGGCTGTCGCGGCGCTCGTCAGCGAGGACGCCGATGCGGAGAGGCTCACGCAGGTCAAGCGCGCCCTCTCCAAGGTCGAGAGGGATCTCGTGCGTCAGCGCATCGCCGTCCAGAAGATCCGTCCGGACGGCCGCGCCACCGACGAGGTGCGGCCCATCTCGTGCGAGGTCGGCCTCATCCCGCGCACGCACGGCAGCGCTCTGTTCACGCGCGGCGAGACGCAGGCACTCAGCCTTCTCACGCTCGGCGGGACCGGCGAGTTCCAGCGCATCGACGGCCTCGGCATCGAGGACAAGAAGCGCTACATCCACCACTACAACTTCCCGCCGTACTCGGTGGGCGAGACCGGCTTCATGCGCGGCCCGAAGCGCCGCGACATCGGCCACGGCGCCCTCGCCGAGCGCGCCCTCGTGCCGGTGCTCCCGGACGAGGTCGAGTTCCCCTACACGATCCGCATCGTGTCGGAGATCCTCGAGAGCAACGGCTCATCCTCGATGGCGAGCGTCTGCGGCTCCACGCTGTCGCTCATGGACGCCGGCGTGCACATCAGCGCCCCGGTCGCCGGCACTGCGATGGGCCTCATCAAGGAAGGCGACGACTACGTCATCCTGACCGACATCGCCGGCGTCGAGGACCACCTCGGCGACATGGACTTCAAGGTCGCTGGCACCGCCGAGGGCATCACCGCCCTGCAGATGGACATCAAGATCACCGGCGTCACGTTCGAGATTCTCACGGAGGCCCTCGAGCAGGCCCGCAAGGCGCGGCTCCATATCCTCCAGAAGATGCTGGAGACGATCGCCGAGCCGCGCAGCGAGCTGTCCCAGTGGGCGCCGCGCATCTTCTCGATCCAGATCAACCCCGACCAGATCGGCCTCATCATCGGCAAGGGCGGCGAGACCATCCGCGGCATGACCGACGAGTTCGGCGCCGACATCGACATCCAGGAGGACGGGACGATCTTCATCTGCGCTCCGGACGAGGAGTCGGCCGAGGGCGTCATGAACCGCATCGCGTCCATGACCAAGGAGATCGAGGTCGGCGACGTGTTCACCGGCCGCGTGGTCAAGACCACCGACTTCGGCGCCTTCGTGGAGCTCAAGAAGGGCACCGACGGCCTTCTGCACATCTCGCGTCTCGGCCAGAAGGGCGAGCGCGTGAAGTCGGTCGAGGACGTCGTCTCGCGCGGCGACACGGTGACCGTCGAGGTCGTCGAGATCGACAAGGCGCGTAACCGCATCGGGCTCACGCTGCTCAAGAAGCCCGACGCGGAGTAACAGGGAGCGGGAGACGGCTACGGAGGCCTACCGCCTCTCAACGCTGGACAACGGCCTGCGGGTGGCCACCGAGCGCCTCGAAAGCGTGCGCTCGGTGGCCCTCGGGGTCTGGATCGCCGCCGGCTCGAGGCTGGAGCCTCTCGAGCACGGCGGCATCTCCCACTTCATCGAGCACCTGATCTTCAAGGGTTCCGAGAAATACAGCGCCTGGGACATCGCGCGCATCTTCGACGACATGGGCGGCGAGCCCAACGCGTCGACCTCCAAGGAGCACACGCTCGTCAACGCGCGCTTCCTCGATGAGGACCTCGACAAGGCCTTCGAGGTCATCGCCGAGATGGTGGCGCGACCGGCTTTCGTGGACCTCGACCAGGAGCGGGAGGTCGTGCTCGAGGAAGTCGCGATGTACGAGGACTCCCCGCCCGAGCTCGTGCACGACGACCTCTGCGAAGCGGTCTTCGGCGAGCACCCTCTCGGGCGGCCCATCATCGGGCACAGCGAGACGCTGGCGCGCCTCGATCTGCCGACGGTGCGCGCCTATCACGACGCCCACTACGTCAACCCGGGCATCGTGGTCGCGGCCGGCGGCAACATCGACCACGACCGGCTGTGTGAGCTCACGGCGAAGCACTTCCGGCCCGAGCCCGGCGCAGTCGTCCAGCGGCCGGAGCTCAGCGCGCCCGGGATCCGGCACGTGGCGCGCTTCTCGCAGAAGGACACCGAGCAATACCACGTGTGCCTCGGCGGCCCCGGGCCGCGGCGCGCTGACCCGGACCGCTACGCCGTCTTCGTGGTCGACACGATGCTCGGCGGTTCGTGGAGCTCGCGCCTCTTCCAGGAGGTCCGCGAGAAGCGAGGGCTGGCGTACTCCGTCTACTCCTACACCTCTCTGTTCGCCGACGCCGGCCTCACGGCCATCTACGTCGGCTCGCGCGAGGAGGCGATGGAAGAGGCCCTGGGCGTGATCCTCGAAGTGCTGCACGACTTCGGAGAGGACATCGCCGAGGAGGCCATCGCCAGAGCCAAGAACCATCTCAAAGGGCAGCTCGTCATCAGCATGGAGAGCCCGGGCAGCCGCATGCAGTCGCTGGGCAGGGCGGTCCTCATGGAGCAGCCGATCCTCACGGTCGACGAGGTCCTCGAGCGCATCGACGCCGTCACGCACGACGATGTGATGGCGGCGGTGCGCCGCTACTACGACCCGAAGAAGTGGTCCACGGTGTGCATCGGCCCGCGGGCGGAGCCGTTCCGGGCCGTCACCGACGGTTTCGACTGGGAGGAGCGATGATCGACGTCCTCGTCACCGGCGCGGCCGGCAAGATGGGCGCGCTGAGCGCGCAGACCATCGCGGCGCAGGACGATCTCCGTCTCGTCGCGCTGGTGGACCCCAACGGAGCGGACGCCGTCGGCGACGCGCCTTGCTTCACGGGCGTCGCACAGGCGCTGGCGCTCACTTCGCCGCAGGCGGCGCTGGAGTTCAGCGTGCCCGCCGCGGTGTTCGACAACACGCAGCGACTGCTCGAAGCCGGCGTCCCGACCGTCGTCGGCACGACGGGGCTTCTCGACGATCAGGTCGGCGTGCTCTCCGAGGCCGCCGAGGCCGCCGGCGTCGGTCTCGTGATCGTCCCGAATTTCGCGCTCGGCGCAGTCCTCCTGATGCGCTTCGCCGCCGAGGCCGCCAAGTACTTCGAGCACGCCGAGATCATCGAGCTCCATGAGGCCAGCAAGCTCGACGCGCCTTCCGGGACGAGCCTGCGCACCGCGCGGCTCATGGCCGAGGCGCCGGGGTCGGCCCTGCGGGACCTGCCCGGCGACCAGCCCTCGCGCGGCCTCGCAGCCGACCACGTCCACATCCACAGCCTCCGCCTGTCGGGCGTCGTCGCCCATCAGGAGGTCCTGTTCGGCGGCGACGACGAGGTGCTCACGCTGCGCCACGACTCGCAGTCACGCCGCTCCTTCATGAGCGGCGTGCTGCTGGCCCTGCGTCGCATCCCGGGGGTCAAGGGGACGGTCGTGGGCCTCGAGAGCCTCCTCGACTAGGATGGCGGCGATGACGGAGAGCCTGGGATCGATCCTCACGGCCATGGTCACGCCGTTCGACGACGAGCTGGCAGTGGACCACGTGCGCCTGGGCGAGCTCGCCCGGTTCCTCGTCGACAACGGCTCCGACGGGCTCGTCGTCGCCGGCACTACCGGCGAGTCGCCGACGCTGGGCGACGACGAGAAGCTCGCCATGTTCCGCACGGTGGTCGAGGCGGTGGGGGAGAGGGTGCCGGTCATCGCCGGGACGGGCAGCAACGACACGCGCCACAGCATCAGGCTCACGGGCGCGGCCCAGGAGCGCGGCGTGGATGCGGTCCTCGTGGTGACTCCTTACTACAACAAGCCGCCCGAGCGCGGGCTGCTCGAGCACTTCCGCGCCGTCGCCGGCTCCACCGACCTGCCGGTGATCGTCTACAACATCCCCGGCCGCTCCGTGGTCAACCTCTCGCCGGAGGCCCTGGCCGTGCTCGGCGAAGTCCGCAACATCGTCGCCGTCAAGCAGGCCGATCCGGACCTCGACCACCTGCGCCGTCTGAGGGAGCTCAGCGACGTAGGGGTCTACGCCGGCAACGACGACATGCTCTTCGACGTCCTCGCCCTGGGCGGCTGGGGCGGCATCTGCGTCGCCAGCCACCTCGTCGGGCCGCGGCTGGCAGAGATGGCGCGGCTCGTGCGTTCAGGCGACGCCGGCGCCGCCAAGCTGATCGACGACGGCCTGCGCAGTCTCTACAAGATGCTCTTCATCACGGCGAGCCCCATCCCGGTCAAGCAAGCACTCAACCTTCTCGGCCATGACGTCGGCGGCCTGCGCCTGCCGCTGCTGTCGGCGACGCCGGAGGAGACCACTGTGATCGCGCAGGAGTTGCGCCGGCAAGGGCTCCTGGATTGAGGACGGACACTCTTTGCCGGCCTACGGCTCCACCAGATCACCTACAGATAGGATCACGTCCACGTGAGTAACGAAGCCCCCAGGATCATCCCGCTCGGCGGTCTCGGTGAGATCGGCAAGAACATGACCGCCATCGAGTATCGAGGGAAGATCGTGGTCATCGATTGCGGCATCGAGTTCCCGCGCGACGAGATGCTGGGCATCGACCTCATCCTCCCCGACATCAGCTGGCTCCTCGAACGCCGCGACGACGTGCTCGCCTTCGTCATCACCCACGGGCACGAGGACCATCACGGCGCGCTCCCGTTCGTGCTCAAGCAGCTCAACAGGCCGGTGTACGGCAGCCGCTTCACTCTGGCGCTCATCAAGTCCAAGCTCGACGAGCACGGCCTGCTCAAGTCGGTCGAGCTCAACGAGGTCAGCGACACTTCCCGGTTCCGGCTCGGGCCTTTCGAACTCTCGTTCGTCGCCGTGAGCCACAGTGTCCCGGACGCCCTGTCGGTGGTCGTGGGCACGGACATCGGCGCCATCATCATCACCGGCGACTACAAGTTCGACCACACGCCGATCGACGGGCGCATCACCGACGTCAACACGTTCGCACAGCTCGGCCAGCAGGGCGTGCTGGCGCTGCTGGCCGACTCCACCAACGCCGAGACGCCGGGGTCCACCGCCTCGGAGTCGATCGTCGGCCAGGCCTTCCACCAGATCTTCGCCGAGGCGGAGGGCCGCGTGATCATCGCCTGCTTCGCCTCGCACATCCATCGCGTGCAACAGGCCATCGAGATCGCTCATCTGCACGGCCGCAAGTTCGCGCTCTCCGGCCGCTCGATGCAGAAGAACGTGAACATCGCCCGCAACCTCGGCATCCTCAACGTCCCCGACGGGGCGCTCATCAAGCTTACCGAGATCGACCAGTACCGCCCCGAGGAGATCCTGATCATGTCCACGGGCAGCCAGGGCGAGCCGCTCTCGGCGCTCACGCGGATGGCGTTCGACGATCACCCGCAGGTGGGGCTGCATGAGGGCGACACCGTCGTCATCTCGGCCCACCCGATCCCCGGCAACGAGGTCAGCGTCACCACCACCGTCAACCGGCTGCTCAAGGTCGGCGCCACGGTCGTCTGGGGACGCAACAGCGGGGTCCACGTCTCCGGGCACGCGGCGCAGGAAGACATGCGCATGATGCTCAACCTCGTGCGCCCGCGCTACTTCATCCCGGTGCACGGTGAGTACCGGCACCAGCACATCCACGCCGAGCTCGCGCGCCAGTCGGGGCTTGGCGACGAGGATATCTTCATCCTCGAGAACGGCGACGTCCTCGAGCTCGACCTTGAGAGCGGCGAGATCGTCGACAAGGTGGCTACCGGCATGGCCTTCGTCGACGGCTTCGAGATCGGCGACGCCGAGGGGCTCGTCCTGCGCGACCGCCGGCAGCTCGCCGGCGACGGCATCCTCATCGCCGTGGTCACCGTCGATGCCCAGCGGGGCGACACCGTGGCACCGCCGGAGCTCGTCGCCCGCGGCTTCCTGCACAACGACGAGCGCCTCCAGGAGGTGCTCGAAGAGTGCTCGGTCGCGCTCGACAAGCTGATGTCGAAACTCGGCGCCGAGCACGTGATCGGCCAGCGGCTCATCAAGGAAGACATCAAGGAGCGCCTCGCCGAGCTGGTGTACTCGCGCACCCGGCGTCGGCCCCTGATCATGCCAGTCGTCGTCGAGGTCTAGCCGCTCCTCACGACCTAGGGATACGCTCCCGCGCCCCGAATAAGGGCTATATGGCGACTGCACGCCCAAAGCAGGTCCGGCGGCGCGCAAGCGCGGCGCCGCGTTCGGGTCCGCGAAACGCCCGCCCGGCAGCCCGCCGGCCTCAGAAGTCATCCACGCACCACCGGCGCGAGCTGGCGGCGATCGCCTGCGTCGCGCTGGCCGTGTTCCTCTCCTTCGTCCTGTACCTGGGACTCGACGGCGGCTCACTCGGCCATTGGCTGCGGGACAGCTCCCGCTGGCTCGTTGGGTCCCTCGCCTTCGTCGCACCGCTCCTGTTGTGCCTCGTCGCCTACGTTCTCGTGGCCCGCGACGACCGGCGGCCGCGGCGCGGCATCACCTGGGGCGTCGCCTTCATGGCGGCGGCCTTCGTGCTCGCCGCCTCGGCCGACGCCTTCGGTCTCTTCGGCGGCGTGCGCCCGAGCCGCCTCTTCCGCGACGCCTACATGTCCTCGCACGGCGGGTTCGTGGGGGAGAGCATGTGGGCCGGCCTTCACAACATCATCGGCGTCATCGGCGTCGATGTGCTCGTGGCGGCGCTGTTCGTCGCCGGCCTGCTCCTGCTCACGGGATCGTCTCTGCGACAGTGGGCTGATCACTCGCGCAAGGGTGTGGCCGCGGCCGGCAAGGTGGCGCGCAGCCAGGCGGAAGCCTTGGGCGCCCGCCGCCGCGACGGCACCGAGACGCGCGTCGTGGAGCTCGACCAGTCTCCGACCCGCGACGCTTTCGACTTCATGGACACGTCCGTCACGCCGGCCGCCCAGTATGGGCCGGCCGTCAGCGCGCATACGCCGAGGCTCGTGGACGGAGAGGCGGCTGCTCCGGAGATCTTCGGCGTGGCCTCCCCGCTGCGCGCGGAGTCGGCGCCACCGGAGCCGGTCGAAGAGACCGACGACGGACAGCAACTCTCGCTCGCGCAGGCCGCCGCCGGGGAGTCGGGAGCGGCGCTGGCCTTCGCCGACGCGGAGAAGCGCCAGTGGGCGCTGCCGGACCCGATGCTGCTGCAGCGCCTCGGCGAGGGTAAGGGTGAGACCGCCGAGACCATCAGGTCGGTCTCGCAGCGCCTCGTGGACACGCTCGCCAGCTTCGGCATCCAGGCCAACATCATCGGTACGGTGTCCGGCCCTCGCGTGACGCGCTACGAGCTCCAGCTGGCGCCCGGCATCAAGGTGAGCCGGGTCGCCGGGCTCAAGGACGACATCGCCTACGCGCTCGCCGCCACAGACGTGCGCGTCCAGGCGCCGATCCCCGGCAAGACGGCGGTCGGCGTGGAAGTCCCCAACCTGCAGGCCAACTACGTCTCGCTCGGCGACATCCACGGTCTCTTCCCGGCGCACGCGTCGCCGATGGCTTTCTGGCTCGGCAAGGACGTCACCGGCAAGGCGATCCTCGCCGACCTCGTGAAGATGGTCCACCTGCTCATCGCCGGCACGACCGGCTCGGGCAAGAGCGGCTGTCTCAACGCGCTCATCAGCTCGATCCTGTTGCGCGCCACGCCGGACGAGGTGCGCATGATCATGATCGACCCCAAGAAGGTCGAGCTCTCCAACTTCGACGGCATCCCGCACCTGCTGGCGCCCGTGGTCACCAATATGAAGCAGGCTACGTACGTGCTCGACAACATCTGCCGCGAGATGGACCGGCGCTACGACGTCCTCTCGCGCAACGGCTGCCAGGACATCCGCGCGCTCAACAAGAAGCTCGTGCGCGCCGGCGAGGAGCCGATGCCGTACATCATGGTGATCGTCGACGAGCTCGCCGACCTCATGATGCAGGCGCCGTCGGAGGTGGAGGACAGCATCATCCGCCTCGGTCAGCTGGGGCGCAGCTCTGGCGTCCACGTCGTCGTCGCCACCCAGCGCCCCTCCGTCGACGTGGTCACCGGCATGATCAAGACCAACATCCCCTCGCGCATCGCCTTCGCCGTGAGCTCGCAGACCGACTCGCGCATCATCCTCGACCAGGGCGGCGCCGAGAGCCTGCTGGGCATGGGCGACATGCTCTTCAGCCCTATGGGCAGCAACCGCATGCTGCGCGTCCAAGGTGCCCTGATCACCGCCCACGAGATGCGGCTGCTCACCGAGCACTGGCGCCGGCAGGCAAAACCGGACTTCCGCGAGGACCTGCTCGAGAAGCCGTCGGGCCCAGACTCCGAGCAGCAGGCGCAGGCGGCCGGCGGGGACGAGTACCTCGCCGACGCCATCCGCACGGTGGTGAATACCGGCGCCGCCTCCGTGGCGCTGTTGCAGCGGCGCCTGCGCGTCGGGTACGCCCGCGCCGGGCGGCTCATCGACATCATGGAGGAGATGGGCATCATCTCCGGCTACGACGGCAGCAAGGCGCGCGCCGTGCTCATCGACGAGGCGGAACTGCCGGCCACCCTGGCGCGCGTGAGCGGCGCCGGGATGGTGGCTGCCGAAGACCTCCCCGAGGCGGCTGCGGAGGAGATCTGACGCTCGCGCGTACCCCCGCGTTTCGATTTGTCTTCGCCGTGGCCGCTTACTAGACTGTACGTTCGGGCACGCTCACAGAGCCCGTCGTCGGCCGACCGAGGAGACCATCAACCACTGTGTTTGAGATCGGCAACACGCTGCGCGAGGCGCGAGTGCGCCGTAACCTCACGCTCCAGCAGGTCGAAGAGGACACGAAGATCCGTGTCAAGTACGTCCAGGCCATGGAGAACGAGGACTTCGACGTCATGCCCGGCGCCACGTACGTCAAGGGCTTCCTGCGCACGTACTCGACCTATCTCGGCCTCGACCCGGACATCATCCTCGACGAGTACCGTTCGCGCGCCAGCCACACGAGCGTGAAGGACGAGACCTTCGGCGGGTCCTCGGTCATCGGCAAGCCGCACAGCCACCGCGGCCGCAACACCCTCGTGTTCGTGGCGATCCTCTGCCTGCTCGTCCTGGGCGTGATCTGGGTCTTGGGGCGCGGGAGCGGGCAGAACACGCCGCAGACCCATCCGAGCGCCCTCGGGATCGGTGGCAGCCCGACGCCGAAGGCGAGCCCGTCCACCACCCCGTCGCAGACGGCCACGGCGCAGCTCAAGAACGTCCTCAAGATCAACGCCGCCTTCGGCGACTGCTGGATGCAGGTGCGCAAGGACGGCGCCACCGGGTCCGTCCTCTACACGGGTACGCTCACCAAGGGTCACTCCAAGAAGTTCAAGAACAAGGTGCTCTGGGTGCGGCTGGGCAGCCCCTCGATGGTCAAGCTCACCGTCGAGGGCAAGACGCAGCCGCCGCTGTCGGGCCTCAACCCGGCCGACTACATCGTCAAGAACGGCAAAGCCAAGAAGGCGAGCTGACATGGGCAAGGAATCGTCGTTCGACGTGGTGTCGCGCGCGGACCTCAACGAGGTGCGCAACGCCGTCAACATGGCGCAGAAGGAGATCGCGACGCGCTACGACTTCAAGAAGAGCGTCAGCGCCATCACCCTGGAGGACGAGGCGCTCGTGCTCGTCTCCGACAACGAGGGCAAGCTCAAGCAGGTGGTCGACGTCCTCGAGGACAAGCTCGCGCGCCGCAAGGTCCCGCTCAAGGCGCTCCAGTACGGCAAGATCGAGGAGGCGCTGGGCGGCACCGTTCGCCAGCGCGTGCCCATCGCGCAGGGCATCCCCGACGAGAAGGCCAAGGCCATGAACAAGCTGGTGCGCCAGCAGTTCAAGAAGGTCAAGGTCCAGATCCAGGGCGACACGCTGCGCGTCTTCTCCCCGAGCAAGGACGAACTCCAGGCCGCCATGGCCGCGCTGCGCGAAGAGGACTGGG
>Ga0316226_1002143_pt1 | contig 19277 bp, 36 predicted proteins | sample TBH18017metaG_FD_206009 | JGI IMG/M metagenome (GOLD analysis project Ga0316226, IMG submission 206009) | Freshwater microbial communities from Trout Bog Lake, Wisconsin, USA - TBH18017 | ecosystem: Environmental > Aquatic > Freshwater > Lake > Hypolimnion/Profundal zone | place: USA: Wisconsin... | reverse complement strand
ACAACGCGAGGCACTTCTAAAGATGTTCGCTATTATCAATGCCGGCAACTTCGACAAGTCAGACAGACAAAGCGACTATTTCCATGTTGGCTTTTACGTTGATATGGGTATCGGTACTTTTGAAAAACCCTACACTTTTAAAGGTAAGAGCGCAAAGGTCGCCGAACCAACCACACTGGCGACCAAAGGCGTAACAGAGGTATTCGCGGACGCTACAGGCGAAGTACACATAACATCTGAGTACGGTCTCACAGTTCAGCAGATCGAAAGCATTACAGACCATTTTAATTTTCTGCAAACTAAAGTCGTCGAGATCGAAGAACCCGCCAAGATTGAAGATATCGCAGCCGTGACCGTTGAAGTAATCGAGCCGGCAAAGGTTGAGATCGTGACCGATTACGCCGAAGGCCTTGAAACCGGTAAGCACTTCCATGCTGAAATGATACCCCAGACGGAAACCCAGACAGCCGCCGCGGTTGGATTGCTCCCGGCCAATGTTGAACCGGTTACACCGTCTTCACCGTTCGCAGGTCTAAAAGAGACAGCCCGCCGGGCTTTTTACTGGACGTCATTTAACCCCGAGGGCAGAGGCGACCGGACAATCGCGGAACATGAGCGGTTACTTGCTGCAGATCTTGCCCAGGTACCGGACAACTACAAAGCCAAATACACCGAAAAATTTATAGCTCATTTCTCCGGCTGGCTGCATTCTCACAGCCGTTGCGCCTCATCCGCTGTTACCGGCGGCTCTGGGTTCAATGTCCGCAGGGCGGAGAAAGCCAATAACGCCGAAAATAACAAATATGAGGCGTTCACAGCGTGGCGGGAGCGGATACTTGCCAAACTGGCCCGGTCAGAGCGTAAAAGAGAATTAGCAGGGAACGGAGGCGAGTTAGGCGAAGCCGTTCGCAACCTCGAGAGCCGGAAAGCCTCACATGAGCGGATGAAAGCCATAAACGCAACTATCAGGAAACACCATAAAAACGAGGCCGACTGTGTAGCCGCTCTGGCATTGCTGAAAGTAAGCGAGAGCGACGCTCTTAGCCTTTTGCACCCGAAATACAGCTACCAGGGGCAAGGAGTACCGCAATACATGTTATCTAACAATCTGGCACAGATCAAGAGGTTAGAGGACCGCGTTAAGCAGTTGCAAGCCAAAGAGACCGTAAAAGAACAAATTCAGAGCGGCGAAGCTGAGACACCAATAAAAGAGATCAACGGCGCAAAGATCGTTAAGGACTTCACGGATGACCGCCTAAAGATTGAGTTCCCCGGCAAGCCCGCGCCCGAGGTTATAAAGGCTTTGAAGTCTCACGGGTTCCGCTGGTCTCCATTCCTCAAAGCCTGGTGCAGGAAATTAACAGCGGCGGCGGCTTATGATGCCGAGCGCGTATGTAAAGCGATCGCAGCTTAGAACCTGTAAACCCTATCACATTTTTAACATTTTTCAACCCGCCACCACATGAATTTTCAACTATTTTGGAAAGGACACCGCCAGCCAACCGGAGGAATAACATTTGAAGCCGTCAAAAAATATTTTGATAACGCTATATCAACCGGCGCAAAAAGAACAGATTTTGTACTAAAAAACCAGTACGGAGTACTAAGTCCGGACACCTTTAATTTATCCACATGGCCAGAGAAGGACAACCTAAAATATTATACAACTACTTTTTTAACCAATTAAAATACATAACCAATGAGAACAACCACGCTTAAAGAAAATCACGAGAAAGCGATTAACGCGCTCGAATTACTGCAAAAAGCAGACCTACGGAAACGAGAGCAGATTACAACACTCCGAAAAATATACGATAATATGTACAAGGATTGGAGCCGGTACAGATATGTTTTGAAACAAGCCCGTAAATACGCCCGCTGTGAGAGGTGGCTGCGTGATTATTACCGGAGGAAACTCGAAAAAATAAATACACTTGCTATTTATAACAAATAATATGTTTCATTTTTCAATCTAATTTTCTACGAAAATCATCTTTCAAAATTTCACTCAAGACAAAAAATAACATGAAAAAACAGAAAGTAAAAAAACGAAAGCAAGGTTCAGGCGGTGCGCGTCCCGGTGCAGGGCGAAAACCGTTAGAAAATGCTAAAAACGTTTCAAAATCATTGACGAAATCCGAGGCGGAACTCATTGAAAAACTAAGGATTACAAATTATGTAAACAAATATCTTTAAAATTGTTTGTTTTATCAAAAAGTATAGTACTTTTGCTAAACAATTTAACAATCAAAAACAAAAAATCATTCTTTCACACCACAGGGGTAAAACTTTCTTAACAAACTTCAATAACCATGATAAACAACCGAAAGCAGACCATTGCCGAAAGGCTAAAAGCAATTGCGCCTCATTGGTCACAGGCACAGCGCACAGGATGGGCATACCGAAACGAGGTATCTCTTGCCACCGTTAACCGCTACCTGGCGGGAAACATCGGTAGCATCCCGTTAGCCGAGGCCATTCTATCCGAGGCCGAGAAATACGCGCCTGGCAAGCAAATAGCCAAAACAAGCTAAAAAGAATTCCAAAATCAATTTCCAAAATTCCAAAATCAATTTCCAAAATGTACAAGGGAAAGTATTCGTTCAGCCAAAAGACGCAGAAAGCGATTAATGAGGGCGGTCAATCCATCAGCCTCCGTTCTGCCATAGAAACCGAAATACGCATGATTAGCCGCCGCATGGATGCCAACCTCATTCCGGCAGACCTGCGCCCCGGTTACCAGCTTAAACTTGATCATTTGAATGAAAAATTAAAAAATCTTGAACCATGATTTCATTCAAGATACTGGCGGTATTATCCATCGCAATGGTAGCCACCACAATCGGACTTAAAGTATTAGAAATCATTTTCCACAACAATAAAACAACCAAAAATTATGAACGAAAAAATCACACTATTTAACAGCGTACTGGATGCACGTATAGCCACAACGCTGGCACTTGCCGAAGAAATGGAAATCAAGCGCGACCACCACGACACCGATTCGCTGATGTTCGGCATATATGACGGATTTGCTTGGGAATGCCGCCACGCCGCCAAAGAATTCCGGTCAATCAAAACCATGTTCAACGACATTTTTAAACCGGTTCCTGATGTGGATATTATGCCAATCGAAGCATTGCGCATTGATGATGCACGTTATGAGATGCAGCAGGAACGAGCATTTGAAAAGTATTTACGTGACGATGCACGGGCTGATTTTGATAATGAATAACCAAACTAACAAATCATGGCAAACGAAATAGCTAAATGGCAACCGCCGACATTGGCAGAATTGACCACCGATATCGAAAAAGCAGCCCAAAATGATGTACTGAACATCGCGCTCAACCTTGAACCGCCGCCATCTTGGGTGAAGGAAAACGAATTTGTCAAGGTCAAAGTAAATGGCAAATCAGAACTGCTTAAATATATCCCCATCGACAAACAACGCCTTATAGCAAAGCGGATATTCGGAATAGTAAAGGTAGAAATATTGCGCGAAGCGGTAATGTTTCATTCGATATGCGTAACGGTAAGATTGCATTATACGCACCCGTTGACCGGGCAAGAACTATTTATGGATGGCATTGGTGCGGTAGCTGTTCAAACTGATAGTGGGTCAAGCGCATCGGATTTAAGCAAAATAAAAAACGATTCAGTCATGAAAGCCGCACCCGCTGCTGCAACATACGCAGAAAAAAACGCTTACGATAAAATAGGTCGCGTTTTCGGTGGTGAAATTCAAAAAGACGCTATACAGTATAACGCCGATATGTCAAGTTTTGCGAAAGAGTTTTACGGGGAGAAGCCAACGGACGAGGATTGGAAGGATTTGTCCGAATTGCTTAACCTGAAAACAGACAGCCTATCGCCCACAGAGTTAACAGACGCACAACGGATTATCAGCAAAAAAGAATCTAACAGTTTCAAAAAATTGCAAACACTTTTTAAAAACAAATAACCATTAGCAAAATTCAGAAAATCCAAATTTAGAACTTCAAAGCTATTGACCTGTTTACCGCAGATTTCATCGCCAGGACAGCAATAGTAACCGCAGGAGAAATTGAATACAGATTAATCGAAAATTAATTTTAAAAGCCGTCCGAATAACTGATATTCGGACGGCACAAAATAAAACTAATGCCAATAAATAACTTAGAAATTCGCATAGGCAACTTCACATCGTCAGGCATTGCCGACCTTATGACACTTGCAAAAAATGGTAAAGACTTTGGCGCACCTGCATTGTCCTACATTTACGATTGCAACATGGAACGCCGATTTGGCTTGCCAATATCGGGCGAAACAGATGCAGTACCAACAGAATGGGGTAACGCCTTAGAGCCTTTCGTTCATGAACTACTTCCTACCTCATACGAATATACATCGCAGATCACCGCAATACACCCTAAATTCGATTATTGGGCAGGTAGTGCGGATGGATTCAACAACAACGGAGAAAGGGCTGTATTTGACACTAAATGCCCCTTTACCAGAGCTTCGTTTCATGGGCTTGTTATGCCTTTGGTTTGCGGGCTGACGGGTATTGATGCCATGAACGCGATACGGTTCGGATTCGAGTACGAAACATGCAAGTTCAATAAACATAAACAGGGGGAACAATATTATTGGCAGTTGGTAAGTAATTCCGTTATCAACAATTGCGACTATGCTGAACTGATTGTGTTTATGCCATATCGCTCCGAACTACTCACAATCATGCCGATAATAACCGAGATCCCCAAATTGCGGTATATCGGCGATAGAGTGCCATTTATTGAGGATGGCGGTATGTTTAAGAACCTGAATATTATCAGATTCCGCGTTCCTGATGCCGACAAACAATTACTAACGGAAACGGTTGAATCCGCCGCCCAATTGCTTATCAAAAGAAACTAATCAAACATGAACGCAGATACCCCAATTAACGAAGTCCTGCTGTTCGGCGAATGGCGTTATGCACATCCTGAAGTAGTGGAACATCTGAACACTTTAGATGAACGGTATAAGAAGCTGTGCCAAGCTAATTTCGCGGCACTCGAAGCGGATAGACGTTACAGACTTCACCCAACGTTCTTTAACAAACACAGACGTAACATGCGGATTAAAGATGTCATAAACATCATTTCAGGCACTCGTGAACTTTTTAAATAACTGATGGTAGCTATATACTTATTTACCAAACTGATATGACCACCCCATTAGAACGCATAATGTACGCCACGCATAGGCTGATTCGAGCCGAAAGATTAGCGATGGAATGTTCTACTCCGAAACGGGCAGCGGCAGTTACTAAGCGTAAAAACGAATTGGTCGAACTGTGCAAACGCGAACTATGGATGGCTAAATTCAGTCAGCAGTATTTGTTTAAATAAATTTGGATAATCGGAAAATAATAACTACTTTTACAAAGCGACAAAATTAAAAAGTATGTTATTTCCTTAACAACATTTAATGTACATTGGGGGGCGTATAACATACGTGTTTTTGAGTTTGTCGCTATTCTCTGCCCCCCAATTTCTTTTCTTTCAAAATAGCTGTGATGAAATATTTCCTGCACGACTGTAATGCGTTTCAAGACGAAAAAATAACCGAATTGTATATGCAATTTGGCTATGAGGGGATTGGTCTGTTTTTTACGACATTAGAAAAGCTTGCAAATCAAGAAAAACCCCTAAAAACTTCTGTACTGAAAACCCAATTAAATGTTGGTAAAAAGTTGGAGAAATGCTGGAAGTTTATGGAAAGTATCGAGCTACTTTCATCAAACAATGGTGAAACTTTCAACAAACAATTACTAAACTACGCAGGAAAATATAAATCTAAAAATGAAAAAAATGCAAAGAGGGTTGCACAATGGCGTGAAAATCAATTACTTACAGAAAATGTAACGCATTACGAAAGCATTACGTTACCATTACGTAATGCAGACAAAGTAAATGAAAGTAAAGTAAAGGAAAGTAAAGTAAAGGAAAGTAAAGCAAAGGAAAGTAAAGTATTTACGCCACCAACAATTTTTGATGTTATTGCCTATTTTAAAGAAAATGGATTTACCGAACCGTTAGCACGTAGAGCCTTTACTCATTACAATTGTGCTAATTGGTGTGATTCAAAAGGGAATAAGGTTATTTCATGGAAGCAAAAAATGCACACAGTTTGGATGACTGACGAAAATAGATTGCCAGAACAAAATACAGAACTTAGCCCACTTAATCAACCGCAACTATAACCCATGATTAACCCCGAAATCATACAGGAAGTAAAACAGAAAGCGCACGTTTTCGATATTATTCCGCTTCATGTCCAAATGAAGCGTGCGGGAAAGGATTTAGTTTCTAAATGCCCCTTCCATGATGAAAATACGCCATCATTCAAACTTAATAATAGGGACAATTATTTTAAATGTTTTGGTTGTAATGCCGGTGGCGATGTGATTGAGTTCCTGATGAAATACAAGCATTGGGGCTACATGGAATCTATCAGATATTTGGCGAACCATTACGGAATTGAATTTACAGAGGATACACCGCGAGAAAAAAAGGTTTACACTAAGCCTACACCACGCACCGATAATCTAAGTCCCCAGGCGATAGCTGTGTTCGCCAACAGGGGTATAAGCGAGAAAACTCTGAACGACATGAAGGTGACGGGATGCACCACATGGATGCCCAAGGGGAAGGATAACACCGATGCGATTTGCTTCAACTACTTTAGGGACGGGAAACTTATCAATATCAAGTTCAGGGCGGTAGCCGAAAAAGACTTCATGATGGCGAAGGATGCCGAACTGCTACTCTACAACATCGACAGCCTGAAAGGTCAGAAGTCGTGTTGCATCGTGGAGGGGGAAATAGACACATTGACGTTGTACGAATGTGGATTTAAATCGGTTGTATCAGTACCTAATGGGGCATCGGGAAGGAACTTAGAATACCTTGATGACTACATGAATATTTTTGATTTTATGGATAAGGTATATATTTTCACAGATAATGATCCACCAGGAACTGAATTAAAAAATGAACTTGCAAGGCGAATTGGGTTTGAAAAATGTTTGCAAGTATCACACTTACCCGATTGCAAGGATGCGAATGAAATACTTACCAAATACAATAAAAAAACAGTTCAGGAAGCTATAAAACATTCAATCGAATTTCCGCACGAAGGGGTATATTCGTTATCCGATTTAGGCAGTAAAGTTTATGATTTTTACAATGTCGGTTATCCAAAAGGTGTAGGAATAGGGATAAATTCGTTTGACGAACACCTAACATTCAGGCTTGGTCAATGGACAACAGTAACGGGTATTCCCTCACATGGTAAATCAGAATTTGTAAATCTTATTTTGGCTAAACTATGCGAGTTACATGGATGGAAATCGGGGATATGTTCATTCGAAAATGATGTAGCAATACACATAACTCAATTGCAGGAAAAAATTGTAGGCAAGTCATTCAATCCAATAAAAGACCAACAACCACACGAACGCATGAATCCTGATGAATTTTCATGGTCATTGGATTACATACATAATAACTTTTTTTTCATAAAAACCAATGAAATAGACGTTACAATTGATGGCATTTTAAACAAGGCGGCAGAATTGGTAAAACGTAAAGGGATTAAGGTGTTTCTTATTGACCCGTGGAATTATATTGAGTTTCAGCATACTGGCGAAACGGAAACAATCTACATAAGTAAGACGCTCACGAAAATTAGTAACTTCTGCACAAAATACGGGGTACATATTTTCCTGATTGCGCACCCGACAAAAATGCCACGGGTGAATGGCAAATATGAAATACCCGGTCTTTACAATATTTCGGGTTCTGCGCATTTCAAAAATAAGACTTTTAATGGTATCGTGGTTTATCGCGATTTTGTTAAAATGACAACAGAAATAATAATTGAAAAGGTAAAATATTTTTGGCTCGGTAAAATGGGAACAGTTGAATTCACTTACAATATGAACACGCGACAATACGAACCATCGTTACCTAATGCTTTTGAACCACCTCCTACTTTACCGCCACCACCCACAGGCTTCCAAACGCCACGGTTACCATACAAAGACGAAGAATTTTAATAATAAACAAGGTAGTAATCACCAAAATAAATTTTGAAATTCAAAACTAATAACTACTTTTGCCATGATAACTGATGCGGCCACATCTATCAAAACATTCTTTCCCTTGCGGGAGTTGACGACTGGCCGGTCTGATGCTTCCACAAGGGATTTGTCATTTACGATGTTTACGTACATTCTAAAATCACAATGGTGCTATATATAATTATATTCAAAAATAAATCCAAACTATGCCCAATAGATACGTAGAGTCAATAATGGAGAAGTGCCACCGAGAAGGTTGCAAGAATAAGGTCAGGCGCACACCGTATGATTTAAGAGCCGGAAAGAATATTTATTGCTCCTGCTCCTGCAAGGCACAGCAGATGCACACCAACAGAGGAGAAACAGGCAAGCAAGTAAAGTGTGGTCGTCCTGAATGTGATAATATCATGAAGCAGTTTCCATCCGATGTAAGGAACGGAAAGGCTAAGTATTGCTCCAAATCATGCGCTATGAAGCACAGGCAGTCACTATCACCCGTAAACAAAGGAAAGATGGAACGCGCCTACTTAGAAAAGGCAATAGCAAAAGATTACGTCAGACACACCTACAAGCAGATAGCCGAGAAATTAGGCTACCATGAGCATCATATCCAAAGGATAGCAGTAGCCATGAGGACAGCAGGAACACTACCTGAAAAACACAGAAAAGAAAAGCCTGTAAAAGTAAAAAGGCAAAAGAAAATACCAGCACCTAAGCCACCTAAAGTAGTAAAGGAGAAGGTCTACCACGAAACCATGAAACGCGCTCCAAAGGCTCCGGTACAACAACTATCTAATAGAGTAATAAACAACTCCGAATATGTCTGGGTGCAGATAGATAGCAGGACAAGAGTACAAAGAAGAATAGCATCGTAGTGTAGTTTTACGAAGTCAGCGTCAAGCTGATTGAGGAAATCGGAACAAAATACAGGAACATTTTTAACCATACAAAATAATCAACCATGAGCAACAGCACATCATCTTCAAGCGAAGGCATAGGCTTCTTTGGATTACTCACAATAGCACTTATTGTACTGAAACTAACCCATTACATTAACGTATCATGGTGGTGGGTATTACTACCTATGTATGGCGGAGTGTTAGTTACGGTATTACTGCTGATTATAGCCGGAATATTCTTGTACGCAAATCACAAAAAAGAAAATAACAAACGACATGACAGAATGGAAAAATTCAGGAAAAATCATTACAGTTAATTTGTCAATCAGAAGTGTAGGTTACAGAGATCAGCCAACGAAGTGCTGATGGAAGTAACCGAAACAAAATACAGGAAAATATGAACAGAACCTCACTAAAAGGACTACTTGATAGATCAGCTAAAGGAGTAGGAGTTACTTCTAAGGATAATATATTACCTAAAAAGAGGTCTAAGTACGGCAACAAGAAGAAAGTAGTAGACGGAATAACCTTTGACTCCGAGAAAGAGGCTAACAGGTACATAGAACTAAAGTGGATGCAAGACCATCATGTAATATCAGGACTAAGGCTGCAAGTACACTACGAACTAAATCCAGGAGGTACATTCTCATACAAGTACATAGCAGACTTCGTTTATGCTCAAAGTGACCACTTAATAGTAGTAGAAGATGTAAAAGGATATAAAACAAGAGAATTTAAGAAAAAAGCAAAACTTATGGAGAAGGTGCATGGAATAAAAGTAAGGCTGCATTAGTTCCGATTTTCATGCTAATTTCTATCGAAATCACCACTCAAATCGTTCACAACCAAAAAAACAAATATGGAACTAAAATACGCAAAAATCTCACTGTTATTCGGCGAAAGGCAAACAACCATAACTCTACATGATGGGGAATCAGGAACTACATTTGCCGAAATAACGCTTACCCCCGACCAACTGTCATCTGCATTGTCAAGGATTGGGCATACCCCATGCAAGATTCAATTGTTTGGTTTAGACCGCGTAAACAAAAAACTCGAAATAGATAATTTCAGGTTTGAAATACCAAAGGAAAAACCAACGAATGACCAATTGCTTTGGTTGTGCAAGAAAGCATTAAAAGAAATCGGGAAGGAAGATTGGACACCCGATAATTATTGGAATAACCAAACGACATTTGTCAGTGTCGGAAACAAGAACTACGCGCAAACCACTATTAGAAGGTGGGTATAACCAAGTTAAAACTCCCTAAATCGAAGCAAATTACAAGAACAACCAAAGTAAAACATACACCCACCATGAAAAATATGTTTGATAGTCCTGAATCATTCCAAGCATATGCTACCATAGAAGCAGGCATATGGATGATGTCAGAAATTCAAAAGGAATGGAATAAAAAACGAAGTCCTATCGAGAAAGCCGTTGACGAAGCAACAGGATTTGGAAGAGACCAAGATATAATGTGGTCGCAAAGTATAGTCGTCATTCTTGAAGATATTATTGTGGCTAAAAAGTTTATAGAAATGGATTTTGAATCAGACCAAACCATTCTTGATAGAACTAAAGAGCATATAAAACTCATGAAATCTGCATAGGTAAGCATTTAGAATACATAACCAACCACCAACCAATAATGAGACACTACATTGTACTGGACACGGAAACTACAGGAACACCCCACGACAAAGCATATAGGTTCCCCCCTATTTACTTAGAGGAATGGTGTATAAGGGCTATACAGGTAGCGTGGCAGGTATATGACGAGAGAGGAAAACTACTTAAAGAATACTGCAACCTGATTAAGCCCGTAGGATTTGAAGTACCCAATCAAGACTTTTGGATAAAGCACAATCTTACCCAAGATAGGTGCCTGAAAGAAGGGGTAAACCTTTTACAAGCAACCAAAGCCTTCATAGACGTAGTAAGCCGGTACGACAACATAGCATGGGTAGGTCATAACGCTGCCTTTGATAAGGGAATATGGGGATCAGAACTCGTAAGAGCCGGAGCCATAGAAAAGGGATTAGACCCACTCAAGCTATCCATAGCAGAAAGAGCCTCTTACATGCTCAAAACAGGCAAGAAACTCGATACCTACTGTACCATGCGGGGAACAATGAATTGGATTAAACTACCAAGCAAAAACGGGGGATTGGAGTATAAGTTTCCACGCTTAGAAGAAACGTATTCATGGTGCTTTCCGGGCGAAGTACCCATACAAGCTCATGACGCATTGGGAGATGTAAAAGCAACGGCACGTATCTTCTTTGAGTGCTTGAAAAAGGGCTACATGGAACTCAAACAACCAGCACCATCACTTTAAAATAGGGTTCTCACCAAGATAAAACACGACAATGCCGATTATTTTCAACAGAGAATGGGAGATGCCAAGTAAGTGGACGTTTACTATCCCATCTATAAAGCAGTTGATTTACAAATACTGTAAGGACGGCATCGGATGGATAGACCCTTTTGCGGGAGAAAATAGTCCGGCAGAGATAACCAACGATCTGAATCCTGAACGACCTACGCTATACCATATGAGAGCATGCGATTTTGCCACGACATTGCAGGGTAAGTACAAAGGCATACTATTTGACCCACCGTACAGCAATCGCCAAATAAAGGAGTGTTATGAAGGTATTGGCATCACTCCAACAACAGAGGATATGCAGTCGCTATTTCAAAAAGAGAAAAAGCTATTCTCAGACAAAATAGAACAGGGAGGTATTGCTATATGCTTTGGATGGAACTCCGGCGGATTTGGCATAAATCTTGGCTTTGAAATGATAGAAATATTTCTCGTAGCTCACGGGGGTAGCCACAACGATACCATAGTCACCGTAGAACGTAAAGTAACAAATACAATGTTTTAAAATAACTCACAATGACAAACACAACCTTCACCACCATCCATGAAATAGTAGCCAACGAACTCAACATCGAAAAAACAGCGATAGCCCGTCATATCTTGGAATGCAGGCACGAAGAACAACTTTCGGTAGTGGAACCCGTGATAGAGAATTTCGCACGCTTATACCACTCCCCTGAAGCAGATGCAGCGGCAAAGTATCTGTTTTGGCTTATGGAACAGAGGCGTAGGCTTATTGTTCATCTTTATTATATTATTGGTGTATGCGAGTTAGGATAGAGCCGGAAGGTAAGGCAGCCATATTGTCGGCAGGTATCGTACTGATTATTTTATTTGCCCTGATTTTCTTTCTCGTCTGTATTCTGTCCTGATTTTTATTCAACCAAAACAACCATTTTAACAATGAAACACATAATCAAAAAGTACGCCAGCCGGATCATTGACCACCTGGAGGTGAAAAGAAAGCCCACCCCCGCGATAAATCACAGGTTATCCATCATCGAAGACTTTAACTCCATAGACAACTTTATTTCAGACAATGAAGGAGAAGAAGCATACAGAGATGCAGACCGGCAGATAAAAGAATTCAGGAAGATTTACCCCCATCCTGATAATGACTACCTTGTAAGCAGGTTAGAATATAGCCTGATGAATAAGAAGCAAGGAACAGCATTAGAGAAGGCATGTAGCCCCATTGCTGTAAGAGAGAAGGCATGTAGCCAATTTGATTACCTTGTATCTCTTATGGCTAAATTCAGGCATTACCCAGTAGATGAAGTAGCAGCACTCGTAGATTGTTATAAGGTGTCATTCCCACAAGATGAATATTCAACACTACGGAATAGGCTCGATCATAAATTACAAGAATATTCTAAACCCCATCCATTGCTCAAATCGTAATGGCACTATCTACGATAGCACCCTTACAATTTTTCGCTTAGACAACCAAAACACCTTCTATAATATCCATCTACCTTTTAAAGCCGGACTATTTTAGTTCGGCTTTTTTATTGCACAAAAAAAGCGCATATCTAAGATGTGCGCCAAAATCGGATTTTACCCCGGTTGTTAGTTAGTTAAAGTGTAGCCAAAGGATAGATATACCTAATGCTATACATACTATGTAAAGTATTTCGTTTTCATGTTTACTCAAAAAAGTTTTCAGCATTGCTCCCGTTTTGGTACAAATAGAAATCGCATTTGCGGCGGCGGACTACCCCAGGAGATACTTGAAGCTCGCCGTCTATTCTTACTTTTGTCCACATATTAAATGCAGCCTCTACGCCATCGAAGTTGGTAGGATCGGCAATGATGACCTTCTTTAGTGTTGAACCGTCAAAGGCTCCCTGCCCCTCTTGGTAGCAGAAATCCCCGACTGCATCAAACATACCCTGTGTTACTGTGTCCGGCAATACGGCTGTAAGGTGGCTTTGTAGTCCGGCTGAATGTGCGTTGACATATTGACATGCTTGTTCGTAGGTGCATGCATCCCCCTCTTTTACTGTGGTGCCATCAGGATAATAGACAGTTCCCATGCCTATTGTCCATACTCCATGTTGGTCTTGGTAAGCAGTTAGTTTAAGCCCTTCTATGGCTCTTACTAAATCAAAAAAGTTCTGCGAAAATTGCATGTTATAACCGTTTTTTGTAGATAATCCTTTGGTTCCTGATTACTAAAAGTATCTGTGTGTTCTGTGAGGCAAAGGTAATGGCTGATTCATCGTCATCAAAAAATAATTCATAGCCATCATCCGCCGTAGTGATTTCGTACATGTCCTTTCTTTATATGAATTTGGGTACGTCATCGTGGTAGTCCGTATCCTCGCTATCTGACTTTACCACGTCCTTCGCTACACTGAAAAACATAATAAGCAGAAATAAAGTTACACAACCGCCGTAAAATGATGCTAAAATGTACTCCCAATTCATGATACAAATATAGTTGTTTCGATTTAAAATGCCGACTTTGCAAGTTGACCTTTTAAACCTTCAACTTCGACAATTTATGCTTTTACTTTTGCCCTTATTGATGTCTGTGCCAGCTTGTAAATAATCAATACCAATGCAAGGATTACCAAACCTTCACCGACAGCCCAATTTAAGTGAGATTTGGCATTCTCTTGGCATTTGGTCAACTCGGTGATGCATTTGCTTAGCCTATCGCGTAATAGGCTCAATTCGGCTGTATCTACCTTTGTTATGGTATCTGTTATTTTTACTGTGTCTGTCCGGTGGAATGTCCTGTTGATCCTGACGGTATCATAAACAAGCATTGTGGTATTGACCATTTGCGTATCATGAACTTGCTGTGTGTCTGTTTGTACTGTCGGAATGCCCGGTAGGTACTTAGTATGCTCCACTACTTTGAACCTGACAGGATACCATGCGTTTGCAAGACTATCGCACACTTCTTTGTGGTGGTTGTGGAACTTAGTGGCTTGATTGTAATAGTGGCTCGTAGTGCAGCCGGTAAGAATAAAAAGCGATAATGCTATGATGTATTTCATGGTGCAAAGATAAATAAAAAAAGCCACCTGTTATAGATGGCTTTTTTGCATTGAGTGAGAGATTCTTTTAGCTTGGTAGTTGGTTTGCTTCATTGACCAATGGCGCCAGGGCGATTGATGCCAGCATACCTACTACGGTGCCGCATGAGTTGGCCAGTGTCTGTGCTTCGTTAATAAGTGCTAATGCTTCGTCTTTTTTCAATAGACTTGGCAGGTCTTTCTTCAGTTCTGCGATAATCGTGTTCGCTGTTGTAATGTTGCTCATAATTTTTGGTTTTTGACTTGACTTGTTAATTTCTGTTTCGACTACAATATTAGATACGATTTCTGAATTGGCAAAATTCATCTCTATGAATTCAGATTGTGGTTGTGTTACTTCTTCCGGCTCCGGTGTAGTTTCAGGTTCTACTACTTCGGCTTTACCGACTATGGCATTCCACCATGTTTTCCATAAAATGTGCGTCATTCAGGAGTTTGGTTTTTGGTTATTGATGTTTCCTTTGATAGAAGCAATACCGTCTAATATCTGTGGAAAGGTAGCAAGTCCAAGACACAGGAAGTTCACCACCGCCAGCGTTACCAATATCCACGGATTGATTTGATTGTAGTATTTTTCGCACACATGGCATAAGGTTATAGTAACCAATACGGCACATACACGCTTAGATGACGGTCTGCCATCATCAGACAGAACGGCTCCGAACCACACCAATAGTCCTATCACCTGTTGCTTCCACAAAAGCAGGATCAAGGATAACACCACACCTACAATCAGGTCTTGATATTGAGTAAGAAAAGTAGTAATCATAGTAGTGTAATTTACAGCAAAGATACTAATTTTTGTGGTATGTGCCATCACCTAAATCCAAAGGCGAGAGTGATTTTTCTATGAATTCCTCTATGTCTATCAGTTCCTCTACTCCGCACCGGCTGAAAGCGTGACCGCCTTCATTCTTAACCACTACCTTTATTGTGGTTCCGTCTATCGGTAAATATCCTATGTAGTAACAGTCCTTGATAAACATGGTCGGATAGTTTGGTTAGCCAAATGTATGAATTGTTTAGTATCACAAAAATAAATTTGGTGGTTATAATATTTGGTATTATTTTCGCACCATAAATAAATATTAGATATGATAAGCAAGCCAACGAAAGAGAAAACAAAAAGGATTACCATTGACCTGCCAATGTCGACATTAAATTCGATTATGTTAACCGCTATGAGAGAGAACAGGTCAGTAAAAGGTCAGACGGAACATATCGTTATCCAATCGCAAAAATCGAAGTGAAGATTAGCGAGATCAGCCTCCAAGCTGATGTAGATAATCGAAACAAACCACAGGAAATTTTCAACCGAAAAACATACAACCAGAAATGAACAAAGAGCAATTAGTAAACAAATTCATCCGCTGCACGTCCCAAGAGATGCAGGACAGGGTGGCGCGGAAATTGGAGGGAATGGGCGTAGTGAGAAGTATTATATTTAGTGATGATTTATTTTGTATATTCCCTCAAATAGAAGTGTTTAAAACAGATGACGGTACAATTCTGTTTTCAAATTGTGACTATGAAAACATTGGCGATGGTGATAATTTAACCGAAATCACCGAAAGCGACCTTATCCGTGACCCTCGCATATGGGTGAAAGTTGCGAAGCGTTTTAAAAGATGGGTTTACCCGTGCTTAGCAATATTGCAATATCAGGGTAAATAAATATATTGTTACCGAATATTTAAACAACCCGCAAGGAGGCGGGAGAGGATATGTCACAATTAGTTTCAGTACGCACAAACACAAGATTTGAATTAAACTATGAAACAAAACTTCTTGAACCAGAAGTAGAATTGATATTCATCATGTCAAAACCTGTTTACAATGTTGACCGTAAGAAGGGTCAAATCGTTAAAGATTTAGGGGTGACAGAGGTGCGTATTAATACAGATACAGCTGGGATTACTAAACTGATAGGTGAATTGACTGCACTTCAAACATCAGTTGTTTCCATAGCTAATATGGGTGAGGCTTTTAATACAATAATTAAAAATTCCCAAAATCCAAAAGATTAACCCATACCAGTGGTGGTATCTTATAGCCTGTCGGTGGGCTATGGGTTACAAACTTAAAAACAAAATAATCATGATAAAACCTGAAACATTCTACATGTTGATTTGCGACAACTGCAATCACGCTTTAGGTGATGACGTTAACTATGCGTGGTCTGATGAACGTGTCGCAAAAGAATTCGCCCAAGATTCAGAATGGCACTTTGCTGATGATGGTAAATGCTACTGCCCTAAGTGTTACATAATAGGGGATGATGACGAGATAGAAATCATTAAATCTTAAAAACAACAACTAAAAAGAAGAAATCATGAGCAACTTAGAAAACAGAGTAGCCCGCTTAGAGGCTGAAAACAAGGCGTTAAAAGCGCTCCTTATTAATAATAGAGTTTCAGGATTTAACGAGTTGGTAGAATACAACTTGAAAGCTGCCGCACCTGCCGTAAAGGATTGGGAGATAGTGGCGTTGAATCACTATCATAATGGTGAATACAGTATATTAACTCGCAATAAATTTGGCTATTTTGATGGTAAATCATTTTTTAATTGCGATTTTAATTACTTGACGGATAAAGGTATAGAACTGGGGAATCCTACTCAAATCCACTCCGTTAAACGCCTTAGTGACGGGCTGATAGTAACCGTGGAGGATATTACAGAACAAGGGCGAATTACAAGTTTTCAAATCAACCAAAGCGACAAAATGGTTGTTTACTTTGAAAATGGTTTGAGAATGCTTGATTTTGCCGATTTAAAAGTTAAACCATCCTTCACATTCGTTACTCACGATGGAGTGACGATTACTGACCCTGAACAATGGGTGTATGTGTACGAGAAATCAAGCTACATCGCTATTTATAAAGAGAGTGCAAAAGTACCTAAATTAGAAAACTGTATCTACTTTTCCACAGAGCAAGCACGTGACGAGTATCTTGTACTCCATACTAAGTGTTTGAGTATGAACGATGTTATCGGATGGTTAGACGATGAATATTTGGCTGATTGCGGAAATTATGAAACTTTGAAATCTCTTGTCAAATCATACCTAAACAAATAGCCATGAGCGAACAAGAAGCAAAACAAATTGTGTTGGCGAAATATCCAAGTGCTTGTATCAGTGAAATAAACCAAATATGGCCCAAAATGGCAGTACTGTATTACATCGTAGATTGCGATACTTACATAGCTAAAAATCATAAGTCTGAAAAATCGGCATGGTCATCGGTTGCTACTTACATTCTTAACGAACAAAACAAATCAATATGCAATACAAATTCAGAGGAATAAAAACAGATGGTTCGGGTTGGGTTTACGGTGACTTACTTACCGAATCTTACCCAATAACAATGAGCTACAAACCACCTTTCATTATTGACAAAGATGGTATGTGGGAAGTCATTCCAGAAACTATTTGTCAAGAAATACCAAACAAAAACGGAATGACATTGTTTACTGGTGACATAATGAAATTGGTACTTTCCGATGGCAGTTGTCTATGGCGTTATCTATTATATGACAATGAAAATATGAGGTATTCTCTTATGAACCTAAAACCATCTGTTATTGATACACCTATGGGTTTCTCTTTCTCATGGTTGGCAGAACGCACAAACGATATTGCTATTACTGGCACTATACTCGATCACCTTTTAAAACCACAGATATGACACCAAACGAGATTGAACAAACATTTGAGGAAAGGCAAACTCAACATGAAGTTAACCATGCTATTAGAATCTATAATGCAGCATATCAGGCTGGTTATGATAAAGCAACTAATGAAGCCAATGCAGAGAAGGACAGGTTTGCGGTGGAGTTGCTAACTTGGATGGGTGAAAGAAAACTATTAGATGAACTATTAATGGCTACAAGTTATCCAGAGGAAATTATTAACGAGTTCAAAAACACGAAAAAATGAAACTTGCTGACAAAATAAAATACAACCTTATGTACTTTGTCAGGCAAGGATTTGACATTGTTACGCCAAACTATTATTGGCATAGGTTTGAGGCAGATGTATTGAGAATTATATCAGGGAGTAACTATACGCATGAGTTTGAGATAAAAATAAGTCGTTCAGATTTCTTTGCTGATTTTAAGAAAAATAACACCCATTGGAAAGACGGCAAGTTTGACAAGCATAGTCTAATTAAATCAGGTACAAGGTGTAACCGATTTTCATTTGTAGTTCCAAAAGGTCTTATTTCAAAAGAAGAAGTGCCTGATTATGCAGGACTAATATACTATAATAGTCTCTCTTTTGATGTAATAAAGCCAGCAAAGTTGATTCATAAAAATCCATTCAATGATTGGAAAGAATTGGCAAAGAAAACTGCCTCACGAGAATTTCAATTAAGAATGGAAGAACGCAAAAAGTTTCATAAATCGCAAAAATATTAAACATCATGACGCTACAAGACCAAATAAAAAGCAGGGCGGAACAGTTATTCAGTTTGCCCGAAGATAGCTACGGATTAGCACGTATGGAAGCCGACAGAGATAAAACCACGTGGATCAAAGGCGCAGAATCAATGATGCCCGTTATGAAGGATGTGGTAAACAAGTACATAGCATGGCTGGATTTTAGCTGCCATATTCACCGTGATATTGTTCACTTCATAGGTGAAAGCACAGGGCTGGATACGTACACTTTCTTTATTGACAACATCTACAAACCGTAATACCATGTCAGTAAAACATGAATTGATTTTTGATGGGTTCGATAAGAGTTAAATGTCCGGTATTTGTTCCGATTATCTCAATCAGCCTATCGCCTGATCTCGTTAATCTACACTTAGACAGCATT
>Ga0316226_1002140_pt1 | contig 19288 bp, 24 predicted proteins | sample TBH18017metaG_FD_206009 | JGI IMG/M metagenome (GOLD analysis project Ga0316226, IMG submission 206009) | Freshwater microbial communities from Trout Bog Lake, Wisconsin, USA - TBH18017 | ecosystem: Environmental > Aquatic > Freshwater > Lake > Hypolimnion/Profundal zone | place: USA: Wisconsin... | reverse complement strand
TTGGTACTATTGAGATTATAGCCCACTATTTCATTTTATCTCTCTCCTCTACTCTTCTCTTTTTATACCCCTCCAGAAAGTATATGGAATTTGAAAATGAAATTTTTTAAAGTGTTGGTTGAGGTGGATATCTATTTTACTTTATCAATCTTCTTATTTATCCTCTTCTCTTTTGAAATAATACCCTTTTCAATAACCTTCTTTATCTCATTAATGTGTTCAGGTATTCTCCCAGTATTCATAAAATTTTTAAATTCACCTTTGTATTTATTACGTGATGTAATGTATTGATTAAGCTTTTTCAAATCTCCTTCCTTTAATTGTTCTACGTTTTCTAATAACTTATAATGTTGTTTAAGAAATTTCAAATCATATTTATATCCTTGTATTTCATCATCCGTCTTTTTATTGATTAAATCATTTATCAATCTATTAAGCTTTGATTTATCAACTTTGATTTTTCCATATCGTTTTATTTGATTGGCATTGAATGCCTCATCTATTGTTGGAAGCCTTGCGTACTTTGGTAATGGTTTGACACCATAATAAATGCGTGACATTATAATGTTATCATGTATATTTTTATATTCAACATCATAAATTTAATATGAAGCAGGAACGTATGCACTCATATTAACAAGGCCTCCGCTTGCTGTCACTGTCCCCGCAAATTCAACATTTCCACTTCCTTTATCTAATCGCATTATTGATTGAGGTGGTGAATTTCCATTTAAAATGTGGATTGTTGATCCAAAACTAAGGATTGAGAATTTATATGCTGTTGTTGTGTCATCAATTTCAATAATTGGATAACCTCCATTTTTATTAAATCTAATTATTGATGTCCCAATAAATGATGCATCTTTTATAGTAGTCCAACCATTATTGTCAATTGATATCGTTGATGTGTTTGAACCAGTGTTAAATGTGATGCCATCATACCCATGCAGCATGCCAAGTTTTAAGATCGGAATGGAAGAGTTGACCCATTTGCCACTCGAATAAACAAGCATGTCATTATTTTGGACGCTTGTTATTGTCGTATCATTCAATGTTGAAACTCCTTGAATCAATGCTGTGTATGTACTTGTATTATCATATGTACAAATAAAACCATTATGGTTAATAATACTGTAGTCAATACCAGATCCATCAGTTTTTAAATATATTGAATTTGGTGACCGACACACAGGAAAAACCGTTTTACATAAGCGATATAATGCGATTTTATTGTAATCCATTACCACGGTTGCCGACGACGAATTTAAATATGTAAGCATTGGGTTGCCACTTGTTGTGTCATTCGTTACTGAAATATCTGTTCCAGTATACAGTGATGCAACACCGCTGGGGCCAATTGTCACTTGTAATGTGTCTATGTTAGCTCCATAGCTCCCGGCGGTCGTGTCTATTAAAAAGCATAAATATCTATATGTATTTGTATTTGTTATCGGTATATTTGCAGATGATCCAGTCCCGTAGCTGACGTGTGTGGGTCCTCCTAATAATGTTAAGTTAGATGAAAAGCTTGTGTCGTTACTTGTAAACTGTCCAGCGTCGTTTGTACCATATACAGATAAGTCGCAAGCTGTACTATTGATCGAAAAATATACATTAACATAAGTGAAACTCGTATTAACAAAGTCATAAGAGATCCGTCGTCTAGCAGGTGAACTTAGATTCACACTTCCACTTCCATACAGGAACGGTATTGACCCATCACTCGAACTTCCAAAAACATAGGCGTGAATAGGCGTATATAATTGAGCTATGCTATTATTAACATATGCCATAGGTTCACTCATAACGACATCGTCATAGTTTATGAGTTGTGTTGCGTTTTGAGTGGCGGAAATGGTTTTATATACATTACACGTTGTCGTGACTGTTGTATTAATACCATTAACGCTTGTTTCCAATGTTGTCAAACTTGGAGAATTTTCAAATTTTGATGTAGTTGTGTTATATCTCAATATATCTTTATTTGCGATTGCTGAACAATTGACATCACTGAAAAACGTTGTAGCTGAGTTTAAAGCAAGCTGACCCCAGTTAATACCATTTGTTGCACTCGAGTTCGCTATCAATGAATAATTATTTGTACCAACTCCTAACCTATTTAAAGTTGTTGAATATGTTAGTAAATCTCCTTTTGTTGTTAATCCTTGTTTGTTTATCCATTTGCTTGTTCCACTGTCATAAACCAACATTTGTTTATCAGCTATTGATGTTATATTTACGTCTCCAAGATTAGACAAGTTGTCAGTACCCCATTTAATTCCAAGCGCCTGTGTTGAATCAGCTTTAAGTACATATCCATCTGTTCCAACCGCCAACCGATTATAATCAGTATCAAATGTCAATATATCACCCTTTGTAGTAATACCATTTTTGTTTAACCATTTTGATGTTGCCGAATTATAAACCAATAAATTTTTATTGGCTAAACTTGTTAAAGTTACATCAGTTAATACAGACATTGAATCAACCTCAGGTGCTGCCCATTTTATACCAAGTGATTGAGTTGAGTCTGCTGTTAATACATAATTATTAGTGCCAACTGGAAGCCTATTCATTCCAGTATCGAATGTGAGCAAATCTCCTTTTGTAGTCAAACCAGTTTTATTAATCCATTTTGATGTTGCCGTATCATATACCATTATATTCTTGTCTGCAATTGATATTATATTTACATCTGTCAAATTTGAGTATGCTGTAACTGTTGAGGGTGTAGCCCATTTAATTCCATTCGTTTGTGTTGAGTCGGCTGTAATTACCTGACCATTTGAACCAACAGATAGTAAAGATGGTGACGTTGAAAACGTTAAAATATCACCTTTGGATTTTGTCATTAATGAATTGCTACAACTACTAATCCAACCATTACCGTCATAATAAAAATGAACGGTTGCCTTATCGATATTTATTACATACGAGGATGCACCATCAATGATTTTTGAATTTCCCCATATTGTTATTGGCTGAACAGATGAAAAATTAAGGTCTCTACACGAGAGCACCTGACCTATTACAGGATTTAATGGAAGATATAATTTTAAAGGCACAACGTTGTCAAACTCAATGTAATCATCACCATTAGTAAGAACCATGTAATTATCTACTGTATATGATTGTGTCCATATTCCATTATTATATAAATACTGAGAACATACCGCATTTGTGTTTAAAATACTATCTCCAACAATTACGTCAGGAGTTTGTGGAAGAATAGTACATGGGTGTGTACTAAATGTTGAGTTAGCGTCACCGATTTTTATGGTGGATCCATTTGTTGGTGCAAGTGCTAAGGTAATCGTTCGAGAGGATACGCTGGTATCTATAAAACAATACGAACTCAACACATAGCCATTAACTTTAAGAAATCCAAAATCAGTATTTTTATATATCATCTTCTTAATTGTTTTGGTTTGTGCTTTATTAATAAACTTGTTTGTGTTGGCATCATATGTGAGATTTTGATTATATAGAGGTGTTACTATGGTACAATCAGTCAAAGAACTCAATGATGTTGTTGGTGAATATGTTGAATTGATAAATTGACCTGATGAATTTGTTAATAACATTTGATTACCTTGTAAATTTGTTATTGTAACATCAGAACATGAGGCTATTGATGGTGAGTAGCTGCTATTTACAAATTTGGAGCTACTATTAGCACGAAGAAATTGACCAGTTTGAATATTTGCAATTGTTGCATCAGAGCATGAAGCTATTGATGGTGAGTAGCTGCTATTTACAAACATCCCACCCGTCCCACTAACACGCAAGAAATCACCATTGCTTGGCGTTGTTATTGTAACATCCGTAAGGTCATTTAAAGATGATGTTAATGTAACTTGTTTATTTTCCCATTTACTATCTGAACTCACGTATTGCAATATATCCAAATTCGCGGGGTTAATGATACTTACATCCTCAAGTGAAGTACCAAGTGTTAAATTTTCTACGTTATTCGTTATGACATTTACAGTTGATTGTAATGATTGTATTTTATTATCAGTTTGATTAATGTATCCAAATACAGAAGCCATATGATATCTGACGAGATAAAAATATGTTACCATTCATTTATTATTGTTATGTTATTATATAATGGTCTCCAAATTATCAATGTTCTTTAATTCTGCTGACGCTTCGAGCATAAGTAGCCTTGGTAGTCAATGCACCTTCCAACTCAACCCTGTCGCCTATCTCAAAAAAGGATATGAATATTATTTCAATATAACTGATGTCGCAATACCCTATGTTGAACCCAATATAGGAAGATCTGTTGGTGACAAATATAATAAATTTTATTGGAATTATAACAATGAATTTTATACGGTTACATTAGATACAGGTTTATATCAGGTTATCGATATTCAAAACAAAATTAATGATAGTATTAATAATACACTACAAACCAATTTAAACCTTATACAGTTGACTCCTGTACCAGCAACAGGTAAGGTTTTAATTGTGGCGACATCTAAATTAAATAGCTTTTCAATTCCATTCGATGGAAGCGACAACGTTATGAATATATTGGGTTTCACTTCTGCACAGACTGACTTTACGGCTTCGTATTCAGGTTCCTCAATGACAAGCGCAAATATTGCTGCTCTCAATCAATTACAAACAATTTTAATCTCCATTGATTTGTGTAGTAATAGTTATTTAAGCGGTTCCCTATCAACGGTGACGGAAGCAATAACACCAAATGTACTACCTTACTCAACAATTACATTTAAAGATAAATACCATCTCATCAACTCAAAGGTTAATAAAGACAGTATAGATAGTGTAACAATAACACTCTATGACCAGGCTTTTAATCCCCTAACTATGCCAGACAATTTCACTATCACACTACAAATTTATGGTGAAAAGATATAAAATTTATTTGTATTATGTATGATTGATATAGTTTTATTAAATGTAATGGTTACGGGAATAATTGGCATCATTGGAGCAATAGGTAAGATTATATATGATACTAAACAAAACAAATCAAGTCTAAATAATTATGCTGAATTACTTAATGATGTTGCTGATATCACCAAGAAAATACATATACACATTGTTGATAATGGTATTAGAGTATCACCATGTAACTCTAACCAAGATAATCAAGAAATACAAAACATTAATGATATAGCAAATGATATGACAATTGGACATACGCCTCCATCATCTCCAAAAGACATTAAAACAACACTTTAATATAAATAATATATTTACAAATTATATTATATGTCAATATACATGAACATTAAAAAAGGTAAGGGATTAAGTGATTACCCAAAGGTAATATTTAGTTCCATTATTCATCCTACAAAATTTCCAGGAGAGAGACATGTTACGGGGATAGATAGCCCATTTTATGGTAAAAAATACCATTTTGCGGGACCTTTTACAAATCTTAAATTGAGGTCAAGAAGTAGCGATCCATATGATAATATGCCACTTGTTGGATCTATCGTAGATAAGGCAGCACGCGATCATGACTATGATTATTTAAAGACACGTGAAGACTTGGAAAACAAAAAAATCAACAGAAATGAGGCAACACGTGAGATATGGAAGGCAGATGATAAGTTCATCAATTCTGTCTCAACAAGTGAAGCCAAAAGAGTTGAACCTAAATTAAGTGGTGTTGTTAGTACATTAATGAGAGGTAAGGAAGCATCAGAGAAGGCATTGGAGAATAAAGGTATTCATGCTACAAAAGTATTCAGTGGCATTGGTAAAAATCCATTTGAGAGGTTAATAAAGAAAAAAAAGAAGATTGAAGGCAAAGGAATAAAACATGTTGTTGGTAGTATTAAGAAGACAAAGAAAGTTAAAAAGGGTGGGTTTGCATTTCTTCCATTCCTTGCACCAGTTCTTGCATCCGTATTGCCTGATATCGCTAAATTTGTATATCATAAAGTGACAGGAGATGGTAAAAAGGGCAAGGGTAAGAAATTATATATAAAATAACTATATGGAGTGTGAAACAAATAAAAACGATTTTGATGTGAATAAATTAAAAGACTTCTCAATATATATTATTCGTGCATATCTTCTTAAAAAAATTTCAGATAGTAAAATGATCATTAAGAAGATGAAGAGAAACAAATTAACAAAATTGATTATTAACAAATATAGTTTTGATGATTTCATGAATTATATTGAAAGTAAAAACAAAACTTGTCATGTTGATGATGATGATGTTAGCGAAGATGTTGGGGAAGACGTGGGGGATATCTCTAAATGTTCAATCAAATTGACATTTTCATGAATGTATTTAAGTATCTTTGAGGCATTTATAATCATATTTGTGTGATACATGTTATTTTGATTATTATTTAATTCATCAGTTGATATATTGATTATCGTAGTCAATACATCTTCTATTGTGTCATTCATATTAAGTACATGGATTTATTTTTATTCAATACTAATATTATTATGAAAAATAAATTTATTGTATTCCCTAATGCTGACAAGAAAAGCAAATATAGACCTCCTAATTTGGATAATATGGACTTCGGGGAAGAGCCCTACTCTATGCTCCTTACTGGGAAACCCTCAACTGGTAAGACATGCGTAATAATGAACGTTCTAAGTAGAAATACACATTTTAAAAAGGTCTATCTCGTGCATCACCTTATTGAACACACAAAAGAATATGATGACGTTGATTATGAACCACTCGATTATATACCAACCATGGAAGATTTAGAGATAGATATGGACAACCCAGAACCTATATTGGTTATCATTGAAGATATAGATTTAAGGGCATTAGATAAGACACAAAAACAAGCATTAAATCGATTGTGTGGATGTATTAGTAGTCATTGTCGTGTTAGTGTCATTATGACAGTCCAGGAATGTACCCAGATTAATGTATCCATTCGTAGAATGCTTAATTACATTATAATCTTTAAATGTGACAAATACACGGCAAGCCATACCTCTTGTATGATGGGTATTCCTAAGACAACATTTAACAATATAAATGAACACATTTTACAAGACAAACATGACTTCCTATTAATAGATAGAGACCATTTCCCACGTTATAGAAAGAATATAACAGAACATATTAATTTAGAGTAACAATATTATAAAATTCTTAGTTATATTATACAATGGAAATGATGAATGAACAATATTTTGAAGAGATTTACAATTTTCTCAATATGAACAAAGGAAAACAATTTAAAAAAAACCCATATCAAAATACAATAATAAATATACTCAATCTGTTGGATAAGAAGGAACCAAGTTTTAAAGTTGATGTGCGAAATGATAGTGTTAGATCTCACTTGGATAATTCCTTGTTAAAAAATTTTCGAACAAATGATGATTTAGGATATACGTTGCCACAGAGAGGAGTAAAAATAGACATCAATAAGTTTATTGATTATATTAATAATGGTGGAGAAGACAAAATGATTGATGATAAACCAACACAAATAGATAAGCTAACACAAGAAGATGGCATACAGACAGACCTATCAAACTATAAAAACATATATAGATCTCTATCTGAAATAAACAATGATGATGATTTATATAAAGCAATCCTTAAGATGAAAGCCTCAGACGATGGGGAAATACTACATGGATTACTCCAGGAACTCGACAAGATGTATGTTAATAATCTATTGAATAAATCACCAAAGGCAAATGAATATATAAAAATAAGGAAGTTAATAAAGGACGCATTAGCTCCTCCAATTGATGCAGAGTATAAGTTGAGATCTGAGGTAGTTAAAAGAGTTCCTAAGTTTCCCAAAAGAAGATATATTAAAACAGTATTTTAAATATTACAATAAAAAAACATTATTATAAAAAACTTATCTACAATATATATATATAATGACCCACGAAATCAGTAATAACTATTACCAGGATAACGCAGACGGTGCAACCAAGTACGTATATATCAGCCCTACCTCAAATTCGACGTACAACAGTTTTCAGGGTGATGTGGCTTTTTCTCACACTCTTACTGATGACTGTATGCCCTTGGAGAGTTGCATTTGTTTTCAAATGAAAATACGTAAGAATAACACCAGTGGTGCTCTTGCCTTTTCCTCTTGTGATTTCATTGGTGCTGATGGAGAACACATGGCACCAAATCTTCCAGCAAATTTCTTTAATCAAGCAAAGGTTACCATTAATGATACGGTAACATTCCAGGTCAATCAGTTCGCTCAGACTGATAGTCTTATGAAGTTGATGTTCTCAAATCGCCAAACATCTGAAACCTCATTTTCTCATCAAGGTATCCAACTAATCCCTGATTGTTGCGGTTATAGTTCAGTAGGTTCTCCAAATGTGGCAAATCCATTCTATGATGTGTATGGTTACATTCCAATGGGAACAAATGCGTCGTCGACGGTGACAGGAAGTACCGCAGCAGCCCAAGTATTCACAGGTGAGAATGATCCCTCTGTAGATATTAACAACACACGTAAAAAGTTGCTTTATGGATGTAACAAAAATAAGGATACAATTAATGTTGTCCTTAGTCTGTCTAGTCTTGGTTGTTTTTCGAGTGGTGCCGCAATTCCAGCAGGCACAAAGTTCGACCTCGTCCTTACTGTTGATGGAGGATATCGGAATCAAATCTTCTGTCAGTCATTGGATGCTTACACAGGGTCAGGCGTTTATGTGCCATCTGTCAGTACATTGGTGGACGTTCCAGCTCACGCCTTCTCGATGGATATTACAAAAATTCAAATGATGCTCAGATGTGTCAGAACTAAACCCAGAATGGGAAGATATGTTACCCCAACCCTCGAATTTATCACTAATATTCGTAATGTCGCGGGTGCATCCGCCGTCGCGTCACAGTCGTTCCAATACACCCTTCCCCCCTCCTGTACTAAGATTATTTTGGCTCACACGTACGATTCCTACGGAATTAATAGGGCACCATCTGACTTCTCAACTCAATGGAATAGTATGGCTAATACGGCTGATAGCGCAACATTTCTCCCTCCACCCGCTCGTTGTCTATCATCTCTCCGCGTCTCATATGGTGGAGAAGTCTATTTTAATCAATACCAACTCGCATGCAATGGTTCAGACACTCAGGATTGGTATAAATTGTTCTTTGATGTTATGAGTCAGTCGAATTCCTTGGAAAATGGTAATATTACAGACTTCGAGAAATTCCTTGTCAATCCATTGATTTGTTTGACCACAACCAGAAAAGAAGGGGACAACTCTAATGATTTGAATATCGATCTTACATATAGCCCAAGCGTGAAAAATTGCAGTTTGATTATGGTGGCTATTTGCCAGGGGGAAATCGAATACAACCTGCAGATGATGGGAAAGGGAGAGACGAAGTATTTGAGAATTCATTAAAAAATTACATTATCTATTAATTTAATATGTATATAAATTTATATAATGTCAGTATCGATGCTCAGAAGTATGCATAGTTCGAGATTAACTCAACCAACTATTAGACGTAAGGTAGTTAGAACAAGAACAGTTAGGGCAAGAAGAGGGAAGGGAATTCTTGGATCCCTCATCTCTACATTTGCTCCAGCTCTCGTGAATGCAGCAACATCAGCCCTTGCAGGTCATGTATCCTCTAAAATCAATGATGCTATTAAATCACGGGTAGGAGGTCGTCGTCGTGCTGCACGACCAAATGGTGGAAGTTATAAGCTGACAGGAACAGGAAAATGTAAACCAAAAGCACCCAGAGGGGGTGCAAAAAAAAAAGGTCCTCGTCGAATGAGACATCGGACGATGTAAAATATAATATATTACGTTCATTTGATAATAATGTCATTATGATTGAAAACCTACTCCATAAAGCAACAACAACGTCCAATATTGAATTAAACAAAATTGGTAAAAAACTAATGGGTTCGGCTTATGTTGGAACATTCATGAGTGATGAAATCCCAACATTATTAAATGAACAATGTTGTATAATTAATATACAGAGCTCGCGCCAAGATGGTCTCCATTGGTGCGGTCTTAAGAAATACAAAAATCGTTATTACTTCTATGATGCGTACACTCGTAATCCTAAAACATTATCAAGATATTGGAAGAGTAAAAAATGGATATATGGAACACATAAGAAGATTGATGAGAGTAATTATTCCACGGATTGTGGGGAACTATCAATGGCATACCTTTATACAACATACATGTTCCCTACAAATCTCGTATTAAAATACATATAAATTATTTTCTTAGTATAATAATATAATGGAAGCTAATAATGTTAGTGTCTCAAATGTTCGTAAATTTTACATTGAACTTCTCCAGAAGACAATTCAAAAGACAAGACGAGAGAGTAAAACCAACATTCTTAATGATATTAAAATCTCCCCAGAATTGTATAATGAATTTATCGAATATGTAAAACGTGGATGCAAACATAGAGAAGAAGGGGAGGAAGAAGAGGAAAATGTAGAAATTCCACAATCTCCTCAATCTATTGAACCCCCACAACCTATTGAACCTAAAAAGAGAGGAAAAAAGGTTAAGGTTGAACCTCCTATTTAAATATGGGAAAATTTATACAGTGGAAGTGTTGTTATTTTCCCACATGGTCATCACTATATTATTATTATTGTTATGACCATAATTATTACATGGGCTAATTATCATAATGAAATTATCAATATTAGTCCCATCTTTATTATTTCTGTAAACTTTGACAATTAAAATGTTATAATTTACCGATTGGGGGATGTTAGAGGATACTTATTCCTATATCATCCCCCATCTTTATTATTTTTGTAAAAGTGTGACAAATTTAGAAATTGTATTTCTTATTTCGTCACTATTGGGACAAAATATTATAATGTGATACATAAATATTGTTCCATTGCCGTCAATTTTAATAATTAAATTATTGATTTTGACAATTAGGCATAATATCATATTATTATTATTACATTATGCCTATTTTGCATATGGGACGTTATCACATTATCACTTCTGCAACATCCCATTTAAAGCGACATTTTTGGCAATTATAAGATCTATATTGTCGCCTTTGTTGATACCCCTATTTTACATTTAGGACAATCTAATATGACACCATTGGGGTATATATTTGTATTCGGAATATAAATTTTTCCACCTTTGATATTAATGTCCACATTATGTCAAAACAAAAAAAATATATAATATATTAATATAAATGGTTAATGATGACGCTATTGTTGGTATAGTTGTTGAGAGTATGAGTAATTTGGATATGTTAAAGGAACAACATAATAGGGAAGTTGAGGAACTAAAGAATGAAATTAATGATTTAAAAAATAAGGTTTGTCATCGTCCTTTTCGTTGTCCTCGTCTCTCTTGTCGTTCTCGTCTCTCTTGTCGTCCTTCTCGTTATCCCCATTCCCCCCATGGACCCCCTCTGTCTCTCTTGTTTCCTCGTACTTCCTCTCCTCCTCGTCCTTCTTCCCCTATTCGACGAGGAATGGATAAGATGGTTGTTAACACAATTAAAAATATATTTTCACAATCAATTTAAAACGCGCTAATTTGTAATTTTCATTTATTTTCTAAACATATAATATAAATGTCTCAAAATAACTTCATGAATGATCTTGAGTCCCTCAAATGTGTGTTCATCTCCCTTATACGTAATGAATTGTTGAATATTAAGAGGTCATTTAATAAAGAGGAATTGTTGATGAGTTATGATGCATTGTCTGACCTTATCACTGAGTTTATTGAATATACAATGAAACTTAAAGATGAGGAACCACAAGAAGAGAAACAACCACCACCTGAACCTGTAGAGCCTAAGCCTCCACGTAAGCCAAGAAGTAAAAAGGAGGTTACTAATCCTATTTAAATTATTCTTTTATCTTCCTTAAAACATAATAATATGTAGATGTATATTATTATGCCATACAACAATGTACAAAGTCATTTTGTTTAATAGATGCTATTATGATGTATCTGGATGTGTTAATTTATAAGCACATAGATTTATAGCATTATAAAAATGAATACTTTTTTCATATGTGTATGTTTTACCTATTAATACATCTATTCTACTCTCTTTATTCGTTAAATCATCTAACATATACCGTAAAAATACATTCTCAAATATCGAGTACTCTTCTATCATCATTTTAATTCTATTACATTCAACATCAATCTGTTTATATAGTTCATGCAGTTTAATTTTAGTATCATTATAATGTTCCTTATCCATACATTATGATTACAAAAATATATATCATATATTTATACATAGAATGCCATATCAACTTGGAAGAGCAATTTTTACACCAAAAGAAAAGGATGATATTATTGACATACGTTGGGATACATCGCGATATGGAAAACGTAAAAAGAGAAAATATGGTACTCTAAATGAGGAAGCAATAAAGGAACTTAAGGAATGCATCGAGACTGGTTTTAATTTAGTTAGAGATGAGGGTAAATGGACAGCTTTACATGAATGTTATAATGATATCCCTTTAGAATTTAAGCACAGTTGCACATATGCAGTCAGGTTTAATTATCTTATTGCACGTATTGCAGAAAAATACAATCTTGATATGAGATATATAAAAGCACCATACACAGTACCAAGAGGAGCATATGATTACTTTAAATCTAAGGGGTGGGATATGTTGTAGTTAATCACTATCTCCATAATCTGTCCATCCACAATCCCAATCTCCACCCTCACTCTCTATTTTCAACGTTTTTTTATAGTCTTCTATTTGTTTTCGTTCTTCCCTCTGAACATTCAATTTCTTCTTTATCTCATTACGTTCTATGTTCCATCTATTATGTCTTTCATATTCTTCTATTCTATTCATTTCTTCTCTTTTATCTGTTTCATACACCATACGTTCATGCATCTCTTGCAAATATACATTCATCAACAATCTTCTCTCATATGTCTCTTTTGATAATTTACAAATCCGTTTAAATATCTTACCTTCATTCAATAAACTCATATGCCTCATGTTGAATTCATTTGATGTTGTCATATATATTCAAATTACAAAATATTCAATTTCGTCATAGTTTCATCTATTACATCTCTCTTCCTCTTCTTACTAATGTTCTCACAGTTTAAACGAAGTTTATGTATTTCGTTTAAATTATCATTATTTACTCCTTCTATATCCATTTTGTTGTCAATCATGTCGATCGTGTCATGGAGTATGTCCTCCATTTCTCTGTTGAAATCAATATCCATGTAGATACATTCATATTCCATTGCCTTTTATATATTATGATTACATTATTTATCTATTTTTTTCTCAATCCTCTTAATTTGTTTTAACTTCTTTATTAGTACGTCAATTAACACATGTTCTCCATCCTCCTTTACATTTCCAATTTGTCCGTAGTAGTGCATCGATGATAGGCAATTTAATGATTTCATTGGTGAGGGGTTATCCTCCAAAATTCCAATTATCGCCTTGGCTAATCCATTGACGTCATCGTAACAATCATGTAGGGTCTTTAGGTTGTTCATTATATTATTATCTACACTATTTCTTTATATGACTTGTGTTCTCTCTATACAATTATCTCTTTCTCACTTGGACTTGTAACCCCCCTTGGAGGTTGCGGGGTTGCGGCATTTTGGGGGAAAATCCTCCTATATAGAGAGATTTTTTGATTTAAGGTAGGTACCTTAAAGCTTAATTCTTATTCCAAAGAGAAAGTTTAGAAAAAATGCCGCAACCTCGCAACCTAAAAAATAATGGCACCAAAACGTAACTTTTAGAGAGAAAAGTTGAGAAAAAGGGGCAGAATAACCTAAAAATGAGGTTGCGGGAATTTTAGAATGCCGCAATTATTGCCGCACCCTTCGGATTTTTGGAGATTTTAGAAATTAAGGTCGGATATCTAAAAAGAGACCTAAAAATTAAGGTATGAGAAAAAAGATAAAAGTTGAGAAAATAGGGCATTATATTCATTTTAGATGCGGGAATTTTAGAATGCCGCAATTATTGACGCAACCTTTCCATATTTTGATATCATCAAAAATTTAAGGTATTGATATATTCCTAAGTTCATTTTTAGGAGTATATTTTTAAATATGAAATATTATGTTATTATTAATGTTTTTTTGTTTCAAATACTTTTTTGGTTAAACCTTCATCATCTGTTATTTTCTTAATTTCAGGATTAAGTACAAAATTTTTAATACCTCTTGGTGATCTCCCATCAATTTTTAAAACCTCTGTTTTATATCCCAAATTATTGAGTGATTTTGAGAACTTTTGAAATGATGAGATGGCTGTATATGGGCAGTTTTTTTTATGCCACCATTTAAATACATCATATAAATCTTGGGTTGTCACTTTTTCTCCTTCGCTACCGATCACGCAATCATTAAAGTATTGTTGGAATATGTCTGTGTCGGCTCTAATTTGTTTCGTATATTTCAGTATCTCTTCTGTTGGACATAGTTTTTCAGTCTGATATATTTTATAGTATTCAATTAACATCAACATCATATCTTGTTTCCAATCAGGTAATTTTTCATTTATGTGTATATCCTTTTTCTTCTCCCCTTGGTTAATTGGATTATCAACAAAAACAGTTTTAAATTCAAAACATCGAAAACGAGACCAAATAGCAAAGTCGTTTTTATCTAAGGAAGGCATCTCATTACAAAGCAAAAACATATTAAAGCAAGGATCGATGTTTTTCACATCAGGTGAATACAGCTGTCTACACGATAATCCCTCACCTCCCGTTAAGAGTTTAATGAATGATGAGTTCATTTTGTTGTTCTCCCCTTCTGGCTCTGAGGCTACAATAATCCTTTTTCCCTTTAAACTAATTAGATCAGGTCTGGGGTTTTGCGCTGTTGGTTGTTCTTTGGTCAATTGGGTAGCCATCATTTCCCCATAATAATCTCCAAATGAATGTTTGAGTAGTTTAGATATTTTCGTTTTCCCATTTCTTCCTACTCCACTTAACACATGCATCAACTCTTCATTGTTTAATCCAAGAAGGCACATACTGAATGCCAACATCATATATTTTCTTTCCTTCTCATCTGGCATAATATCCTCAATGAATTTATTTAACGTATTCAAATGTTTCGTATGTTCATGTATGTAATCATAATTAACTCCAATTGAAATATAGTCTTCTGGCTTTCCATCTCTAAATTTATGTTCTTGTAGGTCATACACTCCATTATTAAATCCAATCAGATAAGGGTTTTTATTCAATGTCTCTTCAAAATCTGGCATCCTTACTAATGCCCTTTTATTCAACACTTTTAAAACCTTATCCCTAAAATCTACATTCTTTATTTTGTCTTGTACTATTTTACATGTTTTAATTAATTCATTATTGTTCTGATTTTGTTCAATTAAATTATCATAATATTTTAAAAGTTGTAGGAAATCATCATATATACCTCCATGCTTCTTCCACTTGTGTTCTGCAAACGAATATGAGTACCACGTTTCCCTATTCTCTGTTGGTGCATGTATATTTCTATATTTGTAATCCATCAAATCACATATGCTCGCATGTGATCCTTTATCTTTTATTGTCTCCATGATTAATTTATTTAAATCTTCATCCTCAACAACATCATCAATACTTCCATTCATAATTTTTAGATACTCCTTTTCATTGGCAATCTTGCCATAGGCATAAATCGTGTTTAATGTTATTCCATTTTTGTAATTTTGATGAAATGTATTGAACTTCTTTAATAACTCCTCTCTATCATCATATTTCTTTGACAACTGAGAAAAACGATCCAATGCATCAAATAACATATCCATTTTGTCTTTACCTCTAAATGAATTCTTGATCCCCATCATAACATGACACCATGTTGTGTAGTCATCACTCTGCTTCTCATTAAGAAGTCCAATAATCTTAATTGTTGTCTCAATATTTCTTTTTGAATCTGGAATTTTAGCATTATCATCATTTTTTATTACTTCATCACATCTTCCCTTCTCATCCTGTTCTCTCTTCTCTTCTATCTTTCTATCCTTAATATTTTTACTTTTGTTATAATATGTATAAAACCATTTGGGTATCTCTAATATTGGTTCTGTTGGTGGAATAATCCATTCATATTGCCCCCCCATAGAAGGGGGGCATACAACGTAACCACTCTGTGACCTCGTGTCCACTCCACACACATTTCCTTTATATGTGATTACATTAGTTGATGTCGTTATTTTTTCGTCATACCTACAATACACATGTAAACCACCGTTTATTGTTTTAACCGATGGTGTTTGGTAGGGGAACCCATCATTATGTTTCTTTAATAACCTTTTCCATGTTTTTAAACCATTATTCTTAAAATCAACATCAATTACTGTAATACCTGAAATTTTCCCCGTTAGCACGCCTATGTTGTTGTTATCATTGATTTTTTCCATAAAATTGTCTTTGTTTATATCTCCCCATTTACATATCGCTTTTTTTTGGTTATCAATTGGGAGAGACACAAAACCAAAATTATTATAGTATTGTTGTGCTACATCTCTTATTCCTAATGTTTTCACTTCTTCTTTTGGTTCTTCCTTTTGAACTTCTTTGATTGGATTATGTTTTATCTTCTTAATCTCTATAATCTCATCTCTTACATCTTCATTTACTCTTTCCATTCTCTCCATCTCTTCCATATCTTCATCACTATATATGTCTTCATCAATTATAACCTTCTTAATAATAACATTTTCAACTGGTTTATTTGTTGTATTATCAAATACCTGACACATCATTTTAATGTTATCATTCATCACATTGGTTTTATCACTGAGAGTTCTATTAACTGGCTTTAATTCACCATGGCTTTCAAAGAAGTTCATTTATATATTCGTAATGGAAAATATATAAATTGAAATGAACGAATGCGTTTAAATTATGCCTATATATAAATATCATCTTTACTCATCATGTGGCTCATCGTTGGTATTGTCCTTTTCCATCTGCTGAATGCGTTTTTTCTCTCTATATCTTCTAACACGTATTAAATTCATTTGGCGTCTGATTGTAATATCCATATTTTCATAGTGCTTTATTTTGTTCATCTTGGTTCTTCGTGCTGCTTCTTCAATTGAATACATCCTTCCACGTGGCATTTATTAATATACTGTTACATAATATTTTCTATTACATTATAAATCGCGTCACATAATATATTATATATTATAAGTATATTAATATATGAGTTCAAAATTAGCCCCATCAACAATTGCATTATATGAACGATACTATAAGAGATATATTGATTTTTGTGGTATTCCTAAAACATATAATGACATCATAAATGGTTTAACGAAATTATCTAAATTTGAAAATAAAACCTATTCTCCTTCTGTGATGCGTTCCTTTCTTGCCTCACTTGCTCATTTTATTGAAAACAAAAAAATATGTGATGACATCAATAATCAAATCAAAGAGATTAATATGCTGACAACTGAGAAGATGATGGATTGCAAATACAATGACGGTGAGATACATTTGGATTATGAGGAACTTAAAAAAAAGATAGAGAATGAAATTTCAAAATGTGATTATATTAATCGTAATATGTTGATGATGTCACTTATTACCTTCTTTGTCAGAAGAGTAGAGGATTATAGTTTAATGAAATTATGTAATGGGGATACACCTAATGACAAAGAATATAATTATTATCAACCACATAAAAAGCTATTTACTTTTAACAACTATAAGACAGCAAAAAACTACGGTGTTCAGGTTTATAGTGTCCCAAAGTACCTCAATAACGTTATAACGAGATACATAGAAGATAATGATGTTAAGAATGGAGACCGTTTTTTTGATATCAAACCAAATTCACTAACTCAATCTATAAAAACATGTTTAAATAATTTGGGATATAATAGATGTAACAACAACAGTATAAGACACGCTTACGTGAATTACTTGAATGGTCTTAATATTACGTTATCACAGCGCAATAAATTTGCTGAACAAATGGGGCACTCGTATTTAATGAACAAGATGTATGAGAAAAGAGATATATAGATTGACTATGATGGAGTGATAGGATAATGTCCCCCTAATTTAGCGCTGTGAAACGTTTTGGTGCGTTGAATTGGGGGGCACAACGCATCCATGCGTAACGTTACAGATGGCTTAAAATTCCGACTGCTTAACCACGAGCAGTCGGGATTTAGGGGCATTATTAACCCGCTGCACATCGTAGAGCAATGGGTTAAATGGTGTAAATTTCCACTTGTCCCAGGTGGGACAGTCGGGATTTAGGGGCACAACGCATCTATGCTAATGTTACAGATGACTTAAAATCCCGACTCTGCATCGTTGCGTTTTCGGGATTTAGGGCACTGCTCGTGGTTGAGTTGTGAGGATTTAGGGCACTGTACAACCATGTATAGTGAGGATTTAGGAGACTATACATCCATGTATAGTGAGGATTTAGGAGATCGCACATCCGTGTGCTTTCTAAAGAATTTTACATTTATTGATACATACATACATAATATGTATATATCCACTTACCAACACTCTAAATTTTTCATTTTCAAATTCTGTATACTTTCCTGGAGGGTATAAAAAGAGAAGAGTAGAGGAGAGAGATAAAATGAAATAGTGGGCTATAATCTCAATAGTACCAAGGGGGTACCCTTGCTTCTCATTAGAGTGAAATAATGGGGTAAGTTATTAACAATTTAATGAAATAATGGGGTAAGAATTACATTGATCACGTTTTGACATAATACGTTATGATTAGGATATATACATACATCAATATGTATATATTTACTTTACCAACACTCTAAAAAATTCATTTTCAAATTTTATATACTTTTCCTGGAGGGTATAAAAAGAGAAGAGTAGAGGAGAGAGATAAAATGAAATAGTGGGCTATAATCTCAATAGTACCAAGGGGGTACCCTTGCTTCTCATTAGAGTGAAATAATGGGGTAAGTTATTAACAATTTAATGAAATAATGGGGTAAGAATTACATTGATCACGTTTTGACATAATACGTTATGATTAGGATATATACATACATAATATGTATATATCCACTTGCCAACACTCTAAATTTTTCATTTTCAAATTCTGTATACTTTCCTGGAGGGTATAAAAAGAGAAGAGTAGAGGAGAGAGATAAAATGAAATAGTGGGCTATAATCTCAATAGTACCAAGGGGGTACCCTTGCTTCTCATTGGAGTGAAATAATGGGGTAAGTTATTAACAATTTACATTTATCACATTTTGATAATAATAGGAACATTGACGTTGAGGGCATAATACATTGATCACGTTGAGGA
>Ga0316226_1002135_pt1 | contig 19323 bp, 10 predicted proteins | sample TBH18017metaG_FD_206009 | JGI IMG/M metagenome (GOLD analysis project Ga0316226, IMG submission 206009) | Freshwater microbial communities from Trout Bog Lake, Wisconsin, USA - TBH18017 | ecosystem: Environmental > Aquatic > Freshwater > Lake > Hypolimnion/Profundal zone | place: USA: Wisconsin... | reverse complement strand
TCGTGGGACAGAGGATGGCGAAAACCACGTTTTGGAGTGGATACTGCATAGTTTGCACATTTCGCATTGTTTCAGTGTTTTGCAACTGAGGGGGTAGGAAGGATGGAGGGTCGGGCGGGAGCGGCGGAGCGGGTAGAGCGAGGATTTTTGGGGAGAGGCAACGGCGTGTGGGAAGTGCGGGATAGCCCCCCCGCGGGGGCGTGGATCAAAACCTGCACCGACAGCCCTGTCGTGGATGCCACGGCCGCGTCGCCGATGGCGAGGGAGGCGACGAGAAGACGGGGAGGAATGGTGTCGTGGGGATAATGTGAAGGCGGCCGGCCCTGGAAGTGGCGGCGGAAGCGTGTGCCGGCAAATACCTGGAGAACGGCGCACTAGATTTATGTAAATTCATAATCCGGTCTCATTTCCATTCAGAAGCAGTACGTCAGTCCGAGCATAAACGCACGCCGCTGGCCGTATTGTGGCGCGCCGACGCCGATTCCGCTGCCGTTGCGAAGGACGTATATTTCATCAAAGACGTTGATGACATCAAAACGCAGCTTGATCACCTTCTTGTCCGAGCAGGGGAAGATATGTTCGTAGCCCAGGTTGATGGGGTAGTGGCTTTGCAGTTGATGACTGTTGGCGAAGCCAGCGCGCAGGCCGGTGCCGAAGAGCATATCGGTATAGACGCGATCGTACTTCCAGGCATAGGAGGCGCCGGTGGACACGGTGTATTGGGCTTGGTGGTCGAGGGGGATGTTGTGTTTCTGGATGTAGTTCAATTCCGCGTTGTCGATAAGGTATTGTTGGGTATCAATATCGTGGGCCAGGGTCTTGACCCAGGAGAAGTTGTTGAAGGCGGTGAATCCGCCCACTTTATAGTTATTGCTCAGTTCCGCCCCGTAAACTGTACCTTCTTTGTAGTTGAAGGGGGAGAGAATGACCGGGGCCCCGAACTGGCCCTCGTCGATGAGTTGATCGGCCTGCTTGTAGAAGCCGTCCAGGTTCACCTGCCACTCCTTGCAAACCTGGCGGGAGATGCCCATGTCGTAGTAATTGGAGCGCTCGCACCTGGGGGCATCGGCCAGGAAGTTGCCGGGTGCGTTGGTGGTGTTGAGGAATTTGTCGATGGTGGCCGTCCCCACGTTCTGGGTCGGGGGCGTGACAAAATAGCGGGAATAGCCCAGGTGGGTGGTGGTCGGCTCGTCGATCTTGTAGACCAGGTTGGCGCGGGGGCTCACCTGGTCCTCGGTGTCGAAATTGGCGTCAAAACGGTCGTAGCGCAGGCCGTAGTTAAAGGTCAGAGCGGGAGTCAGGCGCCACTCATCCTGGGCGTATATGCCGCTTTCCATGGCGTGGTTTCCGGAGGAGTCGCTGATGCTGAAGGGCTGGTCGGAGTCCTGGCTGCCGGTGCGTGGATTGACTGCGAATACGGTGGTGTTGGTGTTGAGGGTCTCGGTGGTATAGTCGGCGACCATGCCGGCGCGAATGGTGTGGTGGTCATCGAGAATGTAGGAGCCGTCCGATTGCAGGCCGTTGGTGAGGGTGCCGTTGCAGACGTTGCCGGCTACGCCCTGCAAGATGAGGTCGCGATCGGTATCGGGCGTGAAGAGTATCTGCCCATAGCGACTGAACGCCGAGATCTGATAGGTGAGGTTGTCCACAGTACTCTGGTAAGAGAGCATGGCGTATTCCTCCTGCTCGTTCTGGTTTTCATCGACCTTGGCCGAGTCTGCGTAAGGATGGTTGGCCAGGGAGAAAGCCTGGGCGACGCTGGGCGTGTCGGGAATCTGGAAATTGGCATAGGAGACGTTCATCAGCAGGCTGAGCCGGCTGGCGTCGTCCAGGTGATAGGCCAGGTACATGAAAAGCTTGTCTTGGTCGCTGTAATCGTGCAGAGGCTGCGCCGCCTGGGTGCTGTTTTCGATGCCCAGGTCGCTGTGGTTCCAAGAGCCGGTGACGAAGTAATCCAGCTTGTCGACGGTCCCGCCCAATTGCAGCGACGGCGTCAAGGCGTCGTAGCTGCCGACGTAGAGCGACAGTTCGTTGTGGTCGAGGGTCTCGCCGCTTTTGGTGGTGATGTCGACGATGCCCGCGGTGTGGAATCCGAATTCGGCGGGAAGGGAGCCGGTGATGAGGATGGTGGAACAGACCAGCCGGGTATCGACTTCCTGGCCGAACCCGGAGAGCGGTTCGGGCAGCAGCACGCCATTGATGCGATAGGTCAGGTTGCCATGTTCGCCGCGGATGTGCTCCTGGCCGAAGGAATCCTGGACGACGCCCGGGGCGCGGAGAAGTTCCTGTTGCATGGTGGCGTTCTCGCCGCCGGGGATTGATTGAAGTTGCTGAGGGCTCAGCGTGAAGATGTCAGCGCCGAGGCTGGGGGCGATCTGCTCGCGGGCGCGATCCAGGTCCGAGGTCACGACCACAGTGCCCAGCGAGCGAACCGGCGCCGGTCCGCCGGCTGGCAAGACCGGCTGCGTCGCCGGCTCGGTCGTGGGCATGGTGGTGTCCGGGGGCGCTGGCGTATCGCGGTTGAGTTTCTGGTTTATTTGGGCGCTAGCGGCGCTGCCAAAGACAGCGAGCACCGCGGCCAGAAGGCCGGTTCTGATGGTCATAATATCACTCCCAGGGAAAGCGATGGTGCGGTGGTGTCATGCCCTGACCTGATGCCATGGAGGCGGCGGCGATTGGCAACCAGCGCTCCCACCAAGCCGGCATCGGGAATGCCAAACATACGTCGCCGCCGTTTCGGAACGACACCGGAAGAATCTACGGCGATCAAACTGTGGGCAGGGATGGCATCGATGGCGGCCCGCGGGCAGGTTCCAGCCATGCGTAAGATATGGCCGGCGTTTGCCGGTCGAGGACAGGTATGATGTCAATGCAGATTCCGACAAGATCTGGCAAGGCAGGCGGTGCGGTGCGTTCGCCAGCCATTGCGGCCAGCATCTGGCATATCGGGCAGTCTTGGCAAGTATCAGGCGTTTGCCAGGACGGACCGTCGCAGACTACGGATTCCTCTTCGTCCTCTTGCCAGTGCTCCAAACGCTCGTGCGCGTACCGCGCCACGCCCGTGGCCCAAAAAGCCATGCACGCCAATGCGAGTATGTTGGGCAAGCGGTTTTTCACCACGATATCAACCTGGCGTGCATCGGGTAAATTGCACCGTTCTTTTTCTCACACGGGGATAATATGGATGACGTGATAGGGCAGGTCAAGGGTGCTGAAACGCAAAAGGTGTCAGCGGCTGTCTTGATTTTCAAGGGGTTGTGAAGATTTTTTCGACATTCCAGGTTTCTCCGTTTTTGACCAAGACGTGGAGGATCGTGAGCCGCTTTCGCATGCTGGCGACGATCACGCTGACACACGGCATCGGGGGTGCCGAGGTTGTTACGATCTGTCGCCGGCCGCTTTGGCGGACTCGGTTGGGAAGATACAAGGTTGGTTTATGGGAGTTGCTATCACCTTTTTCACTGGTCCATGCGCGTCAGACCATACCAAAGGTTCGGACCGCCTCGTCGGCGATGTGGTCGCCGATGGCGAGGGAGGCGGTGGCGGCTGGAGAAGGGGCATTGAGGACGTGGAGACTGGTGGGAGTGCCCAGGAAACGGAAGTCGGCCAGAAGCTGGCCGGTATTCGATACGGCTTGAGCGCGGACGCCGGATGGGCCGGGGATGAGATCAGCGCCGGTTACCGATGGCATGAGTTCTTGCAGAGCGCGCACAAAAACGGCTTTGCTCAGGGATCGGTAAAATTCGTAAATGCCGGTCCGCCAATATTTTGTGGCCATTTTCCAGAAACCGCCGTAGGCGAGGGTGCCAGCCAGATCGCCCAGGTTCAGGGTGGTCATGGCGTAGCCCTCGCGGGCAAAGGCCAGGACGGCGTTGGGGCCGGCTTCAACGTCGCCGTGGACGGTGCGCGTGAAGTGGACGCCGAGAAAAGGAAGGGCGGGATCTGGGACGGGGTAGATGAGGCCGCGCACGAGGTCGCGGCGCTGGGGACGAAAGAGGTAATACTCGCCGCGGAAGGGGATGATGCGCAGGCCGGGATTAAGGCCCATCATGCGGGCGATAACATCGCAGTGCAGGCCGGCGCAGTTGATAATGCGGTTGGCCGTGAGGGTTCCTTGCGAGGTACCGATCTCCACCGCCGGGCCGGCGCCGGCATCCTTAAGGCTAAGGACTTTGGTTGCCAGGAGAATGCTGACGCCGTGGTGTTCGAGAAGGCGGCGGAGTTGGCCGCAAACGAGGGTGTAATCGACGATAGCGGTATCTGGGGAATGGAGGGCCGCGACGCCGGCGGCGTTGGGCTCGATGTCGCGCAGTTCGGCGGGATCGATGCGGCGGATGCGCGTGCCATTGGCCACGGCGCGATCGTGAAGCTCGTCAAGGCGTGGGATTTGCTCGGGGCGCGTGGCGACAATGACCTTGCCGACGGGTTGGACGGGCACGCCATGTTGCTGGCAGAACTGGAGCATGCGCCGGCGGCCTTCGACACAGAGGCGGGCCTTGAGAGAGCCGGGTTGGTAGTAGATGCCGGAATGAATCACGCCGCTGTTGTGCCCGGTCTGGTGGGCGGCCAGGATGGGTTCTTTTTCGATGATTACAAGGGATGCATCGGGCAAGCGGCGGCGCAGGGCATAAGCCGTCGCCAGGGCGACGATGCCTCCGCCGATAATGGCAATTTTGGGCGGCATTTACAGGACACGCTACAACGCCCGCACTATCTCCTCAAAGACACGGGTGATCTGCCGTCCGTACCATCGGCTGTCGAAGACCAGGGGATTGTTACGCAGTCCGATGGCGATGCGTTGGCGGAGTTCACGGCGGCGGTCGGCATCGCGACCGAGGTCGGCGGCCAACTTCAGATAAGCCCGCTCGTCGTCGGCGATCATCTCGGCCAGGTCCAACGAGCGCAGGAGCTGCGAGGCCTGGCCGAACCGCTGGGGGATTCCCTTCATCGTCACCATCGGCAACCCCACTTCCAGGGCGTCGTTGGCGGACACCGCCCCGGAGTAAGGGAAGGAATCCAGGTAGACATCGGCGACCTTGAGAATCTGGGCAACATCGGCGGGACTGGGCACGGGCGGCAGGACCACCAGTTGCGACATGGCCAGACCGCGCCTGACCAACTGGGTGTAAATATCCCGCAGGAAAGGCTGGGCAGCGTAGGAGGCGCTCCAGGATGGCCCGAAGGGGTACAAGAGCAGGACGGACCCTGGCACCATCGCCAGAACCTCGATCCAGGCCCGCCTCAATTCGGGGATGATTTTGAAGAAATTGGCGCCGGAGACGAAAACGACGGCGTCATCGGCAATTCCCAGGGCCTGGCGCGTAACCAGGGCGCCCGAGGAAGGGGGACGCGAAGCGAAATCAAAGCACATTCCCGGCTCATCAAGGAGGAGCACGCGCTCGGTATGGGCATCGCGCACGGCCTGTTCGTCGCGGTCGCCGCGGCACAAGAGGAAATAGTCCATGGTGGCGAAGCCGGTGGTGGTGGGACAGGTGAAGAAGGCCACCTGGGCCCGGGCCAGGCGGTGCTGGGCAATAAACACGCCCAGATGCCCGACGGCGCAGAGGTTAGTTCCAAAGAAGAGGATATCCAGGTCGTCACGGCGCAGGGCCGCGGCGGCATCGACCAGGGCCGACGGCAACAGCACAAAGCGTTCGGCGAGGGACTCGGCCTGGCGCTGGGCCGGGCTGTCGAGGCGCTGCAGGGCGTACATGACGACCTCGAAGCGTTGCCTATCCAGGCCGGCCAGCAGCGGCAGGGTCGCGTAGGTCTCGGTATGCGGCGAAACGTGATTGAGCATGACGCCCACGCGAATACGCCTTTGGGGCGGCCGGGGAGGGAAGTCGTGTTCCAACACGCAACCCATCGAGCGCAGGGCGGCACAGATGATGCGCGAGCGCGCCGCCATAGCCTCTTTGAGATCGCCGGGAGCGAAATAGGTGGCGATCATGTTGATGTTCTGGGCCACGAACAGCAGCAACGGCTGCCAGGAAACGGAAGGTTGTCCGTCGGCCAGGCGGGACGCCAGGCCTTGTAGAAACTCGCTATAGAATGCCGCGAAACGCCCGGCCTCGCCGGGAGCCACAAAAACCTCGACGCCGCGGATGGCGTAGGCCACGTAGTGAGCCATAAGCCATGGCGGCCAGGTGGCAAGATCATCGAAGTCCGGCCGCCGGGGCATTTCGTGGGCGCGATAATAGAGCATCAGGGCCAAAAGCCAGCCGCCCGCCCCGGGTTCCCGCCAGGGCGGGCATTGTTGGCCAAGCCGGCGGGCGAACCGATCCTCCTGGGGGTCCAAAGGCTCGTCGCCCAGAGGGCCAAAGACAAGAAGCTTATGGGCCTGGCGCAAGTCGTCGGCGATGCCGTTGGGATCCTGGGCCGCCGGCTGAGTTAAGATGGTGGCCAGCGTCTGGCGCACCTGGCGCAGCGGCTGGAGGCGGTCGGGGTCGCAGGGATCAGTCTGGTAATAGGCCAGGGCATCCTGGACCGCCTGGGATGTTATAGTAAGCGTCGTCGCCATCATCCGATCTCCACACGGTCCGGGGAAACGACGGCGCTCGGCGGCGCGCCGCCGACGTTTCCGCTTGGGGCTTGGCGGCGGAGTATACAGGAAGCAAGGCCAAAGAGGGAGGACGGGACGCCGGCAAATCAGTGGGTGTGGCCAAGGCCGCCGGCCTGGCGCCGCGGGGAGTTGTCATTTTCCAATGCCGCAATACATTGCGGCGGAAAAAGCTATGCGTAGCATGTGCTAAAGGAGCCAATATGCCCAATCGCATTTTTGACCAGCGCAACGCCGATCTGCTCAATTCCCTTCAAGCCAGCGGCCAATACAAACGTCTGGAGACCGTTAGCGGCCCGCTGGGGCCGACGGCAACTCTGGCGGGCATAGGCCAGGTGGTGGTTCTCTGCTCCAACAACTACCTGGGGCTGGCCAATCACCCTGAGGTTGTCGCCGCCGGCATCGAAGGGCTGCGCCGCTATGGCGCCGGAACGGCATCGGTACGTTTCATCTGCGGCACCTCCCAGGCCCACCGCCAGTTGGAGGAAACCCTGGCCGGGTTCTGCGGCACGGAAGCGGCCTTGACTTACGCGAGTTGCTGGAACGCCAACGAGGCCATCCTCCCCGCCGCTGCCGGAGCCGACGACGTGATCATCTCCGATGAGCTTAACCATGCCAGCATCATCGACTCCTGCCGCCTGGCGAACGCCATCAACAAGACGCAGCGCGCCGTCTACCGCCACGGCGACATGGTCGAGCTGGAAACCCGCCTCAAAGAACACGCCGGCCGGCAGGTCCGCTTCGTGGTCACGGACGGGGTATTCAGCATGGAAGGCGCCGTGGCCAAACTGCCCCAGATCGTCGAACTATGCCGCAGGCATGACGCGGTGCTGGTCATGGATGATTCGCACGGCACAGGCGTTCTGGGCGCCGGCGGCCGCGGCACCGCGGAACATTTCGGGATGGTCGGACAGGTGGACATTTACACCGGCACCTTGGGCAAGGCTTTGGGCGGGGCCGCCGGGGGATATGTAGCGGCAGCGCGCCACACCATCGAACTGTTGATCCAGCGCAGCCGCCCCAGCCTCTTTTCCAACGCCCTGCCGGCGACAGTGGCCTGCAGCGCCAACGCCGCCATCGGCATTCTGCAGCGCGAACCGCAGCGCGTCGCCCGTCTGCACGCGAATGGGAAAACCATCCGCCAGGGCCTGCGCCGCCTGGGTTTCGAGTGTCAGGACTCGCCATCGGCGATAATCCCCATCCACATCGGCGACGCCACCGCGGCCATCGCCAAGAGCAAGCGGTTGCTGGAACTGGGCGTATGGGTGGTGGCCTTCGGATTCCCGGTGGTCCCCCAGGGCAAGGCCCGCCTGCGCGTCCAGCTCTCGGCCGCCCTGGAAGAAGAGCACCTGCAAAAGGCTCTGGATGCATTCGCCCGATTATGAAAAGAGACATCTACTCGTGCCTGCGGGAGTTATGACATCCACCGGAGTCTTGTAAGAGGGAAGTTTTCAGCGTAGCATTCTGGCCAACATCGCGGGCCGCCCCGCCGCCACCGGGACGGTGGGCCATGTGCCGAAGTAGCTCAATGGCAGAGCGCCGCTTTCGTAAAGCGGAGGTTATGGGTTCAACTCCCATCTTCGGCTATTCTTACGATAATAAGCCATTCCCACATTTTTGCACCTCTTCAATTTTGGGCGTTTTGCCAGACCGATTCTGTTAAATGGCGATGCCAACACTCATCGCGTCCGGCGACTTTGATTCCCGCTTTCACTGGGTCCGGCGGCGCGATAAGATGCCGGAGGTAGGAAATGCGTCTCGCCGCGGCAATGGGGCGTGAGGAGTTGGCGGACCATGGGCACGGCACATGAATGCGGCGTGTTTTGGGCTGATCTGCGGCACTGGCAGTCGTTGACCATTGTGGCCACGCTGGCGATGTGCATTGGGCCGCACCCGGCCAGGGCGCAAGCGCCCAGCCCCGCGGGGGCACGAACGCTCCACATCGCCAAACAGTCCATGCCCGAGGATCCGTTCGTCAGCGACGCCGACGTCGGCAAAGCCATCGAGAAGGGCGCTGCCTACCTGATGTCCCAGTTCGTCAACGGCAAGTGGAAAGACATGGCCCCGGCAGCGACGGACGACGAGGACCGCAGACGCAGCGCCGCCGCCGATTTCCTGGCCGTGTATGCCCTGCTCACCGCCGGCAAGGCCATCGACAATCCCAAACTGGACCTGAAAAAAGACCCCTACATGAAACCGCTGGTCGAGGCCATGAAGGCGATGGAGATCGTCGGGGAGCAGCAGACCTACGGTCGAGCCGTGCGTCTGGTGGCGCTGAGCATGGTAAACCGCAAGGAAGACCAGGGGGTGATGACCACCGACATTCAGTACATGCTCGATGCCTGCGCCGGGGGAGGATACAGCTACGACATGCGCACGGGCAAAGCGGATAGCTGGAAGGATCACGCGTACGCGAAGCGAAAAAGCCATGGCGACAACTCCAATTCCCAGTACGCCCTGCTGGGGGTCTGGGCGGCGGCCAAGGCGGGCTGCAACGTGCCGGATGATTACTGGCAGGTGGTGGAAAAGAAATGGACGGAAGGGCAACGCGATGATGGCCAATGGTCCTATGTGGACGGCAAGGACACCCCCCACCTGGCAATGACCCTGGCGGGCCTGGCGTCGCTATTCGTGTGTCACGACTACCTCAACACGGCAAAGTTCGACAAGGACGCGGGGCGCGAGCCCTTCTCGCCCGCGCTGCTCAAAGGCCTGCAATGGCTGGAAAACGGGAACAACTCGGTCGTCGACGCGCTGAACCCCTACACGGCGTACGGCGTGGAACGGGTCGGGCTGGCATCGGGATTCAAGTATTTCGGCACTCACGACTGGTATCGCGAACTGGCCACCAGCGTGGTCAAGGCCCAGAAAGCCGATGGTTCCTGGGAGCACGGCTATCACCCGGTGGTAGATACATCCTTGTGCGTGCTGTTCCTTTCCAAGGGCCGCCACGCCATCCTGGCCAACAAACTGCGTTTCGAGCATTTCTGGAACAACCGCCCCCACGACCTGGACAACCTGTGCAAGTTCTCCGGAGCGGAGCTGGAACGGTCGTTCAACTGGCAGGTGGTCAGCACGCAGCATGATTGGATCGACTGGATGGACGCGCCGGTGCTGTGCCTGTGCAGCCACGTCGCCCCCAAACTGGAGGAGGCCGATTACGCCAAGATCCGCGGTTTCATTCAGGCCGGCGGCCTGCTGTTTACGCAGCAGGATGGGCCGCCGGGAGGTTTTAACGACTTCGTTGACAAGACCCTCGTGAAGAAACTCTTCCCTGACTTTGAGCTGACCAAGGTTCCCGAAAACCATGAACTGTACTCGGCTTATGAGCAGGTACGGAACAAACCGCCGCTGCAGATGGTGAGCAATGGCGCCCGCGTGCTATGGGTGCATTCGCGAATCGACCTGACCAGCGCCTGGGAACAAAACGCGACCAACAAGGACGGGACCAAGGTCAAAGCCGATGTATTCCGGCTGGGGATAAACCTGTGCGTGTACGCCGCGGGCAAGAACAGCTTCCGCAACCGCATCGAGGACCGCGTCATTGCAACTCCGCCGGCAGCGCCCGACGCCAACAGTGTCAAGGTGGCGCGAATCAAGTACCCCCAGGCGACTTGGGATCCGGAGCCGTATTCCTGGACCAGATTGGCCAATTGGCTGGGCTGGGAAACCAGCGTAGGGCTTAAAACACAAGTGACCGAAGCTGCGGACTTGGCCACCCTGGCCCCAGGCGATGTCCCGCTGGCCCACCTTACCGGCACTTACGCCTACGCGTTCACCGATGCCCAGACAACCGCCCTGCGGCAATATGTGCAAAATGGCGGAGTTCTGTTCATCGACTCCTGCGGCGGCGTGGCGTTCAACGAGAGCATCGACAAGCTCCTGGCCAAGGCCTTCCCAGATGCAGCGCGAGCCTGCCTGCCTGTGGATCATCCCCTGCTGACCGGCAAAGACTCCGGCATGATCGAACTGAAGAAACTGGTCCTGCGCCCTTATGCCGAAAAGACCTTCGGCGGCAATACGCCGGCTCTGTGCGGATTCAAGTCAGGGAAAGGGTGGGTGATCTGCTCTACCCTTGACGTGAGCAACGCCCTGCTGGGCAGCCGAACCTGGGGAGTGTGCGGCTACGACACGGCCACAGCGCAAAACCTGGTCAGGAACCTGGTGATCTGGGCAGCTACAAGATGATGGAGAAGGTGAGCCGGAGCATACAGGACGCATTCTTTGGCCGGCCTCTGACTTGCGACTTCCGACATCCGCGGCTATTGGTCAAGTGTGCTTGCAAGCAGCGATTTGTGGTATTATGAATAAGCGAGGGCTGGCCAAGGGAAAGGACCCGAGCACAGGAGCGACGCAAGATGTCGAACCGAGCGCAGCGCCGAAAGTGGACGATAAGCGCCATGGGCTTATTGTTGCTGGGATGGGGGATTGGTTTAGGCGGCATTCCAGCGAGGACGACTCTGGCCGAGGCCGGCGACCCCAGCCAGCCGTCAGGGCCGCCATCCGTCGCGCCGGCCCGCACTTTCCATGTCGCCAAACATACACCGGCGCCGGGTTCTTATGTCACCGACAAGGAAATCGCCCAAGCCATCGAAAAAGCCGCTACGCACTTCATCGGCCTTTTCGACAAAGGCAGACTCAAGGATCCGAGCATCGACACCCCGGAAGGCGCCGGCACGGATTTCCTGGTGGTCTATGCGCTGCTTCAGGCCGGCTTGTCGGTCGACGATCAGGCTCTGGCGGCCAAACTTGACGCCAAGAGCCCGTTCATGAAAGAACTGATCGATGGCATGAAAGGCATAGAGCCCACCGCCCGCTTGGCCACTTACGCCCGCGGCATCCGCCTGACCGCCTTGTCCTTAATAAACCGGCCCGAAGACCACGGTACGGTAGAATGCGATGTCTACTGGCTCCTCGATGCCTGCGTTAATGGCGGCTACACCTACGACATAAACGACCGGACCGGCAAACGACGTGAGAAAGGCTACGCCCACACTAAAAGTTTTGAGGGAAAGATTTTCGGCGACAACTCCAATTCCCAGTACGGGGTGCTAGGCATCTGGTCCGCCGCCGAGATTGGCGCCGAGATTCCCGGTGACTACTGGGTCGCTGTCGAAAAGCGCTGGGCGGATGACCAAATGGCCAACGGTCAGTGGTGTTACATCTCGGCCCTCCCTGGCTGGAATTCAGTGCCGACCATGTCCATGACCCTGGCGGGCATGGCGTCGCTGTTCGTCTGTCACGATTACCTGGATGAGGCCAAGTTCGGCGACAATGTTTCCCGCGAACCGTTTTCGCCAAAACTGGCCAAAGGCCTGGAATTTATGGAAAAGGGAGACAATGCGGTCATCACCCAGGCAGACCGGTACATGTACTGCGCTTATGGCCTGGAACGCGTCGGGTTGGCCTCGGGATTCAAGTATTTCGGGACCCACGACTGGTATCGCGAAGAGGCCACGAAGATCGTCAGGAAGCAGGAGGCCAACGGCGGTTTCGGCACGGGACCGGCTTACGATGCCGAGGGGCTGCTGTTCCTGGCCCGCGGACGGCATGCCCTGCTGATGAACAAACTGCGTTACGAGCACTTCTGGGCCAACCGGCCGCGCGATATGGTCAACTTGTGCAAGTTCGCCGGCCGGGAACTGGAAAATGTTTTCAACTGGCAGGTGGTTAACCTACAACACGAGTGGTCGGACTGGCTTGATGCTCCGATACTCTACATCGCCGGCAGCGAGGCCCCGAAGTTCACTGATGCGGACTTTGCCAAGCTACGCTCTTACATGGAAGCGGGCGGACTGCTCTTCACGCACCAGGACGGCAACAAGAGCGAATTCACCGACTACGTACACAATGTCATGCTACGAAAGATTTGCCCAGATTACGAAATGACCAAGGTTCCCGACAACCACCCGTTCTATACCGTCTACGAACAGCCCAAAACCAGATTGCCGCTGGAGATGGTCAGCAACGGTGCCCGTGTAATGTGGGTACACAGCCCCCGGGACATAGCCGCCGCCTGGCAGCAAAATTCGCAACTCTCCAAAAAGGACACGTTTGACACGGCATTGAACTTATTCATCTATGCCGCGGGGAAGAAAGATTTTTTGCATCGCGTCGATACCAATTTCATCGCCGACGCCCCGGCAGCATCGCCCGACAACACGATCAAGGTCGTCCGCGTCAAATACCCGATGGTAACCTGGGACCCCGAGCCATATGCCTGGAAGCGATTCACCAACTGGCTGGGCTGGGAGACGAGCATAGGAGTTTCCACACAGACCGTGGAAATGGACAATCTAGGCAAGCTGTCGCCTTCGGAGGCGCCATTGGCCCATCTGACGGGCACCAGCGCCTACAGCGTCACCGAAGAGCAGATCCAGTCACTGCGCCAATATGTGAATGCCGGAGGAATCCTGTTCATCGACTCCTGCGGCGGCAACCGCTTCAATGAGAGCATAAAACGCATCGTGGGCGTGCTGGCACCGGAGCCGGCTCCGATGGAAGCCGGACACCCGATGCTCCATGCCGGAAGCGCAGGCATGAGCGACCTGGGCAAACTGGCGTTGCGTCCATACGCCCAGAAGCTGTGGGGCAGAAACGGAGGCTCGCTGTATGATATGAAGATAGGCAAGGGCCACGTAATCTACACCATGCTGGATGTCACCAACGCCCTGTTGGGCAACCGTACTTGGGCCATTGTTGGATTTGATCCCCCCACCGCCCAGCAGTTGCTCAAGAACGTGCTGCTCTGGGCGGCAACCGGAGCGCCGGAGAATCAGTGACCGGTGCCAGAGGACGGCGATTTACGCTCATCGTGTAATTATTGTTGCCTTTTATTCTACCGGGAGTCTCGAATGCACTGGCAAGAGCATGGTTGGATTCGTCTGGTGGGCCTGGTTTTTTTGGGGGTTTTGAGCGCTGGACGCGGGGCGATGGGTGACGACGCGCCGCCGGAGACTGCTCCCGAACCGCCGCGCACCGTTCCGGCGCGTACCTTCAATATCGTCAAACAAACGCCCAATCCCAGCGAATTTGCCACGGATGCCCAGATCGGCGAGGCCATTGAAAAAGCGGCTTCCTTTCTGATGGGTCAATTTCAAAACTCGAAACTCAAAGATTTCAACGCCTCCGACTGCCTGCACGGCGCCGGCGCCGATGCCCTGGCGGTGTACGCCCTGCTGCAGGCGGGATTAGCCATCGAAAAGCCCGAACACCCCGAGAACGAACCCAAGAAGGCCGACTTAGTCAAACAGCTTGACATCGAACACGGCGATTTCATCAAGGGGCTGGTGGAAGCGATGAAAGGGATGGATCCGGAACTCAAGAACACCTATAGCCGGGGCATCAGAGCCACGGCCCTGGCCCTGATCAACCGCCCGGAGGACCGCGGCACGCTCATCAGCGACGTGAACTACCTGCTGGATGCCTGCAACGGCGGCGCTTATACCTACGAAATGAATCCGGGCCGGACAGGTTCCTGGCGCACCCACGAATACACCAAGGGCAAACCATTCGGCGACAACTCCAACTCGCAATATGGTTTGCTGGGGATCTGGTCCGCCGCCGAAGTCGGTGCGGAAGTCTCCGCCGACTATTGGACAACCGTGGAAAAGCACTGGACAACTTGCCAGGCGGTCAACGGGCAATGGGACTACTACACCCGGCCCGCGGCCCCAGCCGGCATTCCCACCATGACCGCGGCGGGCCTGGCTTCGCTGCTGGTGTGCCACGATTACATTGACGCGCCCAGCGGAACCGTGGTGGGCCGCGAACCATTCACGCCGGCCATTGCCAAGGGGCTGGCATGGCTGGAAACCGGCAAAAACTCCTATTACGTGCCGGGGTACGCCTCCTATGCCCTGGAACGCGTCGGCCTGGCCTCCGGTTTCAAGTACTTCGGCGCCAACGACTGGTATCGCGACGGAGCAACCAGGCTCATAAATATGCAGCAGGCCGACGGCTCCTGGAATGAACGCACCACGGTTATCGGCACCGCCTTCAACCTTCTATTTCTGGCCCGCGGACGCCATGCCCTGCTCATGAGCAAACTGCGCTTTGACCACTACTGGTGCAATCGCCCGCGCGATCTGGCCAACCTCTGCAAGTTCACCGGCCACGAACTGGAAAATGTCTTCAACTGGCAGGTGGTCAGCACCGAGCACGACTGGACCGACTGGCTGGACGCCCCGGTGCTCTACATCGCCAGCCACGAGGCTCCCAAACTCAAGGACGCGGATTTCGCCAACATCAGATCGTACGTGGAAGCCGGCGGGCTGCTGTTTACCCACCAGGACGGGGACAGCACGGCCTTCAATAGTTTCGTGGAACAAGTCCTGCTCAAGAAGACATTCCCGAACTATGAATTTACCAAGGTGCCCCAGACTCATGATCTCTACAGCCTGGGCGAGAAGGACTTCAAGGCCAAACCGCTTCTGCAAATGGTCAGCAACGGGGCCCGCGCCCTGTGGATCCATTCCCCGGCCGATCTGTCGGCGGCATGGCAAATGAACGCCCAGACCTCCAAAAAAGATGCGTTTAACGTAGGCCTCAATCTATTCATGTACTCGGCCGGCAAGAAAAATTTTCTGAATCGCGTCCACAGCAATTTCATTAGTGCCCCGCCAGCGGCGGCCGCAGCCAATAACATCAAGGTAGCCCGCGTGAAATACGCCGTTCCCACCTGGGATCCCGAGCCTTACGCGTGGAAACGGTTTGGCAACTGGCTGGGATGGGAAACCAGCCTCGGCATCTCCACGCAGGCCGTCGAGATGGCCGACCTCGGCGGACTTGCACCTGCGGATGTGCCCCTGGCCCACCTGACCGGCACCAACCAATATACGATTACCGACGCCCAGGCCCAGTCGCTGGCCAAATATGTCGAGGCCGGCGGGATCCTCCTGATCGACTCCTGCGGAGGAACAAACTTCAATGGGAGCATCGAGAAACTAATTGCCAAGGCATTTCCGGACACCCATGGCAAAAAACTCACGCCCGCCCACCCACTGTTGAGCGCCAGCGCCGACGGCATGAGCGACCTGAGTAAACTGGAACTGCGCCCCTACGCCCAGAATCGGCTGGGAAAGAAAGGCGGAACGCTATACGAACTCAACGTCGGCAAGGGACATGTCATCTACACGCATCTGGACTTGACCAACGGCCTGCTGGGCAGCCGCACCTGGGGCATAGTCGGCTTTGACACCACGACATCCCTCCAATTGCTCAAAAATATCCTGCTGTGGTCCGCGCGCGGAGCCCCGGAAAATCAGCAATAAGCGGTCGGTAGTGAGTGAAGGCCGCCGGAGGGGAAACCCACCCGGGAGTTTGGGCACGCCGGGCCGGCATTCCTGCAACCCCAAACTCTTCACCGTTCAACCCTTATCGGTCTGACCAAACGTCTTCTGGCTCTTCAGGTAGTCCAGCCAGGCGCCGCCGTTGTAGCCCAGGTCCACCGCGGTCATGATGCGCAGGCTCCTGTGGGCCTGCCAGGCCACGCCGAAATCGCGGTCGCTCAAGACCTCGACCAGGGAACGGGCCACCTCCATGGTCTGGTAGTTCCGCAAGGCATCGGCACAGGCGATGCGAACATCCTTGTTGTCTTCCTTGCTCAAGTGCAGCAGCAGCACAGGCACGGCCTGCGGATCGGGAATATTGGCTATCGCCTTGGCCGCTTCCAAACGCTCGAGAACGAATTCCGACTGCAGCGCGTGGATGAATACCTTGCTGCCCTCACGGCTGCGCGAGCGGTTCAGGGCCCGAATGGCCGCGGCCCGCACCGTGTAGTCCTCGTCCAACTGGGCGATCTGGGCATAGCGTTTGGTATACGGGTCCTCTCTGGCGAAGGAATAGTCGACCAGAGCAAAAACGCCAACCCGGCGAACATCAGGCGAAGTCTTGTCTTCCATTTGCCTGGCGGCGGCACCGGGGGTATTGCCCATCATAAGGTCCCACCAGCGCAGCGGCTCATCCCAGATCACGTGTACGACCGCGCCCCAGGTTTGCTCCATGGCGGTCTGAGGGCGTTTGTCCTCCACCACCAGGCGAACCTTGTTGTCCTCCTGCTCGTCCAGCATGCGCTGCCGTTCCTCGGCCGCGCGATCCTGCGCCGTGGGTTCGCTGGCGCACCCGGCGACGCCCAGCAACAACCCCAGGAACAGCGGCAGAAGGGTGATCGATGCCGCCGTAAACCCAGGCCAACATTTGTCGGTCGCGGAGGGGACCATAGCAGCGCCGCCAGCAACCTCGTGAGCGCAAAACCATCTCATGGGCACTACTCCACCGAAAATGCTCTCAGGAGTCAAGCGACGCGCAAAGTTCCACCGGGGCCATCGCCTTCGAAACGCGGCAGGCGGCCGCTGCGTGCGGCCAGGGCATCGGCCTCGATGCGGTAAAGCTCCTCCGGCGGAACCCACGCCGGCGGCGCGATCTGAAAACCCAGAAACCGCGAGGCCATCGCCGCAAACCGCGGTGAATCATCCGTGACAAAGCAACGCATCCGACCACAACGATCCCCGCCGTACAGCATGCCGCCGGAACGCAAGCGAACGGCGACATCTTGGGCGCATTGCTCGGCGGAGTCAATCACCCGCACGCCGGGTCCGGCGATTTGGGCGATGGCGTCCTTGAGGATGGGGTAATGGGTACACCCCAGGACCAGTACGTCCGGGGCGTGATCAAGCAGTGGGCGCAGATATTGCTCCAAGGCCAGGCGGACCAGCGGATCGGCGCTGGTCCTGCCTTCCTCGATGATGGGGGCCAGCAGCGGAGTGGCATGGCAGACGACGCGGGCGCGGTGGCGTCGGCGCAGCAGGGCCCTTTCATAGGCCCCGGAGCGGATGGTGGCGTCGGTCCCGATTACGCCGATGACCGGATACTCCTTGTTCCCGGCGGCGAACGCCGCCGCCCGCGCCCCGGGCTCGATCACCCCGCTGATGGGAATCTGCCGGAACTCGCGTTTGATCGGCTGAAGAGCCAACGCCGTGGCGGTATTGCAGGCTATGACTATCTGTTTGGCATCCATCTCCTGCAGGTAGAGGATGATCTGGCGCATAAAGGCGATGATGGTGGGCCCGGTCTTGCCGCCATAGGGCACGCGGGCGGTGTCGCCGAAATATACAAGGTCTTCGCGGGGCAGCGCCGCGCGGATAGCGCGGGCGACGGTGAGGCCGCCGAGGCCGCTGTCGAGTACGACGATGGGAGATGAAGGAGACACCAATAGCCCTTCGGCAGCCGGCGATCAACAAAAGCATGAGGCCGGGCGCTAGAAGCCTGGCGCTGGAGTATTTATCGGACTTGCCGCCCATGCGGCTTGACATTATGCCCGGTGAACTAAATACTGACTAACACACCCTTAGGAGATCCATCATGACTACGGCACTGGAAGGCAAGCGAATTCTGATCGTCGATGATGATCCGGATGTACTGACCAGCATCGAGGCGGCTTTCGAGCCCACAGGCGCCGTGCTCGATACGGCGTCCAACGGCAACAAAGCCGTGGAACTGGCCGAGAAGAACCAGCCGGACCTGGTGATTCTGGACATGATGCTGCCCGGCCGCAGCGGGTTTCTGGTTCTGGAAAAAATCAAGGCCCGCAAGCCCCGCAATTCCAAGCCGATGGTCATCATGATCACCGGCAACCAGGGGGCGCGGCACAAGATGTACGCCGAAACTCTGGGAGTCAGCGAATATTTCACCAAGCCGGTGAAGATGGATCGGCTGCTGACCACTGCGGAGAGGCTGCTGGGAGCACCGGCGACTTTGCCGACCCCGCCAGTTCCGCCGGCGGCACCGCCGACAGCGGGGTAGGAGAGGGAAAAACTGGGAAGAAATGCCGCATGGGGCGTGGAGAGACGTGACGCAGTGGCGGATGAGGGACATTACGGAATTCCGTTGTGCCCGAAGAAGACCCCAAGGTTTGATCCGGGGCGCATTACCCTGTAGATTAGGGGCCATCTCCTTATGCCTAGACGCACTGACATACATTCGATACTAATCATCGGCTCTGGTCCTATTGTCATCGGGCAAGGCTGCGAGTTTGACTATTCCGGCGTGCAGGCTTGCCGCGCGCTTAAGGAAGAAGGCTATCGCGTTGTCCTGATAAACAGCAATCCGGCGACGATCATGACCGATCCGGAATTCGCCGATGCCACCTACATCGAGCCAATCACGCCCGAAGCGGTGGAGAAAATCATCCTCCGCGAGAAAACGGCGGGGAAACCCATAGATGCCGTGCTGCCGACCTTGGGCGGGCAGACGGGTCTCAATACCGCCATGGCCTGCTACGACAAAGGGATCTTCACCGCGCACGGCGTGCAAATGATCGGAGCCAACCGCGAAGCTATTTTTCGCGGCGAGGACCGGCAGGTGTTCAAAGACCTGATGATCAAGATCGGCCTGAAAGTTCCCCTGAGCGGCGTGGTGCATTCGCTGGAAGAAGGGCGCAAGGTCATGACTGGCCTGGGGTTGCCGGTAATCATCCGACCCGCGTTCACCCTGGGAGGCACCGGCGGCGGGATCGCGTATAACGTCGAGGAATTCGAGGCCATAGTCAGCCGGGGACTGGATGCATCGCCGGTCAATGAGGTGTTAATCGAACAGTCGGTGATCGGTTGGAAGGAATTCGAGATGGAAGTGATGCGCGACCGCAACGATAACGCGGTCATCATCTGCTCCATCGAAAACGTCGATCCCATGGGTGTACACACCGGCGACTCGATCACGGTGGCGCCGATCCAAACTCTGACGGATAAGGAATATCAGCGGATGCG
>Ga0316226_1002132_pt1 | contig 19350 bp, 21 predicted proteins | sample TBH18017metaG_FD_206009 | JGI IMG/M metagenome (GOLD analysis project Ga0316226, IMG submission 206009) | Freshwater microbial communities from Trout Bog Lake, Wisconsin, USA - TBH18017 | ecosystem: Environmental > Aquatic > Freshwater > Lake > Hypolimnion/Profundal zone | place: USA: Wisconsin... | reverse complement strand
CCTGCCGTGGCGGCGATGGACGAGGCGTTTGTCCGCTGAGGTCTCAGCCGAGATCGTTGAACAGGGCCGTCGACAGATAGCGCTCGCCGGTGTCGGGGAGGACGACGACGATCCGCTTGCCTCGATTCCGAGGCCTCCGGGCGATCTGGATGGCCGCGAAGGCTGCTGCCCCAGCGGAGATACCGACCAAGAGGCCCTCCTCGCGCGCGAGGAGCCGCCCGGTCTCGAGGGCTTCGTCGTTGCGGACCTTGAAGATCTCATCGATGACACTCGTGTTGAGGACCGGCGGGACGAAGCCGGCGCCGATGCCCTGGATCTTGTGCGGTCCGGCGGCGCCGCCGGACAAGACGGGAGAGTCGAACGGCTCCACGGCGACGACGGACAACTCGGGATTGCGCTCGCGCAGGATCTCGCCGACGCCGGTGATCGTTCCGCCCGTACCGGCGCCGGCGACGAAGACGTCCAGCTCACCATCGGTGTCCGCCCAGATCTCCTCCGCGGTCGTGTCGCGGTGGATCTGCGGGTTCGCCGGGTTCTTGAACTGCTGCAGCAGCACTGCATCGGGGACCTGCGCGGCGAGTTCCTCCGCCTTGCGGACCGCACCCGACATGCCCTGCGCGCCGGGCGTGAGGACGAGCTCGGCTCCATAGGCCTTGAGGAGGTTGCGGCGCTCGACCGACATCGTGTCCGGCATCGTCAGCACGAGCTTGTACCCGCGCGCCGCTGCCACGAACGCCAAGGCGATCCCGGTGTTGCCGCTCGTCGGCTCGATGATCACGGAATCGGCATCGAGCTCGCCGGCTTCCTCCGCCGCGCGGATCATGGCGAAGCCGATGCGGTCCTTGACGCTCCCGCCGGGGTTGAAGGACTCGAGCTTCGCGACGACCTGCGCTCCCACGCTCCCGGTCACCTTGTCGCTCAGCTCCAGGAGCGGGGTGTGGCCGATCAGGTCGGTCAGGTTCTTCGCTATGGCTGTCATGGCGCCCTCCCGCGGGTCAGATCCCTACGGCCACGCCGCGGACCTCTCCGCTCTCCATGGCCAGGAGCCGGTCAGCCCAGGACGCGGCCCAGGCCCTGAGCTCGTCCGTCTCGAGCGGCGCCGGCACGCTCGACTCGGTATGGTCGGCGATGCGACGCGCAAGCCTCGTGTAGATCCTCGCCTGCTCGGAGTCCGGCGCCGCCTCAATGGTGGTCTTGCCTTGCAGCTCGCTCTGCGTGACCGTCACCGAACGTGGGACGTACTCGACCACGTTGGTGCTCGTGCGCTCGACGAAGTCGTTGACGATGTCGCGGGTGTAGGGCGCTCCTATGGAATTGGCGATGAGGCCACCCAGCAGGGCGCCGCCGCTGTTGGAGTACTTCTGGATGCCCTTGAAGAGGTTGTTGGCAGCGTAGATGGCCATGAAGTCGGCGGAGGAGACGGTGAAGACGTGCTGCGCGATGCCCTCGCGGATGGGGACTGCGAAGCCGCCGCAGACGACGTCGCCGAGCACGTCGTAGATGACGATGTCGAGGTCGAGTTGCTCGTAGATCTTGTGCTGCTTGAGGAACTGGACGGCGGCGATGATGCCGCGGCCGGCGCAGCCGACGCCGGGCGCCGGCCCGCCGGCCTCGACGCAATAGACTCCGCCGAAGCCCTCGAAGATGACGTCGTCGGGATCGACCTTGGAGCTCTGCCGCATCGAGTCCAGCACGGTCGGGATCGCGGCGCCTCCCCGGAGGGTGTTGGTGGAATCCGCCTTGGGGTCGCAGCCGAACTGCATGACCTTGAGGCCGTCGGCCGCCAGCGCGGCGCTGATGTTGGAGGTGGTCGTGGACTTGCCGATCCCGCCCTTGCCGTAGATGGCGATCTGCTTGGGTCTCTTCGCGGTCATGGGTGTACTCCCCGATCGATCGTTCCAGCCACGCGCGGACTGCGCGCGGCGAGTGAGCTGATGGCTTGGTCGACGGACTCTTCGCTGATGAGTGCGGAGAGACCGTGGCGCTGGAGGACGCGCACTGCGCCCGGCCCTATCTCGCGCACGAGTACGACGTCGCAGTCGTCGATGACGGCCACCACGCGTTCCAGGCGATCATCATGGTGCCCCTCGCCCCCGCCTCCGCAGGCGGCGCTGCTGGCGCGGTCGTCGACGAGGAAGAACTCACTGTCGATGAGGTCGTAGACGAGGAAGCGAGTGGCGTGGCCGAAGCGCTGGACCAGCCCGGCATCGTCATCGCTGGCGACTGCGACGCGGAACGGCCGCTGGGTGACGTGATCAGCCATGCGAGAACGTCGCGTCGCCGGCCCACGGCGCGGAGGCCTTACCGAACAGCCGCCGCGCCAGGTCTTCCTTCTGGCCGGGGACACCGAGGGCGTCTGCCCGGCACTGGCGGCAGTGGCGGAAGACCGGCAGGTGACGCTCGGCCGCCGCGCGCGCCGCCCGCAGCTGGTCGCAATCGGGCGCTTCGAGGTCGGCGGCGGCGCAGTTGGGTATGAGAGGGATCACGTTCATGAGCGACGCGCCTGCGTCGCTCGCTAGCTCTGCGATGGCCTCGACGCCACTGTCGTTGACGCCGGGCACGAGGACCGTGTTCACCTTGACGACGATGCCGGCGCGCACGGCGGCCTCGATGCCGGCCAGCTGTGCGTCGATCAACAGGCGCGCCCCGGCCTCGCCGGGGATGACGCGCCGCCGCGGCGCCTCGTCGCTGTCCACGAACACGGCCTTGCACAGGTGCGCCTGGGTCGAGGGCTCGACCGAGTTGACCGTCACCGTGACCGTCTCGACGCCGGCCTCGACGAGGTCGCCGACGCGTTCCGCGAGCCTGAGCCCGTTCGTGGAGAGGCACTTGATGAGCAAGGGGTAAGCCTCGTGCACGGCGGTCAGCGCTACGATGGCATGATCGCTGGCGAGTGCATCGCCTGGCCCCGCGACTCCGACGACGGCCAGCTTCGGGCACAGTTCGAGCGCCCGCCCCACGACGGCTACGGCCTCGCCGGGAGCGACGAGGCGGGCCGCGTTGCCAGGCAGGCGCTTCGTGCTGTTGAGCCCGCGCGTGCAGAAGCGGCAGCGGATGTTGCACGCAGGGCTCACCGGCAAGTGCAGACGGCCCGTCTTGCCGTGTGCCTCTCGGGAGAGGCAGGGATGCCGCCTGGCGAGATGCGCGAACCGGTCGGCGCCCGTTTCCTTGAGACTTGCGGAGGGATTCATGCGGCCTTTCCGTAATTACCAAGTAAACCACTCAAGTAAGTACGGAATTGTACCGGCCTCGCCCGAGATGTCAAGGTGGCTTGGGGAAGACGATGCTGCCTCGTCGCGTGACGAGGTCGCGACTGATCACGCATCCGAACTTCGGCCTTGAGGAACTGCCTTGGGCCGGTGGTGAGCAAGACCGGCAACGGCTGGGCGTCTCGGGTGACGCTGCCCCGTCCGCCGGTACCGCGGCCCGACGACGTCGGGAGGCACCGTCAGGCGGCGTCGGCCCGGTCGGCGGAGCGCAGCAGGTTGCGCACGAGCCGGGCGCACAGCTCGAGGGACGCCGCGGCGACCTCATCGCGGTCCCGCCCCAGCCGCTCGAGCACCTCGGGCGCGCGCTGCCGCATACCCTGGTTGTCGCGCTGCAGCCACGCGTCGAGCGTGGCGGCGTCGATCTCCGGGTGGAACTGCAGTCCCCAGGCCCGCCGCCCGGCGCGGAATGCCTGGACGCCGACGTCGCCGTCACGCAGCGCCAACGGGCAGGCGTGCTCCGGCACCGTGAAAGACTGTGCGTGCCACTCCAGCGCGCGGAACTCCGCGGGGACACCTTCAAAAAGGGCGTCCCGCGCGACGAGCCGGATCGGCATCCAGCCGACCGCCGGCTCCGGCCGGTCGAAGACGCAGCCGCCGTGCACGCAGGCGAGTTGCTGCGCGCCGAGACAGATGCCGAGGAGCGGGACGTCCCGCTCGAGCGCCGCGGCGACGAGGTCGCGTTCATCGCGCAGGAACGGGTACACGTCGTCCTGGTCGGCGTTCATCGCGCCGCCGAGCACGATCACCGCAAGGTGCTGTGCGAGCTCGTCAGGCGCGGGCAGAACCGCGTTCGCGTGCAGCCGGCGCACGTCGACTTCGACCCCCTCCTCGAGGAGCGTCTGCAGGATCGTCCCCGGCCGTGCGAGGGCCGTGTGCTGGATGATGAGCACCGTCCCGTCGCGCATGTCGTCTCCGTACTCTCTAAAACTTGACTAAATGAATCAGCTATTACTACTATAGCCGACCCGTCAAGGAAGGAAGCGGCGTGACCTACGAGGCCCACAGCGACGAGACTCTGGCGTTCGACACCCTGCAGCTACACGCCGGCTACGACCCCGCGGCGCACAACGGCGCCAAGGCCGTACCCGTGTACCAGACCGCGGCCTTCGAGCTCGGCGATTTCGACCGCTGCGTACGCCTCTTCGACTACGCGGAGGAAGGGCACTCGTACGTGCGCTTCTCGAACCCGACCAATGACGTCCTCGAGAAGCGCCTGGCAGCCCTGGAGGGCGGCACCGCGGCGGTGAGCATGAGCTCCGGCATGAGCGCCATCTCGAGCACGATCCTGAGCCTCGCGCACGCCGGCGATCAGATCGCCGCGATCAAGACCCTCTACGGCGGCACCACCGCCCTGCTCGCGGACGTCCTGCCCGACTACGGCGTCACCACGAGCTGGGTCGAGGACGCTGACGATCCGGCCTCCTACGGAGCGGCCATCACGGAGGCCACCAAAGCCGTGTACGTCGAGAGCCTCGGCAACCCGTCGATGAACATCGTCGATCTGGAGGCCGTAGCCACTGTCGCCCACGCGCACGGCGTCCCGCTCGTCGTGGACAACACTTTCGCCACCCCCTACCTCTTCCGGCCGTTCGAGCACGGCGCCGACATCGTCTGCCACTCCGCGACCAAGTACCTGGGCGGCCACGGCACGACTGTGGGCGGCCTCGTCGTCGAGAAGGGCGGGTTCGACTGGCGCAACGGCCGGTTCCCGCACCTCGTGAAGTTCCTCGACGAGATGGTCAAGACCGTGCCCGCGGCCGAGCTGGAACGCACAGCGTTCACCCGCCGCCTGCGCATCCGCTACATGAACCAGATCGGGACGCACATGAGCCCGCTGAGCGCCTTCCTGACGCTGCAGGGCGTGGAGACGCTCTCGCTGCGCATGCGCCGCCACGTGGACAACGCGCTGGCAGTGGCGCGCTTCCTTGAGCGGCACCCGCGGGTGTTCGACGTCGCGTATTCAGGGCTGGTGACGAGCCCCTATCACGGACTCGCGCAGCGCTACTTCCCCGACGGCGCCGGCGCGATCATGACGTTCCGCGTGCACGGCGGCGTCGCCGAGGCCAGACGCGTGCTCGAGCGCGTGCACGTCTGGGACTACATGGTCAACCTGGGCGACACCAAGTCGATGATCGTCCACCCGGCCACATCCATCCACCACGGGCTCACCGAGCAGCAGCAGGCCGAGGCCGGCGTCTACCCGGACACGCTGCGCCTGTCGGTCGGCACGGAGGACCCAGGGGACCTCATCCGCGACCTCGCTCAAGCACTCGAGGGCTGAGGCCGCGAACCGCGCGGCCGTGTGCTCAGGCGCTGGTTCCAGCCATGCTCGCGCCGTGCCGTGCAGAGCGGACGGCGGAATTGCCTCCCGCGTCTGGAGCCCCGGTGGCCAGCACCGACGTCGCCGCCCGCGGCCAACCAGAAGCGGCGTCGACGTTCCTCGGCACACGCTACGCACAGCACGACGCGCTGCTGGCCGACGGCCCCCTGGGCCTGCGGGCGTTCCTTGCCCCCCGCGCACAGACTACCCGCAGGTCCCCAGTGAAGTGATCCGGGTCGTCGCCGGGGCGACTGCGTGGTTGACGACGTGGTGGACCCAACTAGACAGCTCTCGAACTTCCGAGACGAACTGCAGCGCCTGGTGGATACTCAACTTCAAGCGTGATGCCCGGCACAAGTCACAGGGGCCGGGTTGGAGATGCCCCGAGCCATTCAGACAGACATGCCCTCGCTTTGTATCTGCCTCTCGCGGCCGTCAGCGCTCGTAGATGCCGGTCAGGCATCCGCGAGCGACGACCGGTGCGGTGATGGATGCCACGAGGTCCCGGGGTCTGGTCCGACCTATTGCGGTTTCGCAGAGGAGTCTGTCCGGACTGGAGGAGAGGGCGAACAGCTGGAAGATGTAATGGTGCGGTCCGTGGCCCTTGATCGGCGCGGGGCCGTGGTAGCCGCGCCCGACGCTGGAGCGAAGCACCCGCACGCCAGCGGCAGGAGCGCTTGCTGAGAGGGCACCTGGCGGCACGCGGCAGGATGATGCAACGAGTCGGGACGGGTCGATGAGCGCCAGGCAATGCACGGCGGGTTTGCCTATCGGTACGTCGATGTCCTCGATGACCAGCAGCAGTTCAGTGGTTTCGGGCGGTAGCGAGCTCCAGGTCAGGTCGGGAGACCGGTCGTCACCACCGATCAGCTTGCTGGCGTGGGCAAGTGGAATCGATCCCCCTTCCGCGAAGTGCTGGCTCGTGACGCTGAGCAGTTCGGGGCCTTGAAGGTTCGGCAAGTTCCAGGCGAGATGGGCTTCGCCGGCCCGGCGGTTCTTGAGCAACGTGCCAAGGAGCGTCATCGGGTTCCTTCTATCACGCCCAGTGCCGGCTTGGCGCCTGGTGCGGTCAGTGTCATTGTGCTCCTCGTTCGCTGAGGGATTCGACCCATGTGCTGGCGTCGTGAAGATGCCATGAGAGATTGGTGGTCGACCAGCGGGTCTGACTTCCGGGATTTGCAGCAAGAAACGTTGTCAATCTGACAACGCGGTGGACCTAGGCGGACAGCTTTCGAACCTGCGATGCGAGCTGAAGCGCCCGTCCGAGTGCTAGCTCTTTGCACCTCAGCGGACAACTCTCGAACGTTCGCCACCAACTGAGGCCGCTGTTCGCAGCGCATGTGCCAACTCGACGTTGGATCCAGCAAGGGCCTTCGAGGAGAGCGTCGCAGCCGCGTCTCCCACTCCCGCACAGGCGACCGCCTCCGCACTCGCCGGCGCCGGCATCGTCACCGTGGTAGTCTTCCCGCTGGCCGCGCCGCGGCTGCTCGACGCGGAGGCCGGCGCAGTCCTGCCGCGGGAAGGCAGCCGAGCCCCAGCACCCTCGTCTGGCGACGGCGGATCCGTCCGGCAAGATCGCGGACAGACACCGACTGAAGGACGGCGAGATGCCCAGCCTCTTTGAACCTACCGCGATCAACGGCATGGCCCTGAGGAACCGCTTCGTGCGGTCCGCGACCGCGGAGGGGCTGGCGACCGCCGATGGCGCCTCGACCGGAGCGCTCGAGACGATGCTCGCTGCGTTCGCCGGCGGCGGAGTGGGCCTGGTCATACCCGGCTACGCGTACGTGAGCCCGGAGGGCAAGGACGAGGCCGGCCAGCTCGGCGTGTACTCCGACAAACTGATCCCGGGCCTGGCCGAGCTGACCGGCGCGGTGCACGCCGCCGGTGGCGCCGTCGCCCTGCAGCTCGCGCACGCCGGCTGCCTCGGGGCGCCGGAGGTCTCCGGTCGTGATCCCATCGGCCCCTCTCCACTCGATACGCACGAAGGCGCTCCCGGGCGCGCCATGGAGCACGACGAGCTGAGGGCGTTGACGCGGGCGTTCGCTTCTGCGGCGCGGCGCGCCAAGGATGCAGCCTTCGATGCCGTCCAGATCCATGCTGCCCACGGCTACCTGCTCAGCCAGTTCCTCTCGCCCTACCTCAACCGGCGCACGGATGCCTACGGTGGCGATGTCTGCCACCGTGCGCGACTGCTGCTGGAGGTGGCGGCGGCCGTGCGCGCGGAGGTCGGTGACGCCTACCCCGTCCTCGTCAAGTTGAACGCCGCCGACTTCCTGCCCGGCGGCCTCTCAGTGGACGACATGCTGCGCGTCGCCGGCCTGCTCGAGGCCGAGGGGATCGACGCCGTCGAGCTCAGCGGCGGCACCGGCCTCGAGCAGGGCCTCAGCTTCTCGCGCGTCGGCCGGCCCGCACCGGGGGAGCCCGAGGCCTACTACGAACTCGCCGCCAGGCGGTTCAAGAACGAGATCGGCCTGCCGCTCATGCTCTGCGGCGGCATCCGCACGCTCGAGACCGCGAAGCGGCTCGTGGCGCAGGGCGCGACCGACTACATCTCCCTGTCGCGCCCCTTCATCCGCGAGCCTCGCCTCGTCGCGCGCTGGCGGGCGGGCGACACGGCGCCGGCCCGCTGCATCTCGGACAACGGCTGCTTCGACCCGCCCGAGGGGAGCGTCGGGCTTGTCTGCGCCGTCGAGGAGCGCGAGGCGCGCCGGGCTCGCGAGCGGGAGCGGCGCGCGGGCGAGTAGACGCCGGCCTACGTCTGCCGCGGGAGCCGGTCGAACGCCTCGAGGCCGGGCTTCAGACCCAGCCGGCCGAGGCCGGCGCCGAGGTGGCCGGTGGGTACGTCGGCGATCTTCGAGAAGTGGATGCTCGCCTTCACGCCAAGGCGAGCCGACTGGGTTCGCGCCTGCTCGGTGGCCGGCTTGGTGCCCTCTAGGCCTTCTCCGTGCAAGCGCATCCGCTAGGCTGCTCGTGAGTGCCGCCTGCCGCGGCTCGCCATTGGAGCTTGGAAGCCGCGCAGGTTCGTGTCACCCTGCTGCAATAAGGTCCGGGTGACGAGCGACGACTCGAAGGATGGTTCATGCGTGACGCGCGAGCTGCTGAGGGCTCAGACACGGCTGCCTGGGTAGCCGCGCGCATCATCGACCTCTACCACACCGCGCGGCGCGACCTCTTCCCGGGAGAAGCGGACACGGCTGACGCCGGACCGCTGGTCGGGTTCGCCCGGGGCGACGATCCGCTCTTCGCCGACTTCAAGCGGCACGTCGGCGCGTCACACTGGACACCTCTCGAAGCGTTCGGCTTGGCCTTTCCGACGCTTCCCGCCGCGGCCGCCGAGCTGACCGTGATCAGCTGGATCCTGCCTTACCCGGAGCAGGTCAAGGCCGACAACAGGAGTGAGACGAGCTTGCCGGCTGAGAGCTGGGCGCAGGGGAAGCTGCGCGGTGAGAAGCTGAACAACGCGCTGCGCGAGCAGACGGTCAACATGCTGGCGGAGGCCGGCGTCCCCGCCGTAGCCCCCGCGAGCATGGCGCAGTGGAAAGCCGGCGAGCTGACGAGCGTCTGGTCGGAGCGACACATCGCCTACGCTGCGGGATCAGGCACCTTTGGTCTCTGCGACGGTCTGATCACCCCCGTCGGCAAGGCGATGCGCTGTGGATCGGTGGTCGCCCACCTCGTCCTCCCCGCGACGCCGCGCACCTACCGCGACCATCACGCCTACTGCCTGTGGTATGCGGAGAAGAGGTGCGGAGCATGCATGGCGCGCTGCCCGGCGGACGCCATCAACGCCTCCGGCCACGACAAGGCGAGGTGCCTGGCGTATCTGAGGACCGTGCGCCGCGAGTATCTCGAGCCTGAGTTCTCCCTGTCGACCTACGCCTGCGGTCTCTGCCAGACCAAAGTGCCGTGCGAGTCGCGCATTCCCCGCCAAGGGCGGCGCTGAGGGAGACGCGCAGCCCTGCGGGACTGGAGGAAACGACTCTCCGACGCGCCAAGACTCGCTGAGCCGGGACGAGCGACCGGGTAGGCGACCGTGAGGCTGGTGGTGGTCATGTACAGGGTGAAACGTTGTCGAAATGGCAACGTGGTGGGCCTAAGTGGACAGCTTTCGAACCTTCGTGAAGAGGTCGTGCGGCTGATCGCCTCTCGATGAGCTGCCAGTCCCGCTCCGCGTGTGGCCTGTCGTCCTGCTCCGACTCCTTACGTCGGGAATGCCTGCCCAGGAACAGGCCGCACCATGGAGCCGCCGCCTTCCTGCGTGCCGCCGGCCTCGGCAAGCCTCCCGGGCGTCAGCGTAGAAGGTGCGAGAGAATGGCACCGGCAGGACGCACGCGACTGTGAGAGACTGCGAGGTGTTCATGAAGGCGATCGTCTGCACAGCCTACGGCGGCCCGGACGTCCTCAAGCTCGAGGAGGTCGAGAAGCCGCGCCCAAAGGACGGCGAGGTGCTCGTCCGCGTTCACGCCACGACAGTCTCCAGGGCGGACTGCGAGATTCGCCGGTTCGAGTTCCCTGCGTGGATCTGGCTCCCCATCCGTCTGGCGTTCGGCGTCGTGAGGCCCCGGGTCCGCATCCTAGGCCAGGAGTTCGCCGGCGAGGTGGAGTCGCTCGGTGACGGGGCGACCTCCTTCATGCCCGGAGACCGCGTCTACGGCACGACCGGGATCGGACTCGGGGCTTACGCCGAGTACGTCCGTGCGGGCGGACGCCGCGCCGGCAGCGTCGTGGCCCCCATGCCGGCGGCCATGAGCTACGCCGAGGCTGCCGCCGTCCCCTACGGTGCGAGCGAGGCGCTCCGCTTCTTGCGCAAGGCCGGCATCGGCGCCGGGCAGAGGATCCTCATCATCGGCGCCGGCGGGAGCTTCGGCACCTACGCGGTCCAGCTGGCGAAGCAGGCCGGGGCCGAGGTGGTCGCCGTCGACAGCACCGGCAAGCTCGAGATGCTCCGCGAGATCGGCGCAGACCAGGTCATCGATTACACCGAACGGGACTTCACGGACGACGCGGGAACCTTCGACATCGTCTTCGACGTCGTCTGCCGGGCGCCCTTCGGCCGCGTCGTCCGGCTGCTGCGTCCCCGCGGGCGGTACGTGCTGGCCAATCCCCGCACGTCCCACTTCATCCGCGGGCTCTGGACCTCACTGACCGGCGCCAAGAAGGTGATCTTCAGCTCGGGCACCGGTACGGGAGAGCACCTGCGCGCCGTCACGGATCTCATCGAGGCCGGCGAGCTCCGACCGGTCATCGACCGCCAGTACCCCTTCGAGCAGATGGCCGAGGCCCACCGGTACGCCGAGACGGAGCAGAAGAAGGGCAACATCGTCATCGTCGTCGGCCGGGAGCAGAGCTCGGACTGAACGCCGGGCGCGCCGTCCGGCCGCCGGAGTCTCGGGGATCTCGCGCGCCGATGTCATGTCGTCTCATACGACGCGAAGAACAGTCGGACGATCGTAGCCTGAGGCCCCGGGTTCAGGTCCTCATCGCTTCTGAATGCCCTCTCGGCACGTGACGAGTAACCGGCCAGACAGAGTTGGTGGAGGGTATGAAGACCTGTCTCAACGCCAGCCATTCAGAATGGAGCCATCGAATACGAAGCGCCGTTCGGCCGTCCAACCTCCGCCCCAAAGGGGCGTCACAGGCCAACGGCGGATGGCGATGTCGTCTAGCGACCGGGTAGGCGACCGGTGGGGCTGGTTTCTGCGATTTGCAGCGAGAAACGTTGTCGAAATGACAACGTGGTGGGCCTAACCAGACAGCTCTCGAACTTTCGCGAAGAGGTGAAACGTCTCTGCGAACTTAGTTTGCGCGTGACCTAGTCGCTTGTCCCTAGCAGTTCAAGCTGGAGACCAGCTCGGCGAACGAGTCCACGATCCTGGGCGTGCCCTTCGGCTGGCCAAAGCCCCATGAGACGTGGAGATAGGTCATGCCAGCTGACTCAGCAGCAGCCTCATCGCTGGCGGTGTCGCCTACGTAGACGGGCGCGGTCCACGAATGAGCATGCTTCATGCGCAGCAACATCTCGCTCTTGGCCAGCCCAGATCTCCCATTGCAGTCGACGCCCGACAAGATGGGGCCAAGCCCCGAGAAGCGGAGGAACAGCGCCAGATACCAGTCCTGGCAATTGCTGACCAGGAAGACTTCGTGGTCACCAGCCAACTGAGCGACAGCTTCAAGCGCACCATCGAAGATGACGCCACCGTCGCGCTCCACGCTCGCCCGTTCGCAGTCACTCAAGATCTCCAGCAACCTCGGGTTCGCTGTCCGCAGCCCGGGCAGGAGCGCGTCCACGCACTTCTCGTAAGGATTGCCGGCCACCATGGCTATCTGTTCAGCACTGACGCTCGCCTTGATGCCGAGTTGCGCCAGAGCTCGATTCCAGCCCCTTGCGCTTGCGCCGGACGCATTCCAGAGCGTGCCGTCTATGTCAAACCCGACCGCGTCAGTCACAGTCATCTGTGCCGCGCCAGAAGCGACCGAAGGTCATCCAGGGAGGAGATGATGGGAGGCAGGTGGTGGCCCGCGCGCAACCCTTGACGGTCCAACCAGACACCGGTGAGGCCGGCGGCGCGAGCACCCAGAACGTCTATCTCGTAGCGGTCACCGACGTACAAAGCCTGCTCAGGCGAAGTGCGAAGTCGGCTACAGGGTTCGAGGAATATCCGGGGCGCGGGTTTGCGACAGCCGATGTCGTCCGAGACGACAGTGCACTCGAAGTAATGAGCAATGCCCAGTTTCTCGAGCTTGAGCCGCTGCTGAACGGCGTCGCCGTTCGATACGACTCCGAGTCGATGGCGACCAGAAAGGGCCTGAAGGCAGTCGGTGACGTCTGAAAAGGGAGCCCATGCGTCTTCGTAGGAGCGAAGGTAGGAGGCAAAGAGATCGTCCGCATCAGCATCTGAAAGCGTCCGATCGACGGCCTCGTGGACACGAGCGCGACGCTGGCCCTGGAAGTCGACTTCACCTCGAAGGTAGCGGGCATAGTGTCGCTCCGAAACATCGGTCCACAAGCGCACAAACTCGTCGACGTGTGAATGCACGCGGACATGGGAGTGCAGTGCGGCCGCCGCAACGCGCTTCGCGGATGCCTCGTCGAGGAGTGTGTCATCGATGTCGAACAGCACGAGCATCTCGTCGCTATCGTCCTGCTTGGTCAAACCAGGTGCGGCTTCTTCTGTTCTCTTGGCATGAAGCCCCGCGGGAGACTCCGCATCCGGCTCCTTCATCGCATCCCACTCGGCGAGACAGCCCATGGCTGCACAAGAAGCTCCTGGAGGCTCGCCACCTCCGTTCCCAAGAATCCAGAGTCGTCGTCGTAGCGCTCCTCAGGTCCGGTTTGGAGCCTGATGGCCAGCATGCCAAGTCGCTCTGCCGCAGTCAGCTCGCCACCACCTCCATCCCCGACATAGACCGCCTCATTCGGGCGCACGCCAAGGCACTCCAGCGTCGCCAGGAAGATGGCAGGATCCGGCTTTCGCTTGCCGAGAAGACAGGAGAACGTCATGGCACCGAACCTGCTTGCCAAAGGCGTTTCGGCCCAGAGTCGAGGCGTCTCAGCCGATGAGTCTGTTACCAACCCGAGACAAAACCCGCGCAATGCCAGCTCGTCAAGCACCGCCAACGTCTCGGCAGACGCAACCAACATCTCCCTTGTGAGCTCGACCCTGCGCCGGGCCGCTCGGGCAACTGCCGTGCCGTCCGGATCGCCACCACACCGCCGCGCCAGTTCGAGCACGGTCTCGTCGAGTGAGCCAAGCGTTCCAGTGAAACGTTCGCTGTAGGAGCTGCGATATGCAGCAGCGTAGGCATCCGGGTCAACGTCGAGATCTGCCCCCATGGCCCTGCACACCCCGTCCCGCCGGGCGACAGGTGAGGGAACCAGAGTGCCCCACAGGTCAAAGACCGCTGCTCGCACGGCATGACGCCCGCAACGCTTCATCTCGGGCGCTCGATCCGCTGTCGGCACATTTGGAGTCCCGTCCCTCTTCACTCAGACGCCTCCTCGACTTCCCAGGCGCCAGTATCTCTCGGGTTCAGTCCGAGACGACCCAAGTTGGTCAAGACGTTCTGTGGTTTCTGTGCATATGCCTGCTTGACCGAGTCCGTTTCTTGCGACACTGACGCTCCGGACTTAGCTGCCGTGGCGTCAATCGGATAGAAGATCTCTGTGTCAGGCCTGCGCATCCCCACCATGAGAATGGTGCATGGCGTCGTTCCTGCTCCGACGAGAACATGCGTCGTGCCAGGTGGAGTGTAGAGAAAGTCGCCGGTCTGCATGTTGTGCTCTTGCCCTTCAATAACTGCCAAGCATTCGCCACGTAGAACAAGAAACGCTTCTTGGGCGTCTTCGCGATGATAGAAGCAAGCAGGCTGTCCTGGTCGCACAATGTGCACGTTGATACCGAATTCCGGGAATCGACTGTCGCCTTCGAAGCGTGTCCGTGCTCCAAAGGGATCGTTTTCGCCAGCCTGCGCGTCTGCGACATTGACGATGAACCATCCGTCACCTTGCGGGACCAGAGAATTGCCTTCTGCCGGCGCTAGCGATGCCTGATTGATCTCACGATTCAAGACGTCCTCCATATCTCGGCCGACTGCGGCCGTTATTACTATCATTATAACAGTACCCGTCGCCAGCCACATGATCGCAAGGTTCGAGTATTGTTTGGGTGCCTTCCCAGACAGCTCGAACTCAACGAACAGAGCCCGCCATCCATAAGGGTGACAGGCTCAATGCTAATGGCCGAAACGGCCAACGATCATGCTAGTGCTTGGTGGGCCCAGCAGGACTCGAACCTGCGACCGATCGATTATGAGTCGACTGCTCTGACCAACTGAGCTATAGGCCCACGCGTGCCTGAAGACCGGCCGGCCGCGTCGCAGAAGACCGGCCGGCCCCGAGAAGCCTTGGAGCGGCCTCGCGGAGCGCCCCAATGATACGCTCTGCGCGACGGGCAATGCACGGACGCGCGAGGAGGGGCACGACGTGACCGAACCGCCGGCAGAGGACCAGGTGATGCGGGCCTCGGAGCTCGTGCGCCGCACCGCGATCATCACGTTCACGATCCTCGGCATCCTCGCGCTCGTCCTCCTGCTCGTGAAGGTCCGCAGCATCCTGCTCTGGGTGCTGATCGGCATCATCCTCGCGATCGCGCTCAAGCCGGCGGTGGACTGGCTCGTACGGCACCGCTTCAATCGCGTGCTCGCGGCGTTGCTCGTGTCGGTGGTCACGCTCGGCGTCATCGTCGCCGTGCTGTTCGCCATCGCCGCGCCGGTCGTGCTCCAGTCCGGCGACTTCATCCGCGCCCTGCCGCAGCTCGTGCACTCGCTCTTCGTGCGCGGCGGCCAGCTGAACTTCGTCGAGGTACGGCTGCACGTGCTCGAGCATCTGCGGGCCATCACGCCGTCGCAGGTGGTCAAGGTCCTGATGGGCAACCAGCAGACGATCATCGGCGCCGTGACCGCGGCGGCCACTCTGGTGGCGGCCGTCGTCACCATCCTCACGATCATGGTGATGATGCTCATCGAGGGCCCGCGCGCCTGGGGTTCTCTCCTCGAGTCGCTGGTCGAGAACGAGCGCGGCTGGGCGGAGCGCATCGGCCAGAACTTCCTGCGCGCCACCGGCGGCTACGTGCGCGGCAACCTCGCCATCAGCCTCGTCGCCGGCGTCGCCTCGTACATCGTGCTCAAGATCCTCGGGGTGCCGTACGCCGAGACGCTCGCCGTGCTGGTCGCGATCCTCGACATCGTGCCGCTGGTCGGAGCGACGATCGGCGCCGTGGTCGTCTGCATCGTCGGCTTCGCCGCCGGCGGCCACTGGAGTGGCTTCGTGACCGGCATCGTGCTGGTGATCTTCTTCATCCTGTACCAGCAGTTCGAGAACAACGTGCTGCAGAACATGGTGTACTCGCGCACCGTGTCGCTCTCGCCGCTCGTGGTGTTCATCGCGGCGCTGATCGGCGCCTCGCTGCTCGGCATCGTGGGCGTGCTTCTGGCTATCCCGCTGGCGTCGGCCGGCTGGGTGCTGGGGCGCGACCTGATCGCCCTGCGCAAGGAGCGCCACGGCGGCGCCGTACACGCACCGCTGATCGCGACGGCGCCGCCGGGGGATCCGCCGGGCGGCGGAGCGGAGTCGGCTGCCTGAGCCAGCCGACTGGTCCGCGCATCCAGGCGGAAGACCGGGCCACACAAGACGGAGGGCCGGGCCGCAAGCGCGGCCCGGCCCGGTGCGCTCCGGCGGAGCCGTCTCTCTCCGCAGGAGCAGCTTGGCGTGACGCGCGAGGCGGCGCAGAGCGCCCGCCCGCGTCACGCGTGTTTCAGACGCTCTTGAGGCGCTCGACGAGCGCCGGCACCACCTCGTAGAGGTCGCCGACGATGCCGTAGTCGGCCATCGCGAAGATCGGCGCCTCCTTGTCCTTGTTGACGGCGGCGATCAGCTTGGCGCCGGCCACGCCGACGGTGTGCTGGATCTGGCCGCTGACCCCGACGCTCAGATACAGGTCGGGGGCAGTCTTGGCGCCGGAGAGGCCGATGATGCGGTCCTCGCCGAGCCACTCGAAGTCGGCCAGGCTCTTGGTGCAGCCGACGACCGCCTCGAGGGCGGCTGCAAGCTGGTCGCCCAGAGCCAGGTCCTCGCGGGCGTTGAAGCCGCGCCCGACGCCGACGATGCGCGGCGCCGCGTCGAGGTTGACGTGATCGCCTTCCTTGGCGCGGCGGTCCACAACCTTAACGCTCGAGCTGACGTCGAGGGTCGGCGTCTCCACCGTGCCGGCGCCGGCCGTCGCGCCCTCGGCGTCGAACGTCTTGGGCATCACGGCGAAGACCTTGACCGCCGTGCACAGCTTCTCGCGCGCCACGGTGGCGCCGCCGAAGGCGTAGCGGCCGGCGACGAGGTCGCCGGCCTCGGCGACGAGACTGTTGACGTCGCTGACGCAACCGGCGCCGAGCTTCTGCGCCAGCCGCGGCGCCGTCTCCTTGCCGCGCCGCGTGGAGCCGACGAGCACGACGCTCGCGCCGGCCTGCTCCGCGATTTGCGCCAAGCTGGCGGCGACTGCGTCGGCCGGCCAGCCATCGAACGCCGCGTCTTCGCTCACGTACACCTTGTCGGCGCCGGCGGCGGCGAGCTCGCTCGCCGTTGCTCCGGCGCCGGGCCCCAACGCCACGGCGCTCACGCCGAGGCCGAGGGCCGCACCCAGTTGCCTACCACCGGCGACCAGCTCGCGGGCGGTCTCGACCTTCTCGCTGTAGACAAGCAGTCCGGCCATCGTTACCTCCCCAGGACGCCTTCTTTGATGAGGGCATTGACGAAGGCGTCGGCCTGCTCGGCCGCGCTCCCGTCGAACAGGATGTGCTTGCGGTCCTGCTCCTCCGCGAGGTTGCTGACGATCTCGCGCGTGGGCGCGAGCTGGGCCGCGTCCAGGCCGAGATCGGCGAGCGACCACACCTGCAGCGGCTTGCTCTTGGCTTTCATGATCTGCATGAGGCCCGGGATCGTGGGCTCGTTGATCTCGCTCACGACGGTGACGACCGCCGGCAGCGGCGCCTCGAGCGTCTCGATCATGTCGTCCATGCTGCGCTCGCAGCGGACGGCGCCGTCGACGGCCTCGACCTTGCGCGCATAGCCGATCTGCGGCGCGCCCAGGAGCTCGGCCACGCGCGCGCCGACCTGCCCGCTGTAGTTGTCCGTCGAGCCCTCGCCGAACAGGAGCAGGTCGCAGGCGCCGATCTTCTTGACGGCGGCGGCGAGAGCTGCCGCAACCGCCGCCTGGTCCGGCGCCGCCAGCGCCGGGTCGTCGATCACGACCGCCTCGTCGGCGCCCATGGCGAGGGCGACCTTGACGTCCTCGGCGGCCTTGCGATTGCCCTCGGCCAGGCACAAGGCCGTGATCTTGCCGCCGGCGACGGCGCGCAGGTCGACGGCCGCCTGCAGAGCGTTCTTCTCGAGGTCGCCGATCTTGTACGGCACGGCCTCAGTGACCGCCACGCGGTCCTTGACGCGGACCATCTGCAGGTCCGGGTTGGTCTTCACGCACACGATGATGTCCACTCTGTCACCCCTTTCCTCGCAGCCGCGGCGAAGCGCGGCGGTCCGCTCAACTCATCCGGTACTGCACGCCGAACTGGCCGCGCGGGTACGTCCACGTGAGGGCTTTGGCGTCGCAGCAGATCAGGCAGGTGCCGCACTCCAGGCAGCCCTCCCAGTTGACCGTCATGCGGCCCTGGTCGTCGCGCTCGTACAGGTCGGCCGGGCACACGTAGAGGCAGGCCTCGTCGGTGCACACCGCCTTGCACACGTCGGTGTCGATGACGATGTGCGGCTCCTTGTCGAGCTTGAAGACGTCGAGGCCGAGCTTGGCGTCGATCTTCATCGGCATTGCTCCTCCCTCAGATCTTCCGCATCGACCAGGCGTCCTTGACGGTCGCCACGTTCATGAAATCGCGCCTGGCGCCACGCCAGGCCTTCTTGACGATGCCCGCCTGCGGCTGGTCGTCGATGGTGTAGACGCTCTCCAGCAGGCGGCCGATGGCCATGGGGTAGTGCGTGAACAGGCGCGGGTTCTCCATCACGTTCGGGATCGAGCGCGCCGTCTCGAGGTCGCGGAGCACGAAGCTGTCGCGCAGCGAGGCTTCATACGAGGCGAGGCCGGCGGCCGAGAAGTCCCCGGCCTCCTTCGCCTTGAGCACCGCCTGCGCGGCGAAGTAGCCGCTGGCGATGGCGAAGTCCATGCCGCGCACCGTCACGAGGGCGTTGAGACTCAGGCCGGCGGTGTCGCCGGCGACCAGGTAGCCGTCGCCGGCGAGCTTGGGCACCTGGCTGATGCCGCCCTCGGGGACGCTGTGCGCCGAGTACTCGGCCACCGTCCCGCCGGCGACCAGCGGCTTGATCTGCGGCAGCTCCTTGAACTCGTCCAGGAGCTGCCAGCTCTCGGTGCCGTCGCGCCGGCGGCGCATGTCCTCCATGCCCACCACCATGCCGAGCGAGATGCTCTCCTTGTTGGTGTAGAGGAAGGCGCCGCCCATCATCCCTTTGGTGCAATCGCCCATGAACAGCTGGGCTGCTCCCTCGCCGGGGTTGAGGTGCCAGCGATCCTCGATCACGCCGGCCGGCAGCTCGATGACTTCCTTATAGCCCACAGCGTGATGCTTGGCCTGCGGCTCGGACGCGAGCCCGGCCTTGCTGCTCAGCAGCCGCAGCACGCCCTCAGCGACGATCACGACGCTGGCGCCGATCTCGTCGTCGCCGGCGCGGATGCCGATCACCTCGCCGTCCTTGCGCAGCAGTTCGTCGACCTTCATGTTGGGCACGACCATCGCGCCCTTCGCGCCGACCTTCTCGGCCAGCCACTGGTCGAGCCTGGCGCGCAGCACGGTGTAGCTCTGCGGCTGCTCGGCGGTGAAGCGGTCCGAGGCGATCTCCACGGTGGTGTGGGCGCCGCCGGCCATCATCGTCACGAGCTCGCGGGCCACGGGGCGCTCGTAGGGCGCCTCGTCCCAGAGCTCGGGATAGAACCGGCGGATGGGCTTCACGTACAGGCGCCCGCCGGTGACGTTCTTGGCGCCGGAGTAGTCCCCGCGTTCCAGGACCATCACCTCGGCGCCGGCGCTCGCGAGGCCGTAGGCCGCCGACAATCCGGCGAGGCCGCCGCCCACCACGATGCATTCGACTTGTTCCATGTCACCTCTCCCGGCGATAGACGGGTGGGGCGGCGGGGGGCGGGGGCCGGCCCGCCGCCCCCCCCCCCCCCCCCCCCGCAACCGGAT